>Ga0207873_1000113_pt1 | contig 85802 bp, 64 predicted proteins | sample BGWIniCompost_FD_187373 | JGI IMG/M metagenome (GOLD analysis project Ga0207873, IMG submission 187373) | Cellulose adapted compost microbial communities from Newby Island Compost Facility, Milpitas, CA, USA - BGW Initial Compost (SPAdes)... ... | reverse complement strand
GTAGTCTCAGAAGCGGTACCCCGCATGTGTGGGGAGGAGGTTGAACGGGCCGTTGGGTGCCTGGGCGTCGTCGGAACACCCCCACATGCGTGGGGAGGAGGCGTGCTCCGGGCGCGCGTAGGTCACCGTGTACGGAACACCCCCACGTGCGTGGGGAGGAGAGGAAACGACCTGGGATTCTACAGAGCACCTTGCATAACTGGACCGCTTCTGTCCGCAATGATGGACGGCCGCCGTCCTCATACTCCAGGTGTCTCACCTTCCTTGTTATCAGTGGCTGCCTGGAGCCTGCTTCCTGCAGCGTCGAGCTGAGCACCCTTCAGGCTGGGCGCCTCTATCGCCGCCTCCTCGCACGCAAGAGGACGGGCCGTCTGCCGTGTAGGGTCTTCGCTTTCTGGCGATCCCACAAGCAGCCTGCTGACAGGACAGTCCCTTTTCAAGATTTTTAGAGATCCTGGCTCACCGTCTTAGTTGCATTCCGTGTTTTTATCGTACCCCTCCGTAACGTCAGGGGCGTGACCAGCCACAACGGTGATGCTCTGACTCAGGTGGCCCCCTGCTTGGGGAGGCCACCTGGCCGCTGTACGGACTGACCGACACCGAGTTGGCGGCGCATCTAACCGCCACGGTGCGGGTGATCGCTCAAGCTCAGGCGGTGCTGTTGGCGGTGATCTGGGAAGCTGACAGCCGGGGCCTACTGGGGGCGGGTGGGCGTCACCTGCACCACCCGGTGGGTGCACGAGACTCTCAAAGTCACCAAACCACACGCCCGCACCCTGGTGAGGCTGGCCCGGGAGCTGGATAAAGGCGAACTGCTGGTCACCCACGCTGCTCTCACTCAAGGCTTGATCAGCCTGGAGCAGGCCCAGGCGATCGCTGAGGCGGTATCACAGCTGCCGGCAGGGGAGGTCGTGCAGGTCCAACCCGAAACGGTGGAGATCCTGCACGTCGGAAAGGGATGCGGACGCCACCGTGGAAGCCGCTTTGGTGGCTTGGCGGGTCGCCGAGGTCAACCAGGGCATCCCCGCTGGGAGTGGGGATGATCCCGGTGGTGACGGTGATGGTGCTGGTGACGGGATGGGTTCCTCAAAGGAGGCGGGGCCCGTCGAGGCTGCTCCTCTGCAGGTGGGGGTGGATGCGTCCGGTCGGGTGTGGGTGGCCGGGCAGACCAGCCTGCTGCGTCAAGCAGCCGAAGCACAGTTGGTGAGTATGGTCCGGTGGCATACCCCTGAACGGCTGCGCACCGCCACCAAATACCTGTTGGCGGTCATCGCACCCCACCTGGCTGAAGAACACGGCCGCCAACACGCCGAACAGGCCGAACGCGAAGCCCACCGTGACCGGTACCTGATCCTCACCCCCTGACCCTGCAGCCAAAGGGGCGGTGGCTGCTGCGGAGCCTTCTAGGTTCGGAGGATGCCGTTGTGTCCGCGCCGCCTTAGACTCCCTTGCCGCACCCCTGCACCCACCTATCTGAACCAGTCGGGCGGCTGACCAGCATCAACGAAGAAGACCCAGCAAGTTTGTGGACACAGATGGCCCGGTTATGCACGGTGCTATATAAAAGTGCAGGTCGTTTCCTCTCCTCCCCACGCACGTGGGGGTGTTCCTTCGGCGATTGTGGACATACTGCGGGAGTATCTCTCCTCCCCACGCACGTGGGGGTGTTCCCCAGCACGTCGACGTCCCGTGGGAGCCGCAGTGCGCCTCTCCACGCACGTGGGGATATCCCGTGTTGGCCTTGATGATGGGCAGAGCGTTGTTCTCATGTCCCTGCATGTGGAAGGAGCGACTTTGAATGATCGGGCGATGTGGCTTGATCCTGCTTCTGCCTGCTTTCTTTGTCAGGGTTAGTTGGTGAGCAGCGGAAGTGGTGGTCGCCCGTGAGCGCGGCCGGTTTGCTGACTCCTTGATTGTTGTTTCTGCTACTTGTTGGACTCGATGGGTTTCGGGCTGTCGATGGCCGGGCTTCTTGATCTAGCTACCGGTTCCTTGGGCTAGGAGTTCGAGTGTTCGGGGTGGGAAGCTGAGCGGCTTCCGCTCTGCATGTCCGCTGAGTTCGTCTGTTCGGACAGCTGACGCGAAGAGTCTTCAGGAGTCTGCTGAAGCCAGGGGGGCGACGGTAGGGCGCCAAGCTGCATCCTGCCGCCGTATGCCGGGTCAAGCCGACTAGAGCCGATTGAGGTACGCGTGGATTTTCTTGAGTGTGCTGTTTTAGAGGGTATGTGGAGGCTTGGTGGGATGGTTAAGTGAAGGGCGGCGTCAGGCTGCTATGTGGGTGATATTTGGGGCGCTAGTGGCGTCGCTTCGTGATGTTGGTATGGCTTAACGCGAATGCGGAACACAGGTCTGATGGGTGGGGTGGGGTAATCAGGGGAGTGTGGGGAAAGCTTTTGGCGGTGGATTGGTGTCGTTGCTGGCGGCGCAGCAGGACCCGCAGCAGGTGTTCGCTGAGGTGCGGCTATCGGAGTTCGTCGGCCGGGAGTGGCTGATCAAACAGGTGGATCGGTTCCTCGCTGAACAGCCGTGTGGGTTCGTGATCATCCAGGCCGATGCCGGTCTGGGGAAGACAGCGGTAGCGGCCCACTTGGTGCGAGAGCGTGGGTATCTGTCGCACTTCGCTCGGCTGGGCAGCAGGTCTGCGACGGTGACGTTGCGGAACCTGGCCGCGCAGGTGATGACCCGCTTTGTGCTAGCGAAGGACCTCAAGCCTCAGGGTGTGGTGCCGGGGTGGGCACAGACCACCGGTGGCTTCTTCAGGTTGTTGAAGCAGGCTGCGGAGAAGGCCACCGCTGCCGGTAGGCGGGTGGTGTTGGTGGTCGATGGGGTGGATGAGGCTGAGCCGGCGGAGTCCGGGTTGCCGCTGGGGTTGCCGCCGCTGCTGCCGGAAGGGGTGTTTGTGATCGCCACTTGCCGGCCTGGGACTGCGGTGCCGGTGGAATCTCCCAGCCTGTGGGTGTCGATCGCCCGTGACCAGAGTGAGAACACCGCCGATGTGCGTCTGTTTTTAAGCCGTGTTGTGCGGGAGCCGGTCATCGCTGAGCGGCTTGCTACGGCAGGTGTGTCCACTGAGGAGTTCGTGACCACGCTGGTGCGGCGGTGCGGCGGGGTATGGCTATATCTGCGGTATCTGGTGGATGAGATCCGCCTGGGGCACCGCGGTGTGACCGACCTGGAAGGGCTGCCGCAGGGCCTTGGCGAGTACTACACGCAGACGGTACGCGTCGGGCAGGCTGACCAGCGGTGGGAGCAGGTTGGTCTTCCGGTGTGGGCGACTTTGGCCGCCGCTCAGGAACCCCTCACCCTGGAGGCGATCACCCGTCTGTCCGGCGTCTCGGACTACCAGGCGGTGCGACGGTGGTGCGAGTTCTCCTGTCGGCCGTTTCTCGCTGTCACCGACATTCAGCCGCGCCGTTACAGGATCTTCCATGACAGCCTGCGCGAGTACCTTGCCGACCGGTTCCCCGAGGCTGTCAGGGAGGCGCACTCCCGGATCGCCGACTATTACCTGACTGTTTTCGGTGGGCTTCAGAGCCACCTCGGTGGCTTGGCCGCGGAACCTGGGTTGGCTGGGCGGGATGACGGCTACCCGCTGCGGCACCTGGCCACCCATCTTGACCATGCCGGCCGTGTGGAGAACCTACACACCCTGCTGACGTGTGAGGGCATCAGTCGTACAGGGCGGGTCCGCAACGTGTGGGCCCAGGCGCATGAGTACGCCGGCACTCTGCATGACTACCTGGGTGATGTCTCTCGGGCCCAGGCACGCGCCCGCGCCGACACCGACCGGTATCTGGTCACCGGCCAGGCCACACCCAGCCTCGGGCTGGAGCTGCTGTACGCCCTCACCACCGCTGCGCTCACCAGCGACACCAACCAAGTCCCGACCGGTCTCGTCCCTCGCCTAGTCGAGGCCGGCCTCTGGGGCCCGCGGGATGTGCTTCAGCACATCCTCCGCATCACGGATGAAAATCTTCGCGTCAGCGAGTTGATAGATCTGGCTGAATACCTTTCGCCCGATCTGATTCCTCGCGCGCTTGACGCCGCTATCGCTGTCACCGGAGATGTCAGCCGCGTCAAAGCGTTAGGGGCGCTCGCCGCGTACCTCTCGCCTAACCTCATTCCCCACGCGCTTGACGCCGCCACCGTCGTTACTGACGACAGCGACCACGCCCAGGTATTCCGCTCCTCCGTGTTGGCCAGACTCGCGGTGAACCTTCCGCGCGATGAGGGGCATGAGGTTCTTCGGCAGGCTCTTGACGCCGCTATCGCTATCACCGATGAGTCCGATCGGGCCTGGGCGGTGGTTTGTCTGGCCGAGTACCTGCCACGCGACCTGTTTCTCCGGGCTCTTGACGCCGCTTGCGCCATCACGGACAACCACACCCGGGCCTATGCGTTGGCACACCTTGCTGCAAGCCGCCCGCCTGAGGAGCGTCGCCCCGTCTTACACCAGTTCTTCGAGGTCTTCACCGCTATCGATGAGGACAGTCGTTATGGCCTGCTGTTAGATGAGCTCGCTGAGCACATTCCGGCTGATCTGATTCCCCGTGCTGTTGACGCCGCTACTGCCATCAGCGATGACTACGGCCGCATCTGGGCGTTAACCGGTCTCTCCGGGCGGCTCCCACCCGAGGAGCGTCGTGGGGTCCTGCGTCGGGCCTTTGAGGGCGTCATCAACAGCCCTGACGAGGACGAACGCGTCCAGGTGTTAGGTGACTTCGCTCAATACATTCCAGCCGACCTGTTTCCGCGTGCTCTCGAGGCTGTCGTCGCTGTCAGCGGGGACGTCGATAACGGCCGAGCATTGGGAGACCTCGCGGAACATCTTCCATCAGAGTTGTTCCCTCGTGCTCGCGTCGCCATCACCGCTATCGCCGATGACTTCGACCGTGCTCGAGCGTTCGGCAAGCTCGCGACAAACCTGCCGCCCAATGAGCGGCGTGTGGTGCTTCACCAAGCCCTCGAGGCCGTCAGCGCTATCCGCGATCCCTCCGATCGGGCACTGGCGTTAAGCGGACTCGCTGAGACTCTCACAGGTGACCTGCTGCCTGATGCCCTCGACGTCGCCTCCACCCTCACCGACAACTTCGAACACGCTCAGGCGCTCAGGTCTCTCCTGGTGAGATTCCCGACCGGGGAGCTAGTGACACGCATCCCACAGGCGTCCCGTACCACCGTCTTTGACGGCGCGGGCGTGGAGCTGTTCAGGCACTGTGTGGAGGTGCTGGCCCACGATCCTCACGGGTTGACGGCTGTCGCACGTAACCTCACCAAGGGCGCTTCCTGGCCCACGGTGCTGGGGCTCCTCGCCGTCGCTATGCCCTTGATCCAGCAGCAAGGCGGGCCGACAGCGGTCCGTTACTGCCGCGACGCGGTCAGAACCGTGTATCGCTGGTGGCTGTAACCGCAGGGGCAAGCCTTCAGCGAATTTCGCGCTGTACGAGTCAAAGACCGACAGCGAGAGGCGCGACGTGAGGGGATGGGTGGGCCAATGTAGGCGCTGGTTCTTCCGAACCAGGGACGCTGCAGTGGACGGATATTGGGTGCGTCCGGCCATGCGGTGCTGGCTTCTCGCTGGGGCGTAGACGGGAATCGTGTGCCGCGGCAGCGGTGGGGATCGGGTGTATGGGGTTTGACTGTGCATGGTTGCGAGATGACTGTCGTCGCTGCAGGCGAGGAGCTCGCAGAGGGTGGGTGAGGGAGAGGCAGGTGTCTGGCGCTGGCTGGGCAAGGCGCCTGAGGGACCGGAGTGGCCTCGGTTTTTGATGGGTAACCGGCTCGGAGCGTGGGGGCCGCTTGGACTTGAGTACGGGAAGCGACGCGGCGGCTAGAGAACGCGACCACAGTGGAGTAAGCACGCTCGAGGCCTGCCTAAGCCGATTTTCTCTGGCGAAGGCGTGGAGGCGCGGGTTCGGAGGGGACAGGGGAAGACAGGTTCTCGGTCTGAGAGGTGGCTGGGGGGAGGACAGGCGGGTGAGGAGGAGCAAGGCGGGCGGTGCGGGGATCAGGGTGGTGCGGGGAATAGGACAGGGATAAGGAGATAGGGGAGAGGAATGGTTATGTGTCCGAGTATCTCCTCAACGGAGATAGCGGTGGTCGGGTGCGAGTTTTAGCGATCACGATGGGGATCGTGAGAATCATGACTAGGGAATCGAGGGATGCATGAACGGTCAGCTGCCTCGCCGTCGGTTATTGCTCAGTGGCTCAACGGCGGCGGGATTGTTGCTGCTGACGGGCGGCTCGGTTGCTTCCGCGACAGCGTGCACCTTGGTTCCGGCGAGTCACCCTGTAACGGGAACACGACACTTTGAGAGTCGGGTGGCGCAACGGCAGGTCCGGGAGCGGCTGCGTGCCCTGGAGCGGGCATACCCGGGGCGGATCGGGGCGTACGCGGTGGACACCGCCAGCGACGTGGCCGTGAGCTACCGGGCGGATGAGCGTTTCCCGCTGCTGTCCACCTTCAAGGTGCTGGCCGCAGCCGCGGTGCTGAAGCGGGCCCGTACCCAGGATCCCAGGCTGCTGGACCGGCTCATCCGGTGGACCGAGGCGGATCTGGTGGAGTACTCGCCGGTCACGGAACAGCACGTGGCCGACGGTCTTACGGTGGCGCAGCTGTGCCATGCAGCGATCACGGTCAGCGACAACACCGCAGGGAACCTGCTGCTGCAGCAGATCGACGGCCCGGCCGGCCTGACCCGGTATCTGCGCAGCCTGGGAGACCGGGACACCCGGCTGGACCGGTGGGAGACGGACCTCAACGTGTGGAACCCGACTGAGCGGCGGGACACCACCACACCGGCCGCGATGGGGCGTACGCTGCACGCGTTGACCGTCGGTCGGGCGCTGCACCGCGACGACCGGGCCCAGCTCATTGAGTGGATGCGTCAAACCGTCACCGGTGACCAGCGGATCCGGGCCGGCCTGCCGGATGACTGGAGCATCGGCGATAAGACCGGCTCAAGCTACTACTACGGCGCCGCCAACGACGTCGCGATCGCCTACCCGCCGTCGCAGCCGCCGTTGATCATCGCCATCTACACCAACCGGCTGGAGTCTGATCTGACCAACGACAACGCGATCATCGCTCAGACCGCGACGATCCTCGCTGACGCCCTCGGGAAGCTGTAGCGCCGACGGGCTGCGGTGTGGACCCCGTGGCTGTGGTAGACGTCCACGGTCGCCGGTGAGTGGTGAGCCCGCCAGCCGTGGGGTGTCCCGAGACGAGAGGCTCGGAAGCTGAGGCCTCGGCGGGGAGCCGCGGGCCGTGCGCTATCCCAAGGTGCGATCACCCAGACGCGGGCGGTGGGGTTTGCCAGGAAGTCGGGCCCTGCCTGACGGGTGGTGGGTGCCTCTCGGGAAGACAGCGGTTGGTGACGTGTGCCAGCAGCGGGAGGGCCATCGAGACGGTGGGATCACCGAGCAGACAGCGGGTTCTGAGACGGCGCCGGGCCGGGCGCTCCCTGATCGTGCGGGGGTGGGCGGCCCGGCGCCATGGCACCGGGCCGCCCGTCGGCGGGTTTGAGGAGTGAAGTCAGGAACGGTCGGCCTCATCACGCGGGCTTTTGGTGCGAGGCCCACCGGTGGACATCTGGCCGGACCCGGGGAACGGGCGGCACCGGGCGGTTCGTCCACCGTAGGAGTCAAGCGGCTGAAGACACAGGGGCCAGGTCGGTTCAGGGAGGGACCAACCCGATCGGGCCGCCGCGATGGCGTACGCCAAGGCACGCGCCTGATCGGGGCAGAGCCGGACCCGGATCCACCCCTGCGGGGCGTGGATCATGAACCCGATCTGGGTGTCCGGGCTGCCGCTCGCCTTCCCGGCCGGGGTGGTCGTGGAGAGATCGGCGCTGGACGAGGCGTACACCTCGATCCGGGGGTAGACGGCCCCGCAGTCGTGAAGCTCGTAGACGCCGGCGGTGGCGGGCACATTCACCCCTACAGGGGTACGCCCGCGCGAAGCCGCGTCTTTACCGCCTGGGGAGCCGGTGCGGTCGACCAGCTCGGCGTACGACAACAACGCCCGGATCAAAAGCCGCGCCTGCATCCGCGTCAACCACACCCGCTGAACGCTGGGCCCGGCAGCGTTGACTCGCGGGAGTCGGGTGGCGTCCACCACCACGCCGACGACCAACCCTTCATCGGGGTCACGTCGGACGGTGACCTCCAGGCCAGCCGGTGGGGTCAGTGGTGGCAGCGGCCGCGCTCGCTTCCGTGAGACGGACGGGGAGGGCACCCGTAGATCAGGTGACGCCGTGAGTCTCCGATGCGAGGCGCGTGTTCTCGATGAACCGCGTCGTGCATTCGAGCCGCGTATGGCGGCGCGGCACAACAGATACAGCGACCGTGGCAGGGAACGCCGCGACACGTCACCGGGGGACGGGGGAACGGGCGGTGTGGACGGGGACACCGCGGGCGTGGCCGCAAGGGACGGAGAAGCCACCTGGGAAGCAGGCGGGCAGGAGCGCGTCCCGGCCCTTGACTCACTTGTGGCATTCGAAGTCGAAGAGCCACCAGGGCCATCACGGCCGTCGGGTTCCGGTCGGGCACCGGGGGTGAGATGAGCGTTGAGGACAGGGCAGCTGGCGCAGGTGAGGCAGGCGTCCGAGTCGCCCCGCTTCATAAGATCCGGGCGGGCGGCACGGGCGGGGCAAACGCCGCGGGGGCACCCTGCAGAAGAGGCGTGAGAAGCGGCAGGGTCGGGGTGGGCGTCAGAGGCGAGGGGAGCGGAAGAAGCAGAGACCGGGTTCTGCTCGACGGGTCCATTGGGGGAATCGGGCAGGGCGCAGTCCAGCGGATAACCCGGAGAATCAGCGATTGGATCGCTGGAGGAATCAGCGGAATCTGAGAAATTGTCAGATTCAAGTGTGGGATCGGCGGTTGGGGAAATGCCAGAGGAGCCGCTGGAGGCCAGGGATTGGTGTCGGACCTCATCCGATTCCGACATGTGGTGACGGGGCCCGGTCCGGAAGGACCCCTCGTCGGGTGGCTCCAGTGGGTACATACAATCCGACATCAGATCGATCCCTTCCTGAGTAAGGGCATCGGTCGAGGCCCTCGGTCGGTGTGGTGGCACCACCGAGGGCCGCCTTCACGACCACCTCACCCTACTCGCGACAAACACCAAAACCCCGTAACGACACCACCGCGACGCTGCAAAAACAAAGCGAGAAGAATTCGTGAAATAAGCTCGCTTTTCGTTCTTGAAGAGTGACGCGAGAGGATGGGTTTGAGGTGCGGAGCAGGGCCCGACCTGAACGAAAGTTAATCTGAATGAATCTCGCGGATGAGGGTTAGGGCTGCTCCTCGGTGACGGCCTCCAACCACCCCAACAGTGGCGACATCCACAGCTGGTGGCGCGGCGTCACCACGCTCATCAGGCCGTGACGGGCGTGAGCGCGCCCTGCGTCCCAGATATGCCTCTTATCGGGTACTCCACTCGCTGCGCCTGCGGAGCGAGATCAATAGCCATTGAGGACACCTTTTATCAGAGGGTCTCTGCTGAAGACGATCGTTTGTGCAGGATTCAGGTTCCTTTCCTAGGGAGCCTCTGCAATCCGCTGCTTACCGTATGCCGCATATGGCGCGTACCGCTGTCCGCGCAATGCCTATAGGGAACACGCACGCATGACCACAGCTAACATTCCCACCCCTCCATATCTCTCTTACCCTGGCTCGCAGCACATTCCTCAGCTGAACCCGCCGCCAGGTCCACGGCCCGGGCCTCAAAGCAACCCACAGCCCGGTGGGCAGTCAGGGCCTCAACCCAGCCCGGGACTCATGCCACCCGCTCCCCGTCAAGGTGCAGGTCGCCGCTGGCTGGGATACGTCGTCTGCATCCTGTTCGGAACCGTTATCGGAATCGCGATTGGTGCCGTCGGTGTCGGTATCGGTTCCGACGATTCCTCCGAACCGGTAACCGCCCATTCTTCGCCCAGCGTTGAAGCCGACACCACCGAGGAGGCATCTCCCTCCCCAGAAGCCTCCGCCAGTATCGAGGAGGGATTGTGGATGGTCGGTGAGGATATCCAGCCCGGCATCTATCGCGCTGTCATTCCTGACGACTCCGCCAGCTGCTACTGGGAGCGGCTGTCCGGGCTGTCTGGCAGCCTTGACGACATCATCGCGAACGGTTTAGGTGAACCTGGCGAGCAGGTGTTCGTCTCTATCGCGGCTAGCGATCTTGCCTTCAACAGCGACGGCTGCGGCACCTGGCAGCTGTTCTGATCAGCGTCCGGCCCTGATCAACCAAGTTCCCCGATAGGCGCGGGTACGCCTCAACTCGCCGATCAGGACAGCGGTGAGGCGTACCCAAGGTGTAAAACTAGCCGGACCCGTGTTGTCCCATACGCCTTCTTGCAGCAAGGGACAGGAGAAAGCGAATCAGTCGTCGATACCGTCAGCCGATACCGGTCAGCTCCACCATCACCGGCAACCCCACCAGGATCAGGATCGCCCCCAGCACATCGAAACCGATACCGGATCGGATCATGGCGGTAATCGGCACCACGCCTGAGCCGTAGGCGACGGCGTTCTGCGGCGTCGACACCGGCAACATGAACCCAAAGGAGGCCGCGAACGTCGCCGCCAACGCCGGCACAAACGGATCAACCCCCGCCGCCACCGCCACCGGGAGCACGATCGGCACCACCACCGCCGCGGCCGCGGTGTTACTCGTGGTCTCCGACACCAGGATGGCCAACCCGACCGCGAAAGCGGTGATCGCGAACAGGGTCCCCAACCCCAACGCGTCAGACGCCGACTCCCCGATGGTCTGCGCCAAACCGGTATCCGCCAGCAGCGACCCGAAAATGATCCCGGTCCCGAACAGGATGATCGTGCCCCAGTCGATGCGCGCCGCATCGCTCCAGTTCAGGGTGAACTCGCGGTCCCGCCAATTGGTGGGCAACACGAACAGCAACGCGGCGCCCAGCACCGCCACCACACCCTCGTTCAAGCGCCCGCTCACCGTCGCGTACACCGAGGAATCGGTCCCCCACATCAACGCCACCACGCCAGGGGTGATCCAGAGCGTGACCGTGACGCCGAACGCCACCAGGGTGTTCTTCTCGGCCCGGGACAGCGGACCCAACGTGGCGCGTTCAGCGCGCAGGTACTCCTCCACGCCCTCGATGCGTCGAATCTCCGGCCGGTTCAGCACAAGCAACACCACGACGAGCGCCACGAACATCGCCGCGCAGATAGGCAACGCGGTCACCATCCACTGGGCGAACGAAATCCGTTCACCCGTGGCCTCCTCAATCAACCCACGTCCGATCAGATTCGGCGGCGTCCCCACCGGGGTCAGCAGGCCACCCACGCTCGCCCCGTACGCCAACATCAACACCAACGCGGCGCCCACCCGCAGCCGGGTCGGGTCAAAATCCGCCGCCACCAGGCCGCGGTCCCGCAGCAGGGTGGCGATCACCGTCAAGATCCCCAACGCGGTGGGCAGCAACATCGCGACGGTCGCGGTGTTGGACACGAACGCCGACAACACGCACGTGATCGCGCCGAAAGCGGCCACGATCCGGTACGTGGACGACCCCACCCCTGGCAGCGACAGGATCCGCAGCGCGAATCGGCGAGCCAGGCCGGTGGCCAACATCGCCTGGGCCAAAATGAACGCCCCGATGAACGTGAAGATCGTGGAGGAGCCGAACGGGGCCAGTGCCTCATCGGCCGGCGCCACGCCGAGCAGCACGATCAAGCCCACCCCGATCAACCCGCTCACCGGAATCGGGATCGGCTCGGTGATCCACAACACGACGATGCCTAGCAGAATCCCCGCCAAGGTCTGTTGAGTGGCGGGTAGGTTCAGCGGCAACGCCAGAAACCCGAGCGTCACCACGGGCGCCAACCACAACCCAGTGGTACGCCGCGCCCGCTCAAACCTCTCCTCCGCCGGGGAAAGCCGCTGCTGACTCAAGCTTCGATACGTCGCATGCCCCAGCAACGCCGAGGCCACATCCGCCTCGGGCTTCGGCCCGCTCTCTGTCCTGTCTTCAGCCGCCATTGACCGCCCTCCGGACTAGATCGGCGCTGTACAAGCGCGTCCGTAAGATGCGGATCATTCAATGCGGTGGGATATGGGCATTCAAGAGGGTTAGAAGCCTTCTGGTTCTTCATCAGAGCTGTATGGTGTCTTGTCCTGAAGACGGGTGTAGTCGGGTGCTTTGGACATCCGTGGCGGTTGGGGTGAGAGGGCGTGCTACGCCAGTGGGCACGGTCATGCGGGGTGACGGATCTTTACGCCTGACAGGGATCTTGAAAGGGACGATCCCTATATATAAAGGAATGCGAGCGTGTAAATTGAACAAAGCGTGATCGGAGCGATACGCGAGCGATACGTCTCAGCGGCTCCACGAGCACCCTCGGGATGAGAGCGGGTGAGAGCGCACGAAGCCGTTGGGATGCGGGCTGCCAGGCGGGAGTACGCGCGTCCGTCTTAGCGCGGCTTAGTGCACTGCTATGTCTGAACGATGCACCGGAGGCCGCATCGGGCTGTGTGGACGAGGTGAGCGGCGAGGGATCGCAGCCGCCAGGCCACGCCCACACCACACAGACACGGCCCTGACGTTGGCGGCCGCGATCGTGCCCTGTGGCCCGGTTACGGCACCGACGGTCGGGAGGCCTGCGCGTCGTAGGCCTCGCGGTTCGTCAGCACCGTTGCTATGTGGGTCTCGGCCCACTGCTTCAGGGGACGTACCGCCTCCACGAGAGAACGGCCGAGGTCGGTCAGCTCATAGGTGACCGTAACGGGCACGGTCGCCGTCACGGTGCGGGAGACCAGACCGTCCCGTTCCAGGGAACGCAGGGTCTGGGTCAACATTTTCTGACTGACCCCAGCGAGCATGCGGGACAGCTGGGAGTACCGCAACGGACGCGGCCCATCCCCATCGCCTGCCTCATGGTGCTGAGGGCCTCCTCCGCTCAGCGCACAGAGGATCAACGTCACCCATTTGTTGGAGATTCGGTCGAGGAGCTGCCTGCTGGGGCAGGTCGCAAGAAATACATCGAACTGGAGCTTGGCCTCTTCGCGCCGTTGCGCCGCCGTCGTGGTCGTCATCCGAGCCTCCCTAGTCGGCGGGTGACTTACGCACTTCAAGGTGCCTTCTTCCCTATAGAGAGTGGCTCTCTAATCATGGGGCAAGAGGTCGAACAGCCACCACCTCGACGACACCTGATTGACGGAGCAGGCTGGCGCTTCAGCCGGTGAATGACCGAAAAGTGAGAATCCGGAATGTCTACACACTCCAGTGACACCGCGCTCAGCACGTCCACCGTGCCGCAGATCACAGGGATCGACGAGCGCAGGGCAGGCTACGACGCGCTCATCGCACGAAAGCTGCCTGCCGACGTCCGCACAAAGGCGAGCGTCCTCGGTACGCGCCCCGCACTCGAACTCATCCCAGAAACCGTCCAGGACGAGCAGGAGCGCCTGCTGTATCTGCACGGCGGGGCGTTCATCATGGGATCCACCGCCGGCTATGAGGGATTCACTGCCCAGTTCGCCCGCCGGGCCGCGATCCGCACGGTCAGCCTCGACTACCGGCTCGCTCCGGAACACCCGTTCCCCGCGGCCGTCGAAGACGGTCTGGCCGCCTATCAGGACCTGCTTAACCGAGGAACTCCCCCGGACAAGATCGTGCTGGCCGGGGACTCCGCCGGAGGAAACCTGGTCCTGGCCACACTGCTTGCGGCCCGCCGAGCCGGGCTGCCGATACCGGCGGCGGCCGTCTTAATGTCGCCGGTCACCGACGTCGCTATGACCGGTGCCTCAATGCAGTCCAAGAAGGGCGTCGACCCCATCTTCACCCCGGAGGCCCTCGCCGAGCCGTTCGCCGCCTACCTGGCCGGCGCGGACCCACGTTCCGAGCTCGCCAGTCCGCTCTTCGCTGATCTGCGTGGCCTGCCGGAACTGCTGATTCAGGTCGGTGCCCACGAGCTGCTGCTTGATGACTCGACCAGGCTCGCCGCACAAGCAGCGGCGGCCGATGTCACCGTCACCCTCGAGGTGCTCGCACAGGCGCCGCACGTTTTCCAGATCAACTACGAGTCCTCGGCTGCGGCCGACGCCGCGCTCGACCGGATCGCGCGGTTCATCCGCCGGGTCCTGAGCCAGACCCTGACCAACTGACAGGGCAGCCGTCCGGGGACGCCTTACGCGGCACTCGACGGTTCGACTCACCACCAGGCCGCCGTGGATGGCGCTGCGGCACTCATCCGCGGCGGCGTGAGTACGCACCTGGACGCGCCGGCCGTCCATGTGCGTACTTAAGCGCAGAGACCGTCGCCGCCGCGTCGATCAGAGCCCGGTCTCGTGCCCCGAGCCAGTGATCAGTACGACTGCGGGACCGGCTGATCGGGTACTTGGGTGCGGCGTAGCCGCCTAGGCCCGACCGATCGTGTCCAACTCGGCGAGGTCAGTGTCCGAAAGGGACAGTCCCGCGCCCGCGACGTTCTCGCGCAGGTGCGTGATGGACTTGGTGCCAGGGATCAGCAGGATGTTCGGCGAGCGCTGCAGCAGCCAGGCCAGGGCGACCGACAGGGGAGAGGCGTCCAAGCGAGTGGCCACTGTGGACAGTACGGCTGACTGCAGCGGGGTGAAGCCGCCGAGCGGGAAGAACGGCACGTACGCGATGCCCTGAGCGGCGAGCGAGTCGATGAGGGCATCGTCGTGCCGGTACGCGAGGTTGTACAGGTTCTGCACGCCGACAATCGGCGCGATCGACTGCGCCTCAGCGACCTGCTCCGGTGTCGCGTTGCTCAGGCCGAGGTGACGGATCAGGCCCTGCTGCTGGAGCTCCACGAGGGTCTCGAACGCCTCAGCGATCGAGCCGGGCTGGCGTCCCTCGGCATTGCCGAGCCGGAGGTACACCAGGTCGAGAACGTCCAGACCGAGGTTCTTGAGGTTCTGGTGCACCTGCTGGCGCAGGCTCTGCGGGTCGCGGGCCGGAGGCCAGCCACCCTGCGCATCCCGCTCCGCACCCACCTTGGTCGCGATGAGCAGGGAGTCGGGATACGGGTGCAACGCCTCACGGATCAGCTCGTTGGTGACGTGCGGCCCGTAAACATCGGCGGTATCGATGTGGGTGATACCAAGTTCAACGACCTCGCGGAGCACGGCGAGGGCGGCGTCGCGGTCGGCCGGCGGTCCCATGACCCCAGGCCCGGTCAGCTGCATCGCACCGTAGCCGAACCGGGTGACGGTCAGGTCTCCCAACGTCCAGGTGCCGCCGGGAAGGACAGGAGAGACCACGCTCATATTTCTGCCTTTCGGATCACATGGGAACAGGTCCGGTGCATCACGGATGCCTTCACAACTATCCGGGGGTAGCTTCCCAATCGGAAGTAGGCACTTGAAAGTACGTAACGAACAAGGAGACAGGAAGGTGCGGCTCTGAGATTTGCCGTCTTAGCTGCTTTTCTCGGGTTTAGGCGCGGCTTCCGGCTCCGACAGACAGGCCGCGATCGGTGGTATGGCGTGAGCGAGCATGGAGCTGGGGGAGAGGGAACCCCGGTTTAGTACTTGGCGATGAAAGAGTCCAGAAGAGCGACGCTCTCAGCCCGCGCAACGGAGATGGAATAGGCGCGGTTATAGCGCCACGCGGCGCCGACCAGGTCCAATGCGTCACCGCAGATTCGCAGAATGTCGGACGATCTGTTGCTGAACAGATAACGGGGGTAGCGATAGATCCGACCGCGTCGGGTGACGGTATTGACGCAGCGACACCCGTCGGAGTGAAACAGGCCACGCAGCAGCGGGCGGGGATGCCGCTGCGCGTTTATCAGCCCGGGGTAGGCGTTTGCACAGAAAACTCGCAGCACAGGGAACTTGGCTGTAGTGACGAGACGCCCATCACCGAGGTAGAGGCCAAGCAAGTACGCGTACTGCTCAGGGTCAGCCGGAGCACGCGGAGGCTGGGAGCAGCGGGGGGCAGCGGTCGAGAACACGACGGGTACGCCCCTGGCTCCCATAGAACCAGTACCGGACGGTGCTGCGCGGGAGCGCGAGGGTCCGCCATATCTGGCTGAAAGGAACACCGTCGGTATGCATTTGGACAGCGCGGTTACGGAGATGAGCCGGATGCATACCGACAGTGTCGGTGGCAGGTGTGACAGCCTTCGGAGAAAAAGAAGCGGGCTCCGGGTTGTCCGGATAGCCCGCGTCCTGCTCAATGGTGCCCCCGGTGGGATTCGAACCCACACTGTATGGTTTTTGAGGCCATTGCCTGCTGCCAGTTGGGCTACGGGGGCGTATGCCGCTCATAGCTTACCCACTACGCTACGACCTGGCTGAACCGGCATGCCATTACCGCGCCGGGTTGGTTGTCCAGGACGCATGACGTGGGAGAACGCCCATGACCGAGCCTCAGGGTCGCCGTGTCCTCATCGCCGAGGATGAGGCGTTGATCCGTCTCGATCTGAAGGAGATGTTGATCGAGGAGGGGTACGACGTCGTCGGAGAGGCGGGGGATGGTGAGGCCGCGGTTCGCTTGGCGCAGGAGTTGCGTCCTGATTTGGTGATTCTTGACATCAAGATGCCGATCATGGACGGTATCGCTGCTGCCGAGCAGATCGCGAGCAATCGGATCTGCCCAGTGGTGATTCTCACGGCGTTCAGCCAGCGGGATCTGGTGGAGCGGGCGCGGGCTGCCGGGGCCATGGCCTATCTGGTGAAGCCGTTCCAGAAGAGCGATCTGGTGCCGGCGATTGAGATCGCGGTGTCGCGGTTTACCGAGTTGGTCGCCTTGGAGTCTGAGGTGGCGACGCTGACGGAGCGGCTGGAGACCCGTAAGGTCGTGGAGCGCGCCAAGGGCGTGCTGATGATGGATTTCTCGATGACGGAGCCGGACGCCTTCCGTTGGATCCAGCGCACCGCGATGGATCACCGGATGACGATGCGGGAGGTGGCGACTCGGATCCTCGCCGAGCGTCGTCCGGAGCAGAGCAATTCGGGCGTATCGGGCTCGGACGGCGCGGGCTCGGGGCAAGGGAGTTAGGCCTGTTAATCCCCGGTTTGCCCGTCGTGGGCGGATGAAGTGGGCGTGTGGGACGGCGCGGCCAGGATACGTTCAGGTTTCCAACGTAACGGTTTTGCTGTGCTCAGGCCGCGCCATCTTACGGTGACTCGGAGGATGCGGTACCGTCGCCGGCCATCGGAGCTTGTGTGAGCCGAACGTTCCTGGGCACCGCACGCAAGGTCGCGGGACTGGGTGCGTCGGCATGGAGGAGGGCACGGAGCCTTGAAGCATAAGTACGGACGTATGCTCGGCAGCACTGCGACTGTCGCGGCACTGCTCGTCTCGATGGCGGCGTGTACCAGTGAGGAAGGTGGCGGCAGCAGCGACAGCGCCAGTGAGGACGGTTGCGGCCTGGAGATTGGGTTCTTCGGGGCCTACACCGGTGAGAACGCCAACCTGGGTATCGCGATCTACCGGGGTGCTGAGCTGGCGATCAACCAGTACAACGAGGAGCACCCGGACTGCCAGGTGGAGTACGTCATCTTCGACTCCGGTGGGAGCGAGGAGACGGCTCCGGGTCTGGCGCAGGAGGCGGTGGCTCACGAGAACCTGATCGGCGTTATCGGGCCGGCGTTCTCCGGTGAGTCGTCGGCGGCGAACCCGATCTTCGAGGAGGCCGGGGTTCCGCTGATCACGGCGTCGGCGACCAACCCGGATCTGGCGAACCAGGGTTGGACCGTCTGGCACCGACTGCTGGGGAACGACGCGTCGCAGGGTCCTGCGGCGGCCCGGTACATCCAGAACGTTCTGCAGGCGCAGGCGGTGTTCGTCATCGACGACACCACCACCTACGGTGAGGGCCTGGCCAACGAGGTGCGGGACACCCTGGGTGACCTGGTGGTGGGCAACTCGACCATCCAGCCAGGACAGGCCGACTTCTCAGCGGTGATCACCCAGCTGCAGGCGTCTGGTGCGGACACGGTGTTCTTCGGCGGGTACTACGCGGAGGCCGGTCCGTTCGTGCGGCAGCTGCGGGCGGCTGGTTCTCAGGCGACCTTCGTGGCCGCGGACGGTGTGCGTGACCCGGCGTTCATTGAGGGTGCTGGTCCGGAGGCCGCCGAGGGTGCGATCCTGACCTGCCCGTGCATCCCGCCGAGCGAGGCTGAGGGCACCTTCTACGAGGACTACCAGGAGGCGTACGGCGAGGACCCCGGTACCTACGGCCCGGAGGCGTACGACGCGGCGACGATCTTCCTGGCTGGAATCGAGGCGGGCGCGACCACCCGCGAGGAGATGAACGAGTTCATCGACAACTACGAGGGCCAGGGCGTCACTAAGCAGATCCGGTTCCAGGAGAACGGCGAGCTGGACGAGTCGGTGATCGAGATCTGGGCGTACCGGGTCGAGAACGGTCAGATCGTCCAGGACCAGGTCATTCCTGCGGAGTGATGGAGTACGCGGGGGCGAGTCGCTCCCGCGTACCCGTCAGTGCTGTCGGTATGGAATGGCTGACGGTCCCGGCCCGGGGAACGGTGACACCGTCGTCCCGGTGCCTTGTCGACAGGGTCGGGTGCGGCCGGAGCGCCTTTCCGGTCGCACCCGACCCGTTCAGTGAAGCTGGAGCTGTTCGGTGAACGTCGAGCTGTTGACGTCTCAGTTCTGGGACTTGACGGTCACAGGGCTGGCGTTGGGCGCGATCTATGCGCTCGTTGCCTTGGGCTATACGTTGGTCTACGGCCTACTTCAGTTGATCAATTTCGCCCACTCCGAAGTGTTCATGGTGGGCACCTATGCGGCGTTGATCGCCTGGGGATGGGCCGGGCTGACACAGGAGTCGCCGATTCCAGGACTGCTGGGCATGATCGGCTACCTGGTGATCGGCCTGATCGCTGCGGCCGTGGCCTCGGGTGGAACGGCCTTGATTGTGGAACGCGTGGCGTATCGGCCGCTGCGGCGCCGTAATGTGCCACGCCTGGTCTTCCTGATCACCGCGATCGGTGTGTCGGTGGTGATCAGCGAGCTGGTGGGTGTGCTGACCGATCGCCACCGGGCGGGAATTCCCCGGTTGGTGGAGCGGTCAACGGTCATCTCCATCGGCGACTTTGAGATCACCAATGTGCAACTCGGGGTGATCGTGGCGGCCATCGCGATGATGGTCGGCCTGGATCTGTTCATCAACCGGACCCGCCTGGGACGGGGGATCCGGGCTGTGGCCCAGGACCCGGATACGGCAGCGTTGATGGGGGTCAACCAGGACCGCGTCGTCATGCTGACGTTCCTGCTGGGTGGTCTGCTGGCGGGTGGCGCCGCGTTGTTGTACGACATCTCGTTGGAGAACACCCGGTACAACGTGGGTTTCCTGCTGGGTATCAAGGCGTTCACCGCCGCGGTACTCGGAGGTATCGGGAACCTGCGAGGGGCCCTATTAGGCGGGTTGCTGCTGGGAGTGGTCGAGCAGTACGGATCGGCGTTGTGGGGCAACGAGTGGCGTGACGTGGTGGCCTTCGTTGTCCTGGTGGTGATCCTGATGTTCCGGCCGACCGGCCTGCTGGGCGAGTCGCTGGGGAAGGCCAGGGTATGAGCGAGATCAACGAGGCGACGCAGCGCCAGGAAGCCTCTGGCGACACCGGAGTCAAGGCCGGAGTCCAGAAGACCGAAGGCGCCAAGCGGCTGCGTCAGCTCGACATGGCACGGTCGCAGTTCGCGACGAGGGTCCGGCAGCGATGGGCGGCGCTTCCGCGGTGGGTGAGAGTGGCCACGTTGCTGGCTTTCATCGCGGTGCTGTACGGCCTGCCGAATCTGAACATCCCGTTCATCCGGACCGAGTCCATCGCCTTCTCATCGGTGTTGTTCACCTGCGCGGTCTATGTGCTGGTGGCGGTCGGCTTGAACGTCGTGATCGGACTGGCCGGGCTGCTGGACCTGGGGTACATCGGGTTCTTCGCGGTCGGCGCGTACTCCGTGGCGGTGTTCGGGTCGCCGCAGTCAGAGATCGCGACCGAGTACCCGTGGCTGGCCCTGATCCCGATCGCGATCGCGTTGTCGATGGTCTCCGGGGTGATCCTGGGGATGCCGACGCTGCGGCTGCGGGGCGACTACCTGGCGATCGTTACGCTCGGCTTCGGTGAAATCGTCCGGCTGATCGCGGTGAACTCTTCGATCACCAACGGCCAGCAGGGGATTTCCCAGGTGCCGCGTCCACCGGGTGAGATCGACGGAGAGCGGATCTTCGGGGTGGTCTCGGCGCGTCCGTACTACTGGCTGGCGCTCACCGTGGTGCTGATCTGCATGCTGGGGGTGCGTCAGCTGGAGAACAGCCGGGTCGGACGGGCGTGGCTGGCGATCCGGGAAGACGAGGACGCCGCGGAGCTGATGGGGGTTCCGGCGTTCCGGTTCAAGCTGTGGGCGTTCGCGATCGGGGCGGCCCTGGGTGGTCTGTCCGGTGCGCTGTTCGCCAGCCGGCAGGGATACATCAACTCCAACAGCTTCGACCTGCTGCTGTCGATCCTGTTCGTGGCGGCGGTGGTGCTGGGTGGATCCGGCAATATGTTGGGGGTCACGCTCGGCGCGATCCTGATCGCTTACCTGCCTGAGAAGCTGCGTGACTTCTCCGAGGACCTGCCTGAGTACCGGTTCCTGGCGTTCGGACTCGCCCTGGTGGTGATCATGATCTTCCGGCCGCAAGGGTTGATCCCCAGCCGCAGACGGGCCGTCGAGCTCAAGGATCGTCAGGAGGAGGTGACCGTCGGTGGCTGAGACGGCGGTCCAAAAGAAGCCGGAAGCCTCCGCCAGAAGACCGCTGCTGGAGGTCGAGAACGTCACGTTGAGCTTCGGTGGGGTGACCGCTCTCAACGGGGTCAGCTTCACCCTGTACGAGGGGGAGATCCTGGGGCTGATCGGCCCTAACGGGGCGGGGAAGACCACCTGCTTCAACGTGATGACCGGGGTGTTCCGGCCCACCTCAGGGTCGGTGCGGTTCCGGGGCCAGCGCATCAGCGGACGTAAGCGGTTCCAGATCACCCGGATGGGGATTGCCCGGACCTTCCAGAACATCCGGCTGTTCCCGGAGATGACGGCGCTGGAGAACGTCATGGTGGGCGCCGACGCCCGGCACCGCACCAGCGTGCCGGGGGCGCTGTTCCGGCTGCGTCGGGTACGCGCCAAGCCGGAGGAGCTGGTGCAGGTCACCGCGCCCGGCGGTCCTCGGCGGCTGTGGCAGCAGCTGCGCCGCACCGGTCAGCAGATCTTCGGGGTCTCCCGGCACATGCTGGAGGAGCGGGCCGGCCGTGCGAAGGCGATGGAGCTGCTGCGGTTTGTCGGCATCGAGCACCGCGCCCACGAGTTGGCCCGTAACCTGCCCTACGGTGACCAGCGACGGCTGGAGATCGCCCGGGCATTGGCGACCGAGCCGACACTGCTGTGTCTGGACGAGCCCGCGGCGGGGTTCAACCCGGCGGAGAAGCTCGCGTTGCTGGAGCTGATCCGCAAGATCCGCGACCGGGGATTGACCGTGCTGCTCATCGAGCATGACATGCGGTTGGTGATGGGAGTAACCGACCGGATCGTGGTGCTGGAGTTCGGACAGAAGATCGCCGAGGGGACGCCGGCGGAGGTGCGCCAGAACCCGAAGGTGATCGCCGCCTACCTGGGAGTGCCGGAAGATGCTGCTTGAGTTGTCCGACGTCACCCTTCGCTATGGACGGATTCAGGCCCTACACGGGATCAGCCTGACCGTGAACGAGGGTGAGATCGTGGCGTTGATCGGCGCTAACGGCGCTGGGAAGACCACCACGATGCGGGCCATCTCCGGACTGCGGCCGATCGCGTCGGGTCGGATCATCTTCAACGGGGAAGACATCACCCGGCTGCGGCCGGACCAGCGGGTGCTGCGTGGGCTGTGTCAGGCCCCGGAGGGGCGGGGGATCTTCCCCGGCATGACCGTGCTGGAGAACCTGGAGATGGGCGCCTACACCCGCCGGGACAAGGCCGGCATCGCCGCGGACATGAAGCGGGTGTTCGAGCTGTTCCCACGGTTGGCGGAGCGGCGTAACCAGCCCGGCGGCACCCTCTCCGGTGGTGAGCAGCAGATGCTGGCGGTGGGGCGGGCGTTGATGGCCCACCCGAAGCTTCTGTTGCTGGATGAGCCGTCGATGGGGCTGGCCCCCATGTTGATCCAGCAGATCTTCTCGATCATCACGGAGATCAACAAGCAGGGGACCACGGTGCTGCTGGTGGAGCAGAACGCCCAGCAGGCGCTGTCGCGAGCGCACCGGGCGTACGTGCTGGAGACCGGCAGGATCGTCAAGGCCGGCACCGGGCAGGAGCTGCTCCACGACGAGGCGGTCCGCGAGGCCTACCTGGGAGTCGCCTGACGCAGGTGGCTGGCCCGGTTGGTGTGGCATGGGGTACGCGGGGCGTGGCCGGTTCGGTGACCGGACAGGCCGCCCCGGCGTACCCCGCCCCGGCAGGGAGCCGGTGCGGGTGCGGCATGTGGCGCAGGATCGGGGATCTGGGCACCAGAGTGTCACAACAGGGGACTAGAGTCGCTGCGTGACTGGCTCCACGACCGCATCCACAACTCCCCGACTGCTGCTTCTGGACGGGCATTCTCTGGCCTATCGGGCCTTCTATGCGCTGCCGGTGGAGAACTTCTCTACCACCACGGGGCAGCCGACCAACGCCGTCTACGGCTTCACCTCAATGCTGATCAATCAGCTGCGGGATGAGCGGCCTACCCACATCGCGGTCGCCTTCGATGTCTCGCGGCATTCGTTCCGCACCGACCAGTACGCCGACTACAAGGCGGGTCGGGCCGAAACCCCCGATGAGTTTGTGGGGCAGGTCAGCCTCATCGGGGAAGTGTTGGAGGCGCTGCGGATCACGGTGGTGCGTCAGGAGGGGTACGAGGCCGATGACCTGATCGCCACCTTGGCCACACAGGCCGTGGCCGAAGGGTTTGAGGTGCTCATCTGCAGCGGGGACCGGGACGTGTTCCAGCTGGTCTCCGATCAGGTGACCGTGCTGTACCCCAAGCGAGGGGTGTCAGAGCTGAGTCGAATGACCCCTGAGGCGGTCAAGGAGCGTTTCGGCGTACCCCCAGAGCGGTACTGCGATCTGGCCGCGCTGGTGGGAGAGTCCTCCGACAACCTGCCCGGGGTGCCGGGGGTGGGGCCCAAGACCGCCGCGAAGTGGATCACCACCTACGGCGACCTGGAGGGCGTGGTGGCCGCCGCCGACACGATCAAGGGCAAGGCGGGGGAGAACCTGCGCGCCCACCTGTCGGATGTGCTGCGCAACGCCCAACTCAACCGCCTGGTCCGGGACGTGCCGCTGTCGGTGAGGCCGGCCGACCTGAGCTGGTCCGGGTGGGACCGGGAGGCGGTGCACCAGGTCTTCGACACCCTGCAGTTCCGGGTTCTGCGGGAGCGGCTCTACCAGTACCTGGAGGCGCCCGAGCCGGAGGCTGAGACGGGCTTCACCGTGGCCGGGACGGTGCTGCGTACCGGTGAGGTGGCCGACTGGTTGGCGGCGCACCCCGGCCGGACCGGGATCGCGGTGTCGGGGAGCTTCGGACGTGGCACCGGTACGCTCACCGCGGTGGCCTTGGCGGTGGGGTCGGTCGCCGCCTGGTTCGACCCGACCACCCTGGACGCCGAGGATGAGGCGGCGGTGGCCGCGTTCCTGGCCGACGAGAGCCGCCCGAAGGTGATGCACGACGCCAAACCCGCGTTGCTGGCCTTCGCCGAGCGGGGATGGACGGTGCGTGGGCTGGTCTGTGACACCGCGTTGGCCGCGTACCTGGCGCGCCCCGATCAGCGCTCCTACGACCTGGGGGATCTGGCGCTGCGGTATCTGCAGCGGGAGCTGCGGGATGACCAGCCAACCAACGGTCAGCTGACCTTGGATGTGGTGCCCGACCCCGACGGCGCCGAACGGCGCCTGATGCTGCGGGCCGCCGCCACCGTGGAGCTGGCCGACGCGCTCACCGCCGAGCTGGAGCAGCGAGGCGCCACCCGGCTGTTGACCGAGGTGGAGATGCCGTTGATCGCGGTGCTCGCGCAGATGGAGCGGGTCGGGATCGCCGCCGACGTGGAGTACCTGACCGAGTTGGAGTCCCGATTCGCCGGCGAGGTCAAGGCCGTGGCGCAGGCCGCCTACGACGTGGTGGGGCGGGAGTTCAACCTCGGCTCCCCCAAGCAGCTGCAGCAGATCCTGTTCGAGGAGCTGGGGCTGCCCAAGACCAAGCGGATCAAGACTGGGTACACCACCGACGCTGACGCGCTGCAGAACCTGTACCTGACCACCGAGCATCCGCTGCTGGCGCATCTGCTGCGGCACCGGGACGTGTCCAAGTTGAAGGTCACGGTGGACGGGCTGCTGAAGTCGGTGGCCGACGACGGGCGTATCCACACCACGTTCAACCAGACGGTGGCGGCGACCGGGCGGCTGTCCTCAGCCGATCCGAATTTGCAGAACATTCCGATCCGCACCCCAGAGGGGCGGCGGATCCGGCGGGCCTTCGTGGTGGGGGCAGGGTACGAGACGCTGCTGACCGCCGACTACAGCCAGATCGAGATGCGGATCATGGCGCACCTGTCCGGTGACACCGGCCTGATTGAGGCGTTCGAGTCCGGGTTCGACTTCCACGCCGCCACCGCCGCGTCGGTGTTCAAGACCACCCCTGAGCAGGTGACCCCTGAGCAGCGGCGCCGGATCAAGGCGATGAACTACGGCCTGGCCTACGGGTTGTCCGCGTACGGGCTGGCGCAGCAGCTGGGGATCTCCACCGACGAGGCGCGGGTGTTGATGGATGAGTACTTCAACCGCTTCGGTGGGGTGCGGGAGTACCTGCAGTCGGTGGTCGCCGAGGCCGTGAAGGTGGGTTACACCGAAACCATCCTGGGGCGGCGTCGTTACCTGCCTGATCTGACCAGCGATAACCGGCAGCGGCGGGAGATGGCGCAGCGGATGGCGCTCAACGCGCCGATCCAGGGCTCAGCCGCGGACATCATCAAGATCGCGATGCTGCGGGTGGACGCCGCGTTGCGGGAACGCGGAGCGCGTTCCCGGATGCTGCTGCAGGTCCACGACGAGTTGGTCTTCGAGGTCGCTCCCGGGGAGCGGGAGTGGCTGGAGGAGCTGGTGCGGACCGAGATGGGCGGGGCTTACCCGCTGTCGGTGCCGCTGGAGGTGTCCATCGGCGTGGGGCCGGACTGGGACGCCGCCGGGCACTGACGCTGCATCGCATTCGCCGTATTCGTATCGCGTACGCGAGGCGTACCCGGTGGCGGTGCGCTCCGGCGCGCCGCCACCACCTCCCTTCACCGCGTCGCTGATAAAGCACAGCAATACGGCATACGGCGGTGCTTTCTGACGCTGAGAGCACCCTCTCCTAGATTCCAGGACGCCGATCGGCGTCTTACCGGTAACGGGATCCGGGCGCATCGGATCGGATAAGAAAAACGCCGATCAATGGCACCGGCTGCTTCCGGTGGATACGTACCTGATCTCGTTTCAGTGGGTGATGCCGCGAAAACAAGGCGTTTTGTCGCCTGGAATTTACCATAAGGGCATCCATTTCTGCGCGTGGTTCCGTTACAGTCCGGCGAGCCCGCTACGTCCGTGGCTGGTGCAACCGGCACGGTCGATGTGGATGACGGAGGAGTGCCATTGCGTCGTTGGACCAGAACCGTGGGGCTCGCGCTTAGTGCCTTACTTGGCATGAGCCTGATGGGTACACCCGCGAGCGCCCAGGACAACCTTATTGATGTTCAAATCCTGACTTTTAATGATTTTCACGGCAGAATCAACGCCGGTTCCGGATCGGATGCGGCGCTCGCAGGCTTCGATGGAGAGGTCGGCGGTGCGGCGTACCTGGCGGCGCTGATCGACGCTCGACGTGAGGCGTTCACAAACGCAGGCGGTGACCCGGACAACTCGGCTTTGTTCTCGGTGGGGGACAACATCGGTGCCTCACCGTTTGAGTCAAGCGTGTTCCGGGACGAGCCGACGATCGAGGTACTCAACGCCTTAGGCGTGGAGGCCTCGCCGGTAGGTAACCACGAGTTCGACCGGGGCCAGGATGAGCTGCGGCGTATCCAGAACGGTGGCTGCACCGGTACGCCCGGGCAGGACAGCTGTTTCCGGAACGGCAGCTACGCGGGGGCGAACTTCCCCTACCTGGCGGCCAACGTCGTCAATGAAGCCGGCGAGCCGATCCTGGACCCCTACTTCATCAGGGAGGTTGACGGCCCGAACGGTCCAGTGCGTATCGGTGTGATCGGTGTGGTCACCCGAGAGACGGTGGGGATCGTGATGCCCAGCGGCATCGAAGGGCTGACCTTCGAGGACGAGGCACGGACCATCAACCGGTACGCGGCCGTCCTGCAAGAACAGGGCGTTCAAGCGATCATCGCACTGATCCACGAAGGCGCCACCGAGGAGCCGGGGGACAGCACCTACAACGGTTGCGACGGAGCGTTGCAGGGGCCCGGTGGAGAGATCAACGCCCGGGTTTCGTCCTCGGTGGACCTGCTGGTCCAGGCGCACACCCACCAGGCTTACATCTGCGAACTGGAGGACCCGGACGGTAACCGGCGGCTGCTGACCCAGGCCTCCTCCTACGGCAAGGTGCTCACCGACATCCGGTTCCAGATCTCACCGTCCACCGGCGACATCGAGCGGGACAGCGTCAACGCCACCAACTACGCCACCGACCGGGCGAGCCTGACCCCGGATCAGGAGATCCAGGCGATCGTCGACTACTGGATGGATCAGGCCGACGAGATGCGCAACGTGGTGGTCGGCCAGATCACCGGACCGATCACCCGGGCCCGTAACTCCGCCGGCGCCGAGGACCGGGGTGCGGAGTCCTCGCTGGGCAACCTGGTCGCCGACGCGCAGCTGTGGGCGACCCGGGACCAGGGGGCGCAGATCGCGTTCATGAACCCCGGTGGTTTGCGTTCGGACATCTCCTACGATCCCCCGGGCGGCAGCGGCTCGGACGACGTGACCTACGGGGAGCTGTTCAACGTCCAGCCGTTCGGGAACACCGTCAACACCATCACCCTCACTGGCGCGCAGATCCGTCAGGTGCTGGAGCAGCAGTGGCAGATCCAGAGCGACGGCAGCGAACGCAAGCTCCACCTGGGGGTGTCCGCGGGCTTCCACTACGTCTATGACCCGACCCGTCCGATCGGGGACCGGGTCGACCCCCGACAGATCACCCTCAACGGTGAGGTCATCGACCCAGAGGCCGAGTACCGGGTGACCGCCAACTCGTTCCTCACCGAGGGCGGTGACGGCTTCACCGCGCTGGCGGAGGGCACCGACCTGGTGACCGGGCCGGTTGACATCGAATCCTTCGTGGAGTTCTTCCGGCAGAACTCTCCGGTGTCGCCGCCTCCGACCAACCGCACCGAGGAGGGTGAGTTCCTCTCCGACCCGCAGGCGCCGCGCGCCGACCTCGGATTCGTCTCCAGCAGGGTGACCCCGACCCGGGTGGGGGAGACCGGCACCTTTGAAGCCGTGGTAGGCAACGCCGGCCCGGAGCAGGCCACCGGCCAGACCACGGTGACCGTCGAGATCAGCGGTCCGGTGTCCCTGGTCGCCCCGAGTGAGGCCGACGACGAATCGGACGACGCTGACAGGAACGCCGGTCTGGTCGCCCGCGCCTCCTCAGGGAGCACCCTGGAGGAGCAGGAGCCCGCCGAGGGGGTCAGGGTTAGTGAGTGGACCATCCGGGGCAACCGGGCGTCGCTGACCATCACCGACCTGCCCGCCGGCACTCAGGTGAAGATCACCCTGCCGTTCCTGCTGGATGAGGACGCGGAGGTCGGGGACGACGTCGCGATCACCGCGACGATCATCCCGCCGACCGGGATCACGGACCCCAGGACCGAAAACAACACGGTGACCTACACCGGTGAGGTCACCGACAATGTGTCCCCCTCGCCGAGCGCAAGCGCAAGCAGCCCGCCTGGTGCGGGGGGCGGTCTGCCGCGGACGGGTAGCTCGCTGCTGACGCTGTTCGGCACCGCTCTTGCCCTGCTGCTGCTCGGTGGTGGGTTCCTGCTGATGAGCCGGCGGCGCCGCGCCCAGGCCGCCACGGTCGGTGCTGACGCCTCGGTTGCAGACCGGGACGGAGACAGCGAAACCTCCTAAACATCACCTTTCAGGACGATCGGTGACCATCTCACACCGATGATCGCTCAAACCCGGGGCCGGCTCGCGGACGCGGACCGGCCCCGGGTCTCGTGCTGAGTCACTGAGCCCGCGCACCGCGCAGGGGATGTCGTCCGCAGGGGAACGCAGCTCGGTGTGGGCGTCGATGCCTTCAAGACGGCGATAGCGCGCCTCCGCGTACCACACCTGGCGTACCCCTCCCCGGGAGCGCGCCGCGCGCCACCCCACGACTGAAAGACGGCTGAGGACGCGCGAGACGGCCGACCCCGGTGGGGTGACGAGTCTGGTCAACTCCGGTCAGTTCAGATCGGCTCTGGTCAGTCGGGTTTATCAGCGACGAAGATCACCGTGCCGGGAAAGATGGCTCCCCGCAGCGGGCTCCACTGTCCCCACTCCCGCTGATTGTGGGCGGGCCATTCCGGCTCTATCACGTCACGGACGATGAACCCGGCCCCCACCAGCTCCCGGATCCGATCGCCCATGGTGCGGTGATGCTCGACGTAGACGGGGACGCCGTCGGCGTCGACCTCCACATACGGGCGCCGTTCGAAGTAGGAGGTCATCGCGACCAGGCCACGTTCGGTCGGGTCGTCGGGGAAAATCCAGGCCATGGGGTGGTTGGTGGAGAACACCCACCGGCCGCCCGGAACCAGCACCCGGAACACCTCCCGCATCAGGAGGGCCGAGTCAGCGACGAACGGGACCGCGCCGAACGAGCTGCAGGCGATGTCGAAACTGGCGTCAGCGAACGGCAGGGCGAGCGCGTCGGCCTGCACCAGGGGCACCGTGATACCGGTCCGCGCGGCGGCGGCCTGTGCATGAGCCAGCATGCCGCCAGACAGGTCCAGCCCGACCGGCTCGGCCCCTTGGGCGGCCAACCAGCGGGAGCAGGGGGCGCTCCCACACCCGACCTCCAGCACCCGCGCGCCACGCACCTCACCGAGCAGGCGCAGATCAGACTCCCGCCAGCCCTCCGGGCCCCAGACGAAGTCAACCTCTCCGAGGAAGTCGCCGTGGCGACGGTGGTAGTCATCGGCGTCGGCGTCCCACCAGCGGCGGCTGGCCCGCCGGCTGGCGTCCACCGACACCGGCGCGTACCCCACCTGGGTGACGCCTAAGTCGTCGGCGGCGGGAAGGTTGTCCTCCGTCGGCGGATTGAGCACATGGCTCAGCCTAGGCGGCCACGGGCCAGGGGGTGTGGGGCGGTGTGCGATCGGTGGCCGACCTCACGGAAAGGCCGTAAGCCTCCCGGGAAGGCCGCAGGCGTCCGCTGACACGCCCGCTGCCGCGCCCTGCCGCCGTTACAGCGTGCCTGTCCTTCGTCGCGTGGTGTGCCCGAAACCTATCGGATCGATACTTCATCGAGATCATCTTGGGGTCGGGTTGGACCTTGTGGTATTACGCACGGTACGCTGGTCGACGCGGTTGGGGGCTCGCGCGCCTCGGAAGGGAGTAGGCCCGCGTACGCTGATGAATCCGACCTCCGCATAACGGTCGGAGGTCGATACGCGGCGGAGCCCCCGCGCCGTACGCACGAATACCACCAACCGGAGCAATTGCCCAGATGACGAGCAGCATCGAGGCCACCTCGAGCGCAACTGAAAAGCCCGCTGCTAGCGGCGCTAAGGTCGCCGTCGACGACATCGGGTCCGAGGAAGCTTTCCTCGCCGCGATCGACGAGACCATCAAGTACTTCAACGACGGGGATATCGTTGAAGGCACCATTGTCAAGGTCGACCGGGACGAGGTCCTGCTCGACATTGGCTACAAGACCGAGGGCGTGATCCCCTCCCGCGAACTGTCTATCAAGCACGACGTCGACCCCAGTGAGGTTGTATCCGTCGGCGATCACATCGAGGCACTGGTTCTCCAGAAGGAGGACAAGGAAGGCCGTCTGATCCTCTCGAAGAAGCGGGCTCAGTATGAGCGGGCCTGGGGCACCATCGAGAAGATCAAGGAAGAGGACGGCGTCGTTCGCGGCACGGTCATCGAGGTGGTCAAGGGTGGCCTGATCCTCGACATCGGGCTGCGTGGCTTCCTGCCGGCCTCCTTGGTGGAGATGCGACGCGTGCGCGACCTGCAGCCGTACGTGGGGAGGGAGCTCGAGGCCAAGATCATCGAGCTGGACAAGAACCGCAACAACGTGGTGCTGTCCCGCCGTGCCTGGCTCGAGCAGACCCAGTCCGAGGTCCGCACCGAGTTCCTCAACAAGCTGGCCAAGGGTCAGGTCCGCCGCGGCGTGGTCTCCAGCATCGTCAACTTCGGGGCCTTCGTGGACCTGGGCGGTGTGGATGGCCTGGTGCACGTGTCCGAGCTGTCCTGGAAGCACATTGACCACCCCAGCGAAGTGGTCGAGGTCGGCCAGGAGGTCGAGGTCGAGGTGCTCGACGTCGACCTGGAGCGCGAGCGGGTCTCGCTGTCGCTGAAGGCGACCCAGGAGGACCCGTGGCGCCAGTTCGCCCGGACCCACCAGATCGGCCAGATCGTGCCGGGCAAGGTCACCAAGCTGGTGCCGTTCGGTGCGTTTGTCCGGGTCGACGACGGGATCGAGGGCCTGGTCCACATCTCCGAGCTGGCCGAGCGGCACGTGGAGGTGCCCGAGCAGGTCGTCCAGGTCGGCAAGGAGGTCATGGTCAAGGTCATCGACATCGACCTGGAGCGCCGCCGGATCTCGCTGTCGCTCAAGCAGGCCAACGAGGGCTTCGTGGAGGGCGAGGAGAACTTCGACCCGACCCTCTACGGTATGGCGGCCAGCTACGACGAGGCCGGCAACTACATCTACCCCGAGGGCTTCGACCCCGAGACCGGGGAGTGGCTGCCGGGCTACGAAGCGCAGCGTGAGGAGTGGGAGCGACAGTACGCCGAGGCCCGCGCTCGCTGGGAGGCCCACCAGTCCCAGGTCCGGGACGCCCGCGAGCGTGAGGCGGCAGCGGCTAACGCTGAGGCGGCGGCCGCCGGAGGCGCCTCCAGCAGCCAGCAGGAGCCGTCGGGCACCCTGGCGACCGATGAGGCGCTGGCCGCGCTGCGTGAGAAGCTCGCTGGCGGCTCTGACAAGCGGTAGATGTGACAGCGCCCGTGTGGCGCGAGAGGAACGTGACACGGGTGAGGGCCCGTCCCTGAGGGTCAGGAACGGACCTCACCCGTCCCTCACTTGCGTGCCACCCTTGAGGCCCGCCGTGGTGCGGCCGACGCCTGTGCGGCGGCCCGCCACGGTCCACCCGGGTGTGCCCGCTTCCCGGCGCGGGAGCCCGGTATCCTGTCCGCCGCCCGTTTCTGACACGTGCTGAGCCGGCGTTGCTGATCTGACGTGTGCTGACGCGGGCCAGGCCGGACCACAGAGGCTGGGAGACTGCCGGGTGCTGAAAGTCGGACTCACCGGAGGAATCGGCGCCGGGAAAAGCGCGGTAGCCGCCCGGCTCACGGAACTCGGCGCGGTCGTCATCGACGCCGACGTGTTGGCCCGGGACGTGGTCGCACCCGGCAGCGACGGGCTGGCCGAGGTGGTCGCGGCCTTCGGGGAGACGGTCCTTGACGCCACAGGCGCCTTGGACCGGGCCCGGATGGCTGCCCTGGTCTTCGCCGATCCCGCCGCGCGGCGCCGGTTAGAGGCCATCATTCATCCCCGGGTGCGGGCGCGTACCCGGGAACTCATCGAGGCCGCCCCTGCCGACGCCATCGTCGTCAACGACGTTCCCCTGCTGGTTGAGACCGGACTCGCGCCGACCTTCCATCTGGTCGTCGTGGTCTGGGCACCCGAGACGCTCCGACTGGAGCGCCTGGTCAAACGCGGTCTGACCCCGCAGGATGCGCAGGCGCGGATCACCGCGCAGATCGATGACCAGCGTCGGCGGGCCGCAGCCGATGCTGTGGTGGACAACTCTGGTGACCTGACCCAGTTGCGCGATCAGGTGGACCGGCTGTGGCGGGAGCGGCTCCTCGGGTATGAGCGGAACCTGCGGCTGCGTCATCCCGTGACCAGCCAGGAGCCAGCTTCGCTGCGCGACCACGATGCCGATTGGGCAGCCCAGTACGCGCGGTTGGCCGCCCGGATCGGGCACGCTCTCGCCGCCCACGACCCCCGTGTTGATCACATCGGCGCCACCGCGGTGCCGGGGATGGCGGCGGTGGACGTCATCGACATCATGGTCACCGTGCCCGAGGTGGATCATCGGGTCCACGCCGCACTGGAGGAGGCTGGTTTCCCCCGGCTGGCCGGCAGTGACGACCACGCAGGCGCGGACCCGGGACGGCTGGTACAGGTGTACCCGCGGTCGGCTGATTCCCCGGAGCGACGTCGGGCCGTGCTGCTGCGGGACTGGTTGACGGCGGACCCTGACGCCGCCGCTGAGTACACCACTCTCCGGCGGCGACTTGTTCAGCAGCGGGTTGAGCAGCGGGAGTACGCCCGGGCGAAGGCCGCCTGGTGGGCGGCGGCGTTGCCGCGTGCTGAGGAGTGGGCCGGCGCGACGGGGTGGCGGTTGACTCACTGAGTCGCTGCTAGGGCTGTGGCCGCAGGGCGGTGCGTGATGTGTCTTTGACGCGTGGCGCCGTAGGTGGCCTAGGAGGATGCCGAATGGGCGCCGCCGAGCGTGGGCGATGCCGATGCGGAATGACAACCGACACGGTAGCCAAGTCGGGTAGAGGGTAGCGACGGTAGGACTGTCGGCAGACATCACCAATGCCACCAATACGGTGTAAATGCTCGGTTTTACCTAGTTATCTGAGGAATGGTGCCGTAGCTGTGGCGTACTCATTCACACGTGCGTGATGCGTGCATGAAGACAGTCACAGGAAAAAGGGTACGTATCAGAAATTAGAGTGTGACGAGGATAAAACCTCGTGTTTCTGTTCTGATGGGCTGAGATGTCGCGGCTGGGCTGTGCGGTTTTGCGTTGAAAACAGCTGAAAACGTCTGATGTCTCTGGGGTGAGCGCGACGATTGGTCCACGCTTAAACCTAGCTTCCTAGGATGAAATGCGGGGCGTGTCCTCTGCCACGCGTGCGACTGCGACAACGGTGACCAGCGACGACCTTTGTCGCGACTGCGCCCTTCGCCACGGCCGATCCGCGCCACAGCCCTGCGCGACGTGGTTTTTTCGGTGCCGGTTCATCACGAGCGTGGGTATTGGATGGAGGGGCGACAGTGCGACGTGCGCATTAAATGGGCGTCGAGTTCCCTTTAGGGGAAAGGGGTTAACGGATTCCTCGTGAATCGAATACACAAAAATGGTGAGGCCCCTCCGTATTAGGCGGAGGGGCCTCTCTGCGCGGGTGCGCGCAGGGGCGCGCTCGCCGACGCGCCGGCGGCGCTGTCGGGGCTGCAGCCGCTCATTCCAGCGGAACGGGGCCACCCCGGCCTGTCGGCCGGTGGCCCAGCAGAACCGCCAGAACTTCTCCGCGCGCTAACCCCGCGTACCGTTGTCGACGGTAGCGCGGCGATATTAACCGGACAACCCTTTTCCACCTCTCGTCACACTGATGTTTTTCTTAACCAGTCACGGAATCAACGGCATTCAACTACACGTTTGGAGCCACTTTGGAACCGCTCACCGTGCCGTGTCATACCGAGGGCGTACGGTGTGGGTATGGCGCTAGACATCCCACGTGTGGACGGCCGCTTCGAGGTCGTCAGTGACTTCCAGCCCGCGGGGGACCAGCCCGCCGCCATCGACGAGCTAGAACGGCGGATCCGGCGAGGGGATCGGTATGTGGTTCTGCTCGGCGCCACCGGGACCGGTAAGAGCGCGACCGCGGCCTGGCTGGTGGAGCGGCTCCAGCGTCCGGCGTTGGTGCTCGCGCACAACAAGACTTTGGCGGCTCAGCTCGCTAAGGAATTCCGGGAGCTGCTGCCGAATAACGCCGTGGAGTATTTCGTCAGCTACTACGACTATTACCAGCCTGAGGCGTACATTCCGCAGACCGACACCTACATCGAGAAGGACGCCTCGATCAACGAGGAAGTGGAGCGGCTGCGGCACTCGGCCACGATGAGCCTGCTCACCCGTCGGGATGTGGTGGTAGTCGCGACGGTGTCCGCCATCTATGGCCTGGGGACCCCGGAGGAGTACCTGGAGCGTTCCGCGCGGGTGCAGGTGGGGGAGGAGATCGACCGGGACGCCTTTCTGCGGCGGCTGGTTGAGATCCAGTACGCCCGCAACGACATGGCGTTCGCGCGGGGCACCTTCCGGGTACGCGGGGACACGATCGAGATCATCCCGGCCTATGAAGAGCTGGCGATCCGTATCGAGCTGTTCGGGGACGAAGTCGAGCGCCTGTACTACCTGCACCCGTTGACCGGGGAGGTGATCCGGGAAACCAAGAGCCTGATCATCTTCCCGGCGAGCCACTATGTGGCTGGGCCGGAGCGGATGGAGCGGGCGATCCGCGATATCGAGGCCGAGCTGGAGGAGCGGCTGGCCGAATTGGAGCGGCAGGGCAAACTGCTGGAGGCGCAGCGGCTGCGGATGCGGACCACCTATGACATCGAAATGATGCGGCAGGTGGGCTTCTGCTCCGGTATTGAGAACTACTCCCGGCATATTGATGGGCGGGCGCCGGGGAGCCCGCCGCACTGTCTGCTGGATTACTTCCCCGACGACTTCATCACGATCATCGACGAGTCCCACGTCACGGTGCCGCAGATCGGCGCCATGTATGAGGGGGACGCGTCCCGGAAACGGACTTTGATCGATCACGGCTTCCGGCTGCCCAGCGCCGCGGATAACCGGCCGTTGCGGTTCGATGAGTTCCTGGAGCGGGTCGGGCAGATGGTGTTCATGTCGGCGACGCCTGGCCCGTGGGAGCTTGAGCGGGCCGGTGGCGAGTTCGTGGAGCAGGTGATCCGCCCGACCGGCCTGGTTGATCCCGAGGTGGTGGTGCGCTCCACCCAGGGCCAGATCGATGACCTGATGCATGAGATCCGGCTGCGGGCCGAGCGTGACGAGCGGGTGCTGGTCACCACGTTGACCAAGAAGATGGCCGAGGATCTCACCGACTTCCTGCTGGAGCACGGGATCCGGGTGCGTTACCTGCATTCGGAGGTGGACACCCTGCGCCGGGTGGAGCTACTGCGGGAGCTGCGTAAGGGTGAGTTCGATGTGCTGGTCGGCATCAACCTGCTGCGGGAAGGACTGGACCTGCCGGAGGTGTCGTTGGTGGCGATCCTCGACGCGGACAAGGAGGGCTTCCTGCGCAGCGGGACCTCGCTGATCCAGACTATCGGTCGCGCCGCCCGTAACGTCTCCGGGCAGGTGATCATGTACGCCGATCAGATCACGCCCGCGATGCGGCAGGCCATTGATGAGACCAATCGGCGTCGCGCTAAGCAGATCGCCTACAACAAGGAGCGGGGGATCGATCCGCAGCCGTTGCGGAAGCGGATCGGGGACATCCTCGATGACATTTACCGGGAGTCGGCCGACACCGAGAGTGCTCTGGGAGGCCACGGGCCTGGCGGTGCGGTGATTGGGAGCGCCGCCGCCCGGCAGCTGTTGCGGGGTAAGGCGTCGGCGCCGGAGACCAAGTCTCGGGGCCGGGCGGACCGGCAGGTACCCACCGCCGGGATGGCGCGGGCCGAGTTGAGTGCGTTGATCGCCGATCTCAATGAGCAGATGATGGCCGCGGCTCGGGAGCTGCAGTTCGAGTTGGCAGCCCGGATCAGGGATGAGATCGCGGAGCTGAAGAAGGAACTGCGGGCGATGGACGCCACCGGGGTCGGGTGAGCAGAAGCCCGCGCGGCGCCTCAGCCGGCGGTGGGCCGTGGGAAGGCCGATGCGCTCCCGCTGACTGGGTTATGTGAGGCGTGCACGCCGAGGGCACCACACGGTCCCCGAACCCCAATGGGTCGGGGACCGCGGTGTGTCTTGAGCGCGGTCCCCGATTCGGTCCATATCCGGTGCGCCGCAGCGGCCACGGGAAAGTCGGGGGATAGGGCCGGAAGATAAACCCGCCCACAGGTGGGGCGGTGAGGGGTTCACACATTGTCCGGTATAGGTCAAGATGAATCCCGATCTTTCCTCGGCGCGCGTATGTGTTGGGATGGTGAGCGGCGTGCGGGTGCGTGCGCTGCGAGAAGGAGTGCCTTCATGGCCGGATCTGGCACGAGACGGCGGCTTGTCGCGGTGCTGGGGATCGCGGTGTTGGCGGTGATCGCCGTGATCGTTGTGATTCGGGGCGGCGGAGATGACTCGGGCGGGTCTCAGGCTGCCGCGCCGGATCTGCTGGATCCTTCGCCGACGGCGACCGCGGGTGCGGCGGCGTTGGGACGCTCCTTTGACACGGTGGAGGAGCTGGCTGCCTGGGTCGCGGCGCGGACCGGGGAGTGTGACAACTTCGAGCCCGCCACCTTCGAGGAGCTGGCCAGCTTCCTGGGGTCGGAGCGGATGACGTTGTATGAGCCCTTCATCGCCGAATGGGGCACCTGCACGGTTGAACCGTTCGTCCGGCTCGGGCTGGTGATCTTCGGGCCGGGGCAGTTGGCGGAGCTGCAGAGGGAGTGGTCCCAGGCCCTGGCCGAGGGGCGCGTGAGCGGCAACCCCGACTTCGGCTTCGGTAACGGGTTTGCGCTCACCGGGGTCGTGGAGGGGCTTGGGCTGAGTTACCTGTGGTGTACGCCGGATCAGCCCACGGATGCCGCCGGGATGATCTATGTGCCCGGTGATGTGGAGGGATGCGTCTTCGCGCGTCCCCACCATCACTGAATCCCTTCCTGTCAGCTGTGTCCGGTCACTGACGCGTGTGACTGACGCGTGCCCGCTGACCAGGCATTACTGCCCTACTGACTGCGATACACCCCCTACTCTGGAAGGGGTCAGATCAGTGTGCCCGCGGACTGTGGTTTGAGGTTGCCGTTCTGCCGTGGCTCGGTAACGTGGCCGCAGGGAGTCGGGAGGTGACGCTGTGAACAGCGGGCCGGAACCGGGCGCGTCAGGCGGGACGGCTGGAGGTTTTCGTACTACCTAGGCACCACCTAGGCGGTGGGCTTGCGTCGCGGTATCAGACACCTCCCGTTGGCCGGTCAACCGGCGTAGGGGGTGGTCGCGAGCGCCGTTAGGCCGGTGAGACAGGTCGGCCGGGCTGAGATCGAGCGCGCGTGCGACGAGAACGTGTCGGTGCGGTGAGCATGATCGCGCGCCGACTCCTGGATCGGATATTTCTATACTCGTCCGGGTATGTCGCCGAGGCCTCGATCGGGCACGGGAGCTTGGGGGATTGAGGTGGACACGGTGACAACAGCCGGTAAAAAGCCGATCCGACCGTCGGTGATGCCGGCTGACGCTCAAACCAGGCCCGAGGAGGCCACGCTTCGGCATGTCGACCAGCTACGGGTTCTGCTGGTCGAGGATGACGAGGGCGACGCGTATCTGGTTCAGGAGTTGCTCGCCGAGACCGGCGGCTCCGTGGCGGTGTCATGGGTGCGGACCCTTGCTGCGGCAGAGCAGGTATTGGACGTGGATTGTGTCCTGCTGGATCTTGGGTTGCCCGACGCTGCCGGCTTGGACGGGCTGCGTCGCCTGCTGCCCCAGGTGGGGGAGGGGGTCGCGATTCTGGTCCTGACCGGGTACGCCGATGAGCAGCAGGGCATGCGGGCGGTTGCGGTGGGGGCGCAGGATTACCTGGTCAAAGGCCAGGTGGATGGCCCGTTGCTGGTGCGGGCCATTCGGTACGCGGTTGAGCGGCGGCGCGCTGAAGACGCGGAGCGGGCGTTGCGGGAGGAGCGGCTGCGGGCTGCTGAGAACACTCGGCTGGAGCGTGGTCTGCTGCCTACACCGTTGTTGACCGGCTCCGACATCGTGTTTGTGCCGCGTTACCAGCCCGGTGGGCGGCGGCTGCTGCTGGGTGGCGACTTTTACGACGCGGTGCAAGACGCGTACAACGCCGTCCATGTGGTGATCGGTGATGTGTCCGGGCATGGGCCCGATGAGGCGGCGCTGGGGGTGTGTCTACGGATCGCGTGGCGCACCCTGGTGCTTGCGGGGCGGCCGATGTCGGAGGTGCTGCCGATCCTGCAGCAGGTCCTTGTCCACGAGCGTCACGCGGACCACATCTTCGCCACCATGTGCGCGCTCACCATCACACCCGACCGGCGAGGAGCGCGGATTTACCTGGCTGGACACCCGGCGCCGTTGTGGCTGGAGTCGGACCGGGTGGTGCCGCTGAGCAAGGTCGCGGCCGGGTTGCCACTGGGCATGTTCGAGGACGCGAAGTGGGAGGGAACCCAGATTGAGCTGGGGACCGACTGGTCGCTGCTGCTGTACACCGATGGGCTGATCGACGTCGGGTTCGGCGCTGATCGTCTGGGCGCGCACGGACTGGTTTCGCTCATGAACGCGCAGATGAGAGCACACCGTCAGTGGCGGGAGTCACCGGCGGTGTTGCTGGATGCGTTGGTGGAGGCGGTGACCCGATTCGGTGGCGGTGTGGAACTCAATGACGACCTTGCTGTGCTGCTGATTGGCCTGCGCTCCTCCCTGACGCCCCACGAGGATGACAAGTCAGCGGAAGCGAGGACGTGATGGATCCTTCCTCCGTCACTGAGTCGGATTCCGACACCCCCCAACCGGAGCAAGCACCGTCTGCGTCCCTGGCCGCGGCGCGGAAACGCCCCGCGGGTCCGGTGCTCACCTTCCCGGAGGAGTTCGAGGCCCCACGGTGGCGGCCCAGTCTGGGGCGGGGGTTCCTGGTGGGCGCCCTCGTCATCCTGTTGATCCTGGGTGTGGCGTGGGGCGCGGGGGCGGTCTCCCTGGCCCGGCTGTCGCAGGCCCGTTCGTTGGTGGTCAATGAGTTGAGCATCGCGACCCAGGCGGTCTCTGATCTGGACAGGGCGCTGCTGAATCAGGAGACCGGGGTACGCGGCTACCAACTGTCGGGACGGGTGGAGTTTTTAGGCCCGTACTACCGGGGCCTCCAGGACGAAGCGATAGCGGTGGAGCGGCTGCGGCGGATTAGCGCTGAGCCGCTTCGGGAGGTCCGCGAGAGCGTCAACGAGATCACTGCCTACGCCGATACCTGGCGCAATGAGTACGCGCGGCCGGTGATCCTGTGGATGGGCAACCCCCAGGGTCCGGAGCCTCCGGCCACCCAGGGCCAGCTGCTGTTCAACGAGGTGCGGCAGGCGCTCGATCAGCAACGGATGAGCTTGAACCAGGCACGGCTGGAAAGCGAGCGGCAGCTGAACTCGGCCTCGTCGGCGATCCAGTGGGTGTTCGGGTGGATCGCCCTCGGCCTGCTGGTGGTGGTGATCACGGCCGTGTTCCTGGTCCGGCACGCCGTCATCCGCCCCTTAGCACGGCTGGCTGAGGAGGCGCGGCAGGTTCGGGCGGGGGACTTCCAACGGCGGGTGACCGCCGGTGGGCCACGGGAGACTGTGGAGCTGGCCAGAGACGTCGACGCGATGCGGCGGCGGATCTTGTCTGAGTTGTCGGCGTTGCAGAAGGCACACGAGAAGCTGGATGAGCAGGCGCGTGACCTCAGACGCTCCAATACCGAACTGGAGCAGTTCGCCTACGTCGCTTCCCACGATCTGCAGGAGCCGCTGCGGAAGGTAGCGAGCTTCTGCCAGCTGCTGCAGCGGCGCTACCAGGGGAAGTTGGATGAGCGGGCGGATCAGTACATCCAGTTCGCCGTGGATGGGGCCAAGCGTATGCAGGTGCTCATCAACGATCTGCTGATGTTCTCCCGCGTGGGGCGGCTCGGGCAGAAGCATCAGCTGGTCAATTGTGAGGAGCTGGTGGAGCAGGCGCGCGCTAATCTGGCGTTGGTTGAGCAGGAGACGTCCGCCCGGATCACCCATGGTCCGCTCCCACAGGTGTGGGGGGATGCCTCACTGCTGACCATGGTCTTTCAGAACCTGATCAGCAACGCCCTCAAGTTCCACTCCGATCAACCCCCCGAGGTCCGTATTGAGGCACGGCGGGAGGACGACATGTGGTTGTTCTCCTGCACCGACAACGGTATTGGGATCGATTCGAAGTACGCTGATCGAATCTTTGTGATCTTTCAGCGCCTCCATACCCGGGACGCTTACCCCGGAACCGGGATCGGTCTGGCACTGTGTAAGAAGGTGATCGAGTACCACGGTGGCCGGATGTGGCTGGACACCGACTACACCGGTGGCGCCCGATTCCTATTTACTTTGCCTGTAGCCGAGGGGGCAGACACCGCTCATGACTGAATCGTCCTCCACGCCCGCGCCTATCGACGTTCTCTTGGTCGAGGATGACCCAGGGGACGTGCTGATGACGCAGGAAGCGTTCGCGCATCACAAGATCCGCAACACGCTGCATGTTGTCTCTGATGGAGTGCAGGCGGTGCAGTTCCTGCGTCGGCAGGGACAGTACGCCGACGCGCCCCGACCTGGTCTGATCCTGCTGGATCTCAATCTGCCTCGCAAAGACGGCCGGGAGGTTCTGGCGGAGATCAAAAGTGACGAGGAACTGTGCAGTATCCCGGTTGTGGTTTTAACCACCTCTGAGGCCGAGGAAGACATTTTGCGGAGCTACCGCCTGCACGCTAACGCGTACGTGACCAAACCGGTGGATTTTGAGCGTTTCATGCAGGTGGTACGCCTTATCGATGACTTCTTCGTGACGGTTGTCAAACTCCCCACCCGCTGAGGCTGTCAAAAGCCCAGCTCGCCGCTTTCTTCCGCGCGGTTCGGGGCACGCTGTGAAGTCGCTGAAGGAAGCTGTGAAGTCGCTGGAGGAAATCAGCGGCTGGGTCTTTGCTGCGCGTGGATCTGTGATGATCGGGTAGGGCAGGGGAAACCTCGGCGGACCTCCTGATCAGGTATCCGCCGATCGGTTCGTCGAACTTGGCCGGTCGGCCGCCCAGCCGGTAAGAGCGATTGCCTGAGGCAGGCGTAGCCTTCCTGACCGATCACCAAATCCGTTATTTCGGCAGTCACATACAGGGGAAGCGCGGCATGACTCAGAAAGTACGAGAATTGCTCATCGATGATCTTGATGGTGGCGAAGCCGCCGAAACGGTGCGGTTTTCCCTGGATGGGGAGGAATACCAGATCGATCTGTCCGCGCGGCACGCTGAGGCGCTGCGGGCGGCTTTGAGGCCCTACACCGCCGCGGCGCGTCGCCTGGGGCGGGCCCGGCGTTCCTCCCGCTCGACGGCGGCCAGTCGCGCGACCATGTCGCTGGCGCCGTATGAAAGCCGGGCGGTACGCGCGTGGGCGGCGGCGAACGGGATCACCCTCGCCTCCCGGGGCCGTATCCCGAACACCGTCATCGAGCGCTACCTGGCTCACGCGGGACGCTGACCAGCGCCGCACAGCACCCGCCCTGGCGGGGGTACGCCCGCTGAAAGCCTGTGTCACCCCGGAGAGGTTCGGCGTCTAAGGGCGGGTGCGGGGGCGACATCGCAGGAGCGCAGGCTGCGGTCGAGCAGGAAGCGGGATATCGCGTTGCCCGTCAGGCGGTGGCGAAAGCGGGCCGCCTGACGGTGAACAGAGCGGTTTAGTGCGACGGTTACTGGGCACGGGGCTGGTGCCTTTCCCCTCGCGGGACGGGATCCCGGTCGTGGGGAGAGCAGGCGCGGGCCGTCGGCGTCCGACGCGGATCGTGTCGCCGACCGGCTGGAGGTACCGAGCGAGGAGAGGTGAACAGTGACGTTCAATCCGCTGGAGGAACGCGGGATCCCGCTCGATCGTCAGCTCCGTAACTGGCGGGAGCTCGATGTCGCCCCTATCGATCCGGACGAGGCAGACCCGTATACCCGGTGCCGCATCATCACGATGAACGGCATCGAGACAGAAGCGCTCATGTTCAGCCACCACTTCGCCAGGCACTGCCCCGATATGGACGTCAAGCGCAGCCTGGCGGAGGTGCGGTATATCGAGCAGCAACAGCAGAAGGCGGTGAACTGGCTGCTGCCGGGGGCGGCGTCAGCCCTGGAGACCACGATCGCTTACGAACAGGTGGCGGTCGATCTCACTGCCTGGGTGGCGCGGATGGAGCCGGATCCCTACCTGAAGCAGGCCTACCAATTTGGTGTGCTGGAGGACTTCGACCACCTGTACCGGTACTCCAATCTCTACGAGATGATCCAACACCGGAAGGCGGAGAAAGTCGTCGATCTGCTGACCGAGGTGATGCCGGGGCGGCCGACGAAATATCATCACCGCCACCCGTACGACAATGTTCGAGAGCCATATGACCGGCGAACCGCCGATCCGATCTCAAAACTGCACGCACTGACGATCATGGCTGCTGAGCAGCAGACCATGAACTATTACATGAACGTCGGCCCGGAGTATATGGAGCCGATCGCGCGGCAGCTCTACCAGGAGATCGGTCTGGTTGAAGAGGAGCACGTCACCCACTACGAATCCCTGGTTGACCCGGGTGAGACCTGGTGGGAGCAGTTGGTCAACCACGAATACAACGAGTGTTATCTGTACTACTCGTTCATGGAGACCGAGTCCGATCCGCGGGTGAAGGCGATCTGGGAGTTGCACCTGAATATGGAGTTGGAACACCTGCGGATCGCGTGTGAGCTGATGCGTCGTCACGACGGGCGGGAGCCCGCGGAGATTCTCGCGCCTCAGTTGCCGCAGCCGGTCACCTTCGAGCCGAATAAGGAATACATCCGCGAGCTGCTGGACACCCAGATCGATATCACCACGCTGGGAGCCGGTTACGTCCGTGAGGCGCATGAGCGGTTTGAGCGGATGCAGCGGGGTATTCACGGCGATGAAGAGCCGCCGAGCGAGCGGGTCATCGCAGAACACCGTGACAAGTTCGGCACCGACTACCGGGTGACGACCATGGGAGAGCACCCGGTCGCGTCGTTGCGACAGCGTGAGGCGGGAGGCCCGCGATGAGCGTGAAAACCAAGAAGCCTCGACAGACCAAGAAACCCCAGCAGGAGCAGGTCGAGGATGTGGTGGAGCTGCTGCTGGATCAGCACACGCAGATCAGAGACCTGTTCGCTGAGGTGAAGTCCAGTACCGGTAAGGCGCGGCAGGACGCGTTTGCGCGACTGGTACGCCTGTTGGCGGTGCATGAGACCGCTGAGGAGCAGATCGTGCACCCGCTGGCCCGACAGGTCGTCGAAGGCGGTGGGGAGATCGTGGATGACCGGCTCGCCGAAGAGCGGGAAGCTAAGGAGCTCCTCAGCAGGCTGGAGTCTCTTGGCCCTGACCATGAGGATTTCCCGGCCCTGCTGGAGCAGCTGCGGCAGGCGGTGCTGGCGCACGCCGTCCACGAGGAGACCTACGAGTTCCGGTATTTGCGGTCCAAGTGCTCCCCAGAGCGGCTGCGTTCATTGGCGAGCATGGTCCGTGTCGCGGAGCGGACCGCGCCGACCCATCCGCATCCGGGGGTGGAGAGCGCGACCGCGAACCTGGTCGCCGGGCCACCTTTGGCGATCTACGACCGGGTGAAGGACGCCGTTCAGCAGGCATTGGCGAGTCGTCATTGACGACGCCGCGGTGACGATCCGCAAGCGGTAACGCCCCACGACGGCGTGAGCGAGGGCCCGCATCGGGTGTGACGTTCATGTCGGATGAGCGGGCGTCACCGCGTTTGTATGCGCCGAAAACCGCAGGAAGTGGGCATTGGGAGCGTATCGTGGCGCTGAAACCGGTCAGAGGCGATGAAATGGGGTCAAGGGAAATCGTGTGAGCAGGGTGGGGGAGCGATCTATCCTTGACCAGATATGTCTATGCCCTCCACCGGAACCCCGCTCACCGTGCCCTCCGACCCGACCCCCTCGGATTCGCAGGGGGAGCGGGGTGACTCGACAGATCGGACGGGGCGGACAGCACACACCCAGCAGGCAGAGCACACACCAGCGTCTGACACCGCGGGCCAGGCGAGGCGAAAGGAACGCCGTCCGGCCCGGGCACCTGACGTCAAAAGCCAGCTGAGGCAGCTGCAGGAGCGGCTGCCTGGCCTGACAGTGGCCGACGAGCAGCGGCTGCGGCGACGCCTGGACGGAGTCCGCAAGATCCGGGACCGGCGTCGTCAGCGTGAGGTGGTGGCCACCCTCGTTGCAGAGATTGAGGCGGCCGAGCAGCGCGTGCAGCGCCGGCACGCGGCGGTTCCCGAGATCAGCTACCCGGACGAGCTACCGGTCAGCCACCGCAAGGATGAGATCAAGGACGCGATCCGCGACCACCAGGTGGTGATCATCGCGGGTGAGACCGGATCCGGGAAGACCACCCAGCTTCCCAAGATCTGCCTGGAGCTGGGGCGGGGGATCCGGGGGATCATCGGGCACACCCAGCCGCGGCGGCTGGCGGCCCGGACGGTGGCGGCGCGGATCGCGGAGGAGTTGGGCACCACCGGCACCCCCACCGTCGGATACCAGGTGCGCTTCGCGGGCAGCGTCAGCGAGGACACCCTGGTCAAGGTGATGACCGACGGCATCCTGCTGACCGAGATCAGCAGGGACCGGTTCCTGTCGCGTTACGACACCCTCATCATCGACGAGGCCCACGAGCGTAGCCTCAACATCGACTTCATCCTGGGATACCTGAAACAGCTGCTGCCTCGTCGCCCTGATCTGAAGCTCATCATCACCTCGGCGACGATCGACCCTGAGCGGTTCTCACGGCACTTCGGGAACGCGCCGGTGATCGAGGTGTCGGGGCGTACCTGGCCGGTGGAGATCCGTTACCGGCCCTTGGAGGAGACCGTCCAGGACGACGCCGACGAGGACGCCGACAGCGAACCGCGGGACCAGATCCAGGCGATCTGCGACGCGGTGGAGGAGCTGCGGCGTGAGGGCCCAGGGGACATCCTGGTTTTCCTCAGCGGGGAACGGGAGATCCGGGACACCGCTGACGCCCTCAACCGGCTCAAGCTTCCCCACACCGAGATCCTGCCGCTGTACGCGCGCCTATCACACGCCGAGCAGCAGCGGGTCTTCCAACCCCACACCGGTCGGCGGATCGTGTTGGCGACCAACGTCGCTGAGACCTCGCTGACGGTGCCGGGTATCAAGTACGTCATCGACCCGGGGACCGCGCGGATCTCCCGGTACAGCCACCGCACCAAGGTACAGCGGCTGCCTATCGAACCGATCTCGCAGGCGTCAGCCAATCAGCGCGCCGGTCGTTGTGGGCGTACCTCGGACGGGATCTGTATCAGGCTGTACTCCGAGGCCGACTTCGCCTCCCGGCCTGAGTTCACCGACGCGGAGATACTGCGGACCAACCTGGCGTCGGTCATTTTGCAGATGACCGCCCTGGAGTTGGGGGATGTTCAGGACTTCCCGTTCATTGACCCGCCGGATCGGCGTTCGGTTACCGCGGGGGTGCAGCTGCTGGAGGAGCTGGGGGCCCTAGGGCCGGACCGCAAGCTGACCCCGATCGGCCGTACCCTCGCTCAGATCCCCATCGATCCCCGGCTGGGCCGGATGCTGATTGAGGCGGACCGCAACGACTGCCTGGCTGAGGTCCTGGTCATCACCGCCGCCTTGTCCATTCAGGATCCCCGGGAGCGCCCCACCGATGCCCAGCAGGCCGCGGCGCAGGCGCATGCCCGTTTCACCGACCGGGAGGAGCCGCCGTCGGACTTCGTGGCGTACCTCAATTTGTGGGAGTACCTGCGTGAGCGGCAGCAGGAGTTGTCCTCCAGCCGGTTCCGCCGCATGTGCCGGCGGGAGTTCCTCAACTACCTGCGGGTGCGGGAGTGGCAGGACCTGCACAGCCAACTGAGGCAGGTCGTCACCTCCCTCGGGATGACGATCAACGACAAACCGGCCGACCGGCAGCGGGTGCATCAGTCGTTGCTAGCGGGTCTGTTGTCGCACGTGGGGCTGTGGGACCCGGAGAAACGGGAGTACGCGGGGGCGCGCGGCACCAAGTTCGCCATTGCGCCCGGGTCGGCCCTGTTCCGCAAATCCCCCCGCTGGGTGATGGCCGCTGAGCTGGTGGAGACCACCCGGCTGTGGGGGCGGGTCGCCGCCCGGGTGGAGCCGGAGTGGATCGAGGCGCTCGCCGGGCACCTGGTCAAACGCAGCTACAGCGAGCCGCACTGGGAGAAGCGCCGTGGTGCGGTGATGGCCTACGAGAAGGTCACGCTCTACGGTCTTCCCATCGTCACCTCCCGGAAGGTCAACTACGGCCGTATCGATCCGCCACTGGCGCGGGAGCTGTTCATCCGGCACGCGCTGGTGGAGGGGGACTGGGACACCAATCACGAGTTCTTCCACCACAACCGGGCGCTCCTGGAGTCCGTGGAGGAGCTGGAGCACCGGGCCCGGCGTCGGGACATTGTGGTGGACGACCAGACCCTGTTCGACTTCTACGACCAGCGCATCGGGCAGGAGGTGATCTCCGCCCGGCACTTTGACAGCTGGTGGAAGAAGGTCCGCGCGAAAAACCCCGACCTGCTGATGTTCGACCGGCAGATGCTGGTCAACCAGGAGGCTGAGCAGGTCGATGAGCGGGACTACCCCGATGTGTGGGAGCACGACGGGGTGGCGCTGCGCCTGACTTACCAGTTCGAACCTGGAAGCGACGATGACGGGGTCACCGTCCACATTCCCCTGCCAGTGCTGGGGGAGCTGTCCGCTCAGCAGTTCCAGTGGCTGGTCCCCGGGATGCGGCTGGAGTTGATCACCAATCTGATCCGGTCGCTGCCTAAGGCGCTGCGTCGTAACTTCGTCCCGGTCCCTGACTTTGCCCGGGCGGTACTGGCGCGGGTCGGGCCACAGGACGGGCCGTTGACCGAGGTGGTCGGTCGGGAGTTGACCCGGCTGTCGGGGGTGGTGATCCCCCATGACGCGTGGCGGCTGGACCGTCTGCCGGAGCATCTGCGGATGACCTTCCGCGTCGTGGACGAGCAGGATCGCACCGTGGCCCAGGGCAAGGACCTTGATGAGCTCAAGCAGCGGCTACGGGATCAGGTCCGACGGACCTTGACCGAGGCGGCCGCCGCGGCGGGGCTGGAGCGGCGCGGTGCGCGTACCTGGGAATTCGGGGATCTGCCGCGGAAGGTGGAGCGTCGTCAAGGCAGTTTCGTGGTGACCGCATACCCGGCCCTGGTGGATGAGGGGGACAGCGTCGCGGTCCGCGCCTTCGACAGTGAGGCCGCTCAGCGGCAGGCGATGTGGCAGGGGACGCGGCGGTTGTTGCTGCTCACCCTGCCGCCACCGGTCAAGTTGGTGGCGGCCCGCCTCAACACCCCGGCCAAGCTCGCGTTGGCGCGCAGTCCGCACCGGGATGTGACCGACCTGCTGGATGACTGCGCCGGCTGCGCCGTGGACCGGCTGATGGCTCAGGCCGGTGGGCCGGCGTGGGATGAAGCGGGGTTCTGGGCGCTCCGTGACCGGGTCCGGGCGGATGTGGTTGAGGTCCTGGAGGAGATCATCACCCAAGTCCGCGCGATTCTGTCGCTGTGGTACACAATTCGCACTCGCTTGGAGGCCACCACCAATCCGACCCTGCAGCCGTCTGTGGCCGATATGAAGGCACAGCTAGCCGGGCTGGTGTACCGGGGGTTCGTGACCGCCACCGGTTGGCGGCAGCTGCCGCACCTGCCGCGTTACCTGGAGGCGATCCAGCAGCGGTTGGACAAATTGCCGGGTAACCCGCACCGGGACCGACAGCGGATGCAGGCGGTGGAGGAGGTTCAGCAGGCATACCGGGAACTGGTGGCGACGGTACCGGCGACCGGGGCGACCCTGGACGCGTTGTGGCGGGTGCGGTGGATGATCGAGGAGCTGCGGGTCAGTTACTTCGCGCAAGGGTTGGGAACCGCCTACCCGGTCTCGGATAAGCGGATTTACCGCGCTATCGACGAGCTGATGCCGTGATCATCCTGGCCATGGGGTGCCGGTGCTGAGGGCGCGGACGCCGCTGGTTCGGTAGCGACCGGTTCGGCAGTGACTGGTTCGGCGTCGGAAGCCTCGGTGTGGACGGTGGGTGCCGCAGGCTCGGGGAGAGCCGCGGCACTGTCGAGCGGCGATGAGTCGGGTGGGGGAGCAGCGGACGGTGGCGTGCCTAGGGACCAGGGGAGCCGGTAGCGGGCGAACAGGTCCGCCCTGACGTACTCCAGCGGGGTTTCCGCGCCGGGAAGGACGATGGCGATCACCGCGCCCATCAAGGCGCCGCGCAGCAGAGCGTGTTCCAGCGTCGGGTTGAGGGCCCCGCGTTGCTGTAGGACCCGTTGCAGGATGCGCCCCAGGTGCTCGCGTTCCGGCTCATAGACAAAGCCGTTGGAGCCTGGCTGAAGGATGAGGGCCAGGTGGGCGCGGAACAACTCCGGCTGTTCGGCCGCCATGGTCAGGATGCTGTCAATGACGTGGGCCAGGCGGTCCTGCGGGCTGGCGTCGGCGGGAATCTGCGCCAGGGCCACCTCAAGACGGTCGGTCATGGCGCGGTGGACGGCGGCCTGAAACAAGTGTTGTTTGCTCGGAAAGTAGTACGACGCCAGGCCACGCGCGGTTCCGGCGCGACGAGCGATATCAGCCAGGGTGGTTGCCTGGTATCCCTGTTCCCGCAGCAGGTCACAGGCCGCGTCCAGCAACCGGCGGCGAGAGTGTTCACGCATCTTCTCTTTAGAAGAGAAGGAGCGGGGTGTCATGTGTCTCCTAAATTGGTTGGCTGCCAGCCAATGAAATGCTAGCATCAGGGATGCGTATCGGGGGAGATCTTGGGTCGGTTCCGGCACACTACTGGAACCGACGCAAGATCTCACTAAGTCGATCTCACGAAGTCATCGTGCGTAGGTCGGGATTGGCTGCAAAATATCACGATGGGCGCCAACCATAGGCGGTTTTGGATTCAATCTCTTGGGTTGAAGTGAATTTATACCGCGGCCAGAACCGCCCGTTGTGTACGCTGCAGCATATCTGATGGTTCCAAACCCAACTCATCAGCCAATGCCGTGCGCAACCGTTGAAAAACGCCCAATGCATCACAACTACGCCCTGAACGGTGAAGGGCGAGCATAAACTGCCGATGCAGATTTTCATTGAAGCGGTGCTGCGCAGTCAGCGCGGCGAGTTCTTCAAGTACCTCTTGGTGCCGCCCGAGCTGAATGTCGGCATCGATACGCTGCTCCAGCGCCACCATGCGGGATTCACTCAGGCCCCGTACCACCGGTTCGAGCACCTCGCCGATGGTCACGTCAACCAGCGCTGGCCCCTGCCACAGCTCAAGAGCCTCCCGCAGCAGCCGGGCGGTGGTGTGGTAATCGCCGCGTTCCTCAGCCCGCCGTGCCTCCCGGCGGAGCTCCTCATAGCGGTGGAGATCCAGGCGGCCTGGCGTCATCCGGAGTAGATAACCACCCGGTCGGGTGAGCAGCACCTGCCGTGCGGTCGTGTCCAGATCGATGTCGAGACCGTTCGCGAGCGTTTTTCGCAAATGCAAGATGTAGGTCTGCAATGTGGTCCGCGCGCTCTTCGGCGGCTGGTCCCTCCACAGTTCCCGGATGAGGGTGGTGGCGGGGACAGTCTGGTTGATCTGCATCAAAAGAAGCGCGAGGACTTGACGGAGTTTAGGGGCGGTGGGGGTCACGTCGTTCCCGTGGTAGCTCAACCGGAGGGGGCCCAGGACAGCTGCCTCAATATCGAAGACACGACTGTTTTCCATGGATGACTCCCCCAATTTCCAGGTAACCGCCAGATCAACCGCGAAGAGATTCTAAGCGGGGCCCGTTGGAACCTCCCCCACTTCGAGGGATTTGGGCTCGATGTGACTTCAAGGAAAACTCAAGCTTCCAGACAGATTCAAGAGCGCTTCAAGTGGCCTCCGCGCATTCTGGCGAGGTGATAGCAGTGGCCGAGCCGAGGGGGGAGCCGTGACAGTGCGGGGACCACACGCCCATCATCGGGTGGCCGTCACAGGGATCGGCGTGGTCGCTCCTGGTGCGATCGGCACCAAAGCGTTCTGGGAGTTACTGACCTCTGGACGCACCGCTACCCGTCGAATCTCATTCTTCGATCCCTCCCCTTTCCGGTCACAAGTGGCCGCCGAGTGTGATTTCGACCCGGTCGCCGAAGGGTTGACTGTCGAACAATCCCAACGATTGGACCGGGCTGTGCAGTTTGCGTTGGTTTGCGCCCGGGAGGCGATCGCTGACAGTGGCCTGACTCTTGGGGACGTCGATCCATACCGGTTGGGGGTCAGCCTGGGAACAGCGGTCGGCGCCACCATGAGCCTGGACCGCGAATACTGCGTAGTCAGCCACCGGGGCAAGTACTGGGAGGTCGACCCGGAACGCGCTGTTCCGCATCTGTTCGACTACCTGGTACCCAGTTCGTTCGCGGCCGAGGTGGCCTGGGATGTGGGTGCGGAAGGCCCGGTGAGCGTGATCTCCACCGGCTGCACCTCAGGCCTGGACGCGGTGGGGCATGCCTGGGAGCTGATCCGTGAAGGCTCGGCCGACGTCATGATCGCCGGCGCTACCGACGCCCCGATTTCACCGATCACGGTCGCCTGCTTCGACGCGATTAAAGCCACCACCACCCTCAACGACGATCCCGAGCATGCCAGCCGTCCGTTCGATGCCCGTCGAGACGGGTTCGTTCTGGGTGAAGGGGCCGCGGTGTTTGTGCTGGAGGAGTGGGAGCGTGCCCGGCGTCGGGGAGCCACGGTGTACGCCGAGATCGCCGGCTTCGCCACCCGCTGCAACGCCTACCACATGACCGGTTTGCGTCCAGATGGTCGGGAGATGGCCGAGGCGATCCGAGCCTCGCTGGATATCGCGCGAATCCCCACCACCGCCATCGACTACATCAACGCCCACGGTTCAGGGACCCGGCAGAACGACCGTCACGAGACTGCGGCGTTCAAGGCGAGCTTGGGCGATCACGCGTACGCCACCCCCGTCAGCTCGATCAAGTCGATGATCGGCCATTCCCTGGGGGCGATCGGTTCGCTGGAGGTGGCCGCTTGTGCGCTGGCCATCACCCACAACGTGATCCCACCCACCGCGAACTGGACCGAACGGGATCCGGAGTGCGACTTGGACTACGTGCCCGTCACCGCGCGAGAACAACAGACCGACGTGGTGCTGTCGGTCGGGAGCGGCTTCGGCGGGTTCCAAAGCGCCATGGTGCTCTCTGACCCGGAATGGGCGTGCCGTGACTAGCCAGGCAGTAGTGACCGGTATCGGTGTGGTGGCACCGACCGGGATCGGCCGCGAGGAGTACTGGGAGGCGACCCGCGCCGGCGGGAGCGCGATCGCACCGATCACTCGGTTCGACGCCTCCAAGTACCGGGCCCGCCTCGCTGGTCAGGTCCCGGACTTCGACCCGGCTGAACGCCTCCCCAGCCATCTGCTCCCTCAGACCGACCCGATGACGCAGTACGCGCTGATCGCCGCTGAGCACGCCTTGGACGACGCTGGGATCATCCCCGAACAGCTGCCGGAGTACGCGGCCGGCGTGGTGACGGCCGCCGCCTACGGCGGATTCGAGTTCGGTCAGGGTGAGCTGCAGAACCTGTGGTCTAAAGGCGGGGAGTACGTCAGCGCGTACCAGTCCTTCGCCTGGTTCTACGCGGTCAACACCGGGCAGATCTCCATCCGGCACGGCATGCGCGGCCCCGGGCGAGTCATCGTCACCGAACAAGCCGGCGGTCTGGACGCCGTGGCACAGGCCCGGCGGCAGGTCCGCGGAGGAACCCCCGTGGTGGTGACCGGGGGCGCGGACAGCGCGCTGTGCCCCTGGGGCTGGGTGTCCCAGATAGCTAACGGGCGGGTGAGTCTGCGCGAGGAGCCACATCGGGCGTACCTGCCATTCAGTCGAGAGGCCTGCGGTTACGTCCCCGGTGAGGGGGCCGCGCTGCTGATCGTGGAGGACGCGGACTCCGCCCACGCCCGGGGTGCGCGCCGGTACGGGGAGGTCGCCGGGTACGCGGCGACCTTCGACCCGCCGCCGGGCAGTGGGCGTCCACCCGGTCTGGAGCGGGCGATCAGGATGGCGCTCGCCGACGCCGAAGTGACCCCGCAGGAGGTAGACGTGGTGTTCGCCGACGCGGCCGGGGTGCCCGACCTGGATGCCGTGGAGGCCGCGGCGCTGCGCGCGGTGTTCGGAGAACGGGAGGTGCCGGTTACCGCACCCAAGACCGGAACCGGACGTTTGGCCTCGGCCGGCGCGTGTCTGGACTTGGTGGCGGCGTTTTTGGCGTTGCGGGACCAGGTCATTCCGCCCACCCCCAACGTCACACGTGCCCACGTGGCGCACCCGATCGCTCTCGTCGGGCCGGAACCGGTGTCGGCATCGCTCCAGACCGCCCTGGTGCTGGCGCGTGGGATCGGGGGGTTCAACGCCGCGATGGTTATTCGGCGGGCCGCCTAAGACGTTCGCGGACAGCAGCTCCGCGCGAAGCCAGCCATGTCATGCACCGAGCCCGGCAACAGGACAAGTCATGAACGACACCCGGAGGGAAAAAGACCATGGAAGCGTTCACGCTGGATGATCTGCGTGCCCTGCTGAGGGAGTGCGCCGGGGAACCCGGAGGCTCCCTGGACGGGGATCACATTCTCGACACCACGTTCGCGGAACTCGGCTACGACTCGCTGGCCGTGATGGAGGCGGCGGCCCGGGTGCGGCGCCGGTACGGCGTGGTCCTCCCGGAGGAGGTCACCCAGGTCGAGAGCACACTTCGGGCATTTGTCGACGCGGTCCGGGCACAGACCCAGGCCCAAGCAGTGTGAGGCCGACGTGGAGACGACGTGTGAGGTCTGTGTTGTCGGAGCGGGACCGGCGGGGCTCACTCTCGCGCTGCTCCTGGCCCGCTCCGGAGTCTCGGTGACGGTGGTGGAGAAGGCGACGACCTTCGACCGCGAGTACCGAGGGGAGATTTTGCAGCCCGGCGGGCAGGCGGTGCTAGACGCGTTGGGGGTGCTTGCGGGGGCGCGGGCGCGGGGCAGCCTGGAATTGACCCACTTTCAGCTGGTCGACGGTGACCGAGTCCTCATGCGCGTCGACTACGAGGCCTTCCCGCCGCCATACAACATCCTGTTGAACCTGCCGCAGCGGCACCTGCTGACCGAGCTGCTGGAGCACTGCCAACGCTTTGAGCGCTTCGGCTACCTGCCCGGCAACAAGGTCACCGGTCTGGTGTGGGAAGACGGACGGGTCGCCGGTATCACCACGGTGGGGCGGAACGAGAAGTGGACCATTCGGTCCCGGATCGTGGTCGGCGCGGACGGGCGCTACTCCAAGGTGCGGCGTCTGGCCGGGCTGCCGTTTGACCGGATGGACACCTACGAACATGACCTGCTCTGGTTCCGGCTGCCGGTCCAAGGGCGGGTGCAGCCCGAGGACGCGGTGCAGATAGTGCTGACTGATCAGCAACCGATCGTGGTGGTGCGAGGCTACGGGGACACCGTGCAGTTCGGCTGTGCCCTGCCTCACGGTGGTTACCCAGAACTCGCCAAGCACGGGGTAGAGCCGGTGCGGGAGCGGATCATCCGGGCGCTACCCGCGTACGCCCCGTTGATGGAGAGCCTGGCGAGCCTGCATCAGACCTCCCTGCTGGACGTGTTCGCCGGACTGGCGCGGCGCTGGGTGCGAGACGGGTTGGTCCTGCTTGGGGACGCGGCCCACACCCACAGCCCGTTCGGCGCGCAGGGAATCAACCTGGCACTCCAGGACGCGGTGCTTCTGCATCCGCTGATCATGCGAGCGCTGTCGACCGGTGACCTGTCGGTGCTGGAGCAGTTCCCTCGGCGACGGCTGCCCGGGATCCGCAAGACACTCCGTTTCCAGAACACGCAGGCGCGGATGCTGATGTCCAAGAGCCCGCTAGTGGCCTTCCTGCGGCCCCGGCTCGCCGCGTTGATGCCGCGTACTCCAGCCTTCCCCAAGATCAGCGCCTACATCGCCTACGGCGACCCTGAAATCAAGGTCCGGTCCGATCTGTTCACGCCTGACTCCTCGGAGGGTGTCCATGCGCATCATTGATTTGTCCTCGCCGATCGACTCCGAGGCGTGGGAACCGGAACCGGTCACGCACCAAGTGATGACACCCGCCGAGGGGGCCCGGCACATGAGCGAGGAGATGCGGTCCCACTTCGGGATCGATTTCGACCCCTCGGTCCTGCCGGACGGTGAGCTGCTGTCGGTGGACACGTTGACGTTGACCAGCCACACCGGTACGCACGTCGACGCGCCTGCCCACTACGGCACCCGGACCGCCTACGGGAGCCCACCGGCCACCATCGACCAGGTCCCGCTGGAGTGGTTCTACGGGCCCGGTGTGGTGCTGGACCTGCGAGAGGCGGGGGTGGGGACGGTGGACGCCGACTTCATCCGCCGGGAGCTGGACCGTCTGGGGTACACGCTCAGCCCAGGGGACATTGTGCTGCTCAATACCGGTGCAGACCGGTGGGCCGGTACCCCCAAGTACTTCACCGACTTTGTGGGGCTGGACGCGTCGGCGACCGCGTTCCTGCTCGACGCCGGGATTCGCGTGATAGGCACCGACGCGTTCAGTGTGGACGCACCGTTCCCAGTGATGCTCAACACCTACACCCGGACCGGTGACCGCACCGTGCTGTGGCCGGCCCACTTCGCCGGGAGGGAACGGGCGTACTGCCAGATCGAACGGCTGGCCGCGCTCGACACGCTACCCCAGCCGTACGGGTTCACGTTCTGTTGTTTCCCAGTCAAGATCGCGCGCGGCGGGGCCGGCTGGGCTCGTGCCGTGGCGCTCATTCCCTGACCTTCCGCGGTCCCACGACGCCCACGTCGAGATGACGGGTGCGTGCGGTGGGGCCGCGGCTATACGTTGAGGAGAACCAATGTCTATTACCTTGCCGTCCACCGTCAGCGAGGACCAACTACACCTGGAGGTCGCACGGTTCTACGCGCGACACCTGCAGCTTCTTGACGACGGTGACGTGGATGAATGGGCAGCCACCTGTACCGATGACTGCGCCTTTTTGCTGCCGGGCATGACCGAACCGGTACGCGGCCGGCAGGCGCTGGCCGCCGCGGTTCGGAAGGTGCGTGAGGAGCTGGCGGCCAAAGGGGAACGCCAGCGCCACCTGCACGTTATGACCACGGTGACGCCACGGGAAGACGGGACCTTCCGCGCCCGCTCCTACGGGCTGGTCATCTCCACGCAGCGGGGTGGCGACCCCCGGCTGCACCGGATGTGCGTGTGTGAGGACGTGCTGGTCCGCACCGCGGACGGGTGGCAGGTCCAATCGCGGCGGGTCACCCGCGACGACCAGTGACCGCGGCTGGCCGTAGAACCGAACGCGCTGGGAGCGCAGCCATCAGGGCCCGGGCTTAAAGAGCCCGGGCCCTGATGCGTGGTGGTGGAACGGTGGATGGCGATACGTGATACGTGGAGTGGGTGGAGTGGAGTGTCCGGGTGTGTGCCACCCGGACACTCCTAGGGAAGTCAGGAGAGGGGTTCGAAGATGTCGGGCTCCGCGGTGGCGACCGCCGAGATCTCGCGTACCCGCTCTTTGAAGCCCTCACTGGCGATCGCGCGTTGGTGGCTTTCGGCGTCCTTCCAGCGAGCCAGCTCAATGTAGACGTCGGGTCGACGGATGGAGCGGTACAGCTGGTGGTCGATGAAACCGGGCTGGCTGCTCATGTACTCGGTGATCCGGCCGAGCAGCCGTTCGAACTCCCTGGGTTCACCGGTGACGATCAGACGATTGATGATCGTGGGCATGGCACCCTCGTTTCTCTTGTGATCAGCGGTTAGGAACCTGTCAATGAGCCCACCCGGCCGCCTGCGGTGGGGCGGTTACGGGACGGGATTCTCAACAGCGTCCGGGGCACGGATGAGCGCCCGAAGGTCACGGCGCTGCACCTTGCCGTTAGCGGAACGAGGAATGGCCGCGACAACGGCCACCCGATGCAGGTGCTGGTAGTACGGCAGTTGGGCGTTGGTCCAGGCCGCGATCTCGTCGGGAGAAACCGAAGATGAGTCGGGGCGCAGGACCACCAGCGCCGCTGCCACCGCTCCCCGTAGATCGTCCGGCAGATCGACCACGACGCAGTCAGCGACCGCAGGATGCCGGGACAGGACCATCTCGATCTCCGAGGGAGCCACCAGCCAGTTGTCGCACTTGAACACGTCGCGGATCCGGTCGACCAGGAACAGGCGACCGTCCTCCAGATAGCCGACGTCACCGGTCTCCAGCCAGGCGTCGGCGGGCAACGGCGGCGCGCCCGCGTACCCGAGCATGCGTTGCGGGCCGCGTACCTGAACCTCGCCGCGGTCCCCCTCAGGCAGAACAGTGCCGTCGGTCAGGTCCACGATCCGGCATTCGGTGCCCTCCAGGGCCCGCCCCACCGAGCCACGGCGGTAGTCGTGGGGGCCGTCCGAATGCGTCAACGGTGACATCTCGGCCAGCCCGTACCCCTGGATCACCGGGATACCGAACTGCTCCTCCAGCACCGGCCCGGTGTTGGGAGGCAGCGCCGACCCACCCGACAGGATGGCGATGACCGTCGACAATCGCAGCGACGGCAGGCGGGGATCCCGCGCGAGCCGTCCCAGCCGCACCGGCAGGCTGTAGAAGTGGGTGGCCCCGGTGGCGTTGGCCAGCGCAATGGCGTCGACGGCGTCCTCCTGGGGACACAGCACCTGGGTCGCGCCCGCGTACACCGCCGAGTTCATGTGCATGGGGTGGTACGTGGGCAGGTGGTTGAGGGTGATCGAATCGGGCCCCAACTCATGGGCCTGTGCCACCTGGGCGGCGTTGACGGTCAGATTCCGGTGGGTGAGCAGCACCCCCTTGGGTGGCCCGGTGGTGCCGCTGGTGAACTGAATGCAAACCACCGAATCCAGGTCGCGACGCTCCTCACCAGCGGCGTTGTCAGCCCGCGCCCGGGAAGCGTCATCGAGGCTGGTCGCCAGCTCATCCAGGGTCGGCAGCGTCTGGTCCGGCTCGCGTGCGAGCAGTGCGAGCGCACGCAGGTCCGGCAGTCGGTCGCGGACCGACTCCACCCGCGCACAGACCTCCGGTGTGCCGATCACCACCTCGGCCCGGCTGACTCCCACGACATGCGCGAGCCCCTCCGCGGGTAGCAGAGGGTTGATGATCGCCACCACGCCGTGTGCCCGTGACACCGCGTAGTAGGCCGCGGCGAACTCGGGAGTGAGCACATTGGTGACGCCAACGACGGCGCCGGGACGGATGACGGTACGCAGAATGTCAGCCCAGCGGGTCGCGAGCGCGTTTAAATCGGCGAAGGTGAGCGCCTGGTCGCCGTACCGCACGGCGACCCGCTGGCCGGCGCTTTGCGCCGCGTCGGCCAGCAGGTCGTCCAGAAACCGCGCCGGACTGGGCTGCTCAGACACCCGCCCGCTCCTCGGCGTACGCCTTGGCACAGCGGAGGCTGTTGAGGCTGTTGGCGGACAGCACGCGACGCAGGTACCGGCGCGCGTCCTCCACTGTGGTGCCCGGCCCCAGGATCGACAGGGCGGACGGCTTGATGGTCGCGGTGTGCCGCGCCTCGGCCACCACACCTTCCCGGGTCACCGTGAACTTCCAGTGCCCGGTGTGCGCGTCAAGCAACGCGGGCAGCTTGATCTGCTTGTAGACGATCAGCTCCTCTGGGAAGCACAGACGCACCGAGCGGGTGGTGTGTGAGCTGCCGTCGGGCGTCCGGGTGTCCATGTCGAAGAACTGAACGTTCGGAGTGTCCTCGGTCAGGACGATCCGGGAGACATGGTCGACGCGCTGCGGCCACTTGTCCGCCTCGTACAGGAAGCGGTAGACGTCCGAGAGCGCTCCGCCGATGAACAGCGGGTCAGCAAAGGAAATGGTCAGATCGGGATCGGAGACGGCGGGCAGCAGATCATCCTTCAGGTCCTCCAAGGCGGAGGCGTCCCGTGGCACCACACGGGTGGAGACGGTCTCCCGCTCGGCGTCGAGGATCCAGACCCGGACCTCCTCCCCGTCCTCGAGGGGCTGGACGTGGACGACCGAACGGAAAAACTGCGGCCAGGTCGTCACGTCGGCGAGCGGGTCAAAGGAGCCGTCGGTCACTGAGGTGGCGGAACCGGCGGCTTCGGTCAGCCCCGCGCCCTGACGGGTGGGGGCGAGTACGGAACTGTTATCAGGCACGGCAGCGTCCTTTCCCCGAGACGATCGCCGAGGCCGGATGACACCCGGCCCACATCGGTTCTGACCGTGCCACTACTTCCTTGAAGTCGGCTAAAAACGGTATAGAGGAAACTTCCTGTAATTCGGAATAATTTCCTGTATATTACATATCTAGAAATTTGGGGAGAGGGTGTGTGGGAGAGGCGAGCGCGAGCAGGAAGACGTATCGCGAGCCGCGCCGAACCGGGCGGAGACAACGAAAGGGGCCGACCGCGATGCGGTCGGCCCCCACGTGTGGCCTGGGTTTCCCCACAGTGTGTCCGAGCCGTCAGCCCGCAGGGGCGGTAACACGGGCCTCAGGCTGCGGACCGCTGCTCAGCCGCAAGACACGTTGGTGATGTTGGACGAGTTGCCGTTGGCGTTGAAGCCCACGCTGTACGTGGCTCCCGGCGCCAGAGTTTGGCTCCACGATGGAGCCGTCACTGTGACCAGTGAGCCGCTCTGGCTGAATGTGCCGTTCCACCCGCTGGTGATGGTGACACCGGAGTCCACGGTGAAGCGAGCCGTCCACGGGCTGATCGGCGCGGTGCCGGTGTTCCGCAGCGTCAGCGTGCCCTGGAAGCCGCCGTTCCAGGTCTGGGTGACCGTCGCGGTCGCCTCGCACTGACCGTTGCCACCCGGCTGGGACGGGCCGGTGGTGGGGCCGTCGGTCGGGCCGCCGGTGGGACCGCTGCCGGGGCCGATGCCGGTCACCTCACCGTTGCCGCCGTCGAAGACCACGTCAGAGCAGCCGTAGAAGGTCTCCGTGCTGTCGGAACGCTCCCAGACCGAGTAGATGATGTGACGCCCGCTCTTGTTCGCAGGCAGCTGTCCGGTCCAGTAGTAGTGACCGTCGTTGGTGCCAACCGCACCCCGCTGCGGCGGGTTGGTCACCGACAGGAACGGCGTCTCCTCCAGGTCGTCCCAGGTCAGCGGCTGGTTCGGGTTGAAGCCGTCCTTGGTGATGTACATCCGGAAGGTGCCCGGGTGGTGCGCCCAGTTGCTGTACCGCCATTCAATGGTGGCGCCGGCGGTCAGGTGGGTGACCGGCCAGTCAGACCGGGCGAGGTTGTACCCGGAGAAGGTCGTGTTACCGCCGCTGCATAGCTGCCCGTCGGGGATAAAGCCGCGCATCCGGCCGGCGCCGTCCGAGCGCAGCACGCTGAACCAGTTGTAGAGCGTGTTGTCGCCGCTGATGGCGACCGCCGCGGCACAGGCGGGGTTGTTCGGCACGATGTTGCCCTGCGGGGTCAGACCGTCTCGCCAGCACAGGTATGTGCGGCTACCCGGGACCATCATGGCGCCGTGCGCTTCCGCTGTGGAGGGAGTCAACACCGACAGGGCTCCCGCCACCAGCACAGCGGCGACAGAGGACGCTGCCACCCTGCGTAGAAGTTTCACGTGATTCTCCTCGTGGTACGGGGGGTACCGCGGGAAGGCGATATCACGCCGTCCCGCATGGAGGTGCGGACGCCAGTTACGGACGAACCGCGTTGAAGTGCTGAAGTCGCGATGATCGCGAAGATGGCACGACAAATGCGACACGTTCCGTGTCGCGACCTAGACGGCACGTGTCGTGTCTTCTCGACTGTGTTTGTACGCGGTCTGGCTCCGATGCTCCGTCGCGGTACGTTGGCCCCCGACCGCCACGGTTACAGACATTGCATCACGGGGCGCGTTGTCAAGACAAGAGGAACGACTGGGGACGGAAAGCGCTTCCGGGGACGTGGTTCACGGCTTCCGGCGGCCATCGTGAGTGGTTAAAGCCCTGATAAAGGAAACCTTTTGAAAATCATTCACGTTTGTCGGGTCCACGGATCCCATGATCAACCGTGGACCCGACCGGTGGACCGTGATGCCTTGGCGTTAACTCGCGTTGTGCCACCGCATGGCGCAGATGAACGGATCGATGTCGTCGGTGAACTCCGCTCCGGGGAACCACGCGGCGTACTTCTCATGGAAAGCCGACCGGCTCAACGGTCGGTTGGTGCGGACGTGATGCATCCACGCTGGGTGCTGACGCAGCCGCAGCACCGTCCAAGCATCCCGCAGCGACCGGCGTCGACGGAGCGTTTCGTAGGCGTCCTGGACGCCTAACCAGCGGTGCCGCAATGTTGAGGCGGGACCGGGGGAGACCACGTCCACCACCACCAGATGACCTCCCGGCGCTACCAGTGAGCGCACATGGCCGAGCACCTTGTCAGGGCCGTGCTCTCGGAACAGGTGAAAGAGCGTGTTCACCGACAGCACCAGGTCGAACTGGCCATCCCGAGCGGGATCGACATCCAGCAGGCTCCGGATCTGGTAGGAGACGTTGGGGTGGGCGCGTTTGTTTTTAGCGATATTGATCTCCCGGCTGGAGATGTCCACCGCCAGGACCTCGGTGCAGCGTTCGGCCAACAAGCCGGTGAAGCGCCCGGATCCGCATCCCAGGTCAACACCTCGGCCACCGCTGTCAGGCAGGGAACGCACCAGATAGGGCCGGTAGATCTCGTCATTGATCTCGGCGTAGCGCTCGTACAGCTCGGCGAGCGGATCGAACAGCGCTGTCTGTGAGGTTGCCATGGGCGGCTCCTTGAGAATCTGTCGTGCTCCGGCCCCACGTGGACCGGAGCAGTGGGGGGGACAAGGGCGTCCGGGTGGGACCGGGACCAGAGACGGTGCCGCCCGGTTACGACTCGCGGCGGCCCGTCTTTGATCAAAAGCCCCGGGTGTGCAATCCCGGAGCGGGATGACGATCCGGGAAGCGTGAAGAGCGAGGCCGGTGACCGTGCCCCGGATCGGGACATGGCCACCGGCGACCGATGACGTACCGAACCTGAGTCAGGACCCGCGCCGCGATCACATCACGGTCAGCGGCGTGGTCGAAACGACGATCACTGGGAAGGCTCGAGCCCAATCGATTCGTCGATGAACTCGTTGGTGGCCAGGTCCTCAGCGGTCAGATCCTCAGCGATCTCAACCCGCTGCCCGATGAAGATCGGCCGCACAATGTCCAGGATCTGCTGGACCCGCTCCATGTCGAAGTCACCGACGGTGTCGTTGTGGCCGTTGCTCAGGATGCCGTGCTCCAACATGGCATCGACGGCGTACGCGGCCCGCTCAGGGGTGTAGGGGTAGCCGTTGTAGGCGTCCACCAGCTCCACGATGAGCTCGTTGGTCGGCTCCGGATCAGCCGCGTAGTCCCGGGCGGCGCGCTGCAGCATCGGCACCAGCCGCTCCAGGCAGGGAGCGAGTTCCTCACGCCGTTCGGGGTTGATCCCCAACGCCGCCGGGTAGTTCGGGTAGCCGGCGTCGCTCACCAGCGCCCATCCCACCTCGCGGTTCCACTCCTCCAGCTCGTTGGGGTAGGAGTAGACCTCGTTGGTGAGGTAACCCTGCTGCACAATCCGGCCCTGCTCAGCCACGAAGCGGCTCGGGCTCCCGTCGTAGGAACTGTCGATCTGAGAGCGACGCAGAATACCGGCGCCGACCAGGAACTCGATGTAGGTCGAGCCGGGGAAGTACAGGACAGTGGTGTCGGTCTGGCCAATATCCGCGATCGTCTGGAATTGCGGATAGGTCTCCGGGTCCCACAGCAGCACCAACGGAGACAGCTCCATGGGAGCGAACACCGCCTGCATGGGGTACTCGGCGCTCAACTGCACCGCACCGTCGATGTCGACGGTACCGAGGATCACCTGCTCGTCGCTGTGAACGAACGACGCGGCCGACTGGTAGTTGTTCACCGCGCCGCCAGCGCGGATCTCCAAACGGACCCCGGTGTCGACCCCGCCGTCTACCAGCGTCGCCGAGACGCTGCCGCGTTCGGCGTCGACCTCGATGTCATCACCCAACAACCGGTAAACGGCGCCGTACTCGGCCTGCGGAGTCCAGTCCGTCTGGATCACGATCGGGTTCGGGCAGACACCCGCGAGTGTCTCCTCCGCGCTCGCCGTCCGTTCGGCACTCTGCCCCCCCTCGGGGCTATCCTCGCCCGAGGAGCAGGCGGTGACCGTGAGCGCAAGCGTCATCAAACCCGCCGTTACTCGGAGCAGACGGCGGGAGGTGCGGTGGGGGGACGGCATGAGCTCCTCAAAGACATCAGTACCGTTTGAGTACCCGCCGCGCCCCGTGGCCCACAGAGCCGCGATAGGCGATTTCACTTCTTGACCACTCCTTTGCCGAGGCCGCCCGCGATTATCGGTTTGGGCGATGCGTCGGGCCCAGCGTCAATTCCTGCGGGACGGCCGTGTGGATATGACACGTGGTGGTGCGTAGGCGTCGGCCATGAGGCCGAACACCGTCAGGAGTTGGTGGGATCACGCCCGGATTCATGCCACCGTCCGACCACCCGCCGGGCCAGGAAGCCGAACGACCAGAACACTGCGATACCTAGCAGCGAAGACAGCAGGACCGCCCCGAACAGCTGCTCAGACTGCAGGCGCTGGCGGTACAGATCCATCAGGACGCCGATGCCGGGCTCGCCCTGACGGAAGAAGAGGTCACCGACGATGGCGCCGATGACAGACAAGCCAGCCGAGATCCGCATCCCGGTGAAGAAGGACGGCAGGGCGCTGGGAAACTCCAGCTTGATCAGGCGGGTCAGGCGCCCTGCTTGCGCCAGGGCGAACAGATCCCGGTGGGCCTGCTGCACCGAACGCAGGCCAAACAGAGTGTTCGCGATGATCGGGAACAGCGCGATGAGGACGCAGACCAACACTCGGCTTTCAAAGCCGAACCCGAACCAGAAACCGAACAGCGGGACCAACGCCAGGATCGGGATGGTCTGCAGCGCGACCGCGTACGGGTAAAGGGACCGCTCCACCCACGACGCCTGACTCATCAGGATCGCCAGGCCAGTCCCTACGAGAGTGGCGATTGCCAGACCAAGGAAGGCCACCCACGCCGAGCGCCCCAACGCTTGGAGCAGCTCTTGCAGGTTGTCCTGGTCCCCGAAGCAGGTGATGACCACCTCATGCGGCGGTGGCAGGAGAAACTGACGCCGGTCGCTGAGCAGGAACTCGCTCCCCGCGTACCACAGCAAGAGAACCACACCGAAGACCAGGGTGGGGGGCAAAGCAATCCGGACCGCCTGCCGAAGTCGGCTGGGGCGGGGCGACGTCTGCGGCGCACTCATGACTGACCTCCCGGAGCGGACAGCTGAGCCGGGCCATGGCGGCGCAGGAGTTCGGCGATCTGCGACGCGGCTTCGGTCAGCTTCGCGCTGAAACGGGCCTCCGGAGGACGGGGGAAGGGCAGGTCGATCGGGACTTCACCCACGATCTGAGCAGGTCGTGGGCTCATTACCACCACCCGGCTGGCCAGGTAGGCCGCCTCCAGCACCGAGTGAGTGACAAAGAGCGCGGCGAATCGTTCGGCGGTGAACAGCTCCTGCAGATGCTCGGCCAGCCGGTTGCGGGTGATCTCATCGAGAGCCGCGAACGGCTCATCGAACAGAAACAGACTGGGACGCAGGGTCATCGCACGGGCCAGCGCCACTCGCATCCGCATACCCCCCGACAAGGCGTGGGGGAGATGGTTGGCGAACTCGGTCAGGCCCACCCGGGCGAGCGCCTCGGTGGCCAGTTCTCGGCGGCGCGACCGAGGCAGCCTACGCAGTTCACAAAACAGTTCAACGTTGCGACGTACGCTGCGCCATGGCAGCAGAGTCGGATCCTGGAAGACGTATCCGACGTCGTCAGTGCGGCGCGTCAGCTCTCCGGCGCTGGGGGAGGCAAGACCTGACACCAACCGCAGAAGCGTGCTCTTGCCGCAGCCGGACGGCCCCACAATGGCGACGAACTCACCGGGCGCCACGGACAGGTTGATCTTCTCCAACGCGACCGTGCCGTCGGCGAACCAGACGCTGACGTCCCGCAGCTCTACAACGGGAGAGTCCGAAGACGCCGGATCGTTGATCGACTCACTCATGACTGGAGCTTCACTCATGAGTCGCCGCCATCCGTGGCCGGCCACACCACATGTGTGTGGGAGATCTCTGTGGGATAGACCATACTGAGCCGGCCTCCGATCACTTGCTCGACCACTCCAGCCGCATCAGTGTTCTGCCCACTTGAGGCGAACCGTATTCCTTCCCACGGCATGATGGTCTGCGTCCCGGAAAACTGGATCGACTGCAACGCTGACCGGATCTCCTCCGGTTCTGTAGAACCGGCCCGATCGATAGCGGCCGCGAGTGTCAGAACTGCAGTGAACGCGCCGGCGGCGGCTTCTGTCATCCTGCTGTTGAATAACGCAGTGTATTGTTCAGTCACTTCCCGGGCGGCGGGATGACGACTTGCAAACTCCGTCGACCATGCGCGTACACACAACAGTCGATCGGCGTCGGAAATAGGGTCCTGAACAGTGAATCCCCTGCCCAAGGCGATGATGGGTAGTGAGCTTTCCGCTGGATTCAGAGAACGCACTATGGCGTTCGCCACTCTTTGATCGTGAGAGACGGCAATCACAACATCGGCGTTGACATCCTCGATTTGATCACTGAGCGTGTCGAACTCAGCGTCATCATCACCAGACTCTTCGTCTGAGTTGTCGGTATCGATCGGTAGCTCGTCCACCACCGAGAAGCCACCCTCGGCGGCGAGGTCCTCGATCGTGGCGGCGGTGGTTTGACTCAGAGAATCATCGGCGTACACCAGGACCAGCCGCCGGGTCGGGACTCCAGCCAGCTCCTGGGACCGCAGCAGTGAGAACAGTTCCTCACCGAGCATCCGGTCAGTCGGCGCCAACCGGAAGAACCAGTCCAGACCGCGTGTAGTTAGGTAATTTTCTCCGCTGTAGGCGTCCAAAAACGGCAAACCAAGCCGATCTGAGCGGAGACTGGCGGCCGCGGTGAGCTCGGAGCTGCCCACCATCACCATCCCCGCGGGGTGATGCCGGCTCGCCAGCATGGCTACCTGACCGGCGGCGGTTCCTGGATCACCAGTCACGTCAACCGTGACGATCGCCACGTCGGCGCCGTTCAGATTGGGCAGTCCACGCTCCGCGGCTAAAGGCAGCGACAGATCCAGCGTCTCATTAATGAGATCCGCTGCTAGCTGGGCACCGTGGATCGCGTCCTGACCGGTCTGGCTCATCTCCTCCACCAGCAGACCGATCCGTACTTCGGAAGGGAGTGCCCTGTCGGAGACGTCGGAACCGGAGGAGCAGGCGACCAACGCCAACAGCGCGAGCCCACTAAGCGCGCCGGAGAATCTCCTCATAAGGATTTGGCCCCCTCCTGTGGCCACACATGTCTCTGGGCACGGCATGCGCCTTGCGGTATGGCGCGTCCCCGGGAACCACATACGGTCCGCTCAGGTGGTGAATGCCCGCGCTCACGAGTTGCTGATACTGGCACACGTATCTGACGGCTTCAATACCGAAAGCTCGTAGCTGAGACTGCCACAACCACTCTGAGACGACCGTGTACCCCTAGGATGAGCGCCCCGGTATACATTGTTTGCCGAGCAACATCTGGTGATCTTCGTAACGGGCGCGGTTGTCAGTCCTAACAGCACATGAACCCGCCGCGTAGCCCGGGAGAGTAATGGTGATGAGCTCGGTGTCGACATCGCCTCAACCATCGAGAACGGCGAGAACGGGCCGTCATTGGCGTATTCCGCCGTCGCGACCGGCACAGCGCTGGAAGGTGTTCCAGGCCTGGGTGAGGCGTATACCGCCATCGCGCTGGTTAAGCGTGCTTCGGGTCCGCAACTGGCGGGTGCGCGGCAAGTTGGCCGCTGTGCTGTTGGTGCCGGCTGTGGCGTTTCTCATCGTGACCGGCCTAGGGACCGCTTCCTCGATCCGGGATGCCTTAGCGTTGGAGGACTTCAGCGCTCAGGTTGAGCTGGGGCAACGGGTGACCACACTCGTCCACGAGCTCCAGTGGGAACGGGACCACGTCGCCGGGTACCTGGCGGTGGTGTCCCGGGACACGCAGACCGCTACGCAGTTGGCCGAGTCCATCACGGCTCAACGCAGCGCGGTTGATAACGCCGTAGCGCGCTACCGTCAGGCTGCGGCGCCGCTGGCCGAACAGGTCAGGCAGATCCGGCGTGCGGAGGCGGCCCTGGAACAGCTGGACGTCGTACGCACGGCTGTCCAGCAGGGCTGGCTGCGCCGGGAGAGCGTGTTCGATGAGTACAGCCGCATCATCGCTGCCCTGTTAGAGGTGCTGCCCAGGGCCGAGGCGCCTGGGGGCTCAGAAAACAACGACGGGGAGACGGTCAACCAGGCGGTGGGCACGGTGCGTAACCTGGCCCAGGCCAAGGAACTGGCGTCGCAGATCCGTGGGCAGCTGTACGCCATCGCCTACAGCGGTGGGTTCGCATTCGGGGGATTCCAGCAGTTCGCGGACCTGCGGGCCCGTTACGCCTCCGCCATGGACCGCTTCCAGTCCGAGGCCGGTGCCGAGCAGCTGACCGTGTACCAGAACCTGGTGCGCGGGCAAGCGACCCTGGCGGCGGAGCGGATTGAGCAGGCGGCGGTGGACGGCGCCCAGCGGGGGGAGCTGGATATCGACCCAGAGCAGTGGTGGGCCGCCAGCACCACCGCGCTGGAGCTGGTCGCCTTAGCCGAGCAGCGTCTGCTGTCCGACGCCATCTCGCTCGCCTCGAACCTCACCGATGCTGAATGGCGGGACACCTGGTTCAGCGTGGGCCGGGTTGTGGTGATCCTGCTGTTCGCGCTGCTGGTCTCCTTCGCCGTGGGACGCTCCATGGCGAACAGCCTGCGGCAGCTGCGGGCCCAAGCCTTGGATGTGGCCCGTCACCAACTCCCTGAGGTCATCGAGACGTTGCGTACCACACCCCGCGGGGATCTGGTCCTGGAACCGACCCCTATCAATATGGACAGTCGCGATGAGATCGGTGAGGTCGCCGCGGCGTTCGACGCGGTACACCGGGAAGCGGTCCGGCTCGCCGCCGAGCAGGCCGTGCTGCGGCGTAACGTCAGCGCGATGTTCATCAACCTGGCGCGACGCAGCCAGGTGCTGGTGGAACGACAGCTGCAGCTCGTGGACCGGCTGGAGGAGACCGAACAGGATCCGGAACAGCTGGAGAACCTGTTCCAGCTGGACCATCTGGCCACGCGCATGCGGCGTAACGACGAGAGCTTGCTGGTGTTGGCCGGAAGCGAGTCCTCACGTCGCTGGAACCGACCCATTCCGCTGTCCCAGGTTTTCCTGGCCGCCACCGCTGAGATTGAGCAGTACCCCAGGGTCCGCTACTCGGTGAGCGATGAGATCTCCATCGTGGGACACGCGGTCGCCGAGCTGGTCCACCTGCTGGCTGAGCTGTTGGAGAACGCCACCGCCTTCTCACCCCCGGACACCGACGTGTGGTTGCGGGGGCAGCTAACCCGAGGCGGCACGGAAGCGGTCATCACGGTGGAGGACAAGGGGATCGGCATCACCCCCGAAGAGCTGGCTGAGGCCAACGAACGGTTGGCCAAACCGCCGGTCATCGATGTGTCGGTCTCTGAACGGATGGGGTTGTTCGTGGTCAGCCACCTGGCGGCGCGCCACGGGATCACAGTCAAGTTGTCCTCGTCACCTCGGTCGGGGACCACGGCTGCGGTGTGGCTGCCCGCGGATCTGCTGTCCTACGGACCGACCCCGCAGCCCGACCTCCCACCGGTACCGCCGAGGCGTGCCTTCGTCCGTCGGGCCGAGCACCTGCTGGGTGCCCAGGAGGAGGAGCGGCAGCCGGCGTGGTGGACCCAGGACGAGTCGGCGTGGGAGCACACGTCGACACCGCTGAGCCCCACCCTGACCCCGGCCCCGGACACCGGTCAGCGGACCTCGGCTGGGCTGCCGAAGCGTACGCCGATGGCCCATGTGACGGCGTACGCGCGGGGGGCCACACCCAGAACCCAGGAGACGCCCCCACCCAGTTCCCCATTCACCCGAGGGCGGGTACCCATGTCGGCCGCCGCGGCCTGGGCACCCGAACCGGAACCCGACGAGGTCGCCAGCACCTTGTCGCAGTTCTACGCGGGGATACGTCGGGCGGATGAGGAAGCGACCGAGGGCCTGTCCTACTGATCCAGTCCTCCTGATCTAAGCGGCGGCCTTCGGCCACCCCGTCTTCCTCCATGTCCGTTGAAGGAATCGTCAAAGACAAGGAGCATCCGTGGCGCTGAGCCAAGAGGCGCAGAATCTGAACTGGTTGATCAATGGGTTCGTCACCCGTGTGCCGGGTGTCACCCATGCGATCGTGGTGTCCTCCGACGGACTGTTGATCGCCATGTCGGAGCGGCTACCCCGTGACCGTGCGGATCAGCTCGCGGCGATCACCTCGGGTCTGGTCAGCCTGACCGCCGGCGCCGCTCAACTGCTCGATGGTGACGAGCTCCGACAGACCGTGGTGGAGATGGGGCGAGGGTTCCTTCTGGTGATGGTGATGAGGGACGGCTCCATCCTGGCGGTACTGGCGGCGCGGGGCTGCGACGTCGGCGTCGTGGGGTACGAGATGAGCCGGATGGCGCGGCAGGCCGGTGCCATCCTTACCCCGGCTGTGCGGGCCGAGCTGGCTGAGGCGCTTCCCCGCTGAGCTGACGTACCCGCTGGTACAGCTGGAGGTAACGCTCGGCCATCACCGCTGGAGTGAAGCGCCGGGCGGCCTCCTGCAGGCAACGCCGAGGGTCGAGTTTGCTCGCAGCCAGGATCAGGTCGGGCAACTCCTCCGGATTGTCGGTGAGCAGTCCGGTGTCCTCGTGCGTGATCAGCTCCGGCAAACAGCCACGCGCCAGCCCCACCACCGGCGTACCCAGGGCTAAGGACTCCACCACTGCGGTACCGCCTGGTTCTTCCCACTGCAACGGGAACAGGCTCGCCTGAGCGCCGGCCACGAGCGCGTCGCGTTCGCGGCCGGCCACCGTTCCGATCCATCGCACCCGAACGTCGTCCACATACGGCGCCACCTGCTCATACCAGTACCGCACGTCCGGGTTCTGCAGGGCCGCTGGATCATGACGCGCTGCGGCGAGAGCGGCAGGGGTACGGTACGGCCCCACCGGGCCAGCCAGGATTAAGGAGAACCCCACCTGGTGGGCCAAGCGAACTCCGATGTGTTGCCCTTTGGCGGGGGTGATGCGGCTGAGCATCACCAGATAGTCGTTTTTCACGGGGACGGGCCGTTGATCAGCGTGAACCGCTAACGGGGTGGCCAGGTGGATATAACCCACGGAGTGGTCACGAAGCGCTTGTGGCGCCCGTGCCAGCTGTGAAGCCGAGACCCCGTTGACCCACACCCGCCCACCACCGTGGAAGTGGCGGTATAGCTCAGGATGCTTAGCAAGATCCCAGTGCAGGGTGTGGAGCACGGGTGGGGTGGCGGGCCCCATCGCCGCCAACGTCGACAAACCGACCACCTCAAGATGATCGTGGACGAGGTCGATGTCGGTGCGGGCCTGTAATACGCGTATGACGGCTTGCTGGTGGGCGTGAGCGATACCACTGACCTGGTTATAGGGGCGCTGCAGCAGGCCGAACTGCCCCTCGTTGAACAGGTGAATACGCTCATCCGCCTCCAGGGTGCTGTCTTTGACCGTGGCGAGGATGACACGGACCCCTAATCGACGCAGCGGTGGCACTAGTGCGGCGATCACGTTCTCGATGCCGCCGTACCCCCGTGGCGGGACAGGCAACCAGGGCCCGGCATTCATCAGAACGGTGAGGCTCATGGGGAAGTCGTAACACGATGATTTTTCCGGAAGGTGGCAGGTGAGAGAAAGCTCAGTGGCGGGCGGTGTCCTCGGTGGCGGTAGCGGTAGAGGTGGCGGCGCCTGACGCCGCGGCGGCTCACCGCCCAGCTCACGGCCGTTGCGGCCGAGGCGGGCACGGCAGAATCGGTGAGGTGAATGCCGAGGACACCGCGCCTACCGTGACCTGTGTGACCGGGCGGGAGGTGATTGGGGCTGGCGCCGCGGACACCACACTGGAAGAGTCCGAGATCCGGGCGATCGTGGCTGCCCACGCCGACCGGTTGGCGCTGGACGGCCAGCGGTTGCTGGTGCTCATCCCGGACGGCACCCGCACTGCGCCGCTTCCTCTGCTGGTCGACGCCCTCACCGCCGCCTTCGCCAGCAGGGTCAGCGCGTTAGATCTGCTCATCGCCAGCGGCACCCATCCCCCGATGGCGCCGGATGCGGTCACCGCCCTGGTGGGTCAGGCACCGGGAGTGGTCCATCAGCACGACTGGTCTCAACCCGGCACCTTCGTCACCCTCGGGGTGATCGATGAGACCGAGGTGGCCGCTTTAAGCCGAGGCATGATGCGGGAGAGCGTCCCGGTCCGGATCAACCGTCTCGTGCTCGACTACGACCACCTTGTGGTCTGCGGGCCGGTCTTCCCACACGAGGTGGTGGGTTTCTCCGGCGGTAACAAGTACTTCTTCCCGGGGGTCAGCGGCCCTGAACTCATCGACCTGTCCCACTGGCTGGGGGCGCTGATCACCTCATACGAGATCATCGGCACACGGGGCATCACCCCGGTCCGCGCCCTAATTGACCGCGCCGCCCGCCTGATCCCCACACCACGGTCGGCCCTGTGCTTCGTGGTCGCGCTGGAGAGCGGGCGGCTGCACGGTCTGTACGCCGGCCCGGTCGAGCAGGCCTGGGCCGCCGCGGCTGACCTGTCCGCCGCCGTGCACATCAAGGACGTGGACCGGGCGTACCACACCGTGGTGTCGGTGGTGCCCACGATGTACGACGACATCTGGGTGGCGGCCAAGGGGATGTACAAGTTGGAGCCGGTGGTCGCCGACGGAGGGGAGCTGATCCTGTATGCCCCACACGTACGGGAGTTCTCTGTCACCCACGGCGCACTAATCCGCCGGATCGGTTACCACTGTCGGGACTACTTCCTGCGGCAGTGGGACCGGTTCGCCGATGTGCCGCGTGGGGTGCTGGCCCACTCCACCCACCTGACCGGGGTCGGCACCTACGACCCCGCCACAGGGATCGAACGCACTCGGATCACGGTCACCCTCGCTACAGGCATCAGCGAGCAGGAGTGTCGAGCGGTCGGGCTCGGCTACCGTGACCCGGCCACCATCGATTTGAACCGGTACGCGGGGCGGGAAGCCGAAGGCGTGCTCCTGGTGCCACGGGCCGGTGAACTCCTGTATCGGCTGCGTACCAGCGCCTGACCGACGAGCCCTCCTGGCCGGGCCTGCGTGACGGGCGGGCCCGGCCAGGGAAGGGGAACCGGGCCTAGAGCGTGACGGTGGGATCCACCAGCCAGGCGGCGCTGGCGCCGGGGAGGAGCCGCGGCGACGTGGTAGGGGCGCTGGTGAGGACGATCTGCCCCCAGGCGTCGGGGACCAGGAACGGCTGGTCACCGAAGACCGTCACCACGGTGACGTTGTGCCGCCGGTAGGCGATGACGTCATCCCGGTCGGCGATCTCCAGCCACGTCAGGTGCGGACGCGTACCCCTGATGAGTTTGTTTCGGTACGCCAGGGCCGTCCGGTATAGGGACAGGGTGGAGTTGGGGTCGTTGAGCTGCGAGGCGACGGCATACTTGCCGAAATATTCCGGTTGAGGCAGCCACGGCGTGCCGGTGGAGAAGCCGAAGAACGGACCCTCCGGGGTCCAGGGGAGGGGGACCCGGCAGCCGTCTCGGCCGTACTCGGTCCCGCCCGAGCGGAACCAGATGGGGTCGCGGCGCGCCTCATCGGGCAGGTCAAGCACCTCCGGCAGCCCCAGCTCCTCTCCCTGGTACAGGTAGACCGCGCCGGGCAGGCCGAGCAGGAACAACAACGCGGCGTGGGCGCGGCTGGTGCCCAACGCCACGTCGATCTCACCCCGGGGACGCAGCAGCGGCTCCTTAGGGTCGATGGGGACCGTGGGGGCCGGTTTCACCAGGCCTAGGCGGGACACCGTACGGTGCACGTCATGGTTGCTGAGGGTCCAGGCCAGGGAGCCCATCGCCGCGTCCGGCCCCATCTGTTCGCTGATCAGTTCGACGGCGCGCAGGCCCTGGCGCACGCTGTGCGCGAAGGCTTGGGCGTTCCAGGGCTGACCGACCAGATCGAAGTAGAAAGCCTGGTGTAGTTCATCGCCGCGTAGATACGCGGCCACGTCCTCGGCGGTGGGCACCCAGACCTCCCCGACGAACATCCGGCCGTACTGATTGGCGATGCGGCGCCACTGCCGGTAGATGTCATGCACCTCCGGCTGGTTGCTGTCGGGGGTGTCCATGTCCAGAGTGGGGTCATAGTCAGGCAGGTCAGGGGCCTTGATCAGACGGGTAGCGACATCGATACGGAACCCGTCCACCCCACGGTCGAACCAGTACCGCAGGACGGTGGAGAAGTACTCCCGGACCGCCGGGTGTCGCCAGTTGAAGTCAGGCTGGCTGGCGTCGAACGCGTGCAGGTACCACTGCCCGTCGGCCACGCGGGTCCAGGCCGGCCCTCCAAACACCGATTTCCAGTTGTTGGGTGGCAACTCACCGGACGGGCCTCGACCGTTGCGGAACAGGAACCGCTCCCGGTAATCGGGGATGCCCGCCAGAGCCTTCTGAAACCAGGGGTGGGTGTTTGAACAGTGATTGGGCACGATATCCATCAAGACCCGCAGCCCACGTTTGTGGGCTGCCTCGATGAGCGCCTCAAAGGCGCTGTTTCCGCCGTAGACGTCGTCGATACGTAGGTAATCGGCCACGTCGTAGCCGCCGTCACGATCTGGTGAGACGTAGCACGGGTTGAGCCACAGGCCATCGACGCCCAGATCCACCAGGTGATCCAGGTGGGCGATCAGTCCAGCCAGGTCGCCGATACCGTCACCGTTGCTGTCGGCGAAGGACTTCAAATACACCTGGTAGATGACGGCCTCGCTCCACCAGTGCGGGTCGGCCCCCACGGTCCTGCTCCTTCCCGGTTCCACGCCCCGGACACTATGTCACTTTTGTGCCGGCCGCGGCCGGGATGAGGATCCTGCCGTGGCTGGCGACTGCCAGAGAAGATCACATAACCGGCGCCAGGACCAATCGGATATATCTGTGAAGTCGCCTCATACGTTCGGCGTCTGGGGGTGGCATTACGACCGATGTGTCGCTCTTGACAGGGAGCCTACGGCGTGATCATGTGCTGCGCCGCCAGACGTCGAGGCGCGGTCAGTCGCCATGCCTCCGTCAGCAGTTCACGGAACTCGTCGGGGTCGACTCGGGACAGGATCACCTCGACCCATCCGTACTGACCTGAGCTGTGGGAGGGCCGGAAGGTCTCCGGATCGCTGGCCACCAGCGCAGCCTGTTCCTGGCGGGTCGCCTTCAGCAGGATCGTTCCGGTTTCCTCGGACAGGTACGCGAAGCCTTTGCCGGCGACGCGCAGGCCAAAGGAGGTGCCGAACGGACGCTGCTCTGTCCCCGGAAGCGTCGCTGCGACGTGGAGGACCTCATCCCCATTGACACCGTGGTGGCTCGTCTGATCCATGCCCACGGTGTAGCAGGGGGATGTGACGTTTTATGTTTGGCGGATTCCGTCTGGCGTGCTCAACGGGTCAGCTTGCTGTGGAGCTGATGGGCTGGATATAGGTACGCCTCGATGACGACAGGCAATAGGTGCCGGTGACCACGGTGCCTACCAGCCTGCCATCGGTGGTGTATACCGGTGAGCCAGCGTCACCGTACTGACTGCAGATACTGGCCTCTATCAACCCAGACACCCAAATGTTCTGTCCGTAGTAGATGCTCACATTGAGCCTGGTTACCGTCCCACACCAGATTCCGCTGGCATAGCCATGCATGCATACGACGGACCCCACCGGTGGGAGAGCCGCGGTTCGGGCGGTGGCCGGGTGGTTGTCCACGATCTGGGGGGAAGCGCTGGCGGGGGTTCCCGCTGATGCGGCGGCGGGGGCGAGAACCTCCGCGATTCCAAGCCCGAGCCATAAGGCGGCGACCATCAGCAGCGTGGGGAGCCCGCGTGAGAGCAGGGACATTGGGCCCTCCCAATGGGGTGATGGATGGGTGGGCGGTGGCGCCTCGAAGTGAGACAGTCGCTGTCAGTGACGAAAGATTAAGGTATATCGATATATCAAGACAAGGGATTCCGGTGGTGTCGTCCCGCCACGTCCGTGTCGTTCGGCGGTGTCCAGTACCGGTGGCATCGACCGGTACTGGACACCCTTTCAGTTGACAGCGGCCTGAGCGAACTGAGCGTTGTACAGCCGGGCGTATGCGCCGCCCGCAGCCAGGAGCTGCTCGTGCGTACCCCGCTCCACGATGCGGCCGGAGTCCATGACCAGGATCAGGTCGGCGTCGCGAATCGTGGACAGACGATGCGCGATGATGAAGCTGGTGCGGCCCGCCCGCAGGGAGTTCATCGCCCGTTGGATGAGCAGCTCGGTCCGGGTGTCCACAGAGCTAGTCGCCTCATCCAGGATCAGGACACTGGGTTCTGCCAGGAACGCCCGGGCGATCGTGATCAGCTGCTTCTCACCCGCGCTGAGGTTGGACGCTTCCTCATCGAGCACCGTGTCGTATCCGTCGGGCAGCGTACGGATGAAATGGTCGGCGTACGCGGCCTGAGCGGCGGCGATGATCTGATCCCGAGTCGCGTTCTTGGCTCCGTAGGCGATGTTGTCGGCGATGGTGCCTCCGAACAGCCAGGTGTCCTGTAGCACCATGCCGATGTGGCTTCGCAGCTCCTGCCGCGACATGTGGGCGATATCCACACCGTCGAGCGTGATCCGTCCCGAGTCGATCTCGTAGAAACGCATCAAGAGATTCACCAGTGTGGTCTTCCCCGCGCCGGTCGGACCGACGATCGCAACCGTCCGTCCCGGCTCGACGGTCAACGACAGATCCTCGATGAGCGGCCGGTCCGGTTCATACCGGAAGGAGACATGCTCGAAAGTGACGCGTCCGGTGACGGTCTGCGGGCGCGCGGCAGGGACCGGGTCGGGCTCCTGTTCAGCAGCGTCGAGGAGCTCGAAGATGCGTTCGGCGGAGGCGACACCGGACTGCAGCAGGTTCGCCATGCTGGCGACTTGAGACAGCGGGTGGCTGAAATGCCGGGCGTACTGGATGAACGCCTGCACCTCGCCGAGGGACATGCTGCCGGAGGTGATCCGCAGGCCGCCGATGACCGCTATCAGCACGTAGCTGACGTTGCTGAGGAAGAACATCGCCGGCTGGATCAGGCCGGAGATGAACTGCGCCCGGAAACTCGACCGGTACAGCTCCTCGTTGTGTCGATGGAACGCCTCCACCGCTTCCTGCCACCGTCCGAAGACGGTGACCAGCGCGTGTCCGGTGTACATCTCCTCAATGTGGCCGTTGAGTCGGCCGGTGGTGGCCCACTGGGCGATGAACTGCGGCTGGGCGCGCTTTCCGATGACCGTCACCACCGTGACCGCCGCCGGAACCAGGAACAGGGCGATCAGCGCCAGCAGCGGGGAGATCCAGAACATCATCGCCAGGACCCCCACCACGGTCAGCAACGCGGTGATGAGTTGACTGAGAGTCTGCTGCAGGGCCTGAGCGACATTGTCGGTGTCGTTGGTGGCGCGGCTGAGGAGCTCACCCCGAGGTTGCCGGTCGAAGTAGCTGAGGGGAAGCCGGGACAACTTAGCTTCCACCTGCTCGCGGAGCCGGAGCAGCACCCGCTGCACCACCAGCGTGGTTAGGCGCCCTTGCGCCAGCATCAGCAGCGAGGCGAACACATAAACCGCGCACGTCCAGGCCAGGAGCCTGCCGAGCCGACCGAAGTCGACGCCCGAGCCGAGCATCCCGTCGAAGATGACATCGGTGGCCCGGCCCAGCAGCCACGGCCCCAGCACCGACAGGACCACCCCGGCCAGAGCCAGGACCAGGACCGTCATGATGGTCCAACGCTCGGGGCGTAGCATCCGCAGCAGGCGACGAGCCGACTCACGGAAGTTGAGAGGTTTGGCCGGTGGGGCGCCCATCCCCATCAGCATCCGCCCCGGTCCAAACGCGGGCGGTTGGCCACGGCGCGGTGAGGTCTGCGTACTCACGCCGCCTCCTGCGCGGTCAATTGGGACAACACAATCTCCTGGTAGGTGGGGCAGGTCGCCATGAGGTCGGAATGGGTACCGGTGCCCACGACCCGACCAGCGTCGAGCACGACGATCCGGTCAGCGTCCCGGATGGTGCTCACCCGCTGGGCGACGATCACCACGGTGGCGTCGGCGACGGCGTAGGCCAGTGCCTGGCGTAACGCGGCGTCGGTGGCGTAGTCGAGGGCGGAGAACGCGTCATCGAACAGGTAGATCGCCGGGCGGGCCACGAGCGCCCGGGCGATCGCCAGCCGTTGCCGCTGGCCTCCAGAGATATTGGTGCCGCCTTGCGCGATGGGGGAGTCAAGGCCGTCGGGCATCGCCTCCACGAATTGACGCGCCTGCGCCACCTCGAGGGCCTCCCACAGCTCAGCGTCGGTGGCGTCGGGGCGGCCGTAACGCAGGTTCGAGGCCACCGTGCCGGCGAACAGATACGGCTTCTGAGGTACCAGCGCGACCAGACGAGACAGTGCGGCCCGGTCCAGATTCCGCACGTCCACGCCGTCGATCTCCACCACGCCGTCGGTGACGTCGAACAACCGCGGGATGAGGTTGATCAATGTGGTTTTGCCGCTGCCGGTCCCGCCGATGATCGCGGTGGTCTGGCCCGGCCGGGCGATCAGGTTGACCCCGTGCAGCACCGATTCCTGAGCGCCGGGGTACTGGAAGGAGGCGTCGCGGATGTCCAGGTGGCCACGCGCCGGCAGCGTCCGGATCGGCGTGGCGGGTGGACGGACGCTGGGGTCGGTCTCCAGGACCTGCTGGATACGTTCGGCGCACACCTCGGCCCGCGGCACCATCATGAACATGAAGGTGGCCATCATGACGGACATGAGGATCAACATCAGGTAGGTCAGGAACGCGGTCAGCGCGCCGATCTGCATGCCGCCGCTGTCGACCCGTATCCCGCCGAACCACAGCACCGCCACGCTCGATAGGTTGACCACGAACATCACGGTGGGGAACATCAGCGCCATCAGGCGTCCGACACCGACCGAGGTGGTGAACAGGGCGGTATTGGCGGTGGCAAAGCGCTGCTGTTCCCAGTCGTCACGGACGAATGCCCGGATGACCCGGATCCCCGCGATCTGCTCCCGCACGATCCGGTTGATGGTGTCGATGCGCCTCTGCATGTCGCGGAACAGCGGCCGCATCCGGACGATGATGAGCCCCACGGCGCCGACCAACACCGGCACGACTGCCAACAGCAGCGCCGACAGCGGCACATCCTGACGCAGCGCCATCACGAGGCCACCCACGCACGTGATCGGCGCGGTGATCATGAGCACGAACGTCATCTGCACCAGCATCTGCACCTGCTGGACGTCGTTGGTGGTGCGGGTGATCAATGAAGGAGCGCCGAACCGCCCGATTTCTTGTTGGGAGAACGTCGCGACCCGTGTGAAGACGGCGGCTCGAATGTCCCGCCCCACCGCCATGGCGGTCCGAGCCCCGAGGTAGACGGCCACGGCCGAACAGATGATCTGCGCCAGGGTCACCGCGACCATCAGGCCGCCGACGCGCATGATGTAGCCGGTGTCGCCGCGTACCACACCGTTGTCGATGATGTCGGCGTTGAGCGTGGGCAGGTACAGCGTCGCCAACGTCTGCAGAAACTGGAACAGGATGATGAGCGCGATCGCCCCGAGGTAGGGGCGCAGGTGTACGCGCAACAGGCGAAAAAGCATCAGGCGTCCCCGTTCGTATCCGGGCGGACCAGCAGCCCGTCCAACAACAGCGAGACGATCTCGGCGCTATCGAAGGGCTCGTCCTCGGTCTTGTCCTGCCGGTCGGCCATCACCAGCAACAGCAATAGATGCGCGGCGGTGCGGGGGTCACGCCGTAGCCGGTGCCGGTCCGGCTCGAAGAGCGACGCCACCGCCTCAATGATTCGTTGACGCCCCGCTATGAGGTGTTCCCTCAGTTCCTGGTGTTGGGCGTCGGAAGGTGCCGATGACGCCATCGCCTGCCGCAGCGCGAGGATGAACGGACGGTGCGCAGTGGCCGCCTGGCCTAGCAGGTCGACGGCGGCGCGGAGGCGTTCTCGTAGGGGGAGGGCCGGATCGATCTCGGCGAGCGCGGTGGCGGACGACGTGTGGTCCACGGCGGCGATCAGGGCGGCCCGAATCAGGGATTCCTTGTCAGGAAAGGCCTTGAAGATCGTGCCTTCGGCGACGCCGGCCGCTTCGGCGATCTGACGAGTACTGATGGCGGTGCCGTGACGCTGCAGGAGCGGCACCGTGGCGGCGATCAGCGCCGCGCGCCGTTCCTCAGGGGTGAGGGCCTTGGCGCGTCGGCGCCGCGGCGGGGAGTGAGAAGACGAAGTCATGGACCGCATAGTAATGAGTGAGTGCTCACTCATGCAAAATTGAATAGCGATCGTCGATCAATCTCGTTACAACCGGCAATGTGCTGCACAAGTACCCAAGGACTCCGCATCTGGAGGGTTCCCGGCTACAACCGGGCGACACGGACCTCGCTGCGGTGCCGTTCACCGAGATCGCTGGGCGTCACTTGGTGGTGGAGGAGAAGCTCGACGGCGCCAACGCCGGCATCAGCTTCACCTCCGATGGGCAGCCGCTGCTGCAAAGTCGCGGGCACTACCTCACCGGCGGCCCACGCGAGCGCCAGTTCGCCCCCCTAAAAGCGTGGGTGGCCACCATCGCGCATCTGCTGTGGCCCCGGCTGCGAGACCGGTACATCGTCTACGGTGAGTGGCTGTACGCCAAGCACACGGTCTTCTACGACGCGCTGCCCCACTACTTCTGCGAGTTCGACGTCTTTGACCGGGTCGAGGGCGTCTTTCTGTCCACGCCGCGCCGGGCCGAGCTGCTCGACGGGCTGCCGCTGCGCTCCGTCCCGGTTCTGCATGTCGGCCCGCTTCCACACCTCGCCGCGCTCACCGCCTTCGTGGGCCCGTCAACCTGCCGGACCCCACAGTGGCGGCACGCCCTCCGCCAGGCGGCGCTGGACAGCGGGGTGGATCCCGATCGGGTGGCAGCGGAGACCGATGGCTCCGACGACATGGAGGGCCTGTACATCAAGGTCGAGGAGAACGGGATCGTCACGGGCCGCTACAAGTGGGTCCGAGCGGCCTTCCTCAACGCTGTCCTCGATTCCGGCACCCACTGGATGAACCGTCCGATCGTGCCTAACCAGCTCCGTGATCCGGCGGTGATGTATGCAGGCGTTTGAGGAGTTATGTCCCTCACCCCCGGGGTGGGAGGTGCCCTGGGACCGGATCTGGGATCGCTTCGAGTGGATCCGACAGCTGGAAGGCGTACCGCAGGATCCGATCCACCACGGCGAGGGTGACGTCGCCACCCACACCCGCATGGCGGCAGAGGCCCTCGCGGGGTTGCCGCAGTGGCGCGCCCGCTCCGCTGAGGAGCGGGTTCGCCTGTTCGCGGCGGTCCTGCTGCACGACGTGGCCAAACCCGGGTGTACCCGCATAGAGCAGGATGGCCGGATCACCGCATCCGGCCATTCCCGGGCCGGTGACCTGATCACGCGGCGTCTGCTGTGGGAGATGGGCGCACCCATCGCCTGGCGCGAACACGTCGCGGCGTTAGTACGCCACCATCAGGTGCCGTTTTGGGCCCTGGAACGGCCAGACCTGGAGCGGATCGCGTTTCGGGTGAGTCTGCTGGCCCGTAACGATGACCTGGCACTGCTGGCGACCGCCGATCTGCTGGGGCGAATCTGCACCGACACCGACGAGATCCTGGAGAACATCGCGCTGTACCAGGAGTACTGCGTTGAATTGAACTGCTTGACTGCTCCCCGCCGCTTTCCCTCCGACCACGCCCGGTTCACTTACTTCCGCACCCCAGGCGCGGATCCTAACTACGCGGCCTACGACGACACCCGGTTGACCGTCACGGTACTGTCCGGCCTGCCAGGGGTCGGCAAGGACTACTGGATCGCGCAGCACCGCCCCGACCTGCCGGTGGTCAGCTTGGATGAGCTGCGGCAGCAACTGGGGGTGGACCCCGCCGATGATCAGGGGTCCGTGGTCGCCGCGGCGTACCAGGCTGCGCGGGAGTACCTGCGGGCCGGGACGCCGTTCGTGTGGAATGCCACCAACGTCTCCCGGCGTCTGCGGGAACGCTGTGTGAGTCTCATCGCGTCGTACCGGGGACGGGTGGAGCTGGTGGCGCTGGAGGCGCCACCAGAGGTGATCCGGGCCCGGAACGCGGCCCGACCCAACCCGGTCCCCGAGGCCGTCCTGGACCGGCTGGTGCGGCGATGGGAGACCCCCGACCCCACCGAGGCCCATACCGTGCTGTGGGTGGAAAACGTCTAAGCAAGACAGTCGCTTATAGCCAGTGGAGAGTGGCGGGCTGCGATCGGGGACCGAGGGTTCTGGATGGTCCGCGGTGCCGCGACGGGGGAGTCCCGTAGCGCGTCGCCGAGGGACAACCGGGCCCTTCCCGGCCGGCCATGACGAACGGCAGGGCATCGGGCTGGTGAGCCGGTTACGGCAGATCCCGGATGAGAGAGTCGTACACCGGGGAGTCCGAGAACGGTTGCAGAACCCCGATCTGCCGCCACCCCCACGACAGGTACGCCCGCTTGGCGTGGATGTTGTCGGGCCGGACGAGCAAGGTGGCCCGCTTTTCAGGACGCCTGGCAAGGAGCGCGTCGTGGAGGGCACGCCCGTATCCGCGGCGCTGATGAGACGGGTGAACCACCAGCTCGGTGAGCGCGAACGTCCGGGCCCCGTCCTCCTGAGTGAGGGTCGGGTCGGGATCATCCGTCCGCAGGCCTTCCCACCATCGGGTGGTAGCGGGCAGCGGGTATCCCATGGAGTACCCGATCAGGTCGCCATCCAGCTCACCGACCATCATGCCGAACCCGTCGCGGGTCGCGTACACCTCCAAACGTCCCCAGTACCGCTCACGGGAGTAGAAGGGGTTGTCGCGGACCGCGACGTACGCGGCCTCCTGAATGTCGAGGATGCGGTCCCGTAGCCGATGCATTTCCTCGGCGCTGATCGGGCGGATCTCCATGCTCTCCTCCTAGGTGGTGATGAGGGTCTCATACCGCCCGAGTACCTCATCGACGGTGTCCACGTGCCGATACGGCTGCATGCGCCGCACCACCTCGGCAAGCTCGGTGAACACGCGGGCACTGGCGACCGAACCCTCCAGCATGTCCAGGGCGTCAGCCACCGCCTCTGCGGCGCCCTCAGCGTCAGCGTCGTGCCGCATCCGCGCATCGGCGAGACGGACCCGGTAGAGCGCCACATTGCGTGCGAAACGCGGGTCATAGGACTGCAGCGCCTGCTCAAGCAGGTTCAGCGCGCGGTGGGGTTGCCCCAGCTCCACCGCACAGCACGCGGCGATCGCATCGATTTCCGGGGTAGTACAAAACGCCAGCCGCTCCGGTGGGGTACTAGGGTCGCTCTCCACAATGCGCCGGGCCACGGTCAACGCCTGATCCGCTCCGGCCGCGTCACCCAACTGCGCCAACGCCCGGGCACGCCGGATCCCGAACACCGCACGCTGGCGGCGCGGGGCGTCCGGTGGCAGCGTCCGCTCGGCCGCGTCGATGTACCTCAGCGCTGATTGTGGGCGTCGCTGTCTGAGGGCGTGTATCGCAAGGTTGGTCAGGGCGTGTGAGGTCGTCTCCTGATCACCCGCTTGGGCTGCGAGGGACAGGGCGCTTTGGTAACACTGGCGGGCCACGTCGATCTTCCCCGCGTCCGTGGCGAGCCACCCGGCGCACATGTAGGACTGGCCGCCCAAACGCAGCAGCTCTCGCCCGACTTCCTCGGAGTAGGTGGCCGTGTCGAGGAGGGTGTCAATGTGGGTCGCGCGACTGCGGGCGAGGTGCCACAGGTCTCCAGCCCCGAAGGTGTGGTCCATGGCCCACAGCCGGGCGAGGCCACGCTCCAAGGCGCGTACATCACATGCGTTCAGTCGGATGCCGGGTTGGAGAATGCCGCCGAGATCCGAGGTGACAGTGGCGGTGACAACGGCGGCGATACCGACCAAAGTTGTGCGGCGGTGCATGCCATCGAACGGTACCGCCGTCTGAACGCGTTGTGTCCGGTTTTCTTCCGTAGCCTGCCACGCGGCGAGGAGTTGTCCGTTTGCGGTCAATGCCCGGTCAACGGCCGCCGCGAACTCTCGCGACCCCCGTTTCTTTCCGTTCTCCACTTTGGACACATAGCTCTTGTCGTAGGTCACCCGCGTGGCGAGCATGTCCAACGACAACCCTCGACCTTGCCGGATCCGGCGGAGTGCGGCCCCGAAACTCTCGCCACTGTCCACACGCCCTCCGACAGTCAACGCTGGTCAACCGGTCAACGGTTGGTTCTTTCGTTATGTGCCGGTGATGCTACTACTAGTCCGGATGAGATAGCTACGCGCTGTTCACGCTAACCAGGGTGTTTCGTCCGAAGCGTCTCCCGGAGGTGGCGCGCCGTCAGGCCGCTGCGTCCGGTTGAGACCGTCGGCTCAGCCACGAGCACCCGATCATCCGCGTCTTTGTGAGTCGCCGACCCAGGAAGGAGGAGAGCACAGTAGTGCCGACCTTCGGCCAGAGCGCTGATGGCACTGAGGACAGCGCCTACCGGCGGTCCGTCATCAGCACTGTGGAGGCCCGACCCACACGAGGCCCGCTGCTTGACCCGATCGTGGGTCTCCAGGGGAGGGAAGAGCGGCGATGAGCACTCTCCAGGCCATCACGCGCAAGATCTGGCGTCGTCATCACCAGAAGAGCCCGCACGGCCCGTACTGCTGTATGTGTTTTGAACCGTGGCCATGTCTCCGCCGTCAGACAGCGAGCCTCGCCGACACCGAACAGCTGCCGAGTAAGCCGTAAAAGGAGCAGGATGCGGTTGGGTGTCTGACGGGCGTGCCCACGACACCACGGCGGGTGCGGTGAAGGTGATGTCGCTGACGACAAAGTCACCGGTTTCTGCCTCGGTTACGGCCCAAACCCGTCAGCCCTTTAAGAGCTCTTATCGCCAGATGGGCTCGTCAGATGGGCGGCTGGGTACCGGTATGTCCTGCCGGCCCATTGCTGCGAAAGGCCGCTTTATGCGCTCCGTGGGGCCGGCGTGACAAGACGGCGACGGTTACGTTCCCCTTTTGGGGAATTCGTGCCCGGTTCGCCTCGACAAACTCAGAGTGAATTAAGAGGCTTATCCGCTCTGCCTGAGTCGTCTGCAGAGGCGGAGTCAGAAGAAATTCGGCACGGAAAAAGCCGGCTTCCAGTCCTTCGGAAACCGGCCTTCTACGCTAATGACCTGGTGGGCGATACTGGGATTGAACCAGTGACCTCTACCGTGTCAAGGTAGCGCTCTCCCACTGAGCTAATCGCCCGAGGCGGGAGCGGGAATCGAACCCGCGTACAGGGCTTTGCAGGCCCTTGCCTAAGCCACTCGGCCATCCCGCCGGAGTCCCCGACGGATGCCTCCCGGGGCCGGCTTGACGGTGCGCGGGCACCGCTCTTCCGAGCGGACGACGGGACTCGAACCCGCGACCCTCACCTTGGCAAGGTGATGCGCTACCAACTGCGCTACGTCCGCCTGGCGTCTGGCTCGGTTTGGAACTCCCGTTCCCGACGCGCATGAAGACTGTAGCTGAGCGTTGGCGGCGATGCCAAACCGGGGGGGTGGTTTCGTCATGACGGGTGTCCCACTAGGCCGATGTGGCTGCGTATGAGTGGGATCTATGTGGCGATTAGTCCTGGTTAATCCCGTTCATGTCGGGTGGTGGGCGGGCTTGGTGTCCCCGGTGAGGATGGGCTGAGAACCCGGCGGGATGAACTCTGCGTCAGCGCCTCACGGTCCACACGGGACGGCCGCGGTGGGCTCGTGGCCACGCCTTCACCGACTGCGACAGAGAGGACTCAGCGAGCCCGCCAGCGCCACACCCATGCCGCACCTGGCGCGTGGTACGCCGCGCAGCGGCGTACCGGCCAGCACCACATAGTTGGTGCCGCCCCAAGGGAGAGGGGTTAGGCGCTCGCTGTGTTGTGGCCTCAGCGGGCCCGACAGCCGGGTTTACGCCACGATCTCCAAAACACCCACACCGGCAATGTCTAGCGGGTGGGGAGTCACCCCATCGCGGAACACGCGATGGCGCACTGGTACGGCCTTCACGAAGGCGCCCACGGTCGGGGCGCGGCGTGACACCCGGGTCCTGATCTCGTGGCCCACGCCGTGGGCGACAGCGGGCGCCGCCGTGCGGATAGTCAGCCTGTGGCGGGCGTACCTGTGTCGTTACGCGTGAAGGCCCGCCGTGCTCCACGGGACCATACCGGTGTGACGCGTGGCGCCCTTGGTCGTCTTAGCCGCGATCCGGCCCTGGGCTCAGCAGCCGGTCCACCGCCGCGTCCAGATCCAGGTACTCACTTTCGCGGCCTACCGGGACAGCTGCGTACGTACGCCGCAGGAAACGCGCCAACACACTGCGTTGCGCCTCAAACAGGGCGTTACCATCCGGCGAGGACAACGCCAACGCGACCCTGTCGCCTCGAGGGGCCCACGGCCAGACCCGGACATCCCCTAGGCCAGCGGGTTCGTCGATGCCGATTCGGAGCAGATCCCTGGCGAACGACCATCCGACCGGCTCACCGCCACCCTGATCTGGGTGGAACACAACATGGACCGCGTACGGGTCCGACGGGTCATACCTCAAACTGGCGCGTACAGGCAGCGCGGCCGCCTCGGGCGCCACGAGCCGGAATGACGTCTCGACCTCAACGGCCGCAGGGCGCATCGAGCCCATTAGTCACTCCCCCCGAGACTCCGGCGGAGCGCCCACGCTCCGCGCCTTACTTGAGTAATACCCCTGCTCACACCGCGAGATACGCGGTTTCCAGTACCTGGCCGGGAAAAAGATTGTTCGTCCGAAGTGCTGCGGCGGGGATGCACACTCTCTCTAACTGATGCAGTCGTCGACAGGTGATGATGTGGACCTAGTCGGGTAGCGTCATAGCACCACCGCTTGGGGGAGGAAGGGCGCGGTATGCCTGATAAAGCACAAGAGGTAGGGGTCCTGGAGGCGGTTGAGGAGGTCGTCGAACGCGCGGAGGATTCCGTCAGGCACTCTAAGCTTGTGCGTGCCCTCGAACGGGTCAGAGCCACTCGAACCGGTCGGATCATCCTCAGGATCGTGCTGACCCTGCTCGGGATCGCTATCGTGCTGCTGGGGTTAGCCCTGGTGCCTCTGCCCGGCCCCGGCTGGGTGATCGTGTTCGGCGGTCTGGCGATCTTGGCGTTGGAGTACGCCTGGGCGCGCAGCCTGCTGCAGTTCGCCAAGGAGAAGGTGCAGGCCTGGACCCACTGGATCGGGCAGCAGTCCTGGTGGGTACGGATCGGAGTCGGGCTCCTGACGTGCGCGTTCGTCGCGGCAGTCCTGTACCTGACCCTCCGGTTCAGCATGGGGATCGACCTGATCGAGGAAGGCCAAGCGTTCCTGGAGCGGTAAGACAAGCGGGTGGGGCACCTGTGCGACCCCCCACCCGCTTCATGTACAGTATTGAAGCGACGCAGGGCTGCGGCCCACGTCGATACCACGGGCGATTAGCTCAGCGGGAGAGCGCTTCGTTCACACCGAAGAGGTCACTGGTTCGATCCCAGTATCGCCCACCA
>Ga0207873_1000112_pt1 | contig 85851 bp, 83 predicted proteins | sample BGWIniCompost_FD_187373 | JGI IMG/M metagenome (GOLD analysis project Ga0207873, IMG submission 187373) | Cellulose adapted compost microbial communities from Newby Island Compost Facility, Milpitas, CA, USA - BGW Initial Compost (SPAdes)... ... | reverse complement strand
CTCGCCTTTGGCCTGCGAGAGGCAGGCGGCGACGTCGCGTCCCTTCACCACCCCTGCTGCCGAGAACCTGGGTGCGTAGAGCCCGCCCGAAGCCTCGGCGAAGATCGGCGTCACGCGGGCGTTGTACGCATCGGCCACCCGATCGAGGTCGACCCGAGGACGCTCCCCGGTGTCACAGACGTACACCTTCCAGTGGTCCGCCGCCCAAGACGAAGTGATCTCAAGATAAGGAGCGATTCGGTCGGTGGCGTAGGGACGACCGACGTCTCCGCCGGTGCCGACCGCGAGGGCGGGCGAGGCCGCAGTCACCACGGCGCAGAGCGCCGCCATCGCCACGACGCGCCAGACACGGGAGGGTGCTTTTGGAAGTCTCACGCCTCTGCCCGTCGGCCGAGGCCGAGGGCAATCAAGCTGCGGGGTGGGTACGCTGGGTTGAGGCGCCGAAGGGAGGGCGGCGATGCCGCCCATCGAGCCAACAGAGTTCCAGCCGGTGACCGAAGACGGCGCCTGGCGGGTCATCGACGGGCGGGCTCACGCCTGGTTCGAGGCCTCCTCACATGCGGCGGGAGCCGATCTCGTTCGGCGACTCGCTGCCGACGGCCCGCTTCCCGACATCGACCTCCGCTCGGGCGGGCTCCGGGTGCGGCTCGGCGGCCACGGAGAAGCGGAGGCCCGTCGAGCGGCGTCGATATCGGCGGCGGCACGGGAAATGGGCCTGCGGGGGGACCCCTCTGTCCTGCAGGCGGTGGACCTGGTCGTCGAGTCCACCGACCCTGCGACTCTGGTGCCGTTCTGGAGCACCGTGTTGGGTTATCGGCCCGAAGGGGACCGCCTCGTCGACCCGTGGCGGCGCGACCCTTCGATCACGCTCGCACACCACCCCGAGGCCCGGCTGCTCCGGAATCGCCTCCACGTGGACGTCGTCCGTCCCTCCGACGCCGTGGCTGCGGCAGTCGCCGAGCTCGGGCAGGTGCCGGGCGGGCCGTATGGGGTGCTCCTGTCCGATCCGGACGGCAACGAGGCCGACCTGGTGCCAGGAAGCCCGATCCCCGGAGGGCACGCATCCGACTGGGTGGCGGCGTTCGCGGCGATGGCCGCGTACCCCACGAAGACGCCACAGGAGACCGCCGAGCTCGTCACCGCGGTCGCCCGATCTGCCGACGGCGCCGGTATCCCGATGCTCGTCGACGTGCGGTCAGAAGGTGTGCTCGTCGACAGCGGAAAGGACATGTGGGAGGCACCCGACGGGCCCCTGGAGGCCTTCGTCGACCTGGCGGCCGACATCCAGGCCGCCGCTCATGGCCTCGGGCTCGCAGCCGACCCCGTGCGGCCCCGATTCGTCCAGTTGTGCCTCGACATCGCCGACCTGTCGGCCGAGCGATCCTTCTGGGCGTCGGTGCTGGGATACGAGGCCGATCCCCGAGAAGGGGTCGTCGACATCTTCGACCCGCGACGGCTCAGCCCTGTCCTCATCTTCCAGCGGATCGATACCGACGACGTCGCCCGGAGGCGTCAACGAGACCGAATCAGGATGGTCCTCCACGTTCCTCCAGACCGGCTCGAGCAACGGATCGACGCAGCCATCTCGGCGGGTGGAAGCATCAGCCGGAGTCGTCCGGGCAAGACGCGGCTCCGCGACCCCGAGGGAAACGAGCTGGAGCTCGTCTACGCCCCTTGACTCGGCGGGGCGATCAGGCGCGGCGCGGGACACCCGGGTGTAGCTTTCGAAGGGTGGCCGGCTGCCATCCCGGATCCTCCGGGAGGCCAAGAAGATGGGCGTGGTGGCGAGGAGCATCCCGACAGCCGGTCTTTCACGTCTCCCACCGGCACGCCGTGCACAGAGGAGGTGCGCCATGGCTCCTGCGGTCATGCGCTCGTTCCCGAAGGGCTTCCAATGGGGAGTCGCCACGTCCGCCTATCAGATCGAAGGCGCCTGGGATGAAGACGGCAAGGGTCTCTCTATCTGGGACACCTACGCCCACACGCCCGGGAACATCGCCAACGACGACAACGGAGACGTGGCCAACGACCATTACCACCGCTACGCCCAGGATGTGGCGCTGATGGAGGGCATCGGCGCCACCGCGTACCGATTCTCGATCGCCTGGCCGCGGATCTTCCCCGAAGGGACCGGCTCGCCCAATCGCAAGGGGCTCGACTTCTATCAGCGCCTGCTGGACGAGCTCTCGAATGCCGGCATCGAGCCGTTCGTCACCCTGTACCACTGGGACCTGCCCCAGGCGCTCCAGGACCGCTATGGCGGTTGGCGATCCGTCGACACCGCCAACGCGTTCGCCGAGTATGCCGGCTACGTCGCCGAGCACCTGGGCGACCGCGTGAGGCACTTCTTCACGATCAACGAGTTCGCGTCGTTCGTCGAAGGCGGATATCAGGGCCTCACCGTCCGAGTCGGAGGCGGCAAGGAAGTGCACCTCGGCGCAGCACCTGGTCTCAGCTTGTCGGACTCCGAGCTGAGACAAGTCCGCCATCATGCGGTCCTCGGCCACGGGTTGGCCGTCCAAGCGATCCGCGCACGGGGCCCCGCCGGAACCAAGGTCGGATTCGCGGAGAACATCCGGGCGGCCGTCCCGCTGATGGACACACCCGAATACGTCGCCGCCGCCGAGAAGGCGACCCGGGAGCGCAACGCGGGCTACATGACGGTGATGCTCGAGGGCAGGTACACCGACGAATACCTCGCCGAGGCGGGAAACGACTCGCCTCGGTTCACCGACGAGGAACTGAGGACGATCTCGTCCCCGGTCGACTTCGTCGGCATCAACGTCTACAAGCCCGGCTGGTATGTCGAGCCCTCCGACCAGCCACCGGGATACCACGACATACCCGTCAACGCCTCCCATCCGAAGATGTTCTCGTCGTGGCACGTCTTCGACCCGGAGGTGCTGTATTGGGCTCCTCGGCAGATGCAGTCGATATGGGGTGCCACCTCTATCTACATCACCGAGAACGGTTGCGGCGCCTCCGACCAGGTGGCCGACGACGGGCGGGTCTACGACTCCGATCGTGTGATGTTCCTCCGTGCTTGCCTCGGGCAGCTGCAGCGGGCCACGGCCGAGGGGGTTCCTGTCGATGGGTACTTCCTTTGGAGTGCGCAGGACAACTTCGAGTGGATGGATGGCTATGGGACCCGCTTCGGGCTGATCTATGTCGACTTCGACACCCTCGAGCGCACCCCGAAGCTGAGTGCCGAATGGTTCCGAGAGGCGTCGCGCCGGAACGCCGTCGTGTGAGCGTCTGATCGGGACGACGAATGCCGTCAGAGCTCCTCGACCATGTCGGCGAGATCGGCTTGCGGGTCGCCGCCGCCGTCGCCGTGCTGGTCGTGGGGCGGGTGATCGCCGGCCTGGGCCGCCGGCTGGTCGGCCGCCTCACCAGCCGGCCCAGGATCACCCGCAACGTCGGCCCCTCGATGCGCTCCTTCCTAGCCCGAGCGACCCACGTGGTGGCCATGGGTCTGGCGCTGCTGGTGGCTCTGGCGATCGTGGGGATACCCGATGACGTCCTCGTGTGGGGCGTGGGGATCGTCCTGGTCGTCTTGGCGGTCGCCCTGAGTCGTTCCCTCGAGAACCTCGCCGCCACCGTGATCTTCATCGTCTTCCGGCCCTTCCAGCTGGGAGACGACGTCGAAACCATGGGCATCCGGGGAGTGGTCGAGGACATCCAGCTGTTCAACACGGTGATCCGCCAGTTCGACCACTCGGTGGCGTCGCTGCCCAACGGAGCCATCCAGAATGCCGGCGTCGTCAACCACTCGCGTACCGGGATCAACTGGGCGGCGATCGAGGTCACCGTCTCATACGACCAGGAACTGGCGAGGGCGCAGGAGGTGATCCTCGCCGAGCTCCTGGCCGACGACCGGGTGCTCGCCACACCATCTCCCGAGGTGGTGGTGCTGCGCCTGGACGCCGAAGGTGTCGTGTTCCAGGCCCAGCCCACCGTCGATCACGACAACCTGTGGCCGTCGTTGAGCGACCTCCAGCTCAGGATCGCCGCACGCCTCCGGAACGAGGGGATAGCCATCGCCGTCCCGCCAGTGCAGCCGGTGCGGTTCGATCACCACCCTGGCCACTCGGCGTGAAACCGCAGGTCGTCTAGTCCGAGGAAGTAGGTGTCGACCGGAGCTCTCATCAGGCAGGCAGTCGTCATCGAAAGGGCGTGCCGAGGACCGTTCAATCCGATCCTGCATCCGCTGCTCCTGGCCCACTCGGCAGCCGGACACGGCGGTGCCTGCCGCCGAGCCCGGCGCCGAAGCGCCGCCGCGGGGTTTCGGAAACGCCCGGCCGGGCAGGCAGGACCATCGACCCGAATCGAGGCACATTGATCGGATTCCGCCGACACCGGGGTAGGTTGTCCAGCGTGACTACCGACGCCGCCCACAAGGGCATGAAGCTGGCTCCGGTCGCGGTAGCGGCACTCGCCCTGTGGAACGTGGCCACCAACCGGTGGTTGCCGTCGCGGGCCTACGTCCCCTGGAACCTGGCCATGGCCGCGGGGATGCTCGGCCTCGCCCGTGCCGCCGGTCATGGCGCCGACGAGCTGGGCATCTCCCCGCGCCACCTGCCCAAGGCGGCGCGGGTGGCTGCCACCGGGGTCGCCGCGGTGGGAGTCGGCTACGGCGCCGTCGCGTCCAGCCGGCGAGCCTCCGCGCTGCTCCACAACCAGCGCCTCACGTCTCTGTCCCGGTCGGGGACACTGTGGCATCTGTTCGTCCGCATCCCCTTCGGCACCGCCCTCGCCGAAGAGATCGCCTTCCGTAGCGTCCTTCCCGCTCTGCTGGGGTCGACCCGGCTGCCGCGGTGGCTGTCGTCGGGGATCGCCTCGCTCCTCTTCGGGCTGTGGCACGTCCTCCCCAGCCACCACGACGCCAGGGCGAACGGGCATTCCGACTGGAAGACGCTCGGCAAGGCCGTGGCGCTGGGAGTCGCCGGCACCACCGTGGGAGGTGGGGTGCTGGCGGCCATCCGGCGGCGCACAGGCCACATCCTCGCACCCGTCGCCCTCCACATCGCCGCCAACGCCTTCGGCCTCCTGGCGGTTCGCCTGGCACACTCCCGAAGGTGAAACCGGCCTACCTGGGCCTCACCACCGCGACGCTCTTTCTCATAGCGTCACTGTCGCCGTCCTTGCTGCCGCGCCACTGGGTGTTCCAGGCGATCGTGAGCGGCATCGTCACCGCGGTCGCATACGGGCTGGGAACGCTCATCAGCCACCTGTGGCGGACCTTCGTGTCGTGGGAGCCGCCTTCGGAGGTCAAGGCCATCGCCTGGCGGCTGCTGGCCGTCGGCGGGCCGATCGCCGTGGTCGCGGCATGGATCTACGGGGTGGAGCGCCAGAGAGCACTCCACCAGCTGATGGGCATGACGATGCCGTCGTGGTGGGGCTACCTGTTGGGGCTCGCCGTCGGGCTGCTGTTGGCTGTCGCTCTGGTGCTGATCGCTCGGGGGATCCGCCTCGTCGCCCGACGGATCGCCGGGTTCCTCGACCGGTGGCTTCCGGCGCGTCTCGCCGGGATCCTCGCAGGAGTCATCGTCGGCCTGGTGGTGATCGGGTTGTTGGACGGTGTCGTCGTGGACCGCCTGTTCGAAGCCGCCGACGAGACGTTCCGAGTGACCGACCGCGCCATCCCCGACGACGCCGTCCAGCCGGACGACCCGCTCCGGTCGGGTTCGCCTGCGTCGCTGGTGGCGTGGGAGGACCTGGGCTCGAAAGGACGCACGTTCGTCGCCGGCGGGCCGACTGCAGAAGAGATCTCCGAGTTCACGAGCCGCCCCGCCAAGGATCCCATCCGCGTCTACGCCGGCCTCGCCTCGGCGGAGTCGGTGGAAGCACGGGCGGAACTGGTGGTGGCGGAGTTGAAGCGGACCGGGGCGTTCGAACGCCGCGTGCTGTGTGTCATCACCGCCACCGGAACCGGGTGGGTGGATCCCGAGGCCGCCGCCGCTCTCGAGTACATCTGGGGAGGCGACACCGCATTGGCTTCCATGCAGTACTCGTACCTGCCGAGCTGGATCTCGTTCCTGGTCGACTCCACCCGCGCCCGTGAAGCCGGACGAGAGCTGTTCGAGCTCGTGTACGAGCGGTGGGTGTCGCTCCCTCCAGACGACCGGCCGTTGCTGCTGGTGATGGGGGAGAGCCTGGGCGCCGACGGGGCGGAGGCGGCGTTCAGCGGGCTGGCCGACATCCGCAACCGGACCGATGGGGTGCTGCTGATCGGCCCGCCCAACTTCAGCGAGCTGTGGTCGGAGTTCGTCTCCGACCGCGACCAGGGCAGTCCCCAGTGGAACCCCGTCTACGAGGGGGGCGAAACGGTTCGCTTCGCCGCCGATCCGTCCCACCTGGACCCCGACGACCCGGCTTGGACCCGCCCCCGGGTCCTGTATCTGCAGTACCCGTCGGACCCGGTCGTGTGGTGGACGCCCCGTCTCATCCTGCGCCGCCCCGACTGGCTCGCCGAGCCTCGGGGCCCGGACGTGCTTCCCGAGGTGGAATGGTTCCCATTCGTGACCTTCCTCCAGCTCACCGCCGACCTGGCCAACAGCATCCAGGTGCCTCCGGGACACGGCCACAACTACGCCGGGCTGGTGGCCGACGGCTGGGCGGCCGTGGCCGCCCCCGAGCATTGGACGAGAGAGGACACGGCGAGGCTGCGCGCCCGGTTGATCGCCCAGTCCTACGAGACGGGCAGTTCGCCTAGCAACTGACGTCCCGGCAGGAGACGTGGGAGGCCGGCTCCACCTGCAAGGTGGCGTGGCCGATGCCGTAGCCGGCCTTCATGATCTGCTGCGCCCTGTCGAGAACGGGGTGGGGCTCGCAGTCCTCGGAGACCATCAGGTGGGCGGACGCCACCTCCATGTTCGACGTCAGCGTCCACACGTGGAGGTCGTGGACGTCGACCACGCCGGGGATGCCCTCCAGGTCGGCCCGCAGACGCTGCAAGTCGACGTGGGGCGGCGCCGCCTGCACGAGGATGCGGAGGCTGCGGGCGGCGAGGCGCCAGCCACGGGGAAAGATGAAGATGCCGATGGCGACGGCCACGACCAGGTCGGCGTACGGCCAGCCGGTGGTGGCCATCACGGCCGCGGCGGCGACGACGCCCGCCGAGCCCCACAGGTCGGCCAGCACTTCCATCATCGCTGCCTCCACGTTGAGCGACGTCCTGGCTCCTCGACGCAGGATCGCCCAGGAGGCGACGTTGGCGGCCAGGCCCAGTGCGCCGACGATCAGCATCGGCCGCCAGTCGACTGCCGTCGGGTGGGAGACCCGCTCGATCGCCTCGACGATCACGTAGAGGGCGACGCCCAGCAGCACGACGGCGTTGCCCAGTGCGGCCAGGATCTCCAGGCGGTAGAGGCCGTAGGTGCGGTGACGCCCGGCCCGCACGCGATCCGCTGCCAGGGTGGCGGCGAAGGCCAGGCCCAGCCCGACCGCGTCGGTGACCATGTGGCCGGCATCCGACAGCAGCGCCAGGGACCCCGTGGCGACGGCGGCGACCGCCTCGACGACCATGACCGTGACGACGATCCCGAAAGCCCACGCCAGGCGCCGGGTGTTGAGGCGACGTGTATCGGCGCTCACGCCGGGTGCCCCCCGAGGAAGTGGGCGGCGGCCACGTCCAACAAGGTGCGGACGTGGTCGTCGGCGATCCGGTAGTAGACGGTGCGACCGTCGCGGCGGGTGCGCACCAGGCCGGCCAGCCGCAGTTGGCGCAGCTGGTGGCTGGTCGCCGACTCCGACGACCCCACCACGGCGGCCAGGTCGCGCACGCACAGCTCGCCCGCCCCGAGGAGGGCGTAGATCATGCGCAGACGGCCCGGGTCGGCCAGGAGCTTGAATCGTTCCGCCAGCTCGGCGGTGGACTCGGCCGGCAGGAGGCCGTCCCTGGTCTGGGCGACGGTGTCGGGATGGATGGGCGGGTGGACGGCTGCTGGGGCCACGAGCCCATCCTACCGCCATCTGAACACCTTCTCATATCTTCAGGTGTGACTAGTCCGGGAGTGTGGATCGGAAATGGGCCTCCTGGCGGCCGCCGTCTTCGTCGATCGATTGCACATGACGGCGCTGAGCCTCTTCGAGAGAACCCGGGTGCGCCCGCTCCCCAGCTGTGAGCGGTGCGGGGACCCGGCCTGGGCCGTCACGCCCGGCGGGCTGTTGTGCGAGACACACACCCGGGAGCGGCTGGCCGAGGACGCCCCCCGTCGAGACTGGGTGCCGCGCCTTCTCCGTCGGCGCCGGTTCTGATCGTCAGACCGCCAGGGCCCGGGGAGGCCCGAGATGGTCGCAGAGCAACCCCCATACCTGGGGAGCGGCGAGCTCCCGCCGCATCGCCCGCAGCGTGCTGACGAACGTGGGCACGGCCCGGTCGGCGGCCATAGGGTTGGGCCGCATCTGGTCCAAGACCCCCAGGGGTGGCCGCAGGACGAGGATGTCGGTGTCCGGCCACGCCTCGGCCACCGTCCTCATCTCCTCTTCCAGGGCCCGTCTTCCCAGCCGGTCGAGGACGAGCTCGTGGGGGAACGCCCGCCGCCGACGCTCGGTGGCCGCCATCGGGGCGATGACGATGATCAAATCGAGCTTGCGGGGAGAGGCGAGCACCAGGTCCAGATGGGTCCCCGAGGCGACTCCGCCGTCGACGTAGGCGCGCCCGTCGATCTGGTGGGGGTGGAAGAGAAGCGGGATCGCCGAGCTGGCCGCCACGGCGTGCGCCAGCGACACCCGGGGGGCCCCGTCGGCGCCGAACCCGACCCGTCGGCGTGCTTCGACGTCGTAGGCGGTGATCACCGTCGGTTCCGCGGGCCATCCATGGGCGGCAGGCCCGACCTGATCCTCCACCCAAGCCGCCAGCCCGTGGGGCGTGTAGCGAGCCGGCGAGCCCATCAACAGGCTCATGCCCGGGTTGCGCAGCCCGGGCAGGATCCCGCCGCGCAGCCACCGGCCCAACTCGAGTGAGGGGTTCTTGGTGAACACGTGGCGCCGGATCCGCTCGGCCACCGACTCGGTGTCCTCCTCGGGGCGGACGAGGGAGTCGAGGTCGAGCTTCCCGCTCCGCACCAGCGAGGCCACGTAGGCGCCTCCTGAGGTGCCGATGACGATCTCGGAGTCGTTGGCCTCCCACTCACACGCCAGCTCCAAGGACATGAGGGTGGCCAGTTGGAAAGCAGCACCGGTTATCCCGCCGCCGCCTAGGACCAGGCCAATGCTGCTCATCGTTTGCAGAGCATAGGGGAAAATCCGGCTCCGGCTACGGTTTCTCCGATGTCCATCCGGCCCCTTCAGTCGCCGTCCGATCGCGCCGCGGTCCTCGAGTTCCTCGCCGACCAGGCCCGCGAGGGTCTACCCGGTCTGAGCGAGAACAAGCACGCTCTCGTCGAATACGACGACGGCCGGCCGGGGGCTGGGCTGATCGCCCGATCTGCCGACGGCAGGATCGTCGCCTACGTCGGCCTCGCCCCGGCGGCCGGCGGGGACTGGGCGATGGAGATCGTGGCCGGCGAGATCGACCCGGGCGGTCTCGTGGCTGCCGCCACCGACGAAGCCCGAAGGCGAGGAGCGAAGCGCCTCCGCTGGTGGGTGTACGGAAGGCCGCTGTCGGAGTGGCCGCAAAAGCTCGGGTTCTCGCCCGAGCGGCGCCTGCTCATCATGGCGAGGCCGCTTCCCGCCGACGAGGCGCCCCAGTTCCCCGAGGGGATCGCCGTCGGCCCCTTCCGTCGGGGCGTGGACGAGGGGGCGTGGCTCGAGGTCAACAACGCCGCGTTCAGGGGCCACCCCGAGAACGGTGACCTGACCCGTGAGGACCTCGAGCGCCGGATGGCGATGGATTGGTTCGACCCCGAGGGGTTGCGCATGGCGTGGGCGGGGGAGAGGCTCGCCGGGTTCTGCTGGACCAAGATCCACCCCGGCGGCGACGGGGAGATCTACATCATCGGCCTCCACCCCGACTTCCAGGGCCGGGGGCTGGGACGGCCGCTGGTGCTGGAAGGGTTCCGTCACCTCCACGAGAGGGGCTGTGGGAGGGTGTTCCTCTACACGGAGGAGGACAACGGCGCCGCCGTGCGTCTCTACGAGAAGGTGGGGATGCAGGTCGTGGAGACGCACCGGAGCTATCTCCGGGCGCTCGGCTGACCTCAGCCGAACTTGCGGCCGCAGCCCGGGCAGCGCTCGTCCGTCTCCCGCGTCGACTTGCCGCACCAGGGACAGGGCAGGTCGCGATCGTCGGCGGAGAGGTCGACGATGAGCCGCGGGTCGACCACGAAAGGCTGCTCGCGGTTGTGGAAAGCCAACGCCAACAGACCGGTCGTTGCGGTCGCTGCCACCAGCACCTCGAACAAAGCGTCCTCCTGTAGTCGCCGACGAGACGTTAGGCAGGAGGGCTCCGAGATCCTGGGATTTCGCGATCTCAGGAGGCGCCGACGGCCTTGGCGAAGTCGGCGACGACGCGGTCGTGGTCGGGGAGGCGGGTGTCGCGGGACTCGGCGGCGTCGAGCAGCTGCATGGCGGCGTGGTAGCCGATCCAGCTCCCGAGGCGCTCCCGCGGCGCATCCGTGCCGTAGCCGGCGAGGAACGCGTCGACGGCATCCGTGTCGTGGATGCCCTCGAGGGACCACGTGGCGAGGCTCAGGTCCCACTCCGGCGGCGCCAGCGTCGCCCATTCCCAGTCGACGAGCATCACGTCGCCGTTCTCGGCGACGAGGAACTTGTCCGGGGTGGGGTGGGTGTGGGACGTGACCGGCTCGCTCGACGCCGGCGGCGGGGCTTCGGCCGCCGCCTCGAGGACCGACTGGGGGAGTTGGAGCTTGCGGCGGTACCGGGCGAGCCGCTCGATCGTCGAGGAATAGTGGGTGGCGATGTAGTCGCCGTCCATGCCGCCTTCGAGATTGGTGATCGGCCGCTTCGAATCGTGGACGCGGCGGAGGATCTCCCCGGCCCGGCGGATCACGTCGAGGTTCTTCGTGAGCGTCTGCAGGTTCCAGGCGCCCCCATCGGTCAGCTGGGCCCAGGCGGTGCCGTCGGGAGTCACTCCCCGGTCGATGAGGCGGGGGACCCCGTCGACCCCTTCGAGCGCCTCCAGGGCATGACGCTCGCGCCGTTCGCGGCCGGGTGTGGCGTATATCTTCACCACCGAGGCGCGCCCGCCTTCTTCCAGGAGCCGGAACACGCGGTTGCGGTGCCCGCCGTCGGCCCGGGTCACCTCGCGAACGGTTGCCCGGGGAGCGATCCTTGCTACGAGTGTCAGTGCGTCCATGCGCCTCCCTCGGCAGCTCAGAGCGTCTGGTGCCGCTTGTTATCCTGCTTGGGACCCCGGCCAAGCACTGTACGCTTGCGCCGTCAGGCTAGTCGCCGACACCCCGGTTTCTACCTCTGGAAAGACGTGCCCATAGAACTCGAGTACCCCGACGGATCCCGACACACGTTCCCCGACGGCACGACCGGTTTCGAGGTGGCCCAATCCATCGGCCCCCGGCTGGCGGCGGCGGCCGTCGCCGTGGAGCTGGACGGCCAGCTGCTCGACCTGCATCGGCCCCTGCCCTCGGGCGGCAAGTTCTCGGTGGTCACCGACTCGAGCGAGCAGGGTCGGTCCATCCTCCGCCACTCCGCCGCCCATGTCCTCGCCCAGGCGGTGCTGTCGCTCTTCCCGGACTCGACGTTCGCAATCGGCCCGCCCATCGAGGACGGCTTCTATTACGACTTCGACATAGGGCGGCCATTCACGCCGGAGGACCTCGAGCGCATCGAGGCGAAGATGATGGAGATCATCGCCGCCGACCAGCCGTTCGTCCGCGAGGCGATCTCACGGGAAGAGGCGCTGGAGCTGTTCGCCGACCATCCGTTCAAGCTCGAGATCATCCGCTCCACCGAGCCCAGCGAGGTCGCTCCGGGCGAAGAGGTCACCGTCTACCGCAACAACGGCTTCGTCGACCTGTGCCGTGGCCCTCACGTCCCCTCCACGGGACGTCTGAAGGCGGTCAAGCTGCTCCGCACCGCCGGCGCCTACTGGCGGGGGGACGAGAAGAACCCCCAGCTGCAGCGCATCTACGGGACAGCCTGGGAGGACCGCCGAGCCCTGGAGGCGTACCTGCACCGGCTGGAGGAGGCGGAGAAGCGGGACCACCGCCGTCTCGGCCCCGAGCTGGATCTGTTCTCGTTCCCCTCGGAGCTCGGCGCCGGCCTGGCCGTGTGGCACGGCAAAGGCGGCATGCTGCGCAAGCTGATCGAGGACCACAGCCGTCGCCTCCACGAGCGTTTCGGGTTCGAGTTCGTGTTCACGCCCCATCTCGCCCGCAGCGAGTTGTGGAGGATCTCCGGCCACCTCGACTTCTACGCCGACGCCATGTACCCGGGCATCGAGCTGGACAACGATCAGGAGTACCGGGTCAAGCCGATGAACTGCCCGTTCCACATCCTGATCTACAAGTCGCGAGCACGCAGCTACCGGGACCTGCCGATGCGCCTCTCCGAGCTGGGCGGCGTCTATCGCTACGAGCGGTCGGGCGTGATCCACGGCCTGCTCCGGGCCCGGGGGTTCACCCAGGACGACAGCCACACTTTCACCACCCGTGAGGGCCTGCGGGCCGAGCTGGACATGCACCTGGAGTTCGTCACCCAGTGGCTCCACGACTTCGGCTTCGACCAGTTCGATGCCATGTTGTCCACCCGGGACCCGAGCAAGTCGATCGGCGACGAGGAGCTGTGGGACGAGGCGACCGAGTACCTGCGGCGGACCCTCGAGGCGGCCGGCATGGACTACCAGGTGGAGGAAGGCGAAGGCGCCTTCTACGGCCCCAAGATCGACATCAACGTCAGGGACGCCATCGGCCGCCGCTGGCAGGTGTCGACGATCCAGGTCGACTTCTTCCTGCCCGACCGGTTCGGGCTGGAGTACACGAGCGCCGACAACCGCGCCGAGCGCCCGGTGATGGTCCACTGCGCCAAGGCCGGCTCGATCGAGAGGTTCATCGGTGTGTTGACCGAGCACTACGCCGGCGCCTTCCCCATGTGGCTGGCGCCGGTGCAGGCGACGATCGTCCCCGTGGCGGATCGCCACCTCGACTACGCCGACACCGTCCAGAGGCGCCTCCGCGACGCCGGGCTGCGAGTCGAGGTGGACCGGAGCGGCGAGACGGTCGGAGAGAAGATCCGACGGGCGATCACCGCCAAGCACCCGGTGGTGCTGGTGGTCGGCGACAAGGACGTCGAGGCCACCACGGTCGGCGTCCGCCGCTACGGCGAAGACAGCGAACGCCGGGGGGTTCCCCTCGACGAAGCCGTGGCGGAGCTGACCGAGGCGGCGCGGGGGCCGCGATGAGCGAAGAACGCCGCGTCACCCGCGAAGGGATCCACATCCCCAAGGAAGTCGCCGAGGCAGTCGCCATCGAAGAGGAGCTCGACTCCAACGTCGTCGGCCCCTATCGATTCCCGAACCCCGCCCGGCGCCGGGTGGCCGCCGCCATCTACGCCGTCCTCGCCGCACTGGTCGCCGTGGTCGTCGACCCGCTGATGGCGCTCGTCCCCGTGGCGCTGGCCCTGTGGCACCTGGCAGCGGCTTGGCCCCTGAACGTCGAGCAGGAGGAGGCGCTGCCAAAGGCGGCAGCGGCGGTCGACTTCCCGATCGGCCACGCCTCGGCGGCACTCACGTTCCGGGGGCTCCGGGCCCGGCCGCAGTGGTCGGTGATCCTGTACTCGGCCGCCGAGCCGCCCGACCGCCGGGCGCTCGTCACCCTGGACGCGGTGACCGGCGAGGTGCTCGGCGAGCCCTACGTCGAGAGCGTCTGAGACTCAGCCGCGCTGGTCGATGGGCGTCACGTCGCGGGCGTTGGCGCCGACGTAGACCTGGCGGGGGCGGAAGATCATCGCCTTCGGGTCGGTGGCCTGCTCCCTCCACTGCGAGAGCCAGCCGGGCAGGCGGCCGATGGCGAAGAGGACGGTGAACATGTCCGTCGGGAACCCCATCGCCCGGTAGATGATCCCCGAGTAGAAGTCGACGTTGGGGTAGAGGCGGCGCTCGATGAAGTAGTCGTCGGAGAGTGCGACCTGCTCGAGCTCCATCGCCACGTCGAGGAGCGGGTCGTGGCGGCCGAGCTGGTCGAGGACGTCCTCGGCGATCTTCTTGATGAGCTGGGCGCGGGGGTCGAAGTTCTTGTACACCCGGTGCCCGAACCCCATCAGCCGGAAGGGATCGTTCTTGTCCTTGGCGCGGGCGACCGTCTTGGAGACGTCCCCGCCGGAGGCGACGATGTCCTCCAGCATCTCCAGCACCGCCTGGTTGGCGCCTCCGTGGAGCGGCCCCGACAGGGCGTGGATCCCGGCGGCGATGGAGGAGAAGATGTTCGCCTGTCCCGAGCCGACGAGGCGCACCGCCGAGGCGGAGCAGTTCTGGCCGTGGTCGGCGTGGAGGATGAACAACACGTTCAGGGCCCGGGCGATCACCTCGTTGGGCACGTACTCCTCCGACGGCACGGAGAACATCATGTGGAGGAAGCGGCTGGAGTACTCGAGGTCGTTGCGGGGATAGACGTAGGGCTGGCCCATCCGGTACTTGTACGACCAGGCCACCATCGTCGGCACCTTGGCGATCAGCCGCCGCGAGGAGATGTCGATCGCCTCCTCGTCGAGGGGATCGAGAGCGTCCGGGTAGTAGGTGGCGAGAGCCGAGGTCGCCGAAGCGAGTATCTGCATCGGGTGGGCGTCGTGGGGGAACGCCTCGAAGAGGTGTTTCATGTCCTCCCGCAGCAGCGTGTGGCGGGTTATCGACTCCTCGTAGGCCTCCAGCTCCGCCTTGGTGGGGAGCTCGCCGTACTGGAGGAGGTAGGCCACCTCGAGGAAGCTGCATCGATCGGCGAGCTGCTCGATCGGATAGCCACGGTAACGGAGGATCCCTTTCTCGCCGTCGATGTAGCTGACGGCGGAGCGGGTCTCGGCGGTGTTGGCGAACCCGCGGTCGAGCGTGATCAGCCCGGTCTCGGCCCGCAGCCGTCCGATGTCTACGGCGATCTCACCTTCACTGCCGACCTCTGTCGGGAGAGCGATCTCCTTGTCTTCGAACCTGAGGACGGCTTCGGGCATCACAATCCTTTCCTGTCAACTGCTTTCGGCGCGGGCGGCCTCGATGATCCTCTCGGCCTCTTGGTGGGGGACCTCCTCGTAGTGATCGAACCGGACTTCGAACGTTCCGCGGCCCGAGGTCATGGACCGCAGATCGACCGCGTACCGCTGGACTTCGGCCATGGGTACGTGGGCCTCGATCACGCGGATGCCTCCGTCCGTGTCGATCCCGAGGACGCGCCCTCGTTTGGCGTTGATGTCGCCCATGATATCCCCCGTGTTCTCCTCCGGAACACGGACGGTCAGGTGCATGATCGGCTCGAGCAGGACCGGTTTCAGGTTGGGTGCCGCCGCCTTGACCGCCTGGATGCCGGCCATCCGGAACGAGAGCTCGTCGGAGTCGACCGAGTGGTACTTGCCGTCGATGAGCTCGGCGGCGACGTCGACCACCGGGTAGCCGGCGAGGATGCCCTGCTCGAGGGCCTCCTCGATGCCCTTCTGCACCGCGGGGATGAACTGGCGGGGGATGGCGCCGCCTTTGATGCTGTCGATGAACTCGAAACCGGACCCCCGGGGCAACGGCGAGAACTTGACGACGGCCACACCGAACTGGCCCCGCCCGCCCGATTGCTTCTTGTGCTTGCCTTCGGCCTGGGCCGTGGCGGTGATCGTCTCCCGGTAGGGGATCTTCGGCAGTGAGGTCTCGACCTCCACCCCGTAGTTGCGGGCGATCCGGGCCAGCGTCACTTCGAGGTGGTTGTCGCCCAAGCCGGCGAGGATCGTCTCGCCGGTCTCAGCGCGGCGCTCGATACGCAGCGTCGGGTCGGCTTCGGCGGCGCGGGCGAGAGCGGTCGACAGCTTCTCCTCGTCCGCCTGGGACTTGGGCGCGACAGCGATCTCCATCACCGGGACGGGCTGTTCCATGGGGACGATCACCACGTCCGATCCGGGGGCCCGCAGCGTGTCGCCGGCCCGGGCGTTGTCGACCTTGGCGACGGCGGCGATCTCGCCCACCCCGACCGACTGGACGTCGCGGTGTTCCTTGCCCTGCATCTTGAAGAGGTTGTGCATCCTCACCTTGCCGTCGCCGGCCAGCTCCAGCTCGGCGTCGACGGGGATCGTCCCCGAGAAGACCCGGAACATGGATATGCGCCCCACGAACGGGTCGGCCATCGTCTTGAACACGTACGCCACCGGAGGGCCGTCGGGGGAGATCTCCAGTGAGCCGGAGGAGAGCGGGGGAACGGAGTGCTCCAACGGGTTGGGCCCGAAGTCGACGAGGAACTCGGCGAGCGTGTCGATCCCGACCAGCCGGTGGGCGGAGGTGACGAGCACGGGGAAGATCTCGCCCTTGAGCATCCCCTCGTGGACGGTCTTCACGATCACCTCGCGGTCGGGTTCCACGCCCTCGAAGTACGCCTCCATCAAGGCGTCATCGGTCTCGACGACGGACTCGACCAAGGCGGTGTGGGCGGAGTGCACGAGGTCGGCGACGGAGTCGGGGAGGTCGACCTGGGTGCCGGTCTTGGCGCCTTCTTCGTAGCGGTAGGCCCGCTCGGAGACGACCCGGACCAGGCCCTCCAGGGCGTGTTCTTCGCCGATCGGGACCTGGACGGGGGCGACCCGCTTGCCGAACACCTCCTTCATCTGGTCGAGGGTGCGGCTGAACGAGGCCCGCTCGCGGTCGAGCTTGGTCATCACGAGGGCGCGGGGGATCCCCTCCTCGGCGGCCACGCGCCACATCAGCTCGGTGGACACCTCCACACCGTCGACCGCGGAGACGACGAACAGCGCCAGGTCGGCGGCCCGCAGCGCTGCCCGGGCGTCCCCTGAGAAGTCGGCGTAGCCGGGGGCGTCCAGGATGTTGATCTGGTAGCCGTTCCAGTCGACGGTGGCCACGGCGAGGCTCAAGGAGATCTTGCGCTCCACCTCTTCGGGCTCGTAGTCGAGGATCGAGGTGCCCTGCTCGACGGAGCCGAGTCGCGTGGTGGCGCCTGCCACGTAGAGGAGTGCCTCGGCGAGTGAGGTCTTGCCGCTTCCCCCGTGGCCGATCAGTGCGACGTTTCGGATCTTCTCGGGAACCATATGCCCTCCTCTGACTCCGGCCCGCCGATCTTAGGGACGAGGCGATGGTTCGTGCCTGGGCACTAGGTCACATCCGCCCGGTCATCTTCTGTTACGTTTGACGTCCTCGTGATCGACACTCGAGTCCGTCCCCACCTGCAGGGGATACTCGGACCCATCGGGAAGTTTCTCGCCGGCCTCGGCGTCACCCCCGCCGCCATGACTGGCTTCGGGCTCGTGGTGACGATCGTGGGCGCGGTGCTGATCGGCATGGGCGACCTCGCCGTGGGCGGGGCGATCGCCCTCGTCGGCTCGGCGCTCGACGGTCTCGATGGCACGGTGGCCCGGGCTTCGGGGGCCGTGACCGACCGCGGGGCTTTCCTCGACTCGGCCAGCGACCGCATCGGCGAGATCGCCGCCTTCGCCGGCCTGGCCGTGGCGATGCGAGGCAACGGCCGGGCCCTCCTGTTGATAGTGCTCTCGGTGGGCGGCGCCATGCTCGTCCCGTATCTGCGGGCGCGGGCCGAGGCGTTGGGCGTCGACGGCCGGACCGGCCTCATGGGCCGGGCGGAGCGGGTCATCTTGTTCGCCGTCGGGCTGATCACGGGCTGGGTCGAGCCCATGCTGTGGGCGATGGTGATCAGCGTGTGGCTGACCGCCGTATACCGATTCGTGACGAGTTACCGCTCCATCCAGACGTGACCGCCCTCAAGCAGTGGCTCGCCTATTCGGCTCTCCGGGTCGGGCTGGCGGTGCTCGGCGTCCTTCCCGAGCCCGCGATCCGCTGGCTCGGCCGGCTCGGCGGCCGGCTGTGGTACCTGCTCGACGGCAAGAGGCGGAGGATGGCCTTGCGCCACATGCGGCGGGTGGGCGAGCCGCCCTCCGCGGCTGTGGCCGTCTTCGAGTCGTACGGCCGCTACTGGGCCGAGTCCCTGTGGGTGCGCCCGCGGCGGCTGCCGGCGATGTGGAAGCGCATGACCGTGGAGGGAATCGAGAACATCTGGGCGGCTCGGGAGGGCGGCCGCGGGGCGGTGGTGGTGCTGCCCCACGTCGGCAACTGGGAGGCGGCAGCCCTGATCGGCGTGCACGAACAGATCCCCGTCGTCGCCGTGGCCGAGCGGCTGGCGAACCGCCGCATCACGGAGTGGTTCACCAGGCAGAGGGCGATGTTCGGGATCGAGATCGTCCTCACCGGAAAGCGCCTCACCCCGGCCCTGTTGCAGGCGCTCGAGCAGGGCAAGTTCGTGTGCCTGCTCTCGGACAGGGACCTGTCGGGCCGGGGCCTCGAGGTCGAGTTCTTCGGCGAGACGACGACCCTGCCGGCCGGGCCGGTGGTTCTGGCCCGAAAAGCGCGGGTTCCGATCCTCCCCGTGGCCGTCTTCTTCCAGCAGGGAGCGGGCCATCGCGCCGTGATCCGTCCGCCCCTTCCTCCGCCCGACGATCTCGCAGAGGGGATCCAGGCGGTGGCGCGTGAGCTCGAGGAGCTGATCCGGCTGGACCCCACCCAATGGCACCTCGTCCAGCCGAACTGGCCGTCCGATCGGGCATCCGGCTAGGAGAGGCCCGTGCAGGTGACGATCGTCTGCCCCTACGACCTCGGCCTCGACGGGGGAGTCCAATCCCAGTGCCTGGGGCTGGCACGACACCTGAGCGGGCTCGGCGTCGAAGCGGCGGTGGCCGGCGCGGGAGACCCGCCGGAAGGGGTGGGCCGCACGGTCGCGGTGCGCGCCAACCGGTCCACCAACCCGATCACCTTGGACCCCCGCGCCTGGGGCGAGCTCCGCCGCCGGGTCGCCGACTCCGACGTTGTCCATGTCCACGAGCCGTTCATGCCGCTGGTCGGGTGGGCGGCGCTCGCGGCCGGGAAACCTACGGTGGCGACCTTCCACGCCGACCCGGCCCGCTGGACACGGCGCCTGTACCGCATCGGGGCGGGCCTGGGGCGCCGCCTGCTGGCCGGTGCGCCCCTGACCGCGGTGAGCGAGGTGGCGGCGTCGGCACTGCCGCCATCCTGGGGGACACCCGAGATCGTCCCCAACGGGATCGACGTCGCTGCGTACTCACCCGAGGGGGTCGAGCGCGTCGGCCGCCGGGTGGTCTTCCTGGGCCGGGACGACCCCCGCAAGGGCATGGACGTGCTGGCGGCGGCCTGGCCGGGGGTCCGCCGCGCCATCCCCGACGCCGAGCTGGTGGTCGTGGGCCGGGTGCGCCCCCGTGACCTCCCCGGCGCCACCTTCTGCGGCTGGGTGACCGAAGACGAAAAGCGCCGTCTCCTCGCCTCCGCGTCGGTGATGGTGGCGCCCAACCTGGGCGGGGAGAGCTTCGGGATCACCGTCGCCGAGGCGATGGCGGCCGGCTGCGCGGTCGTGGCATCCGACCTGCCCGCCTTCACGGCGGTCCTGGGCGGATGCGGCATCCAGGTGCCCCGGGGGGACCCGGAAGCCCTCCGACGCGCAGTGACCACGCTGTTGGCCGACCCGGCCCGGGCGCAACGGCTGGGAGGGGCGGCCCGAAGGATGGCCCAGCGATACGACTGGAGCGTCGTCGCCCGCCGCTACGCCGGCATATACGAATCGGTGCTGGCCCGGTAGCGAACTACCATTTCTGTTTGGAAGGAGTGACCGTGGAACGTGGAACCCAACTCGTCAAGCGAGGGCTGGCCGAGATGCTCAAAGGCGGCGTCATCATGGACGTCGTCAACGCCGAGCAGGCGAGGATCGCCGAGGAGGCCGGCGCCGTAGCGGTGATGGCGCTCGAGCGTGTCCCCGCCGACATCCGCCGTCATGGCGGCGTGGCCCGGATGGCCGACCCGGCCAAGATCCAAGAGATCCAGTCGGCCGTTTCGATCCCGGTGATGGCCAAGGCCCGCATCGGCCACTTCCTCGAGGCCCGAGTGCTGGAAGCCCTGGAGGTCGATTTCATCGACGAGTCCGAGGTGCTCACCCCCGCAGACGAGGAATACCACATCGACAAGTGGCAGTTCACGACACCCTTCGTGTGCGGCGCCCGCAACCTCGGTGAGGCGCTGCGGCGCATCGCGGAAGGGGCGGCGATGATCCGCACCAAAGGCGAGGCCGGAACCGGCAACGTCGTCGAGGCGGTGCGTCACATGCGCACGATGAACCGCGAGATCGCCGCCGTCACCCAGCTCAGCGACGAACAGCTCGTCTCGGCCGCCCGCGATCTGGGCGCCCCGGTGGAGCTGGTGAGGATCGTCCGCGACGAAGGCCGCTTGCCGGTCGTCAACTTCGCCGCCGGCGGTGTCGCCACCCCCGCCGACGCCGCCCTGATGATGGCGCTCGGATGCGACGGCGTGTTCGTCGGCTCCGGCATCTTCAAGAGCTCGGACCCCGAGGGTTACGCCCGGGCGATCGTGGAGGCGGTCACCTACTGGGAGGACGCCGCCAAGGTCGCCAAGGTCTCCACCGGCCTCGGAGAGGCCATGGCCGGCATCGAGCTCGAGCAGCTGAGCGAGGCGGAGCGGCTGGCGACGAGAGGTTGGTGAGCCGTGCCCCGGGTGGGCGTTCTCGCCCTGCAGGGCGATGTCCGTGAGCACGTCCGGGCACTGACCGCGCTCGGCGTCGAGGCCGGGCCGGTCAAGAGCCACGAGCAGATCGAATCGATCGACGGCCTCGTCGTCCCCGGAGGCGAATCCACCACCATCGGCCGGCTGGCCGAGCGGTTCGGGCTGATCGACCCCCTGCGCCGTCGGATCCAGGAGGGAATGGCGGTCTTCGGCACCTGCGCCGGGATGATCTTCCTCGCCGCCGGGGTGACGGAAGGCACCCAGCCCCAGCTCGGGGTGCTGGACATCGTCGTCCGACGCAACGCCTTCGGCCGCCAGAACGACTCGTTCGAAGCCGACATCCCCATCCGGGGGCTCGACGAGCCCTTCCACGCCGTGTTCATCCGCGCCCCGTGGGTGGAGAAGACGGGGTCGGGCGTCGAGGTGCTGGCCTCGGTGGACGAGCACCCGGTGATGGTGCGCCAGGGTCACATCTACGCTGCCTCCTTCCATCCCGAACTCACCGACGACGATCGGGTCCATCGGATGTTCCTCGATCGCGTCGCCACCGACTCGTAGAAGGAGCCGCATGGCCGGACATTCCAAATGGGCAAACATCAAACACCGCAAGGGCCGCCAGGACGCGGCCCGCGGCAAGCTGTTCGCCAAGCTGGCGAAGCGGATCGAGGTCGCCGCCCGCGAAGGCGGCGGTGATCCCAACTTCAACCCGACACTCGCCACCGCCGTCGAGAAGGCCAAGGCCGCCTCGATGCCCAACGACAACATCGAGCGCGCCATCAAGCGCGGGATCGGGGCGATCGAAGGCGCCGTCTACGAGGAGATCTGGTACGAGGGCTACGGGCCGGGGGGAGTGGCGCTGTACGTCCAGGTGCTGACCGACAACCGCAACCGGGCCGCGTCCGAGGTGCGCTCCACGTTCACCCGCAACGGGGGCAACCTCGGTGAGCCGGGGTCGGTGAGCTACCTCTTCAGCCAGAAGGGCACGATCCTCGCCCGCGGCTCCGAGGAGGAGATCATGCTCACCGCCCTCGACGCCGGAGCCGAGGACGTCCGTGACAACGGCGACGGCACCTTCGAGGTGATCACGGCGCCGTCGGACCTGGAGACCGTCCGCCAGGCGCTCGAGCAGGAGGGCGTGCAGATCGACAACGCCGACATCACCCATCTGCCGGCGGCGACGGTGCCCGTGGCCGAAGAGGAAGCCCGGAAGGTCCTGCGCCTCATCGACGCTCTCGACGACCTCGACGACGTCCAGGCGGTCTACGCCAACTACGACATCGACGACTCCGTGATGGAGACGGTCCTGGCCGAGGCGTGAGTCTCGGGTGATTGACCCGAATCCGTCCCCGCTTCGGCCTAGGGTGTAGAACACATGTTCGTGCTGGGTATCGACCCCGGTCTGACCGTGACCGGCTACGGCGTCGTCCGCGGCGGCCATCCGCCCGTTCCCGTCGCCGCCGGCGTGATCCGCACCCCCGTTGACCGGCCGATCGGGGAGCGTCTCGCCGTGCTCCACGCCAACCTGTCCGAGGTCATCGCCCAGCACCGTCCCGATGCCGTCGCCGTGGAGACGGTGTTCACCAACCGCAACCTCAACACCGCCATCTCGGTGGGCCGGGCCTCGGGAGTGGCGATCCTGGCGGCCGCCCAGGCCGGCATCCCCGTCACCGAGTACGCGCCGACCGCCGTCAAGGCGGCGGTGACCGGCGACGGGTCCGCCGACAAGAAGGGGGTGGCACAGATGGTCGCCCGGCTCCTGCGCCTCGACTCCCCGCCCGCTCCCGCCGACGCCGCCGACGCCTTGGCGGTGGCGCTGTGCCACCTGCGGACGTCACCTGTGGCCGCCCGGGCGACGGGAGGGGCCCGGTGATCGCCCGTCTGCGCGGCACGCTCGTCTCGGTCGCCCCCGTGGTGGTGGTCGACGTGGGGGGAGTGGGCTACCAGGTGACCCTCACCCCGCAGGCGGTGTCGGAGCTTCCCCCGGTCGGCGAGGAGGTGGTGATCCACACCCACCTGCACGTCCGCGAGGACGAGATGAGCCTGTACGGGTTCCTCAGCGCCGCCGAACGGGACCTGTTCCGGGTCCTCATATCGACGAGCGGGGTCGGGCCCAAGGTGGGGATGGCGCTGTTGTCGACGCTGCGGCCCGATCAGTTGCGCAGGGCGATCCTCAGCGAGGACGCGGGGGCGCTGGCGACCGCTCCCGGCGTGGGGAAGCGCTCCGCCCAGCGGATCATCCTCGAGTTGCGCCCCAAGCTCGCCGACGCCGAAGCCGACGTGGTCCAGGGAAGCGGGTCCGCCCAGGTGCGGATGGCACTGGAACAACTCGGCTACCGCCCCGAGGAGATCAACGAGGTGCTCGCCGAGGTGGACGAAGATGGCAGTGTGCAAGACCAGGTGAAGGCCGCACTCAAGCTGTTGGGGCAGGCACGCCGTGCGTGAGGAGAGCTTGCTCAGCCCGACCGCCGAGGACGAGATCGAGATCACCCTCCGTCCTCACCGCCTCGACGAGTTCATCGGCCAGGACCGGGTCAAAGAGAGGCTGTGGATCTCGATCGAGGCGGCCCGCGCCGAGGGGAGGTCGCTCGACCACATCCTCCTCTCCGGCCCGCCTGGCCTGGGGAAGACGACGCTGGCCGGGATCGTCGCCGCCGAGATGGGCACCACCCTGCGGGTGACCTCGGGCCCGGCCCTGGAGCGCCCCGGGGACCTGGCGGCCATCCTCTCCAACCTGGAGCCGGGCGACGTGTTCTTCATCGACGAGATCCACCGGCTGTCCCGGGTGGTGGAGGAAGTCCTGTACTCGGCGATGGAGGACTTCGTCATCGACATCGTGCTGGGCAAGGGCCCCACCGCCCAGTCGATCCGCCTCGACCTCCCGAGGTTCACCCTCATCGGCGCCACGACCCGCAAGGGCACGGTGACCGCCCCCCTCCGCGACCGCTTCGGAATCGAGGAGAAGCTCGACTACTACCGCGACGACGAGCTGGCTGCCATCGTGACGCGGTCGGCGGGGATCCTCGGCGTGGACATCACAGCGGACGCCGCGCTGGAGATCGCCCGCCGCAGCCGCTCGACCCCGCGCATCGCCAACCGCCTCCTCGCCCGCGTGCGGGACTACGCCGTCGCCCGGGCCGACGGCAGGGTGGACCGGGAGGTCGCCGACCAGGCGTTGCGGGTGTTCGAGGTGGACGAGATCGGCCTCGACAAGGTCGACCGGGCCATCCTCGAGGCCATCGTCCTCAAGTTCGGGGGCGGGCCCGTCGGCCTCGGAACCCTCGCCATCGCCGTGGGCGAGGAGCCGGAGACCGTCGAGGACGCCTATGAGCCGTTCCTGCTCCAGGTCGGGCTCATCCAGCGCACGCCGCGGGGACGCATCGCCACCGACCTCGCCTACCGTCACCTCGGTGTCGACAAGCCCGGGCAACCGACTCTCCTCTGAGACCCCACGCGTGCTGACCGCAGATTTCGACTACGAACTGCCCGAAAGCGCCATCGCCCAGTCACCGGCCGAGCCCCGGGACTCCTCGCGGCTGCTGGTGACCGCCGACATGTCCGACCACGTCTTCTCGGAGCTCCCCGACCTGCTCGGCCCCGACGACATCGTGGTGGTCAACGACACCCGGGTGCGCGCCGCCCGCATCCACCTGACCAAGGCGAAGACCGGGGGAGCGGTCGAGATGCTGCTCCTCGACCGCCTCGAGAACGGCAACTGGGAGGCCCTCGTCCGCCCCGCCCGGCGCCTCCGCCGGGGCACCCGCCTCGTCGGCGAGCACCTGGAGGCCCGACTCGAGTCGGATCCGGTCGACGGGATCGCCGAGGTGGCGCTCGAGGCGTCCGAGGACGTGGAGGCGGTGATCGACAAGGCAGGAGAGGTCCCGCTTCCGCCGTACATCACCGCCTCGCTCGCCGATCCCTCCCGCTACCAGACCGTCTACGCCCGCACACCGGGCTCGGCCGCCGCCCCCACCGCCGGTCTCCACTTCACCGAGGAGCTCCTGGAGCGGCTGGAACGCAAGACCGCCGGGATCGCCCGCGTCGAGCTGCGGGTCGGCCTGGGGACGTTCCGCCCCATCCAGACCGAGAGGGTCTCGGACCACCGGATGCATCGAGAATGGGTGTCGGTGCCCGCAGAGACCGTCGACGCCATCGCCCGGGCCACCAGCCGGGGCGGCAGGGTGGTGGCCGTCGGCACCACGGTGGTGCGGGCGCTGGAGACGGCGGCCCGCGAAGGCGAGCTGCGGCCGTGGACCGGCCACACCGACCTCTTCATCACCCCGGGCTTCCGGATCCGCGTCGTCGACCGGCTGGTGACCAACTTCCACATGCCGAGGTCGAGCCTCCTCGTCATGATCGCCGCCTTCATGGGCCCCGGCTGGAGGGAGGCATACTCGGTGGCCCTCCAGCGCGGGTACCGGTTCCTCAGCTTCGGAGACGCCATGCTCTGCGACCGGGAGCAGCCATGACCCACGCCGCCACGTGGCGCCTCGAAACGGCCGACGGCCCCGCCCGGGCCGGGCACCTGGAGCTGACCCACGGGACGGTCGAGACGCCTGCCTTCATGCCGGTCGGCACCCGGGCGGCAGTCCGGGCTCTCGACACCCACGACCTCGGCGCGGTCGGAGCGCAGATGGTGCTCGCCAACACCTACCACCTCATGCTCCGCCCGGGGGCCGAGCTCGTGGCGAGGATGGGCGGCCTCCACGGCTTCATGGCCTGGAACGGCCCGATCCTCACCGACTCCGGGGGATATCAGATCCTCTCCCTCGAGCCCCGCATCACCGAGGACGGCGCCACCTTCCGGTCCGTCTACGACGGTTCGATGGTCCATCTCAGACCCGAGGACGCCGTCAAGGTCCAGGAGCTGCTGGGGCCCGACGTGGCGATGGTGCTGGACGTGTGCCTGGCCCTCCCCGCTCCGGCCGAGCGGGTGAGAGAGGCGATGGAGCTCACCCTGCGTTGGGCAGAGCGGGCGCTCGCCGCCCACCAGCGGCCCGACCAGGCGCTCTTCGGAATCGTGCAGGGCGGCACCGACCCCGAGCTGCGGCGGGAATCGGCCTCCCGGACGGCCGCGCTGGGCTTCGCCGGCTTCGGGATCGGGGGGTTGTCGGTGGGGGAGCCCCCGCAAGAGCGCAACCGGGCCCTGGAGGCGGTGATGCCGGAGCTGCCCGACGGCAAGGTCCGCTACGTGATGGGCCTCGGGGACGCGGAAGGGGTGCTCGACGCGGTGGCCCGGGGCGCGGACCTCTTCGACTGCGTGTGGCCCACGCGCCTGGCTCGCCACGGGCGGGTGCTGACCAGCTCGGGGGACTACAACCTGCGCCGGGCCGAATTCGCCGAGGACCCCGCTCCGCTCGCCCCCGATTGTGACTGCCTGACGTGCCGCACCTACAGCCGGGCCTACCTGCGGCATCTGCTGATCACCCGGGAGCTGTCCGTGCACCGGCTCGTCAGCCTCCACAACCTCACCTACACCCTCGGGTTGATGCGCGACGCCCGACGAGCGATCGTGGCGGGCACGTTCGAGGACTTCCACGCCGAGGTCGTCGAGAATCGTCGCCGAGGGGTTGGTAGCGAAACGCCGCTCTCCTAATCTTCGCCTCCCCAAGGACGAGAGGAATCCAACTTGCCCTTCGTTTTCGCTCAAGAAGCCCCTGCCGGTTCGGGAACCAGCTCGCTGATCTTCCTCGTGCTGATGGTGGCGGTCTTCTACTTCCTGATCATCCGCCCCCAGCGCAACCGCATGAAGAAGCAGCAGGAGCTGGCCGAGTCGCTGCAGCTCGGCGACGAGGTCCAGACCATCGGTGGGATCAAAGGCAAGGTGAAGCGCCTCGACGGCGACGACGTCGTGCTCCAGATCGAGCAAGGGGAGCTGCGGGTCAGCCGCCGGGCGGTCGCCAACCGCCTCGGCCCCGAACGCGAGGACACCGGCACCTGAGCAGCACCGGGTACTGCGGGATCCGGCAGCGACGGGCATAGACTGGCCGCGTGGACGAGTTCGCCAGCCTCATTCGTGACATCCCGGATTTCCCCGAGCCGGGGGTGGTGTTCAAGGACATCACACCCATCCTCGGCCACGCAGACACGTTCGCCCGCCTCGTGTCGGCGATGGCGGACCCGTTCCGCGACAAGGGCGTGACCCAGGTCGCGGGGATCGAAGCCCGAGGGTTCACCCTCGCCGCCCCCATCGCGTTGGAGTTGAACGCCGGGTTCATCCCCATCCGCAAGCCCGGCAAGCTCCCTTTCAAGACGGTCGGCGAGGAATACACTCTGGAGTACGGAACCGACCGGCTGGAGATCCACGTCGACGCAGCCGGCCCGTCCGACCGTGTGCTCCTCGTCGATGACGTGATCGCCACCGGCGGGACGGCGGCGGCGGCTCTCCGGCTGGTCCAACAGACCGGCGCCGAGGTGGTCGGGTTCAGCGTGTTCATCGAGCTCGCCTTCCTCAACGGAAAGGGGACCCTGCCGGAGGTCCCATACCATGCCCTCCTCGTATACGACTGAAGTCGATCCGGCTCCGGCGACGTTCGAAGACGTCGTCGAAGCCTTCCTCGCCCACCATCCCGACGGGGATGTCGATCTGCTTCGTCGTGCCTACGAGCTCGCCGACCGGGCCCACGCCGGCCAGGTGCGCAAGACCGGCCACCCCTACATCACCCACCCGCTGGCGGTGGCGTGGCACCTGGCCCACTACGGCCTCGACGCGGCGACGATCGCCGCCGCCCTGCTCCACGACACCGTGGAGGACACCGATGTCACCCTGGAGCACCTCGCCGCCGAGTTCGGCTCCGAAATCGCCGCCCTCATCGACGGCGTCACCAAGCTCGACCGGATCGACTACTCCTCGGTTGAGGAGGCGCAGGCGGCCACCATCCGCAAGATGGTCGTGGCGATGGCCCAGGATGTTCGGGTCCTCCTGATCAAGCTCGTCGACCGCCTCCACAACATGCGGACGGTCTACGCCCTGCGCGAGGAGAAGCAACGTCGGGTGGCCCGCGAGACCCTCGACGTGTACGCGCCGCTGGCCCACCGGCTCGGCGTCCAGGAGATCAAACACGAGCTCGAGGACCGCTGCTTCGCCATCCTCCACCCCGGCCCGTTCGCCGAGATCGAGGAGAAGCTCACCGAGCGGGGAGTGGAACGCAGCGTCTTCATCGAGAAGATGATCGCCGAGGTCGAAGGCGTCCTGGCGGAGGCGGGCATCTCTGCCCAGGTCACCGGGCGCCCGAAGCACCACTACTCGATCTACCGCAAGATGGTCGAGCAGAACCGGCCGTTCGAGGAGATCCACGACCTCATCGGGATCCGGATCATCACCGGCAACGTCCGGGACTGCTACGCCGCCCTCGGCCTCATCCACAGCCACTGGGTGCCGATCCCGGGGCGGTTCAAGGACTACATCGCCATGCCCAAGCCCAACCTGTACCAGAGCCTGCACACCACCGTGGTGGGCCCCGACGGCAAGCCGCTCGAGGTGCAGCTGCGCACCGAGGAGATGCACCGGCGGGCGGAGTCGGGCATCGCCGCCCACTGGCGGTACAAGGAGGGCGGGGAGGCGACGGCCCAGCCGTGGATCGACATGGGGGCCCTGGAGTCCGACGATCCCGCCGAGTTCCTCAACAACCTGAAGCTCGACCTGTACCAGGACGAGGTGTTCGTGCTCACGCCCGCCGGCGACGTAAAGACCCTGCCCAAGGGGGCGACGGCGGTCGACTTCGCCTACGCCGTCCACACCGAGGTCGGCCACAACTGCGTGGGCGCCCGCATCAACGGGCGGCTGATGCCGCTGTCGACCAAGCTGGCGTCCGGCGACATCGTCGAGATCATCACGTCGCGCCGCGACAGCGGCCCCAGCCGGGACTGGCTGACGTTCGTGCGGACGTCTCGGGCGCGGTCGAAGATCAAGCAGTGGTTCCTCAAGGAGCGCCGCGACCAAGCCCTGACGGAGGGCAAGGATCAGGTGTTCGCCGCCCTGGACCGAGAGCTGCCCGACCTCGACCCGCACCATCGCGCCGAGCTGCTGGGTGAGGTGGCCGCCGAGCTCGGCTACCGGGACGTCGACACGATGTTCACCAAGGTCGGGGAGGGCACGATCTCGGCCGGAGCCGTGGCGTCGAAGGCGGGCCGGATCGCCCACCCGGAGCGCCCGGACCAGACCCTACCCCTGGTCGTCCCCCGCCGGCGCCCCCAGGAAGGGCCTCCGGTCATCGTGGAGGGCTTCGACGACCTGCTCGTGCGGCTCGCCAAGTGCTGCGACCCGGTTCCCGGCGACCCGATCGAGGGGTTCGTCACCGTCGGGCGGGGAGTGTCGGTGCACCGCTCGGACTGCACCAACATCGACGCCCTGCGCGAGAAGCACGAGCGGATGGTCGACGTCACCTGGGCGGCGGGGCAGATGTCGAGCTATTCGGTATGGATCCAGGTCGAGGCCCTGGACCGCACGCTCCTGCTGCGCGACGTCACCTCGGTGATCTCGGAGACGGGGGGCAACATCACGGCGTCGTCCACCGTCACCGGCCCCGACCGGGTGGCGATCCTCCGCTACGAAGTGGAGCTGTCTGACGCCAGCCAGCTCCCGCGGATGCTGGCGGACATCCGGGGGGTCGACGGGGTCTACGCTGCCCGCCGAATCCCCCAACCCGCCTGAGACACCCCGTGATACTGCTCAGCCGGAGCCTGTGGCTCGCTCAGACCAACACGTACGTCGTGGCATCCGAACCGGGAGGCCCGGCCGTGGTGGTGGACGTCCCCCCGGACCCGTCGGCGGTGCTCGAGATGGTCCGCCGCCACGACCTGTCGGTGGCGGCGCTGCTCGTCACCCACGGCCACGTCGACCACGTCGGAGGTGCCGGCCCGGTGGCGGAGGCCACCGGCGCCTACGCCTACGTGCACCCCGACGACGACTTCCTCACCGACTCCCCCGAAGAGCAGCTGCGCCTCCTCTTCGGGATGGTTCCCCCGGGCGACTACCGGGCACCGGCCGAACGCGTCTACCTGGCCGACGGACAGCGCCACACCCTCGCCGGAGTCACCTTCGAGGTGCTCCACACCCCCGGCCACACCCCGGGGCACTGCTGCTTCCTCGTGGAAGAGGAGGGGATCCTGTTCTCCGGCGACCAGCTGTTCGCCGGCTCGATAGGCCGAACCGACCTTCCCGGGGGCGACCTGGGCGCTCTCGCCGAGTCGATGCGGACACGCGTCATGACGCTCCCCGACGACATCCGGGTGCTGCCTGGCCACGGGCCGGAGACCACGATCGGCGAGGAGCGGCGCAGCAACCCGTTCCGCCATCTCTGGTCCTGACCGCTTTCGTCGACGCCATCCACGGTGCCATCCTTAGGGGCCGCTCATGACCATCACACCGTCGACTCCCGCCGGCACGCTCGAGCTGCTGCCCGCCGAGCAGGCGATCCACGACGCCATGCTCGACAAGATCCGGCGCGGCTTCCGCCGCTTCGGCTTTCCGGCCATCGAAACGCCCGTGTTCGAGCGGGCCGACGTCCTCCTCACCAAGACCGGCGGCGAAACCGAGCGCCAGGTGTACTTCGTCCAGTCGGCCGGGTCGCTGGAAGCGGGGGAGGCGCCCGACCTCGCCCTCCGCTTCGACCTGACCGTGCCGCTGGCCCGCTACGTCGCCGAGCACGAGCACGAGCTGGTCTTCCCCTTCCGCCGCTCCCAGATCCAGCGGGTCTACCGGGGAGAGCGCCCGCAGCGGGGCCGCTACCGCGAGTTCTACCAGTGCGACATCGACGTCATCGACCGCGACGAGCTCTCTCTGCGTCACGACGCCGAGGTGGCCGCGGCCGCCATCGCCATCCTCGAGGACCTGGGCATCGGGTCTGTCACCCTCCGTATCAACAACCGCCGCCTGATGAGGCGGCTGCTCGAAGAGGTGGGAATCGAGTCCGAGGACGCCCAGACCGAGGTGCTGCGAGAGGTCGACAAGATCGAGAAGAAGGGAGTCGACGCCGTCGGCCGCACCCTCGTCGACTCGGGCCTGAGCCCCGAGTCGGTAGGGAAGCTGCTCGAGTTCACCTCGGTTTCCGCCTCGGGAGTCGCCGCGATCGAATCGGCGCTCTCCACCCTCCCCGCCAGGGCCGAGTCGGAGGCCGCCGAGGTGGCGGAGGTGGCCCGCACGATGGCCGCTCTCGGGGTCGACGAGGACTCCTTCGCCCTCGACCTGGCCATCGCCCGCGGCCTCGACTACTACACCGGCACCGTGTACGAGACCCGCCTCGACGACCACCCGGAGCTGGGGAGCATCTGCTCCGGCGGCCGCTACGACGACCTCGCCGGCCAGTACACGACCACGCGCCTCCCCGGCGTCGGGATCTCGATCGGGTTCACCCGTCTGTTCTGGCAGCTGCGCGAAGCCGGGCTGCTCCCGGAGGGGAGCCCGGCGGTGCCCGTGAGCGTCGCCCTGATGTCCGACGACGACCTCGAGTACTCCCTCGGGGTCGCCGCCCGGCTGCGGGCCGCCGGCATCGACACCGAGACCCAGATGACCCCCTCCCGGCTCGGCAAGCAGCTGAAGGCGGCCGACCGCCGGGGATGCGTCCTCGTCGTCATCGCCGGCGAGTCGGAGCGGCAGCGCAGCACCGTCTCGGTACGCGACCTGACCCGCGGGGAGCAAGTCGAGGTCCCGCTCAGCGACCTCGTCGACCACGTCACCCGTCGCCTGTCCCAGGAGCCCTGAACCCCAATGAGCAGATACAGAACCCACTTCACGACCGAGCTCGGCCCGGACCTGGTCGGCCAGCGCGTGCGGGTGGCCGGATGGGTCGCCCGCCGCCGCGACCACGGCGGCATCGCCTTCCTCGACATCCGCGACGGCAAAGGCATCGTCCAGGTCGTCGTGGACCCGGCCCGGCTGCCCCAGGTCGACGACCTGCGGATGGAGTACACGGTGACGATCGAGGGGGAGGTCACCGCCCGTCCCGAGGGCACCGTCAACCCGGATCTGGTGACCGGCGAGATAGAGGTCCAGGCCTCCCACCTGGAGATCCTCTCCCCGTCGGAACCGCTCCCGTTCATGCTCGACGACCGCACCGACATCGACGAACGGCTCCGCCTCCAGTACCGCTACCTGGACCTGCGCCGGCCCCGCATGGCCGCCAACCTCAGGGCCCGCTCCCGGGCCACCGCCGCCATCCGCCGCGCCCTCGACGACCTGGGGTTCCTCGAAGTCGAGACCCCCACCTTGATCCGGTCCACGCCGGAGGGCGCCCGGGACATGCTCGTGCCTTCCCGGCTCCGCCAGGGCTCGTTCTATGCGCTGCCCCAATCCCCGCAGCTGTTCAAGCAGCTGCTGATGATCGCCGGCGTCGAGCGGTACTTCCAGATCGCCCGGTGCTATCGCGACGAGGACTTCAGGGCCGACCGCCAGGTGGAGTTCACCCAGCTCGACCTGGAAGGCTCGTTCTGGGAGGCCGAGGACGTCCAGGCGGCGATCGAAGCCGCCCTGGTCGCCGCCACGCGGGAGCTGAGGGGCGTGGAGATCCCCACCCCGTTCCCCCGGCTCTCCTGGCACGAGGCGATGGAACGCTACGGCACCGACAAGCCCGACATCCGCTTCGGGATGGAGATCGTCGACCTCTCCGATATCTTCGCCTCCACCGAGTTCGGCGTGTTCGCCTCCGCGCTGGCGAACGGCGGCACGATCCGGGGCATCAACGCCGGCCAGCGCACCCTGTCCCGGGCCGAGGCCGACGCGCTCGTGGAGCGGGCGAAACAGCTCGGCGGCAAGGGCCTCGTGTGGATGCAGGTGGAAGCCGACGGGAGCCTGCGGTCACCGGTGGCGAAGTTCCTCTCCGAGACCGAGGCGACCGGGTTGAAGGAGAGGCTGGGCGCCGTTGCCGGTGACGTGCTGCTCATCGCCGCCGACCGCTGGAAGACCGCGCTCGAGGTGCTGGGAGGGCTCCGCAACGACCTCGGACGTCCCAAGAACCACGACGAGCTCGCCTTTCTGTGGGTGACCGACTTCCCGATGTTCGAAGAGGACGACGACGGGACACTCACCTTCAGCCATCACCCGTTCACCATGCCCCAGGACGTCGAGGCCATGCAGCGCTCGCCCCAGACGGCGCTGGCCCACGCCTACGACGTCGTCCTCAACGGGGTGGAGCTAGGGTCCGGCTCGATCAGGATCCACGACCCCGAGACGCAACAGAAGGTGTTCGACATCCTCGGCATCGACCGGGAGAGCGCCGAGAGGCGGTTCGGATGGTTCCTCGAGGCCCTCAGGTACGGGACGCCTCCCCACGGCGGCTTCGCCTTCGGGATCGACCGTTTGGTGATGGTGCTGCAGAACGAGGCGTCGATCCGGGAGGTCATGCCGTTCCCGAAGACCCAGACGGGCGTGGACCCCCTCACCTCCGCCCCGGCGCCCGTGGACGAGGCACAACTAGTCGAGCTCGGCATCCAGCTGCGCCCCGAGGTGGCTGCCGCCCTCGCCCAAGCGGAGGCGCAGGCAGGGGAGTGACAGATTTCGACCGGGTCGAACAGGAGCTGATCGGCCACTACGCGGCCGGCGACTACCGAGCCGCCCTGGAAGTCCTCGACCGGGCCGGCCCCGACCTGTCGGGCCAATGGGAACGGGTCGCCTACTGGCGGGCCTGCCTGCTCGCCCGCTGCGGCCGGGTCGCCGACGCCGTCGACGTCCTCCGCCAGGCGTTCGAGGCGGGAGCGTGGTGGTCGCCCCGCCTGCTGGAGCTGGAATCCGACCTCGACCCGCTGTGGGAGCACCCCGGCTACCGGCCGCTCCTCGAGGCGATGGAAGAGCGCCGCCGCCGGTGGCGTCCCCGGGCCACGGGCCTGTACGTGGGAGGGGTGGAAGGCGGCTGGCCGTTCCTCGGGCTCCACGGGCGCAACCAGATCTTCGAGACCGACGCCGCCCGCATCACGGGGGCGCTGGGGGAAGGGTGGGAGGTGGCGATCCCCGAGTCGGGCCAGCGGATCGCCTCCGACGGCCCGGTGTGGGACGACGCCGACGCCTGCTGTGACCAGGTCCTCTCGGTCGCCGACTCGCTGTGGCCCGACCGGCCCTTCGTGCTGGGCGGCTTCTCCCAGGGCGGGCGACGGGCCCTCCAGATCGGGCTCCGGCACGGCGAACGAATCCCCGCCGTCCTGGCGGTGTCGCCGATGCTGCTGCGGAGCAGCGAGATCGCCGAGGTGATCGAATGGGTGGGCCACCCACCTTGGCCGCTGGTGGCCATAGTGGCGGGCAAGGACGACCCCGCCACCCGGGGCGTGGAGACCGTCGCCCGCCATCTCCAGGAGGAGGGCGTCGACTGCGTCGTCGAGCTCGTGGCCGACTCGGGTCACCGCTGGCTGGAGCCGCCGCGGCGGGTCCTCGCCGAGCTCGCCACCCGCATCGCCGGCCGGGCCGCCCAGTCGGATTGACGGCCCGCCCCGGTACCCTCGGCGCGGACATGGACGACCTGTTCGCGGCCCGGGCGGAAACGAGGCTCGAATCGGTGGCGCCGCTCGCCACCCGCATGCGCCCCCGCACCCTCGACGAGGTTGTCGGGCAGCCGTCGCTGCTCGCTCCGGGCGCGGCGTTCCGCCGGGTCGTCGAGTCGGGCAACCCGGTGTCGATGATCCTCTGGGGCCCGCCGGGGACGGGAAAGACCACCCTCGCCCGGCTGGTGGCCCACCACACCGCGGCGGCTTTCGAGACCCTGTCGGCGACGTCGGCGGGCGTCAAGGACGTGCGGGAGGTGCTGGCTCGGGCACGCCAGCGCCTCGAGATGGACGAGCAGCGCACCGTCCTCTTCCTCGACGAGATCCACCGCTTCTCGAAGAACCAGCAGGACGCGTTGCTGCCCGGGGTGGAGGACGGCACGATCGTCCTCATCGGCGCCACCACCGAGAACCCCTTCTTCGAGGTCAACAGCCCGCTGATCTCACGCTCGACCCTGTTCCGGCTCGAACCGCTGCAGCCGGAGCACCTCGCAGAGCTGATCGACCGGGCCGTCACCGACGCCGAGCGTGGCCTGGGAGCGAGTGGCCTCGCCATCGACCCCGACGCCCGGGAAGCGCTCGCCCTCCGCACCGGCGGCGACGCCCGCCTCACCCTCAACACGTTGGAGCTGGCCGCCACCCTGGCCGAGGGGAGGGGATCGGCGCTCATCGAGGTCGACGACGTCGAAGAGGCGCTGCAACGGCGGATCGTCCGCTACGACAAGGCGGGCGACGCCCACTACGACGTCATCTCCGCCTTCATCAAGAGCCTCCGCGGCTCGGACCCCGACGCCGCCGTCTACTGGCTGCACTTGATGCTCGAGGGAGGGGAAGACCCCGAGTTCATCGCCCGCCGGATGGTCATATTCGCCTCCGAGGACATCGGCCTCGCCGACAACCGGGCGCTCGAAGTGGCGGTGGCGGCGGCCCACGCCCTCTCGTTCGTGGGCCTGCCGGAAGCGGCGTTCGCCCTCACCCACGCCGCCCTGTATCTGGCGACCGCTCCCAAGTCCAACTCGGTGACCACGACGATGGCCGCCGCCCGCAAGGCGGTCCGCGAGGGGCCGGCGCCGATCGTCCCGCCCCACCTCAGGGACTCCCACTACGCCGGCGCCGGCGAGATAGGCCACGGGGCGGGATACCGCTACCCCCACGACTACCCGAACCACATCGTCGACCAGCAGTACTGGCCGGAGGGCCAGGAGCCGCTCACGCTGTACCGTCCCAGCGAACAGGGGGCGGAGAAGGCCCGGGCCGAGTGGTTCGCCGAGCTGGAGGCGTCGATCGGGCGGAAGCGGAACCGCAAGTGAGTCGGCTACCCTTGCCGCATGCTCGATCGGTTGTGGTGGTTCGCCACTGGGCTCCTGGCCGGGGGCCTCGTGACCGTTCGCGCGTTGCGCCGCAAGCCGTCCCCTGCTGACCTGAAGAGGGCCGCGGCGTACACCGGCGCCGATATCCTCGAGCTCGCCGCTCGAGCCGTTCGGCCGCCTCGCCGCCGCTGAGCACGCGGCACCCACCAGCGCACCGACCACCACTTGAACGAACTGATGGACTCCAACCAGATCCGCAAGACCTTCACCGACTTCTTCGTCGCCCGAGACCACGTCCTGCGCCCGTCGGCGTCGCTGATCCCCGCCGACCCGACGCTGCTTCTGACCAACGCCGGCATGGTGCCCTTCAAGCCGTATTTCCTCGGCGAGGAGGAGCCTCCGTACCGGCGCGCCACCTCCATCCAGAAGTGCGCCCGCACCGTCGACATCGACATCATCGGCACCACCACCCGCCACTTCTCGTTCTTCGAGATGCTGGGCAACTTCTCGTTCGGTGACTACTTCAAGGACGAGGCGATCCCGTGGGCCTACGAGCTGGTCACCGAAGGCTTCGGGCTCGATCCCGATCGCCTGTGGTTCACCGTCTACGAGGACGACGACGAAGCCGCCGAGATCTGGATCGAATCGGTCGGCGTGCCTGCCGAGAGGGTGCAGCGGGGTGGCAAGGACAACTTCTGGCAGATGGGCGTGCCCGGCCCCTGCGGCCCGTGCTCCGAGATCTTCTACGACAAGGGAGAGGAGTTCGGTGAGCCCGGCGGGCCCATCGGCGGCGGCGAGGAGCGGTTCGTCGAGATCTGGAACCTGGTGTTCATGCAGTTCATCCAGGACGAGCCGTACCACGTCGTGGGCGACCTTCCCGCCAAGAACATCGACACCGGCATGGGCCTGGAGCGGATCGCCGCCATCCTCCAGGACGTTCCCACCGTCTTCCAGGTGGACACGGTGTGGCCGATGCTGACGGCCGCCGCCGAGTACGCCGGCGTCGGCTACGGCGAGGACGAGCGGGCCGACGTCTCGCTGCGCCTGCTCGCCGACCACGGCCGTTTCGTCACCTTCCTCCTCTCCGACGGCGTCGTGCCCTCCAACGAGGGGAGGGGCTACGTCCTGCGGCGGATCCTGCGACGAGGGGTGCGCCACGCCTGGCAGCTGAAGCCGGACGCCGCCCGCGGTGACCTGGTCTTTCCCCGGCTGGTGGAGAAGACGATCGAGGTGATGGGCCAGGCCTATCCGGAGCTGGTCGAGCGCCGCGACGTGGTCCTCGAGGCGGTCGCCCGCGAGGAGAGCCGGTTCCGCCAGACCATCTCGTCGGGTGTCGAGTTGCTCGAACGGGAGCTCGAGAACCTGGAAGGCGACGAGCTGCCCGGCTCGGTGGCCTTCCGCCTCCACGACACCTACGGCTTCCCGATCGAGCTCACATCCGAGATCGCCGCCGAGCGGGGCGTCGAAGTCGACACCGAAGGCTTCGAACAGGAGATGGCCGCCCAGCGGCAACGTGCCCGGGCCGCCTGGAAGGGCGGTGACGCCGTCGCCGCCGCCGAGGTATACCGCAGCCTCGCCGACGACCTGGGCCTCACCTACTTCACCGGCTACGACCTCGAGCGCGACCGGGGGAAGGTCCTGGCGATCCTGGTCGATGGCGAGTCCCGCCAGAGCCTGGAAGCCGGCCAGCGCGGGGAGGTCTTCTTCGACCGCACGCCGTTCTACGCCGAGTCTGGCGGGCAGGTCGGCGACACCGGGGTGGTCCGCACCGAAACCGGCGTCGCTCGGGTCGACGACACCCGCCACGCCGTTCAGGGGCTCCATGCCCACCTAGTGACGATGGAATCCGGGGTGCTGTTCGTCGGCCAGGACGCCGAACTGGCCATCGACTCGCCCCGACGGGAGGGGATACGCAAGAGCCACACCGGCACGCACGTCCTCCACTGGGCGCTGCGCGACGTCCTAGGTGACCACGCCACCCAGGCCGGGTCGTTGGTCGAGGACGGCCGCCTCCGCTTCGACTTCTCGAACTTCTCGCCGGTGGCCGACGAGGAGCTCGCCGAGATCGAGTGGCAGGCCAACCGAAAGCTCATATCCAACGCCCCGGTCGACACCGTCGTCACGTCCCAGGACGAGGCGAAGAAGATGGGCGCTCTCGCCTTCTTCGGCGACAAGTACGGCGAGATCGTGAGGGTCGTGAAGATCGGCGACTTCTCGGTGGAGTTCTGCGGCGGGACCCACACCCACACGGCCGGACAGGTGGGCCCGCTCCTGATCACCTCGGAGTCCTCGATCGGCTCCAACATCCGCCGGGTCGAGGCTCTCACCGGAGAGGAGGCGTACCGTCGCCTGGCCCAGATGCGCGACGCCCTCCACAACACGGGCCGCCTCCTGCGGGTGCCGCCCCACGAGGTCCCCGAGCGCGTGGAGGCGTTGCTCGAGCGGGTCGGCCAACTGGAGGACCGCCTGGAAGACGTCGCCCGGGAACGACGCGCCAACCTGGCCGGCGACCTAGCCGCCTCGGCCCAGGCGATCGGGGGGCGCCGGCTCGTCGTGGCCGACGCCGGCGAGATGGCGCCCGGCGACCTCCGCCAGCTCGCCCTCGACATCCGCAACCGGCTGGGTGCGCCCAGCTTGGTGGTCGTCGGTGCCCGCAACAACGGCAAGGGGGCCCTGGTCGCCGCCGCCACCCCGGATCTGGTCGAAGCCGGCATCTCGGCCGGGGCCATCGCCGGGGAGGGGGCGGCCGCCCTCGGCGGAGGCGGAAGCCGCGACCCCGAGCTCGCCCAGGCGGGCGGGCCCCAGGGCGACCAGCTCGACCGCGCCCTCGACATCGTCCGGGAGGAAGCGTCGCGGAGGTTGCGGGGCTGATGGGACGAGTCCTGGCGGTCGACCCGGGAACCGCCCGTGTCGGCCTGGCGGTCAGCGACCCGCTGCGGCTGACGGCCCAGCCGCTCGAGGTGGTCCCCGCCGAAGAGGCGGTGGCCAGGGTCGCTCGCCTCTGTGAGGAGCTCGACGTCGAAGAGGTCATCGTCGGGCTGCCCGTCACCGAAAAGGGCGAGGAGAAGGAGTCGGCGGCCCACGCCCGGCAGATGGCGGCCGAGATCGAATCCGCCACCGGCCTCACGGTGACTACTGTCGACGAGCGCTACACCACCCGGATCGCGGATTCTGTGATGCTCGAAGCAGGCACGAGACGACGAAAGAGGCGGAACGCGGTCGACAAGGTCGCGGCCGCGGTCCTGCTCCGCGGCTACCTCGACCGCCCGGGAGAAGAAAGGTGAGCTTGGAGCCCGTGCCGCCCCCGCCCACGTTCTCCCGCCTCGGACGAGTCGGAGCGATCATCGCCCTGGTGGTGGTGGCCGGGGTGGCGATCGTGGGGGGAGCGTCGTACCTCGGCCGCCAGGTGGGAGGCCTCTTCGGCAACAACGGAAGCGGACGGGTGGACGTGGAGCCCGGGATCGAGGTGGAAGTCGTCATCCCCCAGGGAGCTAGCGCCGCCGACATCGCCGCCATCCTCGCTGGCAAGGGGGTGGTCGCCTCCGCGCCGGAGTTCGAGGGGCTGGTCCGCTCCGAAGGCGCTGCCGCCGAGCTCAAAGCCGGCACCTACCAGCTCGTCACCGGGATGGAGCCGTCGCAGGTGCTCGAGGCGCTCCGCACCGGCCCGCTGGTCGACGTCTACCGCATCACGATCCGGGAAGGCCTGAGGGTGGGGGAGATGCTGGAGATCCTCTCGGAGGGTTCCGGCATCCCCGTCGAGGAGTTCGAGGCCGCCCTCCAGAGCGGAGAGGTGACCACCACGCTCAAGGACATGCCGGATTCTCCCTTCCTGCAGGATTGGGAGGGCTTGCTGTTCCCCGACACCTACGAGTTCTCCCAGCGATCGACGGCGGTGACGATCCTGCAGCGCCTCGCCGACACGATGGTGCAGCGAGTGGAGAGTGTCGACTGGTCGGAGTTCGAAGCCGACGGCTACTCGATCTACGAAGGGATCATCATGGCGTCGCTGATCGAGGCCGAGGTGCGTGTCGCCGACGAGCGCCCGCTCGTATCGAGCGTTATCCACAACCGCCTCGACGAGGGAATGCCCCTCCAGATCGACGCCACGGTCCTGTACGCCCTCGGCACCCGGTCACCGTCGGACTTCGACCGGGAAGTCGACTCGCCGTACAACACCTATCAGAACACGGGGCTGCCGCCGACACCGATCGCCTCGCCGGGACGGGCGTCTCTGGAGGCGGCCGCCAACCCGGCCGACACCGACTACTTCTACTACGTGCTCTCCGCCGAGGACGGCAGCCACACGTTCTCGGAGACGCTCGAGGAGCACAACGAGGCCGTTCGCAAGGCCCGAGAGGACGGAGTGCTGCCGTAGTGACGCGCCCGCTCCGGCTGGCGGTGATCGGAGACCCGATATCCCACTCCCGGTCCCCGGCGATCCACACCGCGGCGCTCGACGCTCTCGGAATCGAAGGGACCTACATCGCCCGCCGCGTGCCGAGCCACGAGGTGGAGTCGGTCATCGAGGACCTGCGGGCCGGCCGTCTCGACGGCGTCAACGTGACCATGCCGCTCAAGGGTGTCGCCGCGGCGCTCGTCGACGAGATCACCGAGGAGGCGCGGCTGTCGGGCTCCGTGAACACGATCGTCCGCCTCCCCGACGGCAGGCTCAAGGGCTACAGCACCGACATCACCGCCCTGCAGCGCCTGTGGCCCTCCGACTCGGACCCCGTCCTGATCCTGGGGGCGGGAGGGGCGGCGGCAGCGGCGTGCCTGGCGGCCCGCGGACGCACCGTATACGTGTCGGCTCGCCGGGCCGGGACGGTGGCTGCCCTCGCCGACCGCCTCCAGTCCGTCGAGATCGTCGAGGTGCCCTGGGGAGCGGCGGTGGTCGAGGCGGTGGTGGTCAACGCCACGCCGCTGGGGATGGCCGGCGAACCGCTCCCGGACCGCATCGTCCCGCTGGCATCTGCCCTCATCGACCTCGCCTACGGGCCCGATGTCACGCCGGCCGTGTCCGAGGCACGGGCAGCGGGGATCCCCACGGTCGACGGGATCGAGTTCCTCGTCGCCCAGGCCGCCGACTCCTTCCGGCTGTGGACGGGCCGAGAGCCGCCGACGGAGGTGATGATGGAGGCAGCGCTAAATCCCTCAAGCCGGGCCGCTGAGCCACCGAATCAACACTGACGGCGAAGGGAAGCACAAGGAGAAGCCCATGTCGCTCAGCGGAAAACTGGATGTCTTCCCTCTCGAGGAGGTCCTCCGTCTCCTCGCGAGGTCACAACAGAACGGCTGTCTGCGGATCGACGGCGAGGCGACCGGCCGCATCTACATGGAGGCGGGCTACCTCACCTACGCCACCACCGAGAGCGACGAGGTCCTCCGGGACCGCCTGATCGCGGCCGGAGTCGTGACCGAAGAAGGCGTCAACCGCCTGGACATATCGCGGGGATCGCTGGCCGACGCGCTCGCCCCCTCTGTGCCTGCCTCCACACTCACCGAGTTGGTGCGGGAGCATTGCGTCGAGTCGCTGTACCGGATTCGCCGTCCCGGTGACGGCAGCTTCGAGTTCGTCGCCGATGCTCAGCCGCGCTATCCGACCGGCCAGACCTTCGACGTGGAATCCATGGTCGGCGACGCCGAGCGGCGGGCTGCGGAGTGGGCCGACATCGAGAGCGTGGTGCCCGATCTCTCCGCCCTCTGGCACATGGTCCCCGAGATCGAAGAGGAGTCGGTCAACCTCAGCGACACCGCCTGGCGCTTCCTGGCGGCCATGGACGGCTCCTGCTCCGTCGAGGCCCTCGCCGACCGTCTCGGCATGACGAAGTTCCAGACCGCCCGGCGCATGGCCGAGATGGCGCGCGCCCGCCTGGTCGAGCCGGTGGCCGCCCCGACGTACGAATCCTCGTATCAGACCTCCGACTACGAGGCACCGGCCGACACCTACGAGCCGGCCGCCCATGCCGCGTACACGACCGAGACGGAGGCGTCGGAGCCGACCGCGGACGTGGCCGAGACTCCCAGCGTCGACCCCGACCGCTCCTGGTGGTCCGAAGCCCAACAGAGCGACGGCTCGGCCGCCGGCACCTTCGAGTCTCCTGCCGACGAGGGCCTGGTGCCCGACGACGAGGTCCCGGCCCCCGAGCCGGCTCAGGGCGAAGAGTCCTTCCTCGAGACCGTCTTCAGCGAGCTGGAGAAGACCGAAGAGCCCGCCGACGAGGACGAATCCGAGGACACCGGATTCGGCCTGCTCCGGCGTCGGGGCCTCGGCGCCGCCTTCCGAGAGCTCGCCGACAGCTGAGCCTGTCGAGTCTCCGATGAGGGCGACGGCACAGGGCTAGCATCGCGGGCCCCGTGCACGTCGCCCTCTCCGCTGTCGCCGGCGCCCTGGCCGGCCCTCTCGTCCACCATCTCGCCGTTCAGGCGGGCGCCGATCTACCGTTCCGCTGGTCGGCCGCGGTCTGCCGCCGTTGCGGAGAGCCCAACGGCCCGTTGTCGCGCTGCCGTTCCTGCGGCTCGGGGATTCGCCGCCCCCTGATCACCTCCGCCGTCACCGGCGCCGTGGCCGCGTTGGTCGCCTCGTCGGTCGGGGCCCGGTGGGTGTTGATCGCCTACCTCTTCTTCGTGGCGATGACCATGGCGCTTTTCCTCACCGACGTGGACCACAAGCGGATCCCCAACCGCATCACCTACCCGGGGACCCCCATCGCCGCCGCCCTGCTGTTCGTCGGGTCTGCGCTCGACGGCACCACCGGAGCGTTCGCCCGGGCGGTGCTGGGGGCGCTCGCCTACGGCGCCTTCTTCCTCCTCGTCTTCGTCGTCGCCCGGGGCGGATTCGGCTTCGGCGACGTCAAGCTGGCCGTTCCTCTGGGCTTGTTCTGCTCCTACCTCAGCTGGGCGCACATGCTCCTCGCCGGATTCGCCACGGCGGCACTCGGCGGGGTCGCCGCTCTGGCGGCGCTCGTCGGCGGTGCCGGCGCCAAATCGGAGCTGCCGTACGGGCCGCCGATGATCATCGGTGCGTGGGCATCGATCGTGTGGGGCTCGACCCTCGCAGGCGTGATCTTCTAGGTCGGTAGCATCTGGCCCGTGCTTCGCTTCCTCACCGCCGGTGAATCCCACGGCCCCGGCCTCGTGGCTGTCGTCGAAGGCCTGCCCGCCGGCCTGGAGGTGACCGTCGAGGGCCTCCGAGCCGAGCTGGCGCGGCGACGGCTGGGCTACGGGCGCAGCCCGCGCATGGGCATCGAGAAGGACCAACTCGAGATCCTCGGGGGCGTCCGTCACGGCCGGACCTTGGGCTCGCCGGTGGCGGTCCTGATCCGCAATACCGAGTTCGAGACGAAGTGGGCCGAAGAGATGAGCCCCGATCCGGGGGCGCCCAAACGTCCGATGACGACGCCGCGGCCGGGCCACGCCGACCTGCCCGGCATGCTCAAGTACGACACCCACGACGCCCGCGACATCCTCGAGCGGGCCTCGGCCCGGGAGACGGCTGCTCGCACCGTCGTCGGATACCTCTCGAAGCAGCTCCTCGGGCGGCTGGGGATGTCGGTGTTGAGCCACGTCGTCGCCATCGGCACCGTGCACGTCCCCGACGACATGCCCCTTCCCACCCCCGAGGACCTCAGGACGATCGACTCGTCGTCGGTGCGCTGCTTCGACCCCGCCAGCGCCGCCCAGATGGAAGCCGAGATCCGCGGTGCCCGCGAGAGCCGGGACACCCTCGGCGGGATCGTCGAGATCCTGGCGTACGGAGTTCCCCCGGGGCTGGGGAGCCACGTCCACTGGGACCGCAAGATCGACGGCCGTCTCGCCCAGGCGCTGATGTCGATCCAGGCCATCAAGGGGGTCGAGATCGGCGACGGCTTCACCCAGGCCCGCAACCGCGGCAGCGAAGCCCACGACGAGATCTATCACAACGGCACCGCGTTCACCCGCCACACGGTGCGATCCGGCGGTACGGAAGGCGGCATGACCATCGGGGGGATCCTGCGGATGCGGGCGGCGATGAAACCCATCTCCACCGTGATGCGGCCGCTCGACACGGTGGACGTGGAGACGAAAGAGCCCACGAAGGCGTTCTACGAGCGCTCCGACGTGTGCGCCGTGCCCCGTGCCGGTGTCGTCTGCGAGCAGATGGTCGCCTACGTGCTGGCCGACGAGGCGCTGCGCATGTTCGGAGGCGACACCGTCGACGACGTCGTGGCGTCCCTGGAACGCTACCGAGCCCGCCTGGCCGAGTTCTGATGCTCTGGCTCATCGGGATGATGGGCTCGGGCAAGACTTCCGTGGGCGTAGAAGTCGCAGCCCGCCGCGGCGTCGACTTCATCGACACCGACGAGCTGGTGACCGCGGTCACGGATCTCACCATCCCCGAGATCTGGGAGCACCGGGGCGAAGAGGAGTTCCGCCGACTGGAGCGGCAGATGATCGCCTCCGCCGCCTCCGGCGACGAGCCGGTGGTGATCGGCACCGGCGGCGGAGCGGTCCTCGCCGACGACAACGTCGAGGTCATGAGGCGCTCCGGCACCGTGGTCTGGCTGGCGGCGGCGCCGGAGACGCTCGCCCGGCGCATCGGGCGCGACTCCAACCGCCCCCTGCTGGCAGAAGCCGAAGACCCCGTGGAGGTGCTGCGCCGGGTCCTCGCCGAGCGGGAGGCGCGGTATCGGCGAGCGGCCCACGCGGTGGTGACCACCGACGACAAGACGATCGACGAGGTGGTGGAGGAGGTACTGGGGCTGTGGAACGGTTCTTGATCGGAGCCGAGAGCGAGATCCTCGTCGGCCGCGGGATACCGGACCCCCTGCTCCCGGCCAACGAGTCGCGCCGTCGCGTGGCCGTTCTCACCCAGCCCGGGGCCGTCGACGTCGCCGAACGGGTCGCCGCCCGGATCGCCGCCGAGGGCGCCGAGCCGTTCCTGCACGTCATGCCCGACGGTGACGACGCCAAGACCCTGCCCGCGGTGGAGTCCGCCTACACGTGGCTGGCCGACCGGCAGATCGGCCGGACCGACACCCTGGTCGCCGTCGGCGGGGGCGCGGTGACCGACGCCGGCGGGTTCGTCGCCGCCACGTGGATGCGGGGCATCGAAGCCGTGTACGTGCCGACCACCCTCCTCGGCGCCGTCGACGCCGCCGTGGGGGGAAAGACCGGGATCAACGTCGGGGGGAAGAACCTGGTGGGGGTGTTCCGCCACCCCCGCCGGGTCGTCGTCGACCTCGACGTGCTGGAGGCGCTGCCCTCCCACCTCAAACGGGAAGGAGCCGCAGAGATCGTCAAGGCCGGACTCCTCGCCGCCCCTGACGTGGTCACCACCTACCGGGAGCGGGGGATCGATGCGCCGCTGGAGGAGGTCGTGCCGGCCGCCATCGCGGTGAAGGTGGACATCGTCGGCCGCGACTTCACCGAGAAGGGAGACCGGGCCCTCCTCAACCTCGGCCACACGATCGGCCACGGGGTCGAGTTCGCGGCGGGGGTCTCCCACGGGCAGGCGGTGGCGATCGGCCTCGTCGCCACCGCGGCGGTGTCGGAGCGCAGATGCGGGTTCGCCGACGGGAACCTGGTCCGCGACACGCTGGCCCGCGTCGGGCTGCCCGTCCAGGCGCCTCCCGTCGACCGCGCCGAGGTGATCCGCCTCATCGGCCTCGACAAGAAGCACCGGGCGGGGCGCCTCCACATGACGCTCCTCGAGGCGGTGGGCCGCCCGGTCGTCACCGAGGTCACCGACGAAGACGTCGGCTACGGCCTCGAGGCGATCGGGCTGTGAGCTGTCGTCCGACCCAGTGTCGGCTTCCTATCCTGAGAGCATGATCTCGACCAACGACGTCCGCCCGGGCATGGCTCTTGCCCTCGACGACGGCATCTTCACCATCCTCGAGTACCAGCACGTCAAGCCCGGGAAGGGCAAGGCGTTCGTCCGCATGAAGCTGAAGAACGCCGAGACCGGTCAAGTGCTCGACCGGACGTTCCGTGCCGACGAGGACGTCCCCCAGGCGATCATCGAGCGGGTGGACCACCAGTTCCTCTACTCCGACGACCTCGGGTTCCACTTCATGAACCTCGACGACTACGGGCAGATCGCCTTGTCCACGGAGGACGTCGGCGACGCCGCCGGATACCTCACCGACGGCTCGGTCGTGACCCTCGTCATGTACAAGGGCACGCCGATCGGGGTCGAGCTTCCCGCCGCGGTCGAGCTCGAAGTCACCTACGCCGAGCCCGGCGTCAAAGGCGACACCCGCACCGGCGCCACCAAGCCGGTGACGCTGGAGACGGGCCTGGTCGTCCAGGTGCCGCTGTTCGTCGAGCAGGGCGACCGCATCAAGGTCGACACCCGCACCGGCGAGTACCTCACGCGGGTGTGACAGCCGAGGCACCGCCCTCCGAGCCACGCGACCGGGCCCTCCAGGCCCTCTACCAGGCCGACCGAATCGGCGACCCCGGGAACCTCGACGAGCTCCCCGCCAAGGCGCGTCGGCTCGTCGAGGGCGTGCTCGACAAGCTCGACGAGCTCGACGCCACCATCGCCTCCGTGTCCGATCACTGGAGCATCGACCGCATGCCGGTCGTGGACCGGGCGATCCTGCGCCTGGGCCTGTACGAGCTCCGCTACGTGCCGTCGGTCCCCACGGCGGTGGTGGTGAACGAGGCGGTGCGCCTGGCCAAGACGTACTCCACCCAGCGCTCCGGTGTCTTCGTCAACGGGGTGCTGGCGTCGCTGGCGGAGAAGGAGCGCGGTGCCTGAGCCGCCTGGGCCCACGGGTACACTGCAGCCGACGACGCCCCCTTTAAGCCCGGTCCCGTGAGGCCGGAAAGGAGCAGGATGACGGCCACCAGCGCCGTGGTGATGGACGCCGACGACGTGCGGCGCGCCATCCACCGACTCGCCCACGAGATCATCGAGCGCCACCACGGCGCCGACCGGGTCGTTCTCGTAGGGATCCACACCCGGGGGGTGCCCCTGGCGGAGGCGATCGCCGCCGCCATCGGGGAGTTCGAAGGCGTCGCCGTGCCCGTCGGCGAGCTGGACATCGGCCTCTACCGCGACGACCTGTCCCGCCGCCGTGCCACCAGCCTGGCCCGCACCTCCCTGCCCGTCGACATCACCGACCGCCCCGTCGTCCTGGTCGACGACGTGCTCTTCACCGGCCGCACCATCCGCGCCGCTCTGGACGCCCTCTCCGACCTGGGGCGCGCCGAGAGGATCGAGCTGGCCGTGATGGTCGACCGTGGCCACCGTCAGCTCCCGATCCGTCCCGACTACGTCGGAAAGAACATCCCCACGTCGCTCGACCAGCGGGTCGTCGTGTCGGTCGCCGGCGTCGACGGGGAATGGGGCGTGTTCGTCCGCGACGGGGAGGAGCCGTGAGGCATCTCCTGACCATCGAGGGCATGTCCCGGGAGGAGCTCGAGGACTTCCTGGACCTGGCCGACGAGTTCCTGGAGGTCCTGGACCGCCCCATCCCCAAGGTGCCGACGCTGCGGGGCGCCACCGTCGCCACGATGTTCTTCGAGCCGTCGACCCGCACCCGCCTGTCGTTCGAGCGGGCCGCCCGGGCGCTGTCGGCCGACGTGCTCACGTTCGCCCCGGCGACCTCGTCGGTGACGAAGGGAGAGAGCCTCAAGGACACGGCGCTCACCCTGCGAGCGATGGGAGCCGACCTCATGGTGGTGCGGCACTCCGCCACCGGCGCCGCTCACCGTGTCGCCCAGTGGGTGGACGTCCCGGTGGTGAACGCCGGCGACGGCGCCCACCAGCACCCGACGCAGGCCATCCTCGACTCCCTCACGTTGCGGCGCCACTTCGGGAAGTTGGACGGCCTCCACGTGGGGATCGTCGGCGACATCCGGCACTCGCGGGTGGCGCGCTCGGGGCTGCAAGCATTCTCCACGCTGGGCGCCAGGGTGACGCTCATCGCCCCGCCCACGCTCCTCCCGCTCGACATGACCGGCTGGCCGGTCGAGGTCGCCCACGACTTCGACGACGTGCTGGCGGACCTCGACGTCGTCTACCTGCTGCGGATCCAACAGGAACGGGGCGGCGCTACCGGGTTCACGTCGCTGCCCGAGTACGTCCGGCGCTTCGGCCTCGACGACGCCCGGTTCGCCCGCCTCCGCCCCGAGGCCGTGGTCATGCACCCGGGACCGATGAACCGGGGAGTGGAGATCTCCCCCCACGTGGCCGACTCGTCCCGCACCCTGATCCTCGACCAGGTGCGAAACGGCGTCGCCGCCCGCATGGCCGTGCTGTTCCGGCTCCTCGCCTCACCGGGGGAGGGGACATGATCGTCATCCGCGGCGGCTCGGTCCTGACCCCCGACGGCATCGTCGTCGCCGATGTGGTCGTCGACGGGGAGGAGGTGATCGCGGTCGACGAGGCGCCGGCGCAGCCGCGGCAGTCGCCGTCCGCCCAGGTGCTGGACGCCAGCGGCTGCTGGGTCGGGCCCGGCCTGGTCGACCTCCACACCCATCTGCGCGAGCCGGGCCAGGAATGGAAAGAGGACATCGCCTCGGGAAGCCGGGCAGCCGCAGCCGGGGGCTTCACCGCGGTGGTGGCGATGCCCAACACGGTGCCGGCGATCGACGAGGGCCACCGCGCCCGCTTCGTCGCCGAACGGGGCGCCAAGGTGGGCCTGTGCGACGTGGTCCCGGCGGGGGCCCTCAGCCTGGGCAGGGAAGGCGAGCACCTCGCCCGGTTCGACGAGCTGATCGAAGCGGGCGTCCGCCTGTTCACCGACGACGGCGACACCCTCGTCGACGCCGGCCTGCTGCGGAGAGCGATGGAGTACCTGGCCGACCGGGACTGCGTGATCGCCCAGCACGCCGAAGACCCCGGGCTGGCCGGGGGCGGCCACATGCACGAGGGGTCCGTCTCCTCGCGGCTCGGCATGCGCGGGCTTCCCGCCCTGGCCGAGGAGACGGTCGTCGCCCGCGACCTGGCGCTCGTGGAGCTCACCGGTGCCACCTACCACGTGCAGCACGTTTCGACCGCCGGAACGGTGGAATTGATCCGCCGCGCCAAGGCGGCCGGGCTCCCGGTCACCGCCGAGGTCGCACCGCACCACCTCGTGTTCGACCACCATGAAGTGGAATCCATGGACCCGAACTTCAAGATGTACCCGCCGCTCCGCACACCCGACGACGTGGCCGAGTTGCGCCGAGCCCTGCTCGACGGGACCATCGATGCCGTGGCCACCGATCACGCTCCGCATGCCGACCACGAACAAGAAGTGACGTTCGAGGAGGCCCCGCGGGGCGTCATCGGGCTCGAGACGGCCGCCGCCGCCACCATCACCGCCACCGGCATCGACCAGCAGCGCTTCTTCGAGGCCCTGTCGATCTCCCCGGCCCGGATCGCCCGCCTCGAAGAGCACGGCCGGCCGGTCGCTCCCGGCTCGCCCGCCAACCTGGTGGTGGTCGACCCGACGGCCACCTGGACGCCGCGGCGTTTCCACTCCCGCAGCCAGAACAGCCCGTTCTTGGGCCGCCAGCTCACCGGCAAGGTCCGTGCCACGCTGCTTCGGGGCCGGCTGACACACCAGGAGACGGCATGAGCGACGGGATATTGGTCACGGCCGACGGCGCCGTCTTCCGCGGCCGCTCCGTGGGCGCAGAGGGCATCGCCACCGGCGAAGCGGTCTTCAACACCTCGATGACCGGCTACCAGGAGATCCTCACCGACCCGTCATACGCCGGGCAGGTCGTCGTGATGACCGCCCCCCATCAGGGGAACTACGGCGTCACCGACGCCGACGCCCAGCGGCCGACCTCGGCGGTGGCGGGTTTCGTGGTCCGCTCCCTGTCCCGCCGCCACTCGAACTGGCGGGCGGAAGGGTCGCTCGCCGCCTACCTGCGCCACCAGGGGGTGGTGGCTCTCGCCGACGTGGACACCCGCCGCCTCACCCGCCACATACGGGAGCGAGGGGCGATGCCGGTGGCCCTGGGCGTGGGCACCACCGAAGCCGAGGTGACGGAGGCGGCCGCGTCGGCGCCGGGGATGGAGGGCCAGGACCTGGCCACCGGAGTGGCGACCCGGGAGCCGTACCGGGTGGCGGCCACCACCGACCGCATCGGGTCGGTGGTGGCGATCGACCTGGGCATGAAGCGCGACATCGTCGACCGTCTCACCGAGCGGGGCCTCGACGTCACGGTGGTCCCGCCCAGCTACACCGCCGACGACATCCTCGCCCTGTCACCGGACGGGGTGTTCGTGTCCAACGGCCCCGGAGACCCCGAACCGCTCGTCGGCGCCACCGCCGCCCTCGCCGGAGTACTCGGGAAGGTGCCCGTGTTCGGGATCTGCCTGGGCCACCAGGTGCTGGGCCGGGCCCTGGGCGCCGCCACCTACAAGCTTCCGTTCGGCCACCACGGCGGCAACCACCCGGTGCGCCGCCTCGGCGACGGCAAGGTGGAGATCACCGCCCACAACCACGGGTTCGCCGTCGACCTGTGGAGCCTGACCGAAGGCGGCCCTCCGCCCCGGGAGGGCCTGGTCACCGCCGACCTGCTCCCCGGCGAGGTGGAGACCCGCTTCGGACGGGCGATCCCCACCCACCAGAACCTGAACGACGGGACGCTCGAGGGCCTCCGCTGCCTCGACGTTCCCGCGTTCTCGGTGCAGTACCACCCGGAGGCCGCTCCCGGTCCCCGGGACTCGGTCCACCTGTTCGATGTGTTCGTGTCACTGATGGGACTGGCAGATGCCCGCCAGAGATGACATCCGTTCGATCCTCCTGATCGGCTCGGGCCCGATCGTGATCGGCCAGGCGTGCGAGTTCGACTACTCGGGCACCCAGGCCGCCAAGGTCCTGCGGGCCGAGGGCTACCGGGTGATCCTCCTGAACTCCAACCCGGCCACGATCATGACCGACCCGGAGTTCGCCGACGCCACCTACATCGAGCCGATCACCCCCGAGGTGGTCAAAGAGATCATCGCCAAGGAGCGTCCCGACGCGCTCCTCGCCACCCTGGGCGGCCAGACCGCCCTCAACGTCGCCACCCAGGTCGCCCGCAGCGGCGTCCTCGACGAGTACGGGGTCGAGATGATCGGTGCCGGGCTGGAGGCGATCGAGAAGGCCGAGGACAGGGGCCGTTTCAAGGAGACGATGGAAGCCGCCGGGCTCGAGGTGCCCCGGGCCGGCTACGCCCGCTCCATGGCCGAGGCGATGCGCATCGCCGAGGAGATCGGCTACCCGCTCATGGTCCGCCCCTCCTACATCCTCGGGGGCGGCGGCACCGGCATCGCCCACGACGAAGCCGAGTTCATCGAGGTCGCCCGCCGGGGGCTGGAGGCCTCGCCGGTGGACGAGATCCTCGTCGAGGAGTCCGTGTTCGGCTGGAAAGAGTTCGAGATGGAGGTGATGCGCGACCACGCCGACAACGCGGTGATCGTCTGCTCCATCGAGAACTTCGACCCGATGGGCGTCCACACCGGCGACTCGATCACGGTGGCGCCGATCCAGACGCTGTCCGACCGCGAGTACCAGGAGATGCGCAACGACGCCATCCAGGTGCTGCGGGCGATCGGCGTCGAGACCGGCGGGTCGAACGTCCAGTTCGCCGTCGACCCGGCGACGGGGCGCCGCCTCGTGATCGAGATGAACCCCCGCGTGTCACGGTCGTCGGCGCTGGCGTCCAAGGCGACGGGCTTCCCGATCGCCAAGATCGCCGCCCTCCTGGCGGTGGGCTACACCCTCGACGAGATCGCCAACGACATCACCGGCGCCACCCCTGCCTCCTTCGAGCCGGCGCTCGACTATGTGGTGGTGAAGGTGCCTCGCTTCGACTTCGCCAAATTCCCTGCCGCGCCCAACACCCTCACCACCTCGATGCGCTCCGTGGGAGAGGCGATGGCGATCGGGCGCACCTTCCCCGAAGCGCTCCAGAAGGCGCTCCGCAGCCTGGAGAACGGCCACGCCGGCCTCGGCGCCGGCCCCGCCGAGGCGTCGCTGCAGGCCCTCGACGACGCCTCCCTGGAAGGCGCCGTCACCCGCCCCACCCCGGAGCGGGTCTTCGCCATGGCCGAGGCGCTGCGCCGCGGCTGGGACGTCGACCGAGTCAGCCGGCTGTCGTCGGTCGACCCGTGGTTCGTCGACCAGATCGCCGAGATCGTCGAGATGCGCAAAGAGTTGGAGGCCGCCCCCGGCGACGACTCCCTCCTCCGCCCCGCCAAGCGGATGGGCTTCTCCGACCGCCAGATCGCCTACCTGTGGGGCGAGCCCGAGGACGCCGTCCGGCGCCGCCGTCTCGACCAGGGGGTCAGGGTCACCTACAAGACGGTGGACACCTGCGCCGCCGAGTTCGAGGCCCGGACCCCCTACATGTACGGCACCTTCGAGGACGAGAGCGAGGTGCCGCCGGCCGACAAGCCCCGCGTGATCGTCCTCGGGTCCGGCCCCAACCGCATCGGCCAGGGCATCGAGTTCGACTACTGCTGCGTCCACGCCAGCTTCGCCCTCCGGGAGGCGGGCTACGAGACCGTGATGGTCAACTGCAATCCAGAGACGGTCTCCACCGACTACGACACCTCCGACCGCCTCTACTTCGAGCCGCTCACGGTCGAGGACGTCCTGTCCATCGTCGAGGTGGAGAAGCCGGAGGCGGTGATCGTCCAGCTCGGCGGCCAGACCCCCCTCAACCTGGCCCGCAAGCTGTCGGAGATGGGCGTCCCCATCGCGGGGACGTCTCCTGCCTCGATCGACGCCGCCGAGGACCGGGAGCAGTTCTCGGCGCTGTGCGACCGCCTCGGCATCCGCCAGCCGCCCGCCGGGACGGCGACGTCGGTGATCGAAGCCGAGGAGGTGGTGGACCGCATCGGGCTGCCGGTGCTGGTGCGCCCCTCCTACGTGCTCGGAGGCAGGAAGATGCGGGTGGTCTACTCGTTCGACGAGCTCAGCGACTACGTCCGCGAGCTCTACGGCGAGAAGGCAGAGACCGATCCCGAGCTCTCCGGCGCCCCGATCCTCATCGACAGGTTCCTGGAGGGCGCCACCGAGGTCGACGTCGACGCCGTCTACGACGGGGTCGAGCTGCTGGTCGGGGGAGTGATGGAACACGTCGAGGAGGCCGGCGTCCACTCGGGGGACTCGGCCTGTGTGACCCCTCCGCCCACCCTGTCGGAGGAGGCCCACAAGGAGATCCTCAAGATCACGGAGGACCTGGCCCGGGCGCTCGAGGTGCGCGGGTTGATCAACATCCAGTTCGCAGTGAAGGGAGACGACGTCTACGTCCTCGAGGCGAACCCCCGCGGCTCGAGGACCGTGCCGTTCATCTCCAAGGCCTCGGGGCTGCCGCTCGCCAAGATCGCCGCTCGGGTGATGGTGGGGGCGACCATCCAACAGCTCCGGGAGGAGGGCATCGTCCCCCAGCGCCGCGCCGACGGGTTCGTGGCGGTCAAGGAGGCGGTGCTGCCGTGGGACCGCTTCCCGGAAGAGGACGTGGTCCTCGGCCCGGAGATGCGCTCCACCGGAGAGGTGATGGGCATCGCCCCCGACGTGGGGGTGGCCTACGCCAAGGCCCTGCTCGCTGCCGGCCACGTCCTCCCCACCCGAGGACGGGTGTTCCTGTCGTTCGCCGACCGGGACAAGCCCATGGGGCTGGCGGTCGCCCAGGCGTTCACGATGCTCGGGTTCGAGATCATCGCCACTCCCGGCACCGCCCGCTATCTGGAGCACCACGCCATCCCCGCCGAGCCGGTCAACAAGGTGGGAGAGGGCCCCCGCGACACCCGTGACCGCATCCTCGCCGGCGAGGTCCAGCTGGTGATCAACACCCCTCGCGGTGGCCGGGCCCGCTCCGACGGCCGGGTGATCCGCCACGCCGCCCGCAGTGTCGGGGTGCCCTGTGTCACCACGATCCAGGGCGGCCTGGCCGTGGCGCGCAGCCTCCGGGCCGGCACGGTCGCCATCTCCAACCCCCGGAGCCTCCAGGAGTGGCACTCCGCCAACGGGCGGCCATGACGGTCGCCACTGCCGTAGACCTCGGATCCCAGCGTCTCGCCACGCCCCTCGTCGCCGCCTCGGGGACGGTGGGCTCGGTGTGGGAGTTCGCCCGGGTCGCCGACGTGTCGGCCTACGGGGCCATGACCGCCAAGTCGGTGTCGGAGGAGCCCTGGCCGGGGAGGCGCCCGCCGCGGCTCGCTCCCGCCGGCGAGGGGATGCTGAATGCGATCGGCATCCAGAACCCCGGCATCGACGCCTGGGTGCGCGAGACCGCCCCGCGGCTGGCGAACCTGAGCTGTCGGGTGTGGGGGTCGGCCGTGGGTCGCACGCCCGGCGAGTTCGCCCGGGTGGCGTCCAGGATGGAAGCGGCGGGTGTGGCGGCGGTCGAGATCAACCTCTCCTGCCCGAATCTGGAGGACGGGCGGATGTTCGCGCTCGACCCCGAGCGCTCCGCCGAGGTGGTCGCCGCCGTGCGGGAACAGACGGCGGGCCCGATCGGGGCGAAGCTGTCTCCCAACGCCGACGACATCGTCGCCGTCGCGGAGGCGTGTGCCGCCGCCGGCGCCGATTGGGTCACCCTCACCAACACCATCTCCGGGGCCGCCATCGACGTGGAGGGGCGGAGACCGGTCCTCTCCAGCGGCGCCGGAGGCTATTCGGGCCCGCCCCTCAAACCCATCGCCCTGCGTTGCGTGATGGAGGTGGCTTCCCGGCTGCCCGGGCTGCCGATCGTCGGCTGTGGGGGCGTGGTCACCGGCCGCGACGTCGTCGAGTACCTGATGGCGGGGGCGACGGCGGTGGGTCTGGGGACCGTCCACTTCGCCGAGCCCCGAGCGGCGGCGCGCATCCTGGGCGAGCTCGTCTCGTGGTGCAGGCGCCATGGCGTGACGTCCGTCGCCGATCTGATCGGATCGGCCATCCTCGAGGAGGACCGTTGAGCGAGCACAACCCTGTGATCGTCGCCCTCGACTACCCCGAAGCCCGCGCCGCGGTGGAGACGGCGCGTCTGCTGGCCCCCCATGTCGGCGGGTTCAAGGTCGGCCTGGAGCTGCTCACAGGCCCGGGCCCGGCGACGGTGGCGGCGATCAGGGAGATCGGCCTCCCCGTGTTCGTCGACGCCAAGCTCCACGACATCCCCAACACGGTGCGGCGAGCCGCCCGCAACCTCGGGGCGATCGGCGCCCGCTGGGTCACGGCCCACGCCGCCGGGGGAGCGGCCATGCTGGAGGCGGCCAGAGAGGGCCTGGAGGAAGGCGCCGCCGGCCACACCGCCGGGATCCTCGCCATCACCGTCCTGACCAGCCTCACCGGCGCCGACCTCGCCGCCACCGGCGTCTCCGGCTCGCCGGGGAGGCAGGTGGCGAGGCTGTCGAGGCTCGCCGCCGGTGCCGGAGTCGAAGGGGTGGTCTGCTCGGTCAAAGAGCTCGGCGACGTCGCCCAGGTGGCGCCCGGCCTGACCCGGGTGACCCCCGGCATCCGGCCCTCCGGAGCCGACACCCACGATCAGGCCCGGGTGGAGTCACCGGCCGAGGCGATACGCCGCGGTGCCGACTGGTTGGTGATCGGCCGCGCCATCACCCGAGCCTCCGACCCGGTGACCGCCGCCGTCGCCATCGCCGACGAGATCCGACGGGCCCGCCGCGGCGGCTGAGCTCACATGAACCGGCGGATCAGAGCTGCCGGTGCCGCCCGCAGCAGCCACCCGAGAGGCCGCCACGGCCACGCCGGCACCACCACGTCACCGGCGCGCCGGTCGATCGCCGCGATCATCGCCTCCACTCCCCGTTCCAGCGGGCTGAGGTAGGGAAAGCGGGTCTTGGCCGACAGGTCGGTGCGGATGTAGCCAGGACGCAGCGTGGTGACCGAGATGCCGGTGCCGGCGAGCTCGGTGCGGAGCGACTCGCCGAGCAGGGCGAGAGCCGCTTTGGTGGCCGAATAGACGGCGGAGGTGCCGGGCAGGCCCCGTACGGAGGCGAGGGAGGACACCAGCACCAGATGCCCCCGGCCCCGGCCGCGGAACAGCTCCATCGCCGCCTCGATCTGGGCCAGCGCCCCCGTGAAGTTGGTCTCGACCAGGTCTCGGTTGCGGGCGAACCCGCCGGTTCCCAGCCGCGCCCCTCCGGCGATCCCCGCATTGACCACCACCACGTCCAGCCCTCCGAGCTGGATGTCAGCCATCCGCATCGCCGCCATCACCGCCGCGGCGTCGGTCACGTCGAGGGCGTGGACGCTCACTTTCCCCGGGAGCGGGGCCAGTTCTTCCTGCAGGGCTTCCAAGAGCTCGAGGCGCCGGGCGGCGATGGCGACCGAGTCGCCGCGGGCGACGAGCTGGCGGGCCATCTCGGCACCGAGGCCGGAGCTGGCTCCGGAGATGAAGTAGGCAGTCACGTCTGATCGAACCGGATCGGCGAGCGGCTAGGGTCCGAAGCGTACGCCATGACCGTAATCTCCCCTGATACAGTCGCGCCGTCCACTCGTGGGAGGATCGATGAAGCCGCCGGAACTGACTGACGAGCAGCGGGCCGCCGCCCTCGCCAAGGCTGCCGAGGCGCGCCGGGTACGGGCCGAGCTGAAGGAGTTGCTCAAGACCGGCACCATCACCTTGGCAGAGGTCCTCGAACGCGCCGAGGAAGACGACATCGTCGGGGGGATCAAAGTCGAGGCTCTGCTCGCCGCCATGCCGGGCACCGGCAAGGTCAAGGCGAAGCGGATCATGGAGAAGTACGAGATCGCCGACAACCGCCGTCTCCGCGGTCTGGGTGAACGGCAACGTGCCGGACTCCTCTCCGAGTTCTCCTGAAAGCCCCGCGGCTCGCCGGCGCGGTCGGCTTCTCGTCATCTCCGGCCCCGGTGGGGTGGGGAAGTCGACGATCGTCGCCGAGTTACGCCGCCGGATCCCGGTGCACTTCTCGGTGTCGGCCACGACGCGGCCGCCGCGCCCCGGCGAGGTCGACGGGTTCCACTACCGGTTCGTGACCCCCGAGGAGTTCCGGGACCTCATCGACCGGGGCGAGCTCCTCGAGTGGGCGGTGTTCAACGGGAACTACTACGGCACGCCCAAAAGCGCCGTGGAAGCGGCCCTCGACGACGGCCGTGACGTCCTCTTGGAGATCGAGGTGCAAGGCGCCCGCCAGATCCGCCAGGTGATGCCCGACGCCCTGATGATCTTCATCGCGCCCCCGTCGATGGAGGACCTGCGGCGGCGGCTGGAGAAGCGGGCCGACACATCCGCCGAGGACATCGAAGCCAAGCTGCGGATCGCAGAGGAAGAGCTGGCGGCGGCTCCCGGGCTGTTCGACCACATCGTCGTCAACGACGAGATGGAGCGGGCGGTCGACGAGATCCTCCGGATCCTCGACGCCCCCGGCCGATAGGACTGCGGTACGCCGTCGACTACCCTTTCGGGCGACAGGTTTCCCCTACCGAGGTTCTCCATGGAGATCGAAGACGTCATCAACGCTGTCGGCAACCGCTTTGCGGCGGTAGTCGTGGCGGCCCGGCGTGCCCGCCAGATCAACGCCTACTTCAGCCAGCTGGGAGGCGGCATCGGCGAGTACGTCCCGCCGCAGGTCCATTCGCTGTCCCGTAAGCCGCTCACCATCGCCATGGAAGAGATCGCCGAAGGCAAGGTGACGGTGGAGAAGCAAGAGGACTGATGCTCTCCGGCCGCCGGGTCGTCCTCGGCGTCTCCGGTGGCGTGGCGGCCTACAAATCCGCCTACCTCGCCCGGCGCCTCCTCGAGGCCGGGGCCGAGGTGAGGGTGGTGATGACCCCGGCGGCCCAGCGCTTCATCGGCGCCCAGACTTTCGCCTCGCTCACCGGCAGCCATCCCCTGACCGACCTCTTCGAAGACCCGTCGGTCAGCCCTCACACGGAGCTCGCGCGCTGGGCGGAGTTGGTGATCGTAGCGCCCGCCACCGCCGCCACCATCGCCCGGCTCGCCCACGGCATCGCCGACAACGCGCTGGCCGCCACCCTCCTCGCCACCCGGGCGCCGGTCGTCCTGGCGCCGGCGATGCACACGGAGATGTGGGAGCATCCGGCTACCCGCCGCAACATCTCCCTGATCGAAGCCGACGGCCACCGGATCATCGGCCCCTTCTCCGGCGAGCTAGCCGGCGGTGACGTGGGGATCGGCCGGGTCGCCGAGCCCGAGGAGATCGTCGAGTTCGCCAAGACGGTGCTCCACCGCCCGTTGGAGGGCCTCACCGTGCTCGTCACGGCCGGGGGCACCCGGGAGGCGCTCGACCCGGTCCGTTACCTCGGCAACCGGTCGTCGGGGAAGATGGGCCACGCCATCGCCGCCGCCGCCGCCCAGCGGGGCGCCCATGTGGAGCTGGTGACCACCTCCTCGCTTCCCGCCCCGCCCGGAGCCAACGTCCACCGGGTGGAGTCCGCCCAGGAGATGCTGGAGGCGGTCGAGAAGATCCATCCCGACATCGCCGTCTTCGCCGCCGCCGTCGCCGACTTCCGCCCCGCCCAGGCCGCCCAGGACAAGCTGAGCCGAAGCGACGGCCCGCCGACCCTCGTGCTCGAGCCGACCCCCGACATACTCGCCTCGGTGGTCGCCCGCGGCGACGACATCTTCGTGGTCGGCTTCGCCGCCGAGACCGGGGGAGTGGAGCGGGCGATCGAGAAGGCGAAGCGCAAGGGCGTGGACCTGATGGTCTACAACGACGTCACCGCCCCCGGCTCGGGGTTCGGAACCGACACCAACCAGGTCACTCTGATCGAGCCGGACGGGACGGTGGACCGCTGGCCGCAGCTGTCCAAGGCCGAGGTGGCGTCACGCCTGATGGAGATCGTTGCAAACCGCCTCGGGCGATAAGCTGAGGAGCCTCATGTCCTCCCGCTGGTACTTCTCGTCTGAATCCGTCACGGAGGGCCACCCCGACAAAGTGGCCGACGCCATCAGCGACGCCGTCCTCGACGCCGTCCTCGCCGCCGACCCTCTGGGCAAGGTGGCCTGTGAGACTCTCGTGACCACCGGCCGGGCGGTGATCGCCGGCGAGCTCAACACCCACCATCGCCCCGACTTCGAAGCCATAGCCCGCCGGACGATACGGGAGCTCGGCTACACCGACGACGAGTTCTTCAACGCCGACGACGTGGAGATCATGGTCTTCGCTCACACCCAGTCGCCCGACATCCACCAGGGTGTCCATCGGGAGGACATCGAAGCGTGGGGGGCCGGCGACCAGGGGATCATGTTCGGGTTCGCCGTCGACGAGACGCCCGAGCTGATGCCGTTCCCGATCCAGATCGCCCACCGGCTGGCAGAACGCCTGGCAGAGGTCAGGAAGCAGGGGATCCTCGACTTCCTCAAGCCCGACGGCAAAACCCAGATCACCGTCGAGTACGAGGGCGGGAAGCCGAAGCGGGTCACCTCGGTCCTCGTGTCCGCCCATCACAAGAAGGACATGGACGGCGACACGATGAAGAAGGCGGTGTGGGACGAGGTGGTCGTCCCGACCATCCCCGAGGACATGCTCGGGGACGACGCCCGCTACTACTTCAACCCCACCGGCAAGTTCGAGATCGGCGGCCCCCACGCCGACACCGGGCTGACGGGCCGCAAGATCATCGTCGACACCTACGGCGGTTACGCCCGTCACGGCGGAGGAGCGTTCTCGGGCAAGGACCCATCGAAGGTGGACCGCACCGCCGCCTACGGCGCCCGCTGGGCCGCCAAGAACATCGTCGCCGCAGGGCTGGCCAGCCGCTGCGAGCTCCAGCTCGCCTACGCCATCGGGACGCCCGAGCCGTTCTCCGTGCACGTCGACACGTTCGGCACCTCCGTCATCGACCCGGACAAGCTCACCAAGCTCGTCCAGGACTACTTCGACTTCCGTCCCGGGGCCATCATCAAGCGCCTGGACCTCCTGCGGCCCATCTACCGACCGACCGCCGCCTACGGCCACTTCGGGCGCCCGGGGAGCGCCGACCAGTTCCCCTGGGAGAGCACCGACGTCGCCGACGAGTTGCGGCGCGCCGCCGAGAGCCTCTGACCACAGCAGCCCGAGTCGTCCCCGCGGTACCGACCTTCGCCGTCGACGAAGGCTTCTGGTACGCCGTACCCGAGTCGCACCGCCCCCGGGTCGACGTCGGCCGCATCGTGCGGGTCCCCCTCGGGGGCCGGCGGGTGCGCGGATACGTGGTAGAGGTCGCCGAGCGGGACCCTTCCGGGCTCAAGCCGATCGCCGGTGTCTCCGGGGAGCTGCCGATCTTCGGTCCGAAGCTGCGCGACGCCCTGATCTGGGCCGCCCACTACTACGTCGCCCCGGTGTCGGTGATGCTCGAACGAGCCGGCCCGCCCAACCTCCCGGGACGCCCGCCCCGCTCCAGCCCGCCACACCCCGCCGTGTCGCGGCGGGCTCCCCACCCGTTGGACGAGCTGGCCGCGGCCGTCGCTGCCGGGGGGAAGAGACCTCCCACCGCCCTCCTCGCCTCGTGGGAGGACATGAGCTGGCTCGAGGCCCTCGCCCCGGTGCTCGCCGCCGGGCGCTCCGTGATGGTGGTGGCAGCCACCGCCGCCGAGACGCGGCTCATCGCCGAGACCGCACGGCGCCTGCTCGGTGTGGAGGTGAACGAAGTCGACGGCGAGTTAGACGACGCCGCCATCACATCCCGGTGGGTCCGAGCTGCCACGTCCCCCGGCGTTCTGGTGGGCACCCCCCGTGTCGCCGAATGGCCCGTCGCCGACCTGGCGGTGGGGGTCGTGATCGAAGAGGGCCGCCGGGCGATGAAGGACCGCCAGACCCCGACGGTGGCGGTGAGGCGGATGCTGATGACCCGGGCGCGCCTGGAGGGGTTCACGCAGGTGTACGTGGGGCCGACCCCGTCGCTCGAGCTGTTGGCCACCGGCGCCGAGGTGGTCCGCTCGGCGCCCCGGGCGTGGCCTCTGGTGGAGGTCGTCGACCGCAATGAGGAGCCACCCGGCGGCGGCCTCGTCACCGCACGGGCCCGGGCCGCCATCCGCGCCACCGTCCGGGCCGGCGGACGGGTGTTCGTGTTCACCCATCGCCGCGGTTACGCCCCCGCCTACCGGTGTCACGACTGCAAGGAGCTGCGCCGCTGCCCGACGTGCGGGTCGCGGCCCGACCCGGGGGAGGCGTGCAGCCGATGCGGCACCCCGTCGCAGCCGTGCCTCCACTGCGGCGGGCAGTCGTTCGAGCCGCTCGGGGCGGGAGTGGGGCGGGTCCTCCACGAGCTGCGTGGCCAGTTCGGCGATCGGGCCGGGGAGGCCGGGACGGACGCCCCGATCTGGGTGGGGACCGAGCGCGCCCTGGCCGCGGTGCGAGCCGTCGACCTGGCGGTCGCCGTCGACGTCGACGGGCTCGTCCTCGGCACCCACTTCCGGGCGGCCGAGGAGGCGCTGCGGGTGCTCGCCCGCCTGGCCGGGAGGGTGAGGCGGGGGAGCGGCCGGCGGCTGATGCTGCAGACGGCCATGCCCGACCAACCCGTCGTGGCTGCCCTCCGCCGCGGCGATCCGCTCGAGTTCCTGCACCAGGAGATGGACGTGCGCCGCCAGATGGGCTACCCACCGGCCGCCGAGCTCCTGGTGGTCGAGGTGCGGGGCGAAGCCGAGACCGCCGATGCCGACCTCCGGTCGGTGGCCGGGGACGCCGCCGTCATGGGCCCCGCCGAGAGGGCCAACGGACGTCGCTGGCTGGTCCAGGGCTCCGACCTCGGCCCGTTCAAGAACCGCCTCCGGCCGCTGGTGCAACGCTGGCGTGACGCCGGCGCCACGGTCCGCATCGACGTCGACCCTCTCGATCTCTGAAACCGCTCCCCAGAAATCCGGACGCCCCTGGTGGCGGTTCGGTATCGTCACCGCCTCATCGGGAAAGGAGGAGCGGTGACGGCCCGTGCGGAGAGTCAATTCGAACTCAACTACGGACTGGACGACGTCCCCCGGCCATTCGCCAAAGCCCTCGGCCTCGGCGTCCAGCACGTACTGACGATGTTCGGCGCCACCGTCCTGGTTCCCCTGTTGTTGGGGCCGGCGATGGGGATGTCCACCAGCCAGATCGCCATCCTGGTCAGCTCGGTCTTCGTCTGCTCCGGCCTGGCGACTTTCGTTCAGGTCCAGTTCGGATCCCGACTCCCGATCATCCAGGGCGTGTCGTTCGCATTCTTGCCCGCGTTCTTCGGGATAATCGCCGCCCATCCCGGCGAAGACGCCATGCGCTACATCGCCGGCGGCGTCCTGATCGGGGCCGTGTTCGAGATCGCCATCGGTTTCGGAGGAGTCATCGGATTCCTGCGCCGGTTCGTGACCCCGGTCACCATCGCACCGGTCATCGCCCACATCGGCCTCTCCCTGTTCGGCGCCGCCGCCGACACGGCTTCCACCCACTGGCCGATGGCGCTCCTGATGCTCGCGCTGGTGTTCCTGTTCTCCCTGATCCTCGCCCCGAAGTACCGGTTCTTCTCCCTCTTCCCGGTCCTCCTGGCGATCGTCACCTCGTATGTGATCGCCCTCGTCCTGACCTGGGCGGGCGTGTTCGATCCCGACTCGCCGGCCGGCGTGAGCTTCGCCGGCGTGGGAGAGGCGGCCTGGATCCGGGGCTTCGACATCGGAGGCGGTGGGCTCGTCTTCCCGTGGGGCACGCCGCTGTTCGATCCGGCGTTCCTCATCGCCATCCTCGCCGCCTACCTCGCCTCGATGATCGAGTCGTTCGGCGACTACCACGCCGTCGCCAGGCTCTCGGGCGCCGGAGATCCCGACGCCAAGACGATCAACCGCGGCCTCGGCGCCGAGGGAATCGGCTGCGCGATCACGGGGCTGCTGGGCGGATTCGCCTCCACCTCTTACTCGGAGAACATCGGCCTCGTGGGCCTCACCAAGGTCGCGTCGCGGTACGTGGTGGTCGTAGGCGCCGGTGTCCTCGTCGTGCTCGGCTTCGTCGCCAAGTTCGGGGCGGTGGTCGCCACGATCCCGTCGCCCATCGTCGGCGGCGCCTACCTGGCTCTGTTCGGCCTGATCGCCGCCGTGGGACTCTCGCTCCTGCGGCGGATCGACCTCGACTCCCAGCGCAACCTGATGATCGTCGGGTTCGTGCTGTTCGCCGGCTTCGTGTTCCCGTACTACTTCGGCTCGGTCGAAGAGTTCAGCTTCTTCGGCATCGGCTGGCTGACGAACATCATCCAGTCGATCGGGTCGTCGGGGATCGCCACCGCCGCAGTGCTCGGGCTCCTTCTCGACAACCTCGTTCCCGGCACACCCGAGGAGCGCGGCGTGATCGAGGACACCCCCTGAGCTGACGACCTGACGTCACCCGATCGCCGTGCCGCCGGCCCATCCGGCTCGCACGGCGATCCCTCTCACGAGGTCGTCGACACGGCCAGGTCGGTAGTCTCGGAACCCCGCGGGGACACAAAAGCGAAGAAGGGAGCGTCATGGCGAACGTGGTGAGAGCAGCGATTCTCCAGGCGGAATGGACCGGCGACAAGGAGTCGATGATCGACAAGCACGTCAAGTACGCCGAGCAGGCCGCCAACGAAGGCGCCCAGGTGATGTGCTTCCAGGAGATCTTCAACACGCCCTACTTCTGTCAGGTCCAGGAGAACGAGCACTTCGACTCGGCCGAGCCCATCCCCGACGGGCCCACCATGCAGCGGATGATCCGCCTCGCCAAGGACACCGGGATGGTGCTGGTCGTGCCGATGTTCGAGAAGGCCGACGAGGGCTTCTACTACAACACCGCCGCCGTCATAGATGCCGACGGGACATACCTCGGCAAGTACCGCAAGACCCACATACCCCACGTGAACGGGTTCTGGGAGAAGTTCTACTTCCGCCCCGGCAACCTCGGATACCCGGTCTTCGACACCAAGGTCGGCCGCATCGGCGTCTACATCTGCTACGACCGCCACTTCCCCGAGGGATGGCGGGCCCTGGGCCTGGCCGGCGCCAAGATCGTGTTCAACCCGTCGGCGACCAGCCGGGGCCTGTCGATGTACCTGTGGAAGCTGGAGCAGCCGGCGGCCGCCGTCGCCAACGAGTACTTCGTCGGCGCCATCAACCGGGTGGGGAAGGAGCCGTACGGGGACAACGACTTCTACGGTTCGTCGTACTTCGTCGACCCCCGCGGCCAGATCGTCGGCGACGCCGCATCCGACACCGACGAGGAACTGGTCGTGCGCGACCTCGAGATGGACATGATCGAGGAGGTGCGCCGCATCTGGGCGTTCTACCGCGACCGTCGTCCCGACGCCTACCAGCCACTGGTGGAGCCATGAGATCCGTGCGGGAATTCGGAAGTCGGAAGGCAGAGACCGAATGAGTGTCCACTCCGAGCTCCTCGCCCGCCACCAGCGGGTGATGCCCGACTGGCTGGCGCTGTACTACGAGCAGCCGATCTCCCTCGTCGACGGCAAGGGGAGGAGGGTCACCGACGCAGAAGGCGTCACGTACCTCGACTTCTTCGGCGGGATCCTGACCACGATGACCGGATACAACGTCCCCGAGATCGTCGAGGCGATCAAGGCGCAGGCCGAGAAGATGGTCCACACCTCGACCCTGTACCTCATCGAGCCGCAGATCGAGCTCGCCGAGAAGATCGCCGAGTTGTCGGGCATACCCGACGCCAAGGTGTTCTTCACCAACTCGGGCACCGAGGCCAACGACACCGCCCTCATGCTGGCGACGCAGTACCGTCGCTCCAACCAGGTCCTGGCGATCCGGGGCAGCTACCACGGCAAGTCCCATTCCACGGTGGCGATAACCGGTCAGCGATCCTGGTCGGCGACCTCCCTTTCGCCCTTCGACGTCATCTACGTACACGGCGGCTACAAGCTGCGCTCGCCGTTCGGGCACCTGCCGGACGACGAGTTCACCGCCGCTTGCGTGGCGGATCTGGAGAACCTGTTGGAGGTGGCCACGGCGGGCGACGTGGCGGCGATGATCGCCGAACCCATCCAAGGGGTGGGCGGCTTCGTCACACCTCCCGACGGGTTCTTCGGGGCGATGAAAGAGGTGCTCGACCGCCACGGGATCCTCTTCATCTCCGACGAGGTGCAGACGGGCTGGGGCCGTACCGGCGAGCACTTCTGGGGCTACCAGGCCCACGGCATCACCCCCGACATCCTCACTTTCGCCAAAGGGCTCGGCAACGGCCTGGCGATCGCCGGAGTGGTGGCCCGCGCCGAGATCATGGACTGTCTCGGCGCCAACTCCATCTCCACCTTCGGGGGCAACCCGCTGTCCACCGCCGGGGCCCTCGCCAACTTGGACTACGTCCTCCGCCACGACCTCCAGTCGAACGCCTTCAAGATGGGCGGCCAGCTCAAGGAGGGCCTCGACTCGATCGCCGCCGAGGTCCCCGAGATCCTGGAGGTGAGGGGCAAGGGCCTCATGCTCGGCGTGGAGCTGGGCCGGCCCGACAGCGCCCCCGACCCGGCGCTCACCGCAAAGGTCATGGAGGAGGCGAAAGCGGGCCGGCTGCTGATAGGCAAGGGCGGGCTGTACGGCAACACGTTGCGCATCGCCCCGCCCCTCACCGTCACCGCCGACGAGATCGCAGAGGGTCTGGACATCCTCGAAACCGCCGTGAAGCGAGCCACAGGAGGCTGAGCCGATGGCACGCACCATCATCGCCAACGGAACCGTCGTCACCGCCACCGACCGGGTGCCCGCCGATGTCCTCGTCGAGGACGAGAAGATCGTCGCCCTGGCCGCGCCCGGAAGCCACGACTGGACGGCCGACGAGACGATCGACGCCGCCGGCAAGTACGTCATCCCCGGCGGCATCGACGTCCACACCCACATGGAGCTGCCGTTCGGGGGCACCTTCGCCTCCGACACCTTCGAGACCGGCTCCCGGGCGGCCGCCTGGGGTGGCACCACCACGATCGTCGACTTCGCCGTCCAGTCCCGAGGCAGGGGCCTCATGGAGGGATACGAGGCGTGGCGGGAGAAGGCCGACGGCAACTGTGCGATCGACTACGGGTTCCACCTGATCATCTCCGACGTCAACGAGCAGACGCTCAAGGAGATGGACACCGCCGTCGAGGAGGGTGTGACTTCGTTCAAGATGTTCATGGCCTACCCCGGCGTCTTCTACTCCGACGACGGGCAGATCTTCCGGGCCATGCAGAAGGCGGCGGAGAACGGCTCGACGATCATGATGCACGCCGAGAACGGCATCGCCATCGACGTGCTCGTCGAACAGGCCCTCCAGCGGGGCGAGACGGACCCGATCTACCACGGCATCGTCCGCAAGTCGATCCTCGAGGGAGAGGCGACCCACCGGGCGATCAAGCTGGCCGAGCTGGCCGGGGCCCCGCTGTACATCGTCCACCTCTCCGCCCTGGAGGCCTTGGAAGAGGTGACGATCGCCCGCGACCAGGACCTGAACGTGTTCGCCGAGACCTGCCCCCAGTACCTGCTGCTGGGCCTCGACGACCTCGGCAACGGGTTCGAAGGCGCCAAGTACGTCTGCTCGCCCCCGCTGCGCGATTGGGAGGCCGGCCACCAGGAGGAGCTGTGGCGGGGCCTGCGGGGCAACGACCTCCAGGTCATCTCCACCGACCATTGCCCGTTCTGCATGGACGAGTTCGACGGCCTCATCGCCCAGAAGCGTCTGGGGGAGGGCGACTTCTCGAAGATCCCCAACGGCATGCCCGGCGTGGAGCCCCGCATGGAGCTCATCTACCAGGCGGGGGTGGCAGAGGGCCGGATCTCGCTCAACCGGTGGGTGGAGCTGTGCTCCACTGCCCCGGCGAAGATGTTCGGGCTGTACCCGCAGAAGGGCACCATCGCGGTGGGATCCGACGCCGACATCGTGATCTTCGACCCGAACAAGGCGAAGACGATCTCGGTGGAGAACCAGCACATGCGGGTCGACTACTCGGCCTACGAGGGCTGGGAGGTGTCGGGCACCGTCGACACTGTCTTGAGCCGGGGAAGGAAGATCGTCGCCGACGGCGAATACCTCGGCGACAAGAGCCACGGCCGCTACCTCGCCCGTGGCACGAACCAATACGTCCATTGAGCGGGCACCGCTCGACGGCGTTCACAGGGAGTCAACGATGAAGCGCATCACACATTGGATCGACGGCGAGGAGTGGAGCGCCGACCCGGAGCGGACCGGCCCCGTCTACGACCCGGCGACGGGACAGGTTGCGGGTGAGGTGGCGATGGCCAGCGTCGCCGAGGTGGACGCGGCGGTGGAGGCGGCCCGCAAGGCGTTCGAGGAGTGGCGGGACGTGCCGGTGACGCGCCGCCAGAACGTGATGTTCGAGTTCCGCCGGATCGTGTCGGACCGACGCCGTCAGCTGGCGGAGGTGATCACCTCCGAGCACGGCAAGACCGTCCCCGACGCCCTGGGCGAGGTGCAGCGGGGCCTGGAGGTGATCGAGTTCGCCTGCAACATCGCTCACCTGGTCAAGGGCGAGTACTCCGAGCAGGTGTCCACCGGCGTGGACACCTACACGATCCGCCAGCCGCTGGGAGTGGTGGCGGGCATCACCCCGTTCAACTTCCCGGCGATGGTGCCCATGTGGATGTACCCGCTGGCGATCGCGGCGGGCAACACGTTCGTCCTCAAGCCGTCGGAGAAGGACCCGTCGGCATCGCTGTTGGCAGCCCAATGGCTGGCCGAGGCGGGGTTGCCGCCAGGAGTGTTCAACGTGGTCCACGGCGACAAGGTGGCGGTGGACAGGATCCTGGAGCACCCCGACATCTCGGCGGTGTCGTTCGTGGGGTCGACACCGATCGCCCGCTACATCTACGAGAACGGCACCAAGCACGGAAAGCGGGTGCAGGCACTCGGCGGAGCCAAGAACCACATGGTGGTGCTGCCCGACGCCGACATGGAGCTGGCCGCCGACGCCGCGGTGTCGGCCGGCTTCGGGTCGGCGGGTGAGCGCTGCATGGCCATCTCGGTGGTGGTGACGGTCGGTGATGCCGCCGACCGGCTGCTGCCGAAGATGCTGGAGCGGATCGCAAAGCTCCGCACCGGCCCCGGCACCGACCCCGACTCGGAGATGGGCCCGCTCGTGACCCCCGAGCACCGCGACCGGGTCGTCGGCTACATCGACAAGGGCGTCGAGGAAGGCGCCGAGCTGGTCGTCGACGGCCGCGGCTACGCCCCCGAGGGCTACGAGAACGGGTTCTACGTCGGGCCGACCCTCTTCGACCGGGTCACCCCCGACATGACCATCTACAAGGACGAGATCTTCGGGCCGGTCCTCTCGACCGTCCGGGTCGACACGTACCAGGAAGCCATCGACCTGATCAACGCCAACCCCTACGGCAACGGCACCGCCGTGTTCACCAACGACGGCGGCGCCGCCCGGCTGTTCCAGAACCAGATCCAGGTCGGCATGGTCGGCATCAACCTGCCGATCCCCGTCCCCCTCGCCTTCTACAGCTTCGGGGGATGGAAAGACTCCCTGTTCGGCACCCACCCGATCTACGGGCCCCACGGGGTCGACTTCTACACCCGCCAGAAAGTGGTCATCAGCCGCTGGCCCGACCCCATGCACCGCGGCGTCGACCTGGGTTTCCCCCAGCACGGATCATGAATCGGACGGCGGGGCGGGGGATCGTCCCCGCGCATGGTCATGAGAGAGAGGGGAGGAGGGCATGGACTTCGGCGTGGTGATCCAGACCGACCCGCCGGCTTCGAAGGTGATCGAGCTCACCGAGCTGGCCGAGGCGAACGGCTTCACGTACGGCTGGACGTTCGACTCCCACGTCCTGTGGCAGGAGCCGTTCGTCATCTACTCGCAGATGCTGGCGAGGACCCAGCGCATGATCGTCGGCCCGATGGTGACCAATCCCGGCACGCGGGATTGGACGGTGCTGGCATCGCTGTTCGCCACGCTGAACGAGATGTTCGACGGGCGGACCATCTGCGGCATGGGGCGGGGCGACTCGGCGCTCCGCTACATCAACCAGAAGCCCACCACCCTCCAGACGATGGTCGAGTCGATGAAGGTCATCAAGGCGCTGGTGGCGGGCGAGTCGGTGACCTACAACGGGAAAGAGCTGCGGATCCCCTGGATACCCGAAGGTGGCGGGTGGGACCTGCCCATGTGGGGAGCCGGGTACGGCCCGAAAGCGCTCGCCACGATCGGGGAGCATTGCGACGGGTTCATCCTCCAGCTCGCCGACCCCCAGATCCTGGAGTGGACCATGGGCACCGTGCGCCAGGCGGCGGAGCGGGCCGGACGCGACCCCGACGAGATCGCCATCTGCGTCGTGGCCCCGGCGTACGTGGGCGACGACATCGCCCATCAACGCGACCAGGTCCGCTGGTTCGGCGGGATGGTCGGCAACCACGTCGCCGATCTGGTGGAGCGCTACGGGAAGGACGGACCCATCCCGAAGGTGCTGACCGACTACATCGATGCCCGCAAGGGCTACGACTACGACCACCACGGCCGGTCCGGCAACCCCACCACGGACTTCGTGCCCGACGAGATCGTCGACCGGTTCTGTGTCCTCGGCACCGTCGAGGACCACATCCGCAAGCTCTCGGAGCTGCGGGACATGGGGGTCGACCAGTTCGGCATCTACCTGATGCACGACAACAAGGAAGGCACCCTGGAGGCCTACGGCCGCCACGTCATCCCGGCGATCAACTCCGGTGTGACGGCCGAGTCCGCCTAGCCGAGACGACGAAGCAGACGTAGAGAGGGGCGGCCTTCGGGCCGCCCCTCTCTGGCTCTCCGCCTCCTCGCCGGGCTCAGGGAGCCGGCGTGTATGGGTTGATCACGTTCTGGGTCGAGTACTCCTCGACGGGCAGCTTCGAGATGACCCCGCCCAGGTCCTCGACCACGTAGTCGATGAACGACTGGGTGTAGAACAGCCCGATGTTGCTGTAGCGCCCCTCGGCGTACGCCTCGGCGAACGCCTGGTAGCCGTCGCCACCGGTGGCCACGAAGTCGTTGGTCACGACTATGTAGGTGGCGTTGTCATCGAGCGGCGACCAGTCCGTCTCGCCCTTGCGACGCACCTCGATGTTCGTGATCTTCTGACCAGCGGGTGCATCGAAGTCGACGTCCCAGCGGATGCCGGCACCGTACGGGTAGGCGCCGGTGGAGCCATCGGGCTGGACGGCGAAGTCGACGGCCTGGTTCAGCACCTCGCGGATCTCCGCCCCGGTCACCTCCAGGTCCACCATCGTGTTGCTGAACGGCAGGAGCCGGTAGGCGTCGGCGACGGTGAAGTCGCCTGGGAAGATGATCTCGCGCACGCCACCCGAGTTCTGGATGGCGATGTCGGCGTTGAGGCTCCGCACCCGGAACGCCTCGGTGACGAGCTGCTGGGCGTCACCGCCGTGCTCCGCCCCATAGCCCTCGGGGCAGTCCGGCGGGGAGACCCGGTAGTTCTGGCCGGGGATCCGCTCCAGGCACAGCGTCTCGGTGACCGTGGCGATCACCTGCTGCTCGAGCTCGGACGCCCGTTCGCTGTAGGTGTCGATCACCGCCTGGGTGGCGGGATCGGGATCGACGATCTCCACGAGCGGCGTCGCCTCGACAGCTGCGAGCACCTGGTCGAGGTCGGCGCCCGACAGCTCCTCGCCCTCCACCGTGAAGGTGTCGCCGATGAGCAGCGTCGGGTGGCCGCCGCAGCGGGTGACCTCGCCGTCGTCGTCCCAACGGACATCCAGCTGGCCGACGATGTTGGAGTACTGCCAGGCCTGCACGATGCAGACCGTGCTGCCGCCGGCGTCCTGGGTGACCGTCGGGTAGGGGCCCTCGGGCCCGAGACCGAACGGCTCGTAGGCGCCCAGCAGCGAATGCGAATCGCCGCCGACGATCACGTCGATGCCGTCGACCGCCGCCGCCAGGGCCAGGTCGTTCTGGTACTGGTAGTGCGTCACGCCGATGATGCGGTCGACGCCCATGGCCTCGAGCCGGTCGACGTACCGCTGCAGGGTCTGGACCTCGTCGAGGAACTGCGTGCTCTCGAACGGCCGCGACGAGACCTTCGTCTTCGTGGCGATGTCGATGCCGATCACGCCGACGGGCTTGCCGCCGAAGCGCACGATCGTGTAGGGCTCGATGTAGCCGTCCTTCAGCGGCGAGTCGTCGCCGGGCACGACGTTGGCGCCGAGCGTGACCGTGCCGCAGTCGCCTTCGTTGAGCCAGTCGAGGAACTGGGCGAGGCCGTCGTCCCCGTCGTCGAACTCGTGGTTGCCCAGCTCGAAGACGTCGAAGCAGACCTCGTTCATCGCCGCGGCGTCGGCTTCGCCCTGGAACAGCGTGTAGTGCAGCGTCCCGGTGATGGCGTCGCCGGCGTGGACCTTCAGGACGTTGTCCGCCTCGGCCTCGACGGCCTTGATCTTGGCCGCCACCCGGGCGAAGCCGCCCATCTCCACGTCGACTTCGAGCCCACCCAGGGTCAGGCTGCCTTCGTTGGGCGCCAGGTGCGAGTGGTGGTCGTTGATGTGCAGGATCGTCAGATCCAGCGGGCCGCCGAGCGCCCGCTTGAAGAACGCCGCCATCTGCTCGCGGGTGACGAAGTCGTCGGGGCAGTACCGGTCGTTGTCGGGCGGGTTGCAGCCCCGGGTGATGCCAGCCGCCGACAGCAGGGCGATGTCGCCTTCGAACAGGTGGCCGTCGGTGTCGGTGAAATCGGTGGCCCCGTCCAACGACGACAGGCCCAAGGCCCGGACGAAGAACGCCGCCATCTGCCCACGGGTCACGAACCGGTTGGGGCAGAACTCGTCGTTGGCCGGCGGGTTGCAGCCCCGGGTGATACCGGCCGCCGACAACGCCAGGATGTCGTCCTTGAAGACGCTGTCGTCTATGTCGGTGAACTGGATGGCGCCCTCCGTGTCGCTCAGCTTCAGCGCCCGCACGAAGAACGCCGCCATCTGCCCGCGGGTGACGAAGTCGTCGGGGCAGAACAGGGTGTTGTCGGGCGGGTTACACCCCCGGGTGATGTCCTTTTCCTTCAGCCACTCGATATCGCCGTGGAAGATGTTGCTGTCCGGCACGTCCTCGAAGTCGTGGGAAGCCCCGACCGGCAACGCTCCCAGGACAGTCAACACTCCGACGATGAGAGCGACCACCAACGGTGTTCGTGCTCTCACTCTTCTCTCCCTCCTTCTCGTCCTCACAGCGGGCGAGAAGCCCGCCCTCGCACCCAACGTAGCGACGCCGGGTGTCCCGAACCCAACCTAGCGACTACCGCGACGCCGCGCCTCGGTGACGGGCGTTCATCCGCGCCGCGGCCGCCGGTACCCTGTGGTCGCTATGGCCATCTTTCCGATCCGGACATTCGGCGACCCGGTGCTGCGCACCCCGGCGAAGCCCGTCGAGGAGATCGACGACAAGATCCGCACCCTGATCGAGGACATGATCGAGACCATGTACGACGCACCCGGGGTGGGGCTCGCCGCTCCGCAGATCGGGGTGAGCCTGCGCATCGCCGTCTTCGACGCCAACGACGGCCTCGGGGCCCGGGCGATGATCAACCCCGTGCTGGTCGAGACGGCCGGCGAGTGGGAGTTCGAGGAAGGCTGCTTGTCGGTTCCGGGCTATTGGTGGAACATCAAGCGCCCCGCCTACGCCAAGATCGAAGCGCTCAACGAGGACGGGGAAGAGGTCGTCTACGAGGGCGAGGAGCTGATGGGCCGGGTGCTGCAACACGAGTACCAGCATCTCGAAGGCACGCTGATCATCGACCAGCTCCCTCGCCGGGAACGCAAGAAGGTCCTGAAGGAGCTGAGCGAGCAGGCCCTGGGGCTGTGAGAGCCGTCTTCTGCGGCACCCCCGGAGCGGCCGTACCCTCTCTCCACGCCCTCTCCCGGATCGCCGAGGTCGATCTGGTCGTGACGCGCCCCGACGCCCCCCGGGGCCGCCACCGCCGCCTCCAGCCGCCCCCAGTAAAGGAGGCCGCGCTCGAGCTGGGGCTGCCCGTCGCCCAGCCCTCCACCAAATCGGAGCTGGCACAGCTCCTCGTCGGTCGGACGTTCGACGTCGGCGTGGTGGTCGCCTTCGGGATGATCCTCCCGCCGGAAGTCCTCGCCGCGCCCGGATCCGGCTTCGTCAACGTCCACTTCTCGCTGTTGCCGCGCTGGCGGGGGGCGGCGCCGGTGGAGCGTGCCCTGATGGCGGGCGACAACCAAACGGGGGTGACGATCATGCTCATGGACGAAGGGCTCGACACCGGGCCCGTCCTGGCCCAGCGCCGCACCCGCATCGAGGACACCGACACCGGGGGGACGCTGCGGGAGCGACTGGCGGAGATGGGAGCGGCCCTGCTCGAAGAGACCCTGCCCGCCTGGGTGGCCGGCGAGATCCAGCCGGTTCCCCAGCCCGACGAGGGCGTGACCTACGCCGCCCGGCTGGAGGCGGATGACCGCCTGCTTTCCACCGACATGGGCGTCGTCGAAGCGTGGAACCGGATCCGCGCCCTGGCGCCCGATATCGGCGCCCGACTCGACGTCGACGGCGTCACCCACAAGGTCTTGGGGGCATCGCCCACCGACGCCGACCTGGAGCCGGGGGAGTGGGCCGACGTCGACGGCGTGCCCGTGGTCGGCTTCGCCGACGGCGCCCTGGCCATCACCATCATCCAGCCGCCCGGGAAGAGGGCCATGGGTGGGGCGGAGTGGCTGCGGGGGCGGTCCCTCCCCGGCTAGCCGCTCCCGGATTCGAGCCGACATGGGTCGGTAGACTCACCCCGATGACACCGGTGCGGATCGCCCCGTCGCTGTTGGCCGCCGACTTCGGCCACCTGGCCGAGCAGGTCGCCAAGGTGGAGCCCCATGTCGAGTGGCTGCACCTCGACGTGATGGACGGGCATTTCGTGCCGAACATCAGCTTCGGGATGCCGGTGATCGCCTCTCTGCGGCCCGAGTCGGACCTCTACTTCGACTGTCACCTGATGATCACCAACCCGGCCGCCTACCTCGACGACCTCGCCGAAGCCGGCGCCAACCTCGTCACCGTGCACATCGAAGCGGTCCCCGACCCCACCGCCACCGCCGAGAAGGCCCGGGGCCTGGGCCTCGACTTCGGCCTCGTGATCAACCCGGCGACTCCTCTGCGGGCGGTGACCCCGTTCCTGGAGCTGTGCGACGTCCTCGTGGTCATGTCGGTGGAGCCGGGGTTCGGCGGCCAGTCGTTCATGACCGAGGCGTTGCCCAAGTTGATGGCCGCCAGGGAATTCGTTGAGTCGAACGGCCTGTCGGTCGATATACAGGTCGACGGCGGCATCACCACCGAGACGGCACCCAAGGCACGGGCGGCCGGCGCCAACGTGTTCGTGGCCGGCACCGCCATCTTCGGAGCGTCGGACCCGGCAGCGGCCGCCGACGACCTGAGAAGAGCCATAGAGGAGATATGAGCGAACGGATTCTGGTCGCCGACGACGATCCCGACATCCTCCAGGTCGTCCGCGTCAACCTGGAGCTGGAGGGATACGAGGTCGAGACGGCGCTGGACGGTCAGGAAGCCCTGGACAAGGCGACCAGCCAACCGGTGGACCTGATCCTGTTGGACATCATGATGCCCCGGATGGACGGCCTCACCGCCCTCCACCGCATCCGCGGCCACGCCTCCACCGGCAACACCTCGATCATCCTCCTCACCGCCCGCGGCCTGCCCGAGGACCGGGTGCGGGGCCTCGAGTTGGGCGCCGACGACTACATCACCAAGCCGTTCGACGTCTCCGAGCTGGTGGCTCGGGTGAAGGCCGTGCTGCGCCGCACCCAGGCGGCCCGGGACCTGTCGCCGCTCACCGGCCTGCCCGGCAACTTCCGCATCTCCCAGGAGATCGAGGACAGGATCTCGTCGGGCAAGTCCTTCGCCCTCATCCACGGCGACCTCGACAACTTCAAGGCGTTCAACGACCACTACGGCTTCATGCGCGGCGACGAGGTGATCCGCTTCTGCGGGCGCTGCCTCCAGGACGCCGCCGCCGCCATCGGCCAGACCGGTGCGTTCATCGGCCACATCGGCGGCGACGACTTCGTCGCCATCGTCGACGCCGAGATGGCGGAGGCCTACTGCAAGGAAGTCATCGAGCGCTTCGACGACGGGATCCTCGACTACTACGACACCGCCGACGCACTCCGCGGCTACATAGAGGTCGTCGACCGCCGGGGCGAACGCTACGCGGTCCCGATCTGCTCCATCTCCCTGGGCGTCGCCAGCAACGCCAGCCGGGAGATCAAGACCCAGTGGGAGGCGTCGGCGATCGCCGTGGAGATGAAGGAGTTCGCCAAGAAGCGGGCGGGCTCCTCCTACGAGATCGACCGCCGCACCCGCTGACGTGAGCCCCCTGGAGGCGATGCGGCGGGCGATCGAGCTGTCCCGCCGGGCCCATCCCCATCCCAACCCGCGGGTGGGCGCGGTGATCCTCGACGCCGACGGCCGCCTCCTCGCCGAGGGGTTCCACCTCCGTCCCGGCGAACCGCACGCCGAGCGAGCCGCTCTGGCCGCGCTCGACGGCCCGCCCCCGCCCGGCGCCACGATGGTCGTCACCCTCGAGCCCTGCTCCCACCACGGCCGCACGCCGCCGTGCACGGAGGCGATACTCGAGTCCCGGATCGAGAAGGTGATAGTGGGAGCCGTCGATCCCGATCCCCGCAACCGCGGGGTCGGCATCGACATCCTCCGCTCGGCCGGGGTGGAGGTGGTGACCGGCGTGGCCGCCGACGAGGTCGAAGCCGCCGACCCGGCGTACTTCCACCATCGCCGCACCGGGCGCCCGCTCGTCACCCTCAAGACGGCGATGACCCTCGACGGCCAGACCGCAGCCGTCGACGGCACTTCGCAGTGGATCACCGGCGAGGAGGCGCGGGCGGACGCCCACCGCCTCCGGGCCGAATCCGACGCCGTGCTCGTGGGAGCCGCCACGCTGCGGGCCGACGACCCGGCCCTCACCGTGCGCTTGCCCGGCTACGACGGCCCCCAGCCGGTCGGCGTCGTGATCGCCGGCCGCCAGCCCCTGCCGAGGGAGGCACGGCTGTGGTCGCGGCCCGACACACTCGTCCTGAGCAGCCGATCCCACGACGTCGGTGTGGAGGTGATACCCGTCCCCGAAGGCGACGACGGCCTGCCGGAGCCGGAGGCGGCTCTGAGGGCCCTCGCCGACCGCGGCCTCCTCGCCGTGCTCGTGGAGGGGGGCGCCACCATCGCCGCCGCCCTGTGGCGAAGCGGCCTCGTGGACCGGGGAGTCACCTACGTGGGCTCGCTCGTCGCCGGAGGGTCCGGCCGGGGCGTCATGGCGGGGGAGTGGAGGACGTTTGCGGATGCCCGGCGCGCCGAGATCACCGACATCCGCCGGGTGGGGGAGGACGTGCGGCTCGATTGGCGCCCTGTGCGGGAATCCGCCGACCATGACTAGCGTTGTCAGCGGAATGTTCACCGGAATCGTCGAGCACCTGGGCAAGGTCGCGTCGCTCGACGACCTGGATCGCGGCCGCAATCTCTCGATCGACGCCGGCCCCCTGGCCGCCGACGCGTCCGTCGGCGACTCCGTCGCCGTCAACGGGGTGTGCCTGACCGTCGTTTCCACGGACGGGGACCGCCTCTCCTTCCAGGCGGTCGGCGAGACCCTCGACCGCACCAACCTGGGAGCTCTCCAGCCGGGCGACTCCGTCAACCTCGAGCGGCCCGTCGCCGCCTCGGGACGGTTCGACGGCCACATCGTCCAGGGCCACGTCGACGGAGTCGGCACCGTCGAGTCGGTGGTCGCCGACGGCGACGGCCGGCGCATGACGATCTCCGTGCCGGCGCCCCTCCGCCGCTACATCGCCGAGAAGGGATCGGTGGCCGTCGACGGGGTGAGCCTCACCGTCGCCGGCGTCACCGAGACGGGATTCGAGGTCGCCCTGATCCCCCACACGCTCGCCGTGACGACGCTAGGCGCCCGGAAACCCGGCGATCGCGTCAACATCGAGGTGGACGTGATCGCCAAGTACGTCGAGCGCATGCTCGGAGCCGGCCTGTGAGCGAATTCGCCTCCGTCGAACAGCTCGCCGAGGCCATCGGGCGGGGGGAGATGGTCATCATCGTCGACGACGCCGACCGCGAGAACGAAGGCGACCTGATCCTCGCCGCCGAGAAGGTCACCCCCGAGAAGATCGGGTTCATGCTGCGGCACACCTCGGGGATCATCTGCGTGCCGATGCTCGGGGAGCGTCTCGACGAGCTGAAGCTGCCGATGATGGTCAGCCGCAACACCGCCGAGTTCCGCACCGCCTTCACGGTGTCGGTGGACGCCGCCGAGGGAGTCACCACCGGGATCTCGGCCGCCGACCGGGCCCGCACCATCCAGGTCCTGGTGGATCCCGAGGCCACGCCGGCCGACCTGGCCCGCCCCGGGCACGTCTACCCGCTGCGCTACGAGCCGGGAGGGGTGCTGAAGCGAGCCGGCCACACCGAAGCCGCCGTCGACCTGGCGAAGCTCGCCGGGCTCTACCCGGCCGCGGTCCTCGCCGAGATCATGAACGACGACGGCACCGTCGCCCGCCTGCCCGAGCTGATGCGCTTCGCCGATGAGCACGGCCTGCTCATCGGCACCATCGCCGACCTCATCGCCTACCGGCGCCAGAAGGAACGGATCGTCGAGCGGGTGGTGGAAGCGAGGATCCCCACGGTCCACGGCGAGTTCCGGGCCGTCGGGTACAGGTCGCTCGTCGACGACCGCCACCACGTGGCGTTGGTGATGGGCGACATCGGCGACGGCGAGAACGTGCTGGTCCGGGTCCACTCCGAGTGTCTCACCGGCGACGTGTTCGGCTCCCAGCGCTGCGACTGCGGAGAACAGCTGGAGCAGGCCCTCGCCAAGATCGGCCAGGAGGGCCGGGGCGTGCTCCTCTACATCCGGGGTCACGAAGGACGCGGCATCGGGCTGCTCAACAAGCTCGCCGCCTACCAGCTCCAGGACGAGGGCCGCGACACCGTCGACGCCAACCTGGACCTGGGCCTTCCCGTCGACGCCCGCGACTACGGAGTCGGCTCCCAGATCCTCTACGACCTGGGCGTGCGCACCATGCGGTTGATGACCAACAACCCCACCAAGCGGGCCGGGATCACCGGCTACGGGCTGGAGATCGTCGAACGCATCCCCCTGGTCACCAAGGCCAACCCGCACAACGTCCGGTACCTGGACACCAAGGCGACCCGGCTGGGCCACCTTCTCGCCGAAGACGAGGACGAGACGGAGTGACGGAGATCCGCACGATCGAGCCGCTCGCCGACGCCTCCCGTCTCCACATCGGGGTGGTGGCGGCCAAATGGAACCAGTCGATCACCGACCGCCTCGTGGATGGCGCCCTCAGCCGCCTCCAGCACCTCGGAGTCGGCCGGGTCACGGTGATGCGCGTGCCGGGGTCGCTGGAGCTCCCCATCGGCGCCAGGGCGCTCGCCGATGCCGGCTGCGACGCCGTGGTGGCGCTGGGGGTGATCATCAAAGGGGACACCGACCACTACACGATCGTCGCCACCGAGTCCGCCCGCGGGCTCACGCTGGTGAGCCGCGACAAGGGAATACCCGTGACGAACGGCGTGTTGGCGGTACACGAGGTGTCCCACGCGGTGGAACGAGCCCAGCCCGGGCCCAACAACAAGGGCGACGAGGCGGCTACCGCCGCGGTGGAGACGGCTTTGACGCTGGCGTCGCTCACCCAGCCCGCCTCGACGTGACCGATCGGCACCGCTCTGGTACCCTGATGGGCGACAGGCGAGATAGCCGTAAGCGGAGGCTGCTGCTTCCCACCCGGCCGCCGTTCGAGGCGAGCCGTGGTACCGGCCACCTCCCCACGCGCTCGAGCGGTAGCGGCATGCGTGCTGTGCAGTTCCGATCGGCCGCGAGGGGAACGATGACCGTGAGCAGCAAGCGTTCGTTTGCTGCTCTTTTCTTGTCCGGTGGGCGGAGACGCCAACGAGCACGTAGGAATAGGAACTACCAGGAGGTACTCACATCGCTGACCTGCGCGTGAACGGATACATCCGTGCCCCCGAGGTACGGGTGGTTGCCCCCGACGGTGAACAGATCGGGGTGAAGAAGCTGGCCGAAGCCCTGTGGCTCGCCGAACAACTCGGCTTGGACCTCGTCGAGGTGGCGCCCAACGCCAACCCCCCGGTCTGTCGCTTGATGGACTACGGCAAGTACAAGTACGAGCAGTCCGTACGAGACCGCGAAGCGCGCAAGAAGCAGTCGCGGACCCAGGTGAAGGAGATCCGGATGAAGGTCCGGATCGGACAGCACGACTTCGACATCAGCCGCCGCCGGGCCGAGGAGTTCCTCGCCGACGGCGACAAGGTCAAGGTCACCATCCGCTTCCGGGGACGCGAACAGGAGAGGCCCGAGTTCGGGCTCGAATTGCTGGAGCGCCTGGTCGAGGCGCTCGGCGACAAGGCGGTCGTGGAGCAGGCTCCGGCGATGGAGGGCCGCAACATGACGATGGTGCTCGCCCCGGCGAAGAAGCCGGCGTCTGGACGGGAAGAGCGGCAGGAGACCCCAAGCCCCGAAGAAGGGGAGTGAGGAGCACCCATGCCCAAGATGAAGACACACAGCGGCGCCAAGAAGCGCATCAAGATCACAGGCTCAGGCAAGTACATGCGCCGGCAGGCCGGGCGCGGCCACCTGAAGCTCGCCAAGGGCAAGCACGTCTTCCGGCGGCGCGCCGGCGACGTCCCCTTGGCGGCGGGCGACAGGCGCACCGCCAAGAAGCTGATGGCCAAGTGACTGATCGGAGGTAGATATGGCACGCGCCAGGAACCCAGTCGCCGCCCGCAAGGCACACAAGAAGGTCCTCGCCAAGGCCAAGGGCTACAAGGGGGCCCGCAGCCGCCGGTTCCGCACCGCCAACGAACAGGTCATGCACGCGGGAGCGGATTCTTACCGCGACCGCCGGGCCCGCAAGGGCGAGTTCCGCCGGCTGTGGATCACCCGCATCAACGCCGCGGCCCGTCAGAACGGGACCACCTACTCCCAGCTGATCGCCGGCCTCAAGGCCGCCGAGATCGAGATCGACCGCAAGATGCTGGCCGATCTCGCCGTCAACGACCCCGCTGCCTTCTCGGCTCTGGTCGAGGCCGCCGGCATCAAGCGCGACTGACCGTCGTTCGATGGAGCCGATACGCTCGCCCCGCAACCCTGCGGTGGTGGCAGCGTGTCGGCTCCACCGCTCCCGGGAGAGACTCGAGACCGGTCTCTCCCTGATCGAAGGTCCCCATGTCCTCGAAGAGGCGATCGCCGCCGGCGCCGAGATCGAACGGACCTTCGCTCTCCCCGAAGACCCTCGCCGCGACGAGTGGCCGAATGTCGTCGTCGTCGACCATCGGGTCATGCTGCGGCTCGCAGCCACCGAGACCCCGCGCGGGCCGGTGGCGATCGTCGTCATCCCCGACTGGGTGGAGCCTCCGGCGGACCGGAACCTCCTCGTGCTGATGGGAGTGAGCGACCCGGGAAACGTCGGCACGATCATCCGCTCGGCCGCCGCTTTCGGCTGCGGGGTGGTCATAGGCCCCGGCACCGCCGACCCGTGGTCGCCCAAGGTGCTCCGGGCGGGGGCCGGAGCACACTTCCGGCTGGGCGGCCTCAGCCGCATCCACGAGGTGTCCGAGCTGACAGGGCATCGACTCGCCGCCACCGTCGTCCGCGGGGGCGAAGACCCCGCCCGCCTCGGCCCCGGGCCATGGGCGTTCCTGATCGGCAGCGAAGCCCACGGCCTCGACCCCGAGACGGTGGCCGCCGCCGATGTCCGGGTGACGATCCCCATGCGCGGCGACACGGAGAGCCTCAACGCCGCCGTTGCCGCCTCGATCCTCGCCTACGTCGCCGCAACCGGTTCCGAACCCGATCCCGGCGACCACTAACCTGCCCCCTCCATGGATCTCCTGGAGCGTCTCGACGAGGCTCGCGACACCGCCCTCGAAGCCGTGTCGAAAGCCGCTTCCCTCGCCGAGCTGGCGTCGGTCGAGACCGCCGTGCTCGGAAAGGATTCCGACATCGGAGCGGTCCGCCGCTCGATGGGCTCGATCGATCCCGATCTGCGGCCCCGGGTCGGCGCCAAGCTGAACGAGGTCACCAAAGCGGTGACCGCACTGCTCGAGGAGCGCCGTGCCGAGCTCGAACGCCAGGAGGCGGAGGAGCGGCTGCAGGCGGAGCGGGTGGACATGACGCTTCCCGCCGTCGAGTACCCGCTGGGCGTCCTCCACGTCCTCCAGCAGACGATCGACGAGATCACCGACATCTTCACTTCGATCGGCTACGCCGTGGCCGACGGGCCCGAGGCGGAGCTGGCCTGGTACAACTTCGACGCCCTCAACACCCCTCCGACCCACCCCGCCCGGTTCGAGTCCGACACCATGTACCTCGACTACGGCGACCCGGCAGACGAGATGCTGCTCCGCACCCAGACCTCGCCCGTCCAGGTGCGCTGGATGGAATCCCACGAGCCGCCCGTGTACATCATCGCCCCGGGCAAGACCTACCGCACCGACGCCATCGACGCCACCCACCTCCCCGTCTTCCACCAGATCGAGGGGCTGGCGGTAGACGAGGACATCACTTTCGCCGACCTGAAAGGCACGCTCCACTACTTCGCCAAGGAGTTCTTCGGGCCTGGCACGAAGATCCGTCTCCGACCGCACTTCTTCCCGTTCACCGAGCCGTCGGCCGAGCTGGACGTGTCGTGCTTCAACTGCGACGGGGGCGAGCCCGACTGCCGGGTGTGCAAGGGCGCCGGATGGCTGGAGATGCTCGGCTGTGGCATGGTCGACCCCGCCGTGTTCGCCGCCGCCGGCTACGACCCCGAGAAGGTCACCGGCTTCGCCTTCGGCATCGGTGTCGAGCGGCCGGCGATGGTCCGCTACGGGATCAACGACATCCGCAACTTCACCGACAACGACCTGCGCTTCCTGCACCAGTTCCCGTCATGAGCGTTCCCGCATGAAGGTCTCACTCAACTGGCTCCTCGAGTTCGTCGACCTGCCCACCCGGGACGTGGCCGAGCTGACCCGGGCACTCGCCTTCCTCGGCCACGAGGTCGAGGGGGTGGAGACGGTCGAGGTCGGCTGGACCGACGTGGTCGTCGCCCACGTCGACGAGGTGGCCCCCCATCCCAACGCCGACAAGGTGCGCCTGTGCGCGGTGTCGATCGGCGGCGAGCCCATCGACGTCGTGTGTGGCGCCTGGAACTTCGAGGCGGGAGCGAAGGTGGCGTTCGCCAAGCCCGGCGCCGTCCTGCCCGGGGACTTCCGCATCGGGGTCCGCACCATCCGCGGCGTCGAATCCCACGGCATGATCTGCTCCGAAAAGGAGCTCGGCCTGGGAGAGGACGCCGACGGGATCCTCGTCCTCGAGCCCGATGCTCCCGTCGGCGAGCCGCTGGAGAGCCTCCTGACGCTGCCCGACGTGGTCTTCGACCTGACGATCACCACCAACCGCCCCGACGCCATGTCGGTGTACGGCATCGCCCGCGACCTCGCCGCCTGGTACGACGTCGAGCTCCGGGTGCCGGATCCCGCCCCGCCGACGGTGCCTGGCGCCCCCGACCTGTCGGTGCGCATCGAGGATCCCGAAGGCAACCCCCGTTTCCACGCCCGCCAGGTCGACGGCGTGGAGGTCCGTCCCTCGCCGCTGTGGATGCGCCACCGGCTCCGGCTCGCCGGGGTGCGTCCCATCTCGAACCTCGTCGACGTCACGAACTACGTGATGCTGGAGCTCGGCCAGCCGCTCCACGTCTTCGACATGGACCGCCTCTCGGGTGACGAGCTGGTGGTGCGGAGGGCCACCGAAGGCGAGAGGCTCGTGACCCTCGACGGTGTCGAGCGCACGCTGTCGAAAGCCGACATCGTCATCTGCGACGCCGACGGGCCCACATCACTCGCCGGCACGATGGGTGGCGAAGACTCCGAGGTCCACGACGGCACCACGCGGGCCCTGATCGAGGCCGCCAGCTGGGATCCGCCCTCGATCATGCACACCTCCCGCCGTCACGGGCTCCGCTCGGAAGCCTCCGCCCGCTTCGAACGCGGCGTCGACCCCCAGCTGCCGCCCTTGGCCGCCCGGCGCGCCGCGGAGTTGATACTCGAGACCGCCGGCGGCGCCCTCCGGGAGGAGGCGGTCGACGTCGTCACCCGCCCATTCGCGCCGACCGTCATCCGTCTCACCACCCGCGACGTGACCCGGATCCTCGGGGACGGATTCGACAGCGAGCGCATCGCCGGACTGCTGCGTCGCCTCGGCTTCGGAGTGGAAGGCGCCGACCCGTTGTCGGTGACGGTGCCGAGCTACCGGCCCGACGTGACCCGGCCGATCGATCTCGTGGAGGAGGTCGCCCGGCTCGCCGACTACGACACCTTCGGCGAACGGCTCCGTCCGGGAGTCGGCGGCGGGCTCACCCCCGAGCAACGGCTGGAGCGACGCATCCGCGAGCTCCTGGTGGGACTCGGCTACACCCAGGCGATCACCCTCCCGTTCGTCACCACGGCGGACCTGGCCGCATTCGATGCTCCGCCCGACCACGAGATCAACCACACCGTGAGGGTGAAGAACCCGTTGAGTGACGAGGAGGCGGTCCTGCGCCCGTCGCTCCTGCCCGGTCTGTTGCGGGTGATCCGCCACAACCGGGGCCGGGGAGCCGAGGCCGTCGCCGTCTTCGAGCAGGGCCGGGTGTTCCACGACTGGCCCTGGAATCGGGACAAGCGCGTGCCCGACCAGCCGGTGCGGATCGCCTTCGCGTCCGTCGGCGTGGTGGGCCCGGCCGACCTGAGCGGGCGAGGGTTGACCGCCGACGGCCTGGTCGCCGCCGCTCTCGTGCGGCGCCTCGCCGCCGGGCTGGGGCTGCGCCTCGAGCTCCACCAGGACGCCGCGCCCGGATTCCATCCGACCCGCACCGCCCGCATCACGGCCGACGGCGAGCTCGTCGGCTACGTCGGGGAGCTCCATCCCTACACGGCGAGGGCATTCGACATCGAAGATCGCGTGGCGGCTGGCGAGCTCGACCTGGAGCGGCTCCTCGCGGCCCGACGCGATCCCGAGTTCCGCCCCATCAGCCCGTACCCGCCCGCCGACTTCGACCTCTCCTTCGAGGTCGCCGCCGACCTGCCGGCCGCCGCGCTCGCCGCCGCGATCCGCACCGGCGGGGGAGAGCTGGTGGAACGGGTCGACGTCTTCGACGAGTTCCGGGGCGGCAACCTGGCGCTGGACCGCAAGTCCCTCGCCTTCAGCGTCCGACTGCGGGCCCCGGACCGGACCCTCACCGCCGACGAGATCGGCGAGGTTCGGGAGGCGATGATCCGGGCGGCGGCGGCCCACGACGCCGTTCTGCGGGGTAGCGCATGAACTTCCTGTCCGTGGCCGACCTCACGCCCGATGCGCTGGCGGAGGTGCTGAGGCTGGCCGCCGAGGTCAAGGCGGCGCCCGAGCGCTACTCGAACGCCCTCGCCGGCCGCTCCATCGGCCTGTTCTTCGCCAAACAGAGCCTGCGGACGTGGGTGTCGTGCGACGTGGCCGCCATCCAACTCGGCGCCCACCCGCTGTCGATCCGGGACGACACCGCCGGCCTCGGCACCCGGGAGACGCCCGCCGACGTGGCCCGGGTGCTCGACCGTTACCTGGACCTGCTGGCCCTGCGGGTCCACCGGCACGAGGACCTGGTCGAGATCGCCGCCCACGCCGACATGCCGATCGTCAACCTGCTGTCCGACCGGGAGCACCCCTGCCAGGCGCTCGCCGACCTCCAGACGGTGGCGGAGCACCGCCCGCTGGCCGAAGCGACGATCACGTTCGTCGGCGACGGCAACAACGTGTGCCATTCCCTCATCCTGGGCGCCGTCATGGCGGGAGCGAGGATGCGCCTCGTGGGGCCGCCCGGCTACGAGCCGGATCCCGCCGTCGTCGCCCTGGCCCGCGAGCACGGCGAGGTGACGTTGTTCGAAGACCCGTACGAGGCTGTCGCCGGCAGCGACGTCGTGTACACCGACGTGTGGGCGTCGATGGGCCAGGAGGCGGAGGCCGAGCTCCGCCGCCGCCACTTCGAGCCCTACCGGGTGACACTCGAGCTGTTCGAGCGGGCGAACCCGGACGCGATCTTCATGCACTGCCTCCCCGCCCATCGGGGAGAGGAAGTCGTCGACGAGGTGATCGACCATCCCCGGTCGGTGGTGTTCGACCAGGCCGAGAACCGTCTCCACTCCTTCAAGGCGCTGCTCCTCCACCTGCTGTGAAACCGATCGATCTGGCCGAGTTCCTCGCCGGACCTTCCTGGGAAGTCGCCCCGCAGCTGATCGGATGGCGACTGGAGACACGGTTCCAGGGGGTGACCACCGCGGTGATGCTCACCGAGGTGGAGGCCTACGACCAGACCGACCCGGCGTCGCATTCGTACCGCGGGCCCACGAATCGGGCGAAGGTCATGTTCGGGCCGCCGGGGCGGCTGTACGTGTACCGCTCCTACGGCCTCCACTGGTGCGCCAACGTAGTCACCGGCCCGGAGGGCCACGGCGCCGCGGTGCTGTTGCGCGCCGGCGTCCCCCTGGAGGGCGTCGAGCAGATGGTGCGGCGCCGGGGCCGGGCCACCAACCTGTGTGACGGGCCCGGCAAGCTCACCGAGGCGCTCGGAATAACCGGCGACCACAACGGGTTGGACCTGACTGACGACGATTCCGTCCGGCTTCTGCCGACGGGGGAGTCTCTCACCGTCCTCGCTACGCCTAGAATCGGTATCACCAAAGCGGTCGAAAAGCCGTGGAGGTTCGTGGCGGTGACCGACGGCAAGGGATTTTGAAACGCCGGTAGCCGCTACTACCATGTTGTTTCCGTCTGGGAATGCGCCTGGCGCTTCTCCCGGACGGCCCACCACCAGGGGGGCCGGCGATCGGGAGCGATCCGCTCACCGATCAGCTACGCGCCCCGGTTTGGCATCAGTCTCATGAGCAGGCTACTGTGCCTGCTCCACCGAGGCGCCGAGCGCGCCTGGTGGGAGTCGAGGGCTCCTTGACAACTGAACAGCGTGACCAAAAGTCAGCAATGCACGCGCAGGTGAGGCCCCAGGCTGAACCTCGCAACATGCATCGCTGGGTTGCTTGCCTTAACGGCAAGCGATCCAGGACTCGAATAGAGCAGATGCAAACTCGAAGATGACATGTAGGGCGTCCCCTCGGGGATGCTCAGGATGTTCGTTGGAGAGTTTGATCCTGGCTCAGGACGAACGCTGGCGGCGTGCCTAATGCATGCAAGTCGAGCGACGCATACTGGAGGGGTAACCCACCGGTATGACGGAGCGGCGAACGGGTGAGTAACACGTGAGTAACCTACCCCGAAGACCGGGATAACCCAGGGAAACCTGGGCTAATACCGGATACTCTCGGACCTTCGCATGGAGGACCGAGGAAAGCTTTAGCGCTTCGGGATGGGCTCGCGGCCTATCAGCTAGTTGGTGGGGTAACGGCCCACCAAGGCTTTGACGGGTAGCTGGTCTGAGAGGACGATCAGCCACACTGGGACTGAGACACGGCCCAGACTCCTACGGGAGGCAGCAGCAGGGAATCTTGCGCAATGGGC
>Ga0207873_1000111_pt1 | contig 86409 bp, 76 predicted proteins | sample BGWIniCompost_FD_187373 | JGI IMG/M metagenome (GOLD analysis project Ga0207873, IMG submission 187373) | Cellulose adapted compost microbial communities from Newby Island Compost Facility, Milpitas, CA, USA - BGW Initial Compost (SPAdes)... ... | reverse complement strand
GCGCCGGCGCCGCCCTGGCCGCCCTGACCGGCTTCCTGGAAACCTGGGCCAACCTGGCCGTCGGTTTCCTGGGCGAACCCGGGAACCCGGCCAACTTCCTCTTCTTCGGCATCGTCGGCATCGCCCTGGTCGGCGCCTTGCTGGCGCGCCTGCGCCCGCATGGCCTGGCCGTGGCGATGACGGTGGCGGCGCTGGCGCAGGTGGGCGGCAGTGTCTACGCCATCGTCACCGGGTATGTGCCGGAGGCGGTGATCAGTCTGGTGCTCGCGGGGATGTGGGTTGCCTCCGCCTGGCTGTTCCAGCGGGCCGATCGACAGACTCCCAGGGAGCAAACCTGACGACGCGGTTTCATCGGAGAGCTCCTGGAAAGTTCGCGTACGGGATCAGGCCGTTTGGCACGGCGGATCAGGCCGTTTGGCACGGCCTGGGCAACGGCGCCGGAAGGAGGATTCGATCGGGAAAAGTGGCCGGGAGGGCCCCATTGGACGAGGCTCCTGAGGCCCGGGCCTGTGGCAGGGTGGCCCCATTCCGGGATATCCTGAATTGCGCATAATGTATATTATGTCAATTTCCGGATGGGGCTCCCGGGGCCTGTTCCGCGGAGCCCGGTGCTCCTTCGTACCCCTTTGTCGATTTCGCCCCCTCCCGCTCGTCGTATTGGCAAGAATGGCCTCCAGGCCGTTCTGCCTGCCCAACCCGACCCAGGAGAACGACGATGCGTGTGATGGTCCTGGTCAAGGCGACCGAAGACAGCGAAGCCGGCGTGATGCCCAGCGCCGAACTGGCGGAAGCCATGGGCCGCTTCAATGAGGAGCTGGTCAATGCCGGCGTGATGCTGGCCGGCGACGGGCTCAAGCCGTCCTCCCTGGGCAAGCGCGTCGCCTTCGACGGCCCGCGACGGACGGTCATCGACGGCCCCTTCGCCGAGACCCGCGAGCTGGTGGCCGGCTACTGGCTCTGGGAGGTCAAGGACATGGCCGAGGCGGTCGAATGGGTCAAGCGCTGCCCCAACCCCATGCCCGGCCCCAGCGAGATCGAGATCCGGCCGGTCTACGAGATGGCCGATTTCGAGGAAATCCTGACGCCAGAGGCGGCGGAAGTTCACGAGCGCAATCGCCGCCGCCTGGCCGGCGAGGACCACTGACGTCCCGCTGACGACGGTGGATGCCGCCGTCACCCGGGAATCGATCGCGGCGGTGTTCCGCATCGAACGGACCAGGCTGCTGGCCAGCCTGGTCCGGATGCTGGGCGACATCGACCGGGCCGAGGAACTGATCCAGGACGCCTTCGTGGCGGCCCTGGCCGACTGGCCGCGCAACAGCATCCCCGACAAGCCCGGCGCCTGGCTGATGGCCACCGCCAAGCGCCGCGCCATCGATGCCTTCCGGCGCGACCGCCTGCAGGCGGAAAGACACGCCGAACTGGCCCACGACCCGGACCTGCAACCGCAACCCGGCATGGAAACCCTGGAGGCCGTCATGGACGACGACATCGGCGACCACCGCCTGGGCCTGATCTTCACCGCCTGCCATCCGGTGCTGCCGATGGATGCGCGGATCGCCCTCACCCTGCGCCTGCTCGGCGGCCTCACCACCGACGAGATCGCCCGCGCCTTCCTCGGCAAGGAAGCCACCACCGCCCAGCGCATCGTCCGCGCCAAGCGCAGCCTGGCCGAGGCCGGCCTGGCCTTCGAGATTCCGCGCGGCCGCGAGCGTGACGAACGCCTGGCCTCGGTGCTGGAGGTGATCTACCTGATCTTCAACGAAGGCTACGCCGCCACCGCCGGCGAAGATCCGATCCGGCCGGCGCTCTGCGAGGAGGCCCTGCGCCTGGGCCGCAGCCTGGCCGGCCTGGCGCCGGAGGAACCGGAGGTGCTCGGCCTGCTGGCCCTGATGGAACTGCAGGCCTCGCGCCTGCAGGCCCGCGTCGGCGCCGACGGCCGGTTGCTCACGCTGCCGCAGCAGGACCGCCGCCGCTGGGATCGCCTGCTGATCCGCCGCGGCCTGAACGCCCTGGCCCGGGCCGAGGCCCTGGGCGGCGCCGATGGCCCTTATGCCCTGCAGGCCGCCCTCGCCGCCTGCCACGCCCGGGCCGGCCGCTACGAGGACACCGACTGGGCAAGGATCGCCTCGCTCTACGACCGCCTGCGCACCGTGCTGCCCTCGCCCGTCGTCGAGCTCAACCGCGCCATCGCCCACGGCATGGCCTTCGGGCCGGAGGCCGGGCTGGAGCTGCTGGATTCGCTGGCCGGCTTGCCGGTCCTGCAGGGCTACGCGCCGCTGCCGGCCGCCCGCGGCGACTGCCTGTTCCGCCTGGGCCGCCTGGCCGAGGCCAAGGCCGCCTTCCGCCAGGCGGCGGAACTCACCCGCAATTCGGCCGAAAGGGCCTTCCTGCTGAACCGGGCCCTCGCCTGCGATCCGGACTGACTGGACAGCGGGCAATCCTCTGACTAAAGTCAGGCATCTTCCAGATATCTGACCGGAGTCAGGCAATGGACGAGCAGCAGATCGCCCAGGTCCGCCGCTTCAATCGCGCCGTCACCCGGCGCATCGGCGTACTCAACGACGACTACCTCGGCCGCGGCCGGCCGCTGGCGCAGCTGCGCCTGATCTTCGAGATCGGCAAGGACGGCCGCAGCCTGCGCGAGCTGCGCGAAGTCCTGGGCCTGGATTCGGGCTACCTGAGCCGGCTGCTGCGTGCCCTCGAGGCCGAGGGCCTGGTGGAAACCGCCCGCGCCGAGGACGACGCCCGCGTCCGCATCGCCCGCCTGACCGCCAAGGGCAAGCGCGAGTATGCCGTGCTGGACCGCAAGTCGCGCGACTTCGCCGCCTCCCTGCTGGCGCCGCTGAGCGAGTCGCGGCGGCGGCGCCTGATCGAGGCCATGAACGAGGTGGAGAACCTGTTGCGCGCCTCGGCCGTGCGCATCGAGGTGGCCGACCCGGATTCAGGCGAGGCCAGGCAATGCCTGGACGCCTATTACGCCGAGCTTTCGCAACGTTTCGAAACCGGCTTCGACCCCGGCCGCGGCGCCGTCACCACCACCGAGGACATGCGGCCGCCCAGGGGCCTGCTGCTGCTGGCCTGGCTGGACGGCCGCGCGGTCGGCTGTGGCGTGGTGCGCAAGCTCTCGCGCGGCATCGCCGAGATCAAGCGCATGTGGGTGGCACCGGAACTGCGCGGCCTGGGCATCGCCCAACACTTGCTCGACCGGCTCGAAGCCGAGGCCAGGGCCCTCGGCTGCCGGCGCGTGCGCCTGGACACCAACAGCCGCCTGGCCGAGGCCAAGGCCCTGTACCTGCGCAACGGGTACCGCGAAATCGAGCGCTACAACGACAATCCCTACGCCCAGCACTGGTTCGAGAAGCGGCTCAGCTCCTGAACCCGCACAGTTCGGCCAAGGCCTGGTAACCGGCGAAGGCTTTCCCGGGCGCGCAGGCCGGGCATTCCGGATCGGCCGGCAGCCGCGTTTCCCGGAAGCGCATGCCGAGCGCATCGAAATGCAGCAGCCGCCCGGTCAGCGGCTCGCCGATGCCGAGGATCAGCTTGATCGCCTCGGTGGCCTGCAGCAGGCCGATCACGCCCGGCAGCACGCCGAGCACGCCGGCCTCGGCGCAGTTGGGCGCGTCCTCGGGCGCCGGCGGTTCCGGGAACAGGCAGCGGTAGCAGGGCGCCCTGCCCCGCTGCCGGCCGGCGTCGAACACGCTGACCTGGCCCTCGAAGCGGTGCACGGCGCCGTAGACCAGCGGCTTGGCGTGCTTCACGCAGGCATCGGAAAGCAGGTAGCGCACCGGGAAGTTGTCGGCGCCGTCCAGCACCAGGTCCACGCCGGCTACCAGCTCGTCCACGGTGTCGGCGGTGACCCGCACGCGCCGCGGTTCGATCTTCACCCGCGGATTGAGCGCCGACAGCGAGGCCGCCGCCGACTCCACCTTGGCCTGGCCGATGCGCTGCTCGCCATGCAGGATCTGCCGCTGCAGGTTGCTGCGGTCCACCACGTCGTCATCGGCGATCAGCATCCGGCCGATGCCGGCCGCGGCCAGGTAACAGGCCGACGGCGAACCCAGGCCCCCGGCGCCGACCACCAGCACGCTGGCCTGGGCCAGCTTGCGCTGTCCTTCCAGCCCGACCTGCGGCAGGCGCAGGTGGCGCGAGTAGCGCTCGAGGAAATCGGCGTCCTCTTCGCTGCCACGCATCGTCGGCAGGCCTTCGGCGCACCAGCGCTGGTAGCCGCCGGCCACCGAGCACAGTCGCCTGTATCCCTTCGCCCGCAAGGCCTCGGCCGCCAGCAGGGAGCGGCGGCCGCTGCCGCAGATCAGCAGCAGCTCGGCCTCGCGGTCGGGCGTCAGCCGTTCCGGTTCGGCCTCCAGCGCGGCACGCGGCAGCGGCAGCGCGCCTTCCGGCAGGCCCATCGCGTGTTCGCCGGGCTCGCGCACGTCCACCAGGCGGCTGCCGCGGGCCATGCGCCGGAGCGCTTCGGCCGGGCTGATTTCCTCGATCGCGTCCATGCCGGCAGTCTAGCCCCGGCCGGGGGCACACGGCAGGCAACGCACCGGTGCGCCTTCGGGAAACTCGCCGTGGCCTTCCGCCAGGTCGATCAGCACATCGGCGCCGGCGGCGGCGGCCAGGCGGTGCGAGCCGGTGACCGGATCGGGATCGACCCACATCTGGCCCGCCGCGTCGGCGCGCAGGCGGCCACGCAGGAACTCACGGCGGCCATGCCGCTTGGACACGGCCGCCGCCAGTCTCGCCGTCCAGACCGGACGCGGCTCTCCCCTGCCCTGCAGGGCATCGATCAGCGGCCGCGCGAAGGCAATGAAGGTGGCCAACGCCGACACCGGATTGCCGGGCAGGCCCAGCACCAGGGCGCGGTTCCAGCTGCCCAGCAGCACCGGCATGCCCGGCTTCATCCGCACCTTCCAGAAATGCAACCGGCCATGCTGCTGCAGCAGGGCCGGCAAATGATCCTTCTCGCCGGCGGAAACACCGCCGCAGGTGATCACCAGGTCGAAGGCGGCCGCGGCGTCGGCCAGGGCCGAGGCCAGCATGGCGGGATCGTCGGGAAGGATGGGCCAGGCCATGGGCTCCAGGCCCTCGGCCTGCAGCAGGGCCTGCAACAGCGGACGGTTGCTGTCATGCAGCTCGCCCGGCGCCAGCCGCTGTCCCGGCGGACGCAGTTCGTCGCCGGTGGTGAAGACCGCCACGGTCGGGCGGCGCGCCACCTCCAGTTCCGCCTCGCCCAGGGCGGCGGCCAGGCCGATGCGGGCCGGCGTCAGCACCTGGCCGGTGGCGAGTACGCGCTGGCCGGGCTGCACGTCCTCGCCGGCGCGGCGAATGTTGGCGGCGACCGACACGAGGGCGTCGGTCAGCACGCGGCCGTCCTGCTCGCGCGCGTCCTCCTTGATCAACACGGCGTCGGCGCCGGCCGGCACCGGCGCGCCGGTGGTGATGCGGAGGCATTGGCCCGGCTGCAACCGCAGGGCCCGGTCGGCGCCGGCGAACTGCTCGCCCACCAGCGCCCAGCCCTGCGCCGGCATCGGCAGGCCGCAGACGGCGAAACCGTCCATGGCGGCGTTGTCGAAACCCGGCAGCGCCAGCGCGGCGACGAGATCCGCCGCCAGCACGCGGCCCAGGGCACGCTGCAATGGCACGCGCTCGGAATCGAGCCGGCGTTCCTCCGCCGCGCGGACAAGGATGGTCAGGGCCTGCTCGAAGTCGATGCGGGTCGGGAACGGCGGGTTCATGTCGGATCGAAGTCGGCGGGAGTGTTGGCGTTGCCCAGACGGGCCGGCGAGATGTCCAGCTCTACCGGCGACAGCGTGGCCAGGGCACGATGCACGGCCTGTTCGCCACGGTCCAGTGCGGCGCTGGCGGCGGCGCGCAAGGTGGAAGCCCGCCAGAGGCCGACCAGCGGCTGCAGTCCCCCGGCGTCCCGCAGCCACACGCCGTCACCGGCCAGGGCAGCGCGAAGGCGCGGCAGCAGGTCGGCGGGCAGGTCCAGCACATCCACCGGCAAGGTCAGCAGCCACTGGCTGCGGCAGCCGGACGCCAGGGCTTCCAGACCGGCCAGCGGTCCGGCGAAACCGGGACGAAGATCGGCCACGCAGCGGAAGGCGAGCGCCTGCCAGCGCGGATCCTGGTTGCGCACGCTGGCCAGGCGTTCCGCGAAGGCATCGACGGGAACCGACTCGAGCAGGCGTTCCAGCTGACTGCGGCCCTGTCGCGGCAGCCAGGCCTTGTCGCGGCCACCGACCCGGCGACCCTGGCCGCCGGCCAGCACGCCCAGGGCCAGCCCGCCGTCCATGCTCACTTGCGCTTGACGTGCCTGAGCAGCCGGCGCTTGCGGCGGACTTGCCGCTCGGTGAGTTCGTTGCGGCGGCCCTCGTAGGGGTTCTCGCCTTCCTTGAAGACGAAGCGCACCGGTGTGCCGACCAGCTTGAAGCGCTTGCGGAAGAAGTTCTCGAGGTAGCGCCGGTAGCTGTCCGGCAGCGTGCGCAGGCGGCTGCCGTGCACCACGAAGGTCGGCGGATTGCTGCCGCCCGGGTGGCAGAAGCGCAGCTTGGGCGCATGCCCGCGCACGCTCGGCGGCGGGAAGCTCTGCACGGCGATTTCCAGGGCACGGGTGACCTCGGCGGTGCCGAACTCGCGCGTGGCCGAGGCGTGGGCGCGGTGGATGGCGCGGAACAGCTCGCGCAGGCCGGTGCCGTGCTTGGCCGAGATGGTCACCCGCTCCGCCCATTCGCAGAACTGCAGCTTGCGCTCGAGCATGGCCTGCACCTGCTCACGCTCGTAGGTGCTGCGGCCATCCCACTTGTTCACCGCCAGCACCAGGGCGCGGCCGGCCTCGAGCACGTGGCCCAGCACGGTGGCGTCCTGTTCGGTGACGCCCTCGCTGGCGTCCAGCAGCACCACCGCCACCTGGCAGCTCTCGATGGCCTGCAGGGTCTTGAACGCGCTGAACTTCTCCACCGCTTCCTCGACGCGGGAGCGGCGGCGCAGGCCGGCGGTATCGATCAGCCGGTACTGGCGGCCGTCGCGCTCGAGGTCGACGGCGATCGAATCGCGGGTGGTGCCGGGCACATCGGAGGCGATCATGCGCTCCTCGCCCAGCAGCCGGTTCACCAGGGTGGACTTGCCGACGTTCGGGCGGCCGATGAAGGCGACGCGGATGCGGTCCGGATCGTCGGAGAGCACCTCGGCATCACCGTCCTCGGGCAGGCGCTCCAGCACCTCGGACATCAGCTCGTCGATGCCGCGGCGGTGCGCGGCCGCCACCGGCAGCGCCTGCTCCAGGCCGAAGGAAGCGAACTCGGCCAGGGCCGTGCCCAGGTCGATGCCGTCGACCTTGTTCACCACCAGCAGGAAGGGCCGGCCGCTGCGGCGCAGCCAGGCCAGGATGGCCTCGTCCATGGCCGAGGGACCTTCGCGGCCGTCGACCACGAACAGGGTGAGATCGGCTTCTTCCACCGCCGCCCTCGCCTGCCGGGCGGTGGCACCGGCCAGGCCTTCCTCCTCGCCGGACAGGCCGCCGGTATCGCAGACGACGAAGGGCCGGCCCTCGTCCAGGCGGCAGATGCCGTAATTGCGGTCGCGGGTCACGCCCGGTTCGTCGTGCACCAGCGCATCGCGGCTGCGCGTGAGCACGTTGAACAGCGTGGACTTGCCTACGTTGGGACGGCCGACGAGGGCAACCAATGGCAGCACGATGGCCTCTCCGGCAATGGGCGGCCGGGCATCGCGCCCGGCCGCGGAAGGAACGGGTTACTGCAGGCGGTAAGCCGAGAGCTTGCCCTCGCCGCTGATGGCGAAGAGCAGGCCGGTGGTGGTCGACACCTGCGGGGTGCCGCGGATCGGCGCCTTGTCAACGCGCTGGCGGGCGACGATGCGGCCATCGTCCGGGCTGATCCAGTGCAGGTAACCCTCGAGGTCGCCGAACACCACGTAGCCGCCGTGCACGGCCGGACCGCTGAGCCAGCGGCGGGCCAGCAGCTCATGCTTCCACAGCGCGTTGCCGCTGCTGCGGTCCAGCGCCCAGACGGTGCCGGTGGGATCGGCCATCAGCAGGCGGTCGGCGAGCAGGGCCAGGCCGCCGTAGGTACCGGTGTCGCGCGACCACAGCGGCTGGCCGTTGGCCGACAGGATGGCCATGGTCTGGCCGCCGACGCTGGTGGCGTACAGCTCGCTGTAGCCCAGCGCCAGGTCGCCATCGATGTCGGCCATGCGATCCAGGTCGCTGCGGCCTTCCGGCGCCGCGACGCGCTGCATCCAGGCCACGGCGCCGTCGCCCAGCTGCAGCGCCACCACATGGCCGTCCTCGTAACCCAGGAACACACGCTGGCCGTCGCTGATTGGCGTGCCGTTGCCGCGGGTGGACAGGGTCGGCAGGCCGCGGTCGTAGACCCAGCGGCGGGTACCGTCAGCGGCATCCAGGCCGAAGGTACGGCCGTCATTGCTGCGCACGACCACGCGATCGCCGGCCACCAGCGGCGGCGCGATCACTTCGGAGGTGACCTTGGCGCGCCAGCGCTCGGTGCCGGTGGCGGCATCCAGGGCCACCACTTCGCCGTTGCGGCCACCAGCGACGACCAGGCCGTTGCCGACGCCCGGGCCACCGCTCACGCCGCCGTCGGCGACGCGCTTGCGCCAGATGCGCCAGGCGCTGCCGTCCTTGCCGTAGGGCGCGACCATGGTCTTCCACTGCACCTTGCCGGTGTTGGCGTCCACCGCCATCACCTCGCCGTCGCCGTCGTAGACGTAGACGCGGTCGCCTTCGACGGCGACCTGCTGGCGCAGGCCCATGCGCTTCTGCTCGTCGCCGAGCTTGATCGACCAGACGTGGCTCACGGTCACGCCCGGGGCGATCTCGGTCAGCTCGGCCGGCTCCAGCGCCTTCTCGGCATCGCTGGCGAGCCAGCCCTTGATGGTGCTGCAGCCGCTGGCGGAGACGGTCAGGGCCAGGGCGAGTACGAGGGTGCGGATGCGCATGCGATCAGGTCTCCGGCTGGCCGGGCAGCTGGCCGCCGGCTTCGGTGAGCTTCATTTCCAGCAGCGGGCGGATCGCCGCTGCCTCGTCGAGATTGGCCAGGGCCTGGGCGTAGGCCTCGCGGGCCCGCTCGCGCCGGCCCAGGGCCAGCTCGGCATCGCCACGCAGCTCGGCCACCGAGGCGGCGTAGCGGCCGCCGGGCTCCAGCGCGGTCAGTCGCTCCAGCACTTCCTCGTGCCGACCCAGGGTGAGCAGCACGCGGGCGGCGCGCAGTTGCAGCAGGTCGGCCAGCTCGGCATCCAGGCCTTCGCGGGACACGCCGTCCAGTTCGGCCAGGGCCTGCTCGCCCTGCCCTTCGGCCAGGCGGCGCTCGGCCAGGGCCAGGGCGATCAGGGCCGGGTACGGGCTGTTCGGGTGGTTCTGCCGCAGCGAGGCGGCGAAGGCATCGGCCTTCCCGGTCTCACCAGCTTCCAGGGCCTTGGCGAAGGCCAGGTACTCGCCGCCGGCCAGGGCCTGCTGCTGCGCCTTGTTGCCCTGCCACCACTGCCAGCCCCAGAGGGCGGCGAGGCCGAGGGCGACGCCCAGCAGCAGGGAGGAACCATTGTTCTTCAGCCAGGTGCGGACGCGTTCGCCCTGTTCGTGTTCGTCAAACTCGCTCATGCATTACTCGTGCGGCCCGCGCGTGGCGCGGGCATGGGTCATGGGAACCCGCGCCTCAGTGGCGCGGCCTGGCGATTTCGCCGCTGGAGGATACCGCAAAGCGCGCCACGTTCGCCGACCGGTAAGGCGCCAGGTCGAGCGACTGGCCGGCGACACGCACCTCCACCGCATCGGCATTGCCGATGGTGACACTGCCCACCTGGCCGGGGGCGTAGCGGCGTTCCTCGCCCGCGGCGACCAGGCCGCGTTCGATGCGCATGCCGCGGGTGTCCAGCACCTCCACCCAGCTCTCGCCGAGGAAGTTCATCACCAGCCCGGCGGTTTCGAGTGCCGGCTGCGGACGCTGCGTGGACGGCGGCACCGGCGCGATCGAGGCCATCACCGGATCGGGACCGGCGCTGGCCGGTGCATCGACCCGCGACGCACCCGCGTCGGCGACCGGCGGAAGCGCCAGCGGCTGGCCGGCCTCGCCCGCCAGGGCCTCGGCCTGCTGCAGCACCGCTTCGGGTTCCAGGGTCAGCGGCGCCGGCGGTTCCACCGACTGGAAATGCCGCACCACCAGCACCACCGGCACCACCAGCACGGCGGTCATCACCAGGTAGACGGCACTGCGGATGCCGCGGTCCAGGGAATGCCGCAGCCGCGACTGCGAGGCCATGGTGACCAGCTCCGGCGCCCGGGCCCGGTTCACCACCGGCTCGGCCAGCTCGTCCGGCAGGCCCAGCAGGCGCAGGTAGCTGCCCAGGTAGCTGCGCACGTAGATCGGCGCGCCGAGGCGGTCCCAGTCCTCCCGTTCCATGGCCTCGATGATGGCCACCGGCAGGCGTAACTGATGGCCGACGGCTTCGGTGCTCAGGCCCTGTCTTTCGCGGCCGTGCTTGAGTTGCAGGCCGATCGGCTCGTCGAAGAGCGGCTTCTGAATCGCTTCCTGGCTCATTACTGGCGCGCCCCCTCCGGCGCGGTCGGCGTGTAGTCGGGGAACAACTGCTGCAGGCGCTGACGATAACGCCGGGCACTGCCGCTGTCGCCGGCGGCCTCCTCGATGCGGGCCGCCAGGTCCAGCAGTTCCGGGGTGCTGGCGCCGACGGCTTCGCGCCGCTGCACGAAGGCACGGGCGCTCATGTAGTCGCCGTTGGCGTACTCGACCTGGGCGATCAGCTCCAGCAGGGCCGGATCCTGTGGCGACAGATCCAGGCCGTGGCGCAGATAGGTCTCGGCCCGCTCCGCCCTGCCGGCCTGCCAGGCGCAGCGGCCGGCGTTGTAGTAGGCCTGGTGCTTGTTGGCGTAGAAGGGATCTGCGAAGGCGCGGGCGAACTGCGTTTCCGCGCCTTCGAAGTCACCCTTGCGGCACAGCCAGGCGCCGTAGGCGTTGGCGACGTAGCCGGCCTCGGGCGCCAGCCTGGCGGCGCGGGCATAGCTTTCACCGGCCTTGCCGGGCTGGTTGATCCGCTCCTGGATCATCGCCATCACCAGGTGCAGGTCGGCATTGTTGGGATCGGTGCGCAGGCCGCGCTGGGCGCGGTCGTAGGCGTACTCGAGCTTGCCGGAGTTCAGGTAGCTCTGGGCCAGGCGCAGGTTGGCGCCGCCCTGGGTACTGGCCGCCGCACCGCGGCCACCGGTCGGGCCCGAGGTCGTTCCGCCCGTTCCGGCGCAGGCCGCCAGCGACAGGGCCAGGAGGGCGACGGGCAACAGGCGACCGGTATCAAGCAGCATCGGAGACTCCCTTCTGTTCGAGCTTGCGGCGGAATTCCGCCTGGCGGCGCGTGCGGTCCATGACCTGGCCCTTGAGCTGGCCGCAGGCGGCGTCGATGTCGTCACCCCGGGTCCGCCGCACCATGGTCAGCACGCCGGCGTCGAGCAGGATCTTCTGGAAGGCGCGGATCTCGGCCTCGCCGCTGCGCTCGAAACGGGTGCCCGGGAACGGGTTGAACGGAATCAGGTTGACCTTGGCGGCGTCGGCGTACTGCATGCGGTTGCTGAAGGACTTCATCAGCTTCGCCAGTTCGCGCGCCGTCGCCGGGGAATCGTTCACGCCCTTCATGAGCGTGTACTCGAAGGTGATGGAATCGCCCTTCTTCTTGCGCTGCAGGTAGCGCACGCAGGCGTCCATCAGCTCGGCGATCGGGTACTTCTTGTTGAGCGGGATCAGCTCGGTGCGCAGCTCGTCATTGGGCGCGTGCAGCGACACCGCCAGCGCCACGTCGGATTCCTCGGCCAGGCGGTCGATCATCGGCACCAGGCCGGAGGTCGAGAGGGTGACGCGCTTGTTGGCCAGGCCGAAGCCGAGGTCGTCGCGCATCAGGCTCATGGCGCGGACGACGTTGTCGAAATTCAGCAGCGGCTCGCCCATGCCCATCATCACCACATTGGTGAGCTTGCGGTTGAGGTGGGTCTTGTTGCCCAGGTGCCGCGAGGCGACCCAAACCTGGCCGATGATCTCGGCGGTGCTGAGGTTGCGGTTGAAGCCCTGGGTGGCGGTGGAGCAGAACTGGCAGTTCAGGCCGCAGCCGACCTGGCTGGACACGCACAGCGTGCCGCGGCCCTTGTCGGGGATGAATACCGCCTCGATGGCGTTGCCCGCGTCCATGCCCAGCAGCCACTTGTGGGTGCCGTCGGCGCTGGGCTTGTCGAACAGGACGTTGGGCGGACGGATCTCGGCATGCTGCTCGAGCCGGGCGCGCAGCGCCTTGCCCACGTCGGTCATTTGGGAAAAGTCGGTGACGTGCTGGTGGTAGATCCACTTCATCACCTGGTGGGCACGGAAGCGCTTCTCGCCGAGGACTTCGGCGAAGAAGCGCTCCATGCCGGCGCGATCGAGATCGAGCAGGTTCACGCGCCCCGCTTCGGCCGGGCCCTGCCCGGCCGGCGTGGCGACGGAATTGTCGGCGTTCCCGATCACGGCGTTCCTGCTGCGGCTCAGCGCGGGCAGAGTTCGGTGGCGCTGAAGAAGTAGGCGATCTCGATCGCGGCGTTCTCCAGGCTGTCGGAACCGTGCACGGCGTTGGCGTCGATGGTTTCGGCGAAGTCGGCGCGGATGGTGCCCGGCGCGGCTTCCTTCGGATTGGTGGCGCCCATCAGCTCGCGGTTCCTGGCCACCGCGTTCTCACCCTCGAGCACCTGGATCATCACCGGGCCGGAGGTCATGAACTCGACCAGCGCATTGAAGAACGGGCGCTCGCGGTGAACGGCGTAGAAGCCCTCGGCTTCCTTGCGGCTGAGGTGCTTCATCTTGGCGGCGATGATCTTCAGGCCGGCCTTCTCGAAGCGGCTGTAGATCTCGCCGATGACGTTCTTGGCGACAGCGTCGGGCTTGATGATGGAAATGGTGCGTTCCAGCGCCATGTAGTGCTCCAGTGGATGGTGGGGGTTTCGGAGCCCGTCAATCTAGCACAAAACCCCGCCCGGACACGGGTTTAGCGTAAATCCTTGGGCATTTCCAGCAGCATGTCCGGGGCCCCGCTCCGGGGTCCGCGCGGCATCCCCTCCCCTACGGGCGTTTCAACCGCCCATTTGACGGCCGCCCCAGGCCGGGCATAATCGCCAACACCCGTTTGAATCGAGCGATGGCAGGCCATGTCCACCAGCCACTTCAACACCAAGGAACGCATCCTCGGCGCCGCCGAGGAGCTGTTCGCCCAGCACGGCTTCGCCGGCACCTCGCTGCGCCAGGTCACCAGCCGGGCCGACGTCAACATCGCCGCCGTCAACTACCACTTTGGCAGCAAGGAGAACCTGGTCAACGAGGTCTTCCGGCGCCGGATGGACGAGATGAGCGAGCGCCGCCTGGTCCTGCTGCGCAAGGCCCGCGAGCAGAACCCCGGCGACCTGGAGGCCATCCTGGCCGCCTTCATCGAGCCGCCCCTGGCCCTGACCCTGGACCGGCACGGCGGCTCGGCCTTCGTCCGGGTGCTGGCCCGGGCCTATGCCGAGAAGAACGACGGCCTGCGCAAGTTCCTCTCCGACAATTACGGCCACGTCCTGCGCGAGTTCGCCAAGGCCATCCACCAGGCGCTGCCGGACCTGGCCAAGGAGGACCTGTACTGGCGCCTGGACTTCGTCGCCGGCGCCCTCACCTATGCCATGTCCGATTTCGGCCTGATCAAGCGCCCCGGCGGGGTGTCCGAGAAGGCCCATTGCGAGAAGGCCGCCCAGGCCCTGATCCGCTTCGCCGCCGCCGGGCTGCGCGCCCCGGCCTGAGCCCCGGCGGCCGCCCCACCGAATCCGTCCCACGTTTTCCCCACGGAGTACCCCATGTCGCAACTACTCATCCGCAAGGTCGCCGTGCTCGGCGCCGGCGTGATGGGCGCGCAGATCGCCGCCCATCTGGTCAACGCCGGCGTGGACACCGTCCTGTTCGACCTGCCCGCCAAGGAGGGCCCGGCCAACGGCGTGGTGGACAAGGCCATCGCCAACCTCGGCAAGCTCTCCCCGGCGCCGCTGGCCAGCAAGTCCCTGGCCGCCGCCATCACCCCGGCCAACTACGACCAGCACCTGGAGCTGCTGCGCGGCTGCGACCTGGTGATCGAGGCCATCGCCGAGCGCATGGACTGGAAGAAGGCGCTGTACGAGAAGATCGCCCCCTTCCTGGCCCCGCACGCCATCCTGGCCTCCAATACTTCCGGCTTGTCCATCAATGGCTTGGCGGATGTTCTTCCGGAAGAACTTCATACCCGGTTCTGCGGCGTGCATTTCTTCAACCCGCCGCGCTACATGCACCTGGCGGAGTTGATCCCCTGCCGCAAGACTGATCGGCACGTCCTTGAAGGACTTGAGACTTTCCTGGTCACTACCCTGGGCAAGGGCGTGGTCTACGCCAAGGACACGCCGAACTTCATCGGCAACCGCATCGGCGTCTTCTCCATCCTCTCCACCCTGCACCACACCGCCGAGTCCGGCCTGGGCTTCGACGAGGTGGACGCGCTGACCGGTCCGCTGCTGGGCCGTCCCAAGTCCGCCACCTACCGCACCTCGGACGTGGTCGGCCTGGACACCATGGCGCACGTGGTCAAGACCATGGCCGACACCCTGCCGGACGACCCCTGGCACAAGTACTTCAAGACCCCGGCCTGGATGCAGGCCCTGATCGACAAGGGTGCCCTCGGCCAGAAGACCGGCGCCGGCATCTACATGAAGAAGGGCAAGGACATCCTGGTGCTCGACCTGGGCAAGCAGGACTACCGCCCCTCCTCCGGCCAGGCCGACCCGGGCGTGGTCGAGATCCTCAAGCTCAAGGACCCGGTGGAGAAATTCGCCAGGCTGCGCGCCAGCGAGCATCCGCAGGCCCGCTTCCTCTGGGCGCTGTTCCGCGACCTGTTCCACTACAGCGCCTACCACCTGGGCTCGATCGCCGACACCGCCCGCGACGTCGACCTGGCCATCCGCTGGGGCTACGGCTGGAGCCTGGGTCCGTTCGAGACCTGGCAGGCCGCCGGCTGGAAGCAGGTGGCCAACTGGATCGCCGAGGACATCGTCGCCGGCAAGGCCATGGCGCAGGTGCCGCTGCCGGACTGGGTGTTCGACGGCCGCGACGGCGTGCACGCCGCCCAGGGCAGCTTCAGCCCGACCCGCGGCGAGCTGCTGCCGCGCTCCAACCTGGCCGTCTACAACCGCCAGCGTTTCCCGGACCCGGTGCTGGGCGAGCGCGCCAACCCCGGCGAGACCGTGTTCGAGGACGACTCGGTACGCATGTGGCATGACGGCGACGGCATCGCCGTGCTGGGCTTCAAGACCAAGATGAACACCGTCTCCGACGGCGTCCTGGCCGGCATCCAGAAGGCGGTGGACATCGCCGAGCGCGACTTCCGCGGCCTGGTGCTGTGGCAGGCGAAGGAGCCCTTCTCCGCCGGCGCCGACCTCAGCGGTGCCCTGGCCTCGCTGCAGGCCGGCAAGCTGGCCGAGTTCGAGGCCATGGTGAAGACCTTCCAGGCCACCAGCCAGCGCATCAAGTACGCCCTGGTGCCGGTGGTGGCGGCCGTGCGCGGCATGGCCCTGGGCGGCGGCTGCGAGTTCCAGATGCACTCGGCCCGCACCGTCCTGGCCCTGGAGAGCTACATCGGCCTGGTCGAGGCTGGCGTCGGCCTGCTGCCGGCCGGCGGCGGCCTGAAGGAGATCGCCGTGCGCGCCTCGGCGGCGGCCGGCCCGGGCGGAGACGTGTTCGCCGCGCTCAAGCCCTACTTCGAGGCGGTGGCCATGGCCAAGGTCTCCGGCTCGGCCCTGGAGGCCAAGGAGCTGAAGCTGGCCCGCGAGGGCGACCTGGTGGTGTTCAACGCCTACGAGCTGCTGCACGTGGCCAAGGCCCAGGCCCGCGCCCTGGCCGAGTCGGGTTACCGCCCGCCCCTGCCCGCCCGCCGCATCCAGGTGGCCGGCGACGTCGGCATCGCCACCTTCCGGATGATGCTGGAGAACATGCTCGAGGGCCGCTTCATCTCCGAGCACGACTACGAGATCGGCAAGCGCATCGCCACCGTCCTCTGCGGCGGCGAGGTGGACCGCGGTTCCCTGGTGGACGAGGACTGGCTGCTGGCGCTGGAGCGTGAGCACTTCATCGCCCTGGCGCAGATGCCCAAGACCCAGGAACGCATCATGCACACCCTCAAGACCGGCAAGCCGCTGAGGAACTAAGACAATGAGCAAGCAGATCCAGGACGCCTACATCGTCGCCGCCACCCGCACGCCGGTCGGCAAGGCCCCGCGCGGCGTCTTCCGCAACACCCGCCCGGACGAGATGCTGGCGCACGTGCTCAAGGCCGTGGTCGCCCAGGCCCCGGGCATCGACGTCAACCGCATCGAGGACGCCATCATCGGCTGCGCCATGCCCGAGGGCGAGCAAGGCATGAACGTGGCGCGCATCGGCGTGCTGCTGGCCGGCCTGCCCAACACGGTGGCGGCGCAGACCATCAACCGCTTCTGTTCCTCCGGCCTGCAGGCGGTGGCGCTGGCGGCCGACCAGATCCGTCTCGGCCAGGCCGACCTGGTCCTGGCCGGCGGCACCGAGTCCATGTCGATGGTGCCGATGATGGGCAACAAGGTGGCGCTCAGCCCCAGGGTTTTCCAGGACGACAACGTCGCCATCGCCTACGGCATGGGCATCACCGCCGAGAAGGTGGCCGAGGAATGGAAGGTCAGCCGCGAGGACCAGGACGCCTTCGCCCTCGCCTCGCACCAGAAGGCCCTGGCCGCCCAGGCCGCCGGCGAATTCAAGGACGAGATCACGCCCTACCAGGTGATCTCGCGCCAGCCCGACCTGGCCGGCAACACCGTGCGCCTGCGCGAGCTGCTGGTCGAACAGGACGAGGGCCCGCGCGCCGACACCAGCGCCGAGGGCCTGGCCAGGCTGCGGCCGGTGTTCCGCGCCGGCGGCAGCGTCACCGCCGGCAACAGCTCGCAGATGAGCGACGGCGCCGGCGCGGTGCTGCTGGCGTCCGAGCAGGCGATCAAGGACTACGGCCTGACCCCGCTGGCCCGCTTCGTCAGCTTCGCGGTCGCCGGCGTGCGTCCGGAAGTGATGGGCATCGGCCCGATCGCCGCTATTCCGAAGGCGCTCAGGCAGGCCGGCCTGAGCCAGGAGCAGCTGGACTGGATCGAGCTCAACGAGGCCTTCGCCGCCCAGGCCCTGGCGGTTATCCGCGACTGCGGCCTGGATCCGGCCAAGGTGAACCCGCTGGGCGGCGCCATCGCCCTGGGCCACCCGTTGGGTGCCACCGGCGCCATCCGCACCGCGACCATCGTGCACGGCCTGCGCCGGCGCAAGCAGAAGTACGGCATGGTCACCATGTGCATCGGCACCGGCATGGGCGCCGCCGGCATCATCGAAGCCCTCTGAACCTTCGCTGCCTCACCAGAACCCCCGGGCGACCGGGGGTTCTTGCTTCGACGCGGATCAACGCGGATAGAGCCCTTGATTCATTTCTGATTGGTCCTGTCCGCGCAACTCCGCATCAAGAGATCAGGCCAACCGGGTGCCGTTGGGGACGGGGCGTTCCAGGGCGGTGAGGACGACGCCGGCGTCGGTGGGGAAGCCGGTGAGCAGGAATTCGGAGCGGAAGGGGCCGACCTGCTTGGGCGGGAAATTGATCACCCCGACCACCTGCCGGCCGACCAGGTCTTCGGCCGAGTACAGACGGGTGACCTGGGCGCTGGTCTTCTTCACCCCGTGCGGGCCGAAGTCCACCCACAGCTTCCAGGCCGGCTTGCGCGCCTCCGGGAAGGGCTCGACCTTGAGCACGGTGCCGGCGCACAGCCAGACCTTCTCGAACTCCGCCCAGCTCAGCTCCGGCATTTCCGTGCTCATCGCTTCCTCCGTTCCGTCCAGTCCTTCCAGGCGTCCTTCGCCTGCAGCCACCAGTAGCCCAGCTGCGCGCCGAGCATGCCGAAGGGCTTGCAGGCGGAGACCAGGCCGTAACGCGAGAGCTCGCGCCAGCGGGTATCGCTCTCGGCGATCGCCGAGGCGAGCAGCTCGCCGGCGAAGGTAGTCGGCGCCACGCCGTGGCCGCCAAAGGCCTGGCCCAGCCAGAGGCCGGGCTCGACCTCTCCGATCTGCGGCATCTCGTGCCGGGCATAGCTCATCAGCCCGGACCAGGCGTGCTCGATGCGCACGCCCGCCAGCTGCGGGAACACCCGCGCCAGGTCGGCGCGCAGCAGGCGTTCCACCTCGGCCGGCGACCGGTCGCGGACGGAGATCCGCCCGCCCCAGAGCAGGCGTCCATCCGGCGTCGGCCGGTAATAGTCGAAGGCGAAGCGGCTGTCGTAGATCGCGGCGCGGGTGCGCAGCACCTCGTCCATGCGCGCGCCCAGCGGCTCGGTGACCATCACATAGGTGGCGATCGGCAGCACCGAGGCATCCACGCGCCGGTGCAGGCCGGCCAGGTAACCGCCGCAGGCCAGCACCACCTTCTCCGCCCGCACCTCGCCCTGGGTTGTGCGCACCCGCCAGCCGGCGCCATCGCGCTCCAGGCCGACGACCGGGCTGTCCTCATGCACGCGCACGCCCTGCTCCGTCGCCGCCGCGGCCAGGCCGCGGGCATAGGCCAGCGGATTGAAATGCAGGGCATTGCGCTCGAACAGGGCATCGCCGTAGCGCTCGCTGCGCACCTGCTCGCGCAGCTGCCCGCGCGGCACCCATTCCCACTGCACGCCGTAGTGCTCGGCCAGCAGGCGCTGGCGCCGGCGCAGCACCTCCGGGTCACGGAACCAGTTCACCCACAGCACGCCGGCATCGGTGGCCTGGCAGTCGATGCCGTACTGGCCGATGCGGCGGCGGATGCGTTCGACGGCGTCCACCGTGCCCTGGTACAGGCGGCGGGCCCGCTCCGGGCCGAGATGCTCCAGCAGCGAGGCCTCGCCCAGCGAAAAGCCGCCGAAGACGAAACCGCCATTGCGGCCGGAGGCGCCGTGGCCCACTTCGTGGGCCTCGAGCAGGACGACATCGCGATGGCCGCGCTCGGCCAGGCCCAGGGCGGTGTTCAGGCCGGCGAAGCCGCCGCCGACGATGACCGTCCCTGCTTCACTCCTGCCCGTCAGCGCCGGGTAACGGGCGCCTGCCGGCGCCGTCGCCCGATAGTAGGCGGAGCCCGCGTCCATGGCCCTCAGCCGGAAGCCCCGGCTCCGACGTCGCCGCCGTGCGGCAGGTCGGGCTGCTGCTCCTGCGTGCCGCCCGGCACGTACTCCGGCACCGCCTCGCGCAGCAGCGAGAACAGGGCTTCGTCGCTTCCCGGCGTGGCCAGCAGCGTCTCCATGTGATCCAGCAGCGCCTGGATGCGTTCGAGGTCGGCGGTACGCGGCAGCGCCCGGAGGATGCGCGGGTGACGGGTGCGCTGGTAGCGCTCGGAGGGATCGAACAGGATCTCGTGCAGCTTCTCGCCCGGGCGCAGGCCGGTATAGGTCACGGCGATGTCGATGCCCGGGCGCTTGCCGCTGAGGCGGATCATCTGCTCGGCCAGCTCGCGGATCGCCACCGGCCGGCCCATGTCCAGGGCATAGACGGCGGTGGGCAGCTCGTCGAGGCTGACCGAGTGCAGGATCAGCTGGCAGGCCTCGGGAATGGTCATGAAATAGCGGGTGACCTCGGGATGGGTCACGGTGACCGGACCGCCGGCGGCGATCTGCTGCCGGAACAGCGGCACCACGCTGCCGGCCGAATCCAGCACGTTGCCGAAACGCACCACCGCCAGCTTGACGCCGTCGCCGGCGAAGACCGCCTGCGCCGCCAGCTCGGCGAAACGCTTGCTGGCGCCCAGCACGTTGACCGGGCAGATCGCCTTGTCGGTGGAGATCAGCACGAAGCTGCCCACGCCCAGCTCGCGGCAGGCGCGGGCGACGGTGGCGGTGGCGCCGACGTTGTTGCGCAGCGCCTCGCGCACCTGCGCCTCCAGCAGCGGCACCTGCTTGCAGGCGGCGGCATGGAAGACGAAATCGACGCCGCCCTGCAGGGCGATGCGGCAGGCGACCGGATCGCCGCAGTCGGCCAGGAAGGGCCGGACGTCCGCCTGCGGGTAGTCGCGGCGGAGTTTCTCGGCGATTTCCACCAGCGGCAGCTCGGCGCGTTCGAACAGCACCACCTGCGCCGCGCCGGCCGCCACGCATTGCCGCGCCAGTTCCGATCCGATCGAACCGCCGGCGCCGGTGACCACCACCCGCTTGCCGGCGATGGTCTCCGACACCGCCTCGAACTCGACCGGCTTGCGGCCGAGCAGGTCCTCGATCCTGACCTCGCTCAGCTCCAGCCGCCGACTCTTGCCTTCGAGCATATCGGCCAGGCGCGGCACGGTGCGGAACGGCAGGCCGGTCTCGTCACACAGGGCCACCACCCGCTGCATCTCCGGCGCCGTGGCCGAGGGCATGGCGATCACCAGCAGCTGCGGCGCGGTTTCCTGGGCGATGTAGGGCAGCTCGTCCAGGGTGCCCAGCACCGGCACGCCCTGCACCTTCGCCCCCTTGAGCGCGGCCTGGTCGTCGAGCAGGCCGACCGGCTGGTAGCGGCCGTCGGCGCGCAGCTCGCGCAGCAGGTTCTCGGCGGTACGGCCGGCGCCGAGGATCAGCACGCGGGTACCGCTGCCACGCTTGGCGTGCTGGTAGTCCTTCCACAGGCGATAGAGGAATCGCGGCGCGCCCAGCATGGCCACCAGCGCCACCGGATACGGGATCAGCACCCGTCGTGGCACTTCCGGCAGGCGGCCGAGCAGGAACAGCGCGGCGACGATCAGCAGCACGCCGATCAGCGCGCCGCGAACCAGGTTGGCCAGGTCGGGCAGGCTGGCGAAGCGCCACAGGCCCTGGTAGAGGCCGACCATCTGCAGGGTCACACCCTGCACCAGGATGGCCACCATCAGCTCGAACATCAGTGAGGGCGCCGGCGGCGCGCCGGCGACGCTGGCCAGCCAGCGCAGGCCCGCCCAGACGAAACCGACCATCAGCAGGTCGTGCACCACGATCAGCATGCGTGGCACGACCAGGGCCGCGGGGCCGGAGAAATGCTTCATCACTGCAACTCCAGGGAACGGGGCGCCATCGGCCAGCGACGGCGCAGGATCATGTACGCAAGCAGCACCGCCGCCAGCAAGCCCGCCGCCCCGGCCAGGCCGGTGGCCGGGGCGCTGCGCGCCAGCGCGACCGCCGCCAGGCCCAGCCCGGCGCTGACCAGGCCATAGCCCAGGCAGACCGGCGCATGGCCCAGGCCCGCGGCGATCGCCCGCTGGTAGAGGTGCTCGCGATGCGCCTCCCAGAATCGTTCACCGCGGCGCAGGCGTGCCAGCAGGGTCAGGCCGGCATCGACCAGAAAGACGCAGGCCGGCAGCAAGGCCAGCCAGAACGGCACACCGCCCTGCCCGGCCATCAGCACGCCGGCGGCCACCGCGAAGCCCAGGGCATGGCTGCCGACGTCACCGAGGAAAACCCGGGCGCGGGGGAAATTCAGCGGCAGGAATCCGGCGCAGGCCGCCGCCAGCACCAGGCCCAGCCAGCGCGCCGGACCCTCGGCCAGCGCGGCCAGGCTCAGCCCGAACAGCAGGGCCTGGCTGCCGGCCAAGCCGTTGCTGCCATCCATGAAGTTCCAGATGTTCACCAGGGCGACGATCAGCAGCCAGGCCACGGCGGCGCCGGCCAACGGACCCAGCCAGTCCGGCTCCAGCGGCAGCGCCCAGGCCAGCGGGGCGGCGCCCAGCGCCTGGCCCAGGGCCTTGGCCCAGGCCGGCAGCGGCCGCAGGTCGTCCACCAGGCCGATGCCCGCCACCAGCAGCAGGCCCGGCACGAAGGCCCAGGCCGGCACGCCCTGGGCGGGCACCACCAGCAGCAGCGCCAGGGCGATGCCGATGCCGCCACCACGCGGCGTGGCCTCGGCATGCAGGCGGCGCTCCTCCGGCTGGTCCAGCACGCCGCGGCGGCGGGCCCAGTGCTGCCAGGCCCAGGTGGCGACGAAGCTGCCGGCCAGCGCCACCGCCAGCCAGGCCGGCCATTGTTCCGGAAGGACCTCCGCGCTCATTCCGTCACCGCCCCGTGCACCGGCTTCACGCTGCCCCAGGATTTGCAGCCCGGGCACTGCCAGTGATGGGCGCGGGTGCCGAAGCCGCAGCGCTGGCAGCGGTAGCCGGGCGTGCGTACCAGCAACTGTTCGGTGATCTGCCGCAGTGTGCGCAGCGTCGCCGCGGGGTCGGCCTCCGGATCCTTGAGGCTGAGTTCGATGTAGGCCGCCTCGCCGCGCACCGAGGGGCGCTGGCGCAGCTGCGCGGCCAGGAACTCCAGCGAAGCCCGCGTGCCCTCGTCCCGCTGCAGGATGCGGGCCAGGGCCAGCACCGGCGAGATGCCCGGGTACTGTTCGATCATCTCCATCAGGAAACCGCGGGCGCGGGCCATCTCGCCACGGCGTTCGTAGCAGGCCAGCAGCGGCTCGAGGATCTCCGGCAGGAATTCGATGTCGTGCCGGGCCACGCGCTCGTAGGCGCGGATGGCGGCGGCGTCATTGCCCAGCGACTGCTCCAGCGTGCCCTCGACCAGGCCGGCGCGGACGCAGTGGCTGTCGGCGGCATAGGCTTCGAAGATGTGCTCGCGGGCCTGCTCCGGCTGTCCGGCCAGGCGTGCCTTCTCGGCCAGCTCGCAGTGGAACTGGGCGATCAGCCGGCCCATCGGTTCGCCGCTTACCGACTCGTACTGGCGGGCGTGCTCGATGGCCTTGGTCCAGTCGCGTTCGGCCTGGTAGATCGAGATCAGGTGCTTGAGCGCCTGCGGTGCCTGCACCCCCACCCGGACCAGGTCGGTGAACAGGGTTTCGGCGCGGTCCAGCAGGCCGGCGCGCATGTAGTCCTCGCCCAGGGCCAGCACCGCCCGGGTCTTCTGCTCGTCGCTCAGGCCGGGACGGGCAACCAGGCTCTGGTGCAGGCGGATGGCACGGTCGACCTCGCCGCGGCGCCGGAACAGGTGGCCCAGGGCGAACTGCGTCTCCACCGTGTCCTTGTCCACGGCGGCGATCTGCAGGAAGACCTCGATGGCCTTGTCCTGCTGCTCGTTGAGCAGGTAGTTCAGGCCGCGGAAATAGGTATTGGACAGGCGCGACACCCGCGCGCCGCCCTTGCGCTCGCCGCCGCGGCGGCCGGCCAGCCAGCCGCTGGCCGCCGCGACCGGCAGCAGGAGCAGCAGCCAGAAATACTCAGTCATGGCCCGTCGGCGGTTCGGTCGGCGCCGCTTCCGCCGTCGCGGCATGGCGGCGGCGGCGCGGCCAGACCACTTCCACCATCAGCACCAGCCCGGCCAGCAGCGCGCCGGCCAGCAGCGCGAACAGCAGGGCCGCGCCCAGGTAGGTATCCAGCACGGTGAAGCCCAGGTCCACCCGCACGGGGTCACGATTGAGCGCGCTGAACAGCACGCCCGCCAGGACGAACAGCAGGGCCAGCAAGACTTTGATCAGGCGCATCCGCTCAGGGTCCTGTGAAGGGTCCCGCGAAGCTTATCGCAGCGGAGGCGGAAGCTCAGCCCTCGGCGGTGGACGGATCGCCCGCGTTGCCACCGGCATTGCCGGCGTTGACGCGGTCCCGCAGTTCCTTGCCGGGCTTGAAATGGGGAACGTACTTGCCGGGCAGCGCCACCGATTCCCCGGTCTTGGGGTTGCGGCCCATGCGCGGCGGACGGAAATGCAGGGAGAAGCTGCCGAAGCCACGGATCTCGATGCGCTCGCCCTGGGTCAGGGCACCGCTCATCATCTCGAGCAGGGTCTTGACCGCCAGGTCCACGTCGTCGGCCTTGAGGTGGGCCTGGCGACGCGCCAGCACTTCGATCAGCTCGGACTTGGTCATCTCCGGACTATCCCTCGTATCGCGGAAGAAGCGCGGCCCGGGCGAACCCGGGCCGCGTTAGCTGCGGCGATTACTCGCCCTTGTTCAGCTGTTCGCGCAGCAGGGCGCCCAGCTTGGTGGTACCGGCGGAGGCGTCGTAGGACTTGTTGACCTCGGCCAGGGTCTCGGCCAGCTCTTCCTCGTCCTTGGCGCGGATCGAGAGCTGCAGCATGCGGCCCTTGCGGTCCATGCCCATGAACTTGGCCTCGACCTTGTCGCCGACCTTCAGGTGCTGGCTGGCATCCTCGACCCGCTCCTTGGCGATGTCGCTGGCGCGGATGTAACCCTCGACACCGCCCTCGAGCTCGATGGTGGCGCCGCGGGCGTCGACTTCCTTGACCACGCCGGTGACGATGCTGCCCTTCTGGGTACCGGCCATGTACTGGCCGACCGGATCCTGCTCCAGCTGCTTGATGCCCAGGGAGATGCGCTCACGCTCCGGGTCGACCGCCAGCACCACGGCCTCGACGGTGTCGCCCTTCTTGAAGTTGCGGACCACGTCCTCGCCGGTGGTGTTCCAGCTGATGTCGGACAGGTGCACCAGGCCGTCGATGCCGCCGTCCAGGCCGATGAAGATGCCGAAGTCGGTGATCGACTTGATCTGGCCGGACACCTTGTCGCCCTTCTTGTGCAGGGCCGAGAAGGCCTCCCACGGGTTCGGGGTGCACTGCTTGATGCCCAGCGAGATGCGGCGGCGCTCGCCGTCGACGTCCAGGACCATGACCTCGACCTCGTCGCCGACCTGCACGACCTTGGACGGGTTGACGTTCTTGTTGGTCCAGTCCATCTCGGACACGTGCACCAGACCCTCGACGCCCGGCTCGATCTCGACGAAGGCGCCGTAATCGGTGACGTTGGAGACCTTGCCGAACAGGCGGGTGCCGGTCGGGTAACGGCGGGCGATGTTCTCCCACGGATCGTCGCCCAGCTGCTTCAGGCCCAGCGAGACGCGGTTGCGCTCGCGGTCGAACTTCAGCACGCGGACGTCCAGCTCGTCGCCGACGTTGACCACCTCGGACGGATGGCGCACGCGCTTCCAGGCCATGTCGGTGATGTGCAGCAGGCCGTCGATGCCGCCCAGGTCCACGAACGCGCCGTAGTCGGTGAGGTTCTTGACCACGCCCTTGACGATGGCGCCTTCCTGCAGGCGCTCGAGCAGCTGCTCGCGCTCGACGCTGTTCTCGCTCTCGACCACCGCACGGCGGGAGACGACGACGTTGTTGCGCTTGCGGTCCAGCTTGATGATCTTGAACTCGAGTTCCTTGCCCTCGAGGTAACCCGGGTCGCGCACCGGGCGCACATCCACCAGGGAGCCCGGCAGGAAGGCGCGCACGTCGCGGATGTCGACGGTGAAGCCGCCCTTGACCTTGCCGGAGATGCGGCCGGTGACGATCTCGCCAGCCTCCATCGAGGCCTCCAGTTCGTCCCAGACCATGGCGCGCTTGGCCTTCTCGCGCGACAGCACGGTCTCGCCGAAGCCGTTCTCGAGGTACTCGAGGGCGACCTTCACGGTGTCGCCGGGAGCCACTTCGATCTCGCCGGCCTCGTTACGGAACTGTTCGATCGGGATGATGCCCTCGGACTTCAGGCCGGCATTGATGACGACCACGTCGGAGCGCACCTCGACCACGGTGCCGCTCACGATGGCGCCCGGCTTGAGCTTGGCGAGCTCGGTCTGGCTCTGCTCGAACAGTTCAGCGAAAGATTCAGTCATTGTCAGGTTACTCGGGTTGGACACACGGGCAGCGGCTCCGCCGCGACCCACCTGTTGGCGCTTGCGCGCATGGGTTGGAAACAACGTTCCCCGCGCCGTCCTGGCGCGGGCATTCGGACCTGCCTGGGAATCGCCGCCGGTCGCGGCGTGCTGCGGTTCCAGCGCTCGGGCTACCGGTACTTTTCCGGAAGCACCGCCAGGACACGCTCGACCACCTCGTGGATGGGCGTGCCGGTGGAGTCCACGACGACCGCGTCCTCCGCGGGCTTCAGGGGCGCCACCGAACGGCTCGCATCGCGCTCGTCCCGAGCGGCGATTTCGTTCAGCAGGTCGGCAAGATTAACCGAAACCCCTTTTTCCTTCAACTGCTTATAGCGCCTCCTGGCCCGCTCCTCGGCGCTGGCGGTCAGGAAGACCTTCCAGGCGGCGTCCGGGAAGATCACCGTGCCCATGTCGCGGCCGTCCGCGACCAGGCCCGGCGGCTTGCGGAAGCTGTGCTGCAGCGCCACAAGAGCGGCCCGGACCGGGGGGTGGGCGGCGATGGCGGAGGCGGCCGCGCCGGCGGTTTCGGTGCGCAGCAGGCGGGTGGCGTCCTTGCCGTTCACGATCACCCGGGGCTCGCCCTCCCCGGCCGTCTCGAAGCGGATCTGGGTCCGGGCGGCGCACTGGGCCACCGCCTCCCCGTCGCTCAGGTCCAGGCCCTCCCAGGCCGCCGCCAGGCCGACCGCCCGGTACAGGGCGCCGGAATCCAGGTAATGCCAGCCCAGGCGCTCGGCCACGGCCCGGCTGATGGTGCCCTTGCCGGAACCGGAGGGACCATCGATGGTCAGCACGGGGATCTTCGACATGGCGCTCATTCTAGCCGCTCGACCCGCAGGCCGAGGCCGAGCGCCGCCGCCTGCCCGGCGAAACCCGGGAAGGACGTGGCGACATTCGCGCAGTCGCGGATGCGCACCTCGCCGTCCGCCAGCTGCGCGGCCACGGCCAGGCTCATGGCGACGCGGTGGTCGCCCAGGCTGTCCACCTCGCCGCCGTGCAGGCGGCCCCCCTCGATGACGGCGCCGTCCGGCCGTTCCTCGATCCGGGCACCCAGGGCGCGCAGGGCATGGGCCATGGCGGCGATGCGGTCGGATTCCTTCACCCGCAGTTCGGCGGCGCCGCGCACCACCGTGCGCCCCCGCGCCAGGGCGGCAGCGACGAACAGGGCCGGGAACTCGTCGATCATGTCCGGCACCAGGGCCTCGTCCAGCTCGATGCCGCGCAGGGGGGCGTGACGCACCCGCAGGTCGGCCACCGGCTCCCCGCCCTGCTCGCCCTCGGCCTCGACGCGGATGTCGGCGCCCATGGCGCGCAGCGCCGTCAGCAGGCCGGTGCGGCGCGGGTTCATGCCGACGCTCCGCAGCAGCAGATCACTGCCCGGCACCAGGCTGGCGGCCACCAGGAAGAAGGCCGCCGAGGAGAAGTCGGCCGGCACCCGCACCTCGGCGGCGCGCAGGCGGTGACCGCCTTCCAATGCCGCCTCGCCAACCCGGAAGCGCACCGGCCAGCCGAAGGCCGCCAGCATACGTTCGGTGTAGTCACGGCTGGGCCGGGGCTCGCGGACCCGGGTCTCGCCGCGGGCATACAGGCCGGCCAGAAGCACCGCCGACTTCACCTGTGCGCTAGCCAGTTCATTATTGAAATCAATTGCTTGTAGATCATTCTTGCCGAAGATTCTCAACGGCGGCAGGCCGCCATCCCCGGCGCCGATGCGGGCGCCCATGCGCCCCAGCGGATCCAGCACCCGCCGCATGGGCCGGCGCGAGAGCGAGGCATCGCCGACCAGCACGCTGTCGAAGGCCTGGCCGGCCAGCAGGCCGGCCAGCAGCCGCATCGCGGTGCCGGAATTGCCGCAGTCGAGTTCGCCCGCCGGCGCCCGAAGCCCATGCAGTCCAACGCCCTGCACCACCCGCTCGCCGGCCGAGGGCGCCTCGATGCGCACGCCCATGCCGCGGAAGATCGCCGCCGTGGCCAGGGTGTCCTCGCCTTCCAGGAAGCCTTCGATACGGCTTTCGCCCTCGGCCAGGGCGGCCAGCATGATGGCGCGATGCGAGACCGACTTGTCGCCGGGCACCCGCAGCTCGCCGCGCAGCGGCGCGCCCGGTCCGGCCAGCCAGTCCTGCCGCCCCGCCATGCCTCAGCCGTGCCGGCGGGCGAAGTCGGCCATGAAGTCCACCAGCGCCGCCACGCCCTCCTCCGGCATGGCGTTGTAGATGGACGCGCGCATGCCGCCGACGGCGCGGTGACCCTTGAGGCCCATCAGGCCGGCGGCCTCGGCCTCGGCCAGGAAGGTCTTGTCCAGGGCCGGATCCACCAGGGTGAAGGGCACGTTCATGCGCGAGCGCGCCGCCGGCTGCACCGGGTTGCGGTAGAAGCCGCCGGAGGCGTCGATGGCGGCGTACAGGCGCTCGGCCTTGCGCCGGTTGCGCTCGCCGAAGGCGGCCAGGCCGCCCTCGGCCTTCATCCACTTCAGCACCAGGCCCAGCACGTACCAGGCGAAGGTCGGCGGGGTGTTGAACATGGAGTCGTTCTTGACGTGGTTCTGCAGCTCGAAGATCGGCGGCAGGTTGCGGCCGTGCCGGCCGAGCAGGTCGCGGCGGATGATGGCCAGGGCCAGGCCGGAGGGTCCCAGGTTCTTCTGGGCGCCGCCGTAGAGCACGCCAAAGCGACGCACGTCAACGGGTTCGGCCAGGAAGTTCGAGGACGCGTCCACCACCAGCGGCACGCTGCCGGTGTCCGGGTAGTCGCGGAACTCGACGCCGTGGATGGTCTCGTTGCCGGTGACGTGCACATAGGCCGCGGACGGATCCAGGTCCCAGCCGGCCGCGTCCGGGATGCCGGTGTAGCCCTGTTCCCTGGCGCTGGCGGCCACCCGGGTCTTCAGCAGCGGCCGGGCGTTGTCCAGGGCCTTCTCGCCCCAGTGGCCGGTGAGCACATAGTCGGCGCCGGCGTCGGGACCGGCCAGGTTCATCGGCAGCAGGGCCGCCAGCACGGTGGCGCCGCCCTGCAGGAAGAGCACGGCGTAATCGTCGGGGATGCCGGCCAGCTCGCGCAGGTCGCGCTCGGCCTCGGCGGCGCACTCCACGAAGGCCTTGCCGCGGTGGCTGACCTCCATCACCGAAGCCCGTTCACCCCGCCATTCCAGCAGTTCGGCCTGGACCTGGCGCAAAACGGATTCCGGCAGCGCGGCAGGGCCGGCGCTGAAGTTGAAGGCACGCGACATGGGATCACCTCGGGGTTGGCATTGGCAGGCTAGCACGGCGTCGACACGCCGGGCATCGGGTCATCCGACGATGCGGGCATCCCCGAGGAGTAATTGCTCGAATTCGATCGCCGGCAGCGGTCGGGCGAACAGGTAACCCTGGCCGAACTGGCAGCCGAGCTCGGTGGCGACCCGGCGCTGGTCCGCCGTTTCGATGCCCTCGGCGGTCATGGCCAGGCCCAGTTCGCGGGCGAAGCCGGCGATGGTGCGGACGATGGCGCGGTGGCGGGCATTGCTGGCGATGTCGCGGATGAACACCTGGTCCATCTTCAGCGCATCGAAGGGCGAGGCGGCGAAGGATTCCAGCGAGGAATAGCCGGTGCCGAAATCGTCCACCACCAGGCCCACGCCCAGGGCCTTGAGCGCCAGCAGCCGTTGTTCGGCCTTGGCGCGGCCACTGCGGAAGGCGGTCTCGGTGACCTCCAGGCGCAGGCAGGCCGGCGGCAGGCCATTGCGCTGCAGCAGCGAGAAAACCTCCTCGACGATGCCGGCCGAGACCATCTGCTTCTCGTCGACGTTGACGTTGATGGCCAGCTCGCTCCACTCCGGGAAGCGGGAGCGCCAGGCCGCCAGCTGCCGGCAGGCCTCGCGCAGCACCCAGGCATCCATGTCGACGATCAGGCCGGTCTCCTCGGCCACCGCCAGGAAGTCGGCCGGCACCAGCAGGCCGCGCACCGGATGCGCCCAGCGCACCAGGGCCTCGGCCCCGACCAGGCGACCGCTGGCCAGGTCGACGATGGGCTGGTAGTGCAGGCGGAATTCGCCCCGTTCCAGGGCCAGGCGGATGTCCGTTTCCAGTTGCAGGCGGCTGAGCGCCTGCTGGTGCATGGCCTCGTCGAAGACCACGAAACCGGACTTGCCGGCGGCCTTGGCCCGGTACATGGCGGTGTCGGCGTCGCGCAGCACCTGGTCGGGCGATTCGTACTCGCGCCGGCCCAGGACAATGCCGACGCTGGCGGCCGAGAACACCTGCTGGCCGGCGATCTCGAAGGGCTGCTCGAACACCCGCAGCACCGTCCGGGCGATGTCCACCGCCCGGGTCAGGCTGCAGGGCCCGTCCGGCAGCAGGGTGAATTCGTCGCCACCGTAGCGGGCGATCAGCGCCTCGCGCAGCAGGTGGTCCTCGAGCCGGCGGGCAATCTGCACCAGCAGGCGGTCGCCGGCGCCATGGCCCAGGCTGTCGTTGACCCACTTGAAGCCGTCCAGGTCCAGGAACAGCACCGCGTAGCCGGCCGCACCGGCATCGCCGCCGACGGTGGTGGCCATGGCCTCGGCCAAGCGCTGGTTGAACAGCATGCGGTTGGGCAGGCCGGTCAGCGGATCGTGGGTGGCGTGGAAGCGCAGCCGGTCCTCGGCCTCGCGCTGGCGGGTGATGTCCAGCACCGTGCCGGTCAGGTGCTCGACCCCGTCCAGCGTCACCGGGCCGATGCTGACCCGGACATAGACCCGGTGCCCGTCCCTGTGCAGCAGGCAGGTCTCGAAATCACCGGACACCGCCTCCCCCGTCTGCCGCCTGCGGTCACGCTCCTCTGACAGCGGGATGCATTCCGGCGCCATGATCTCGCGGTAGTCGTGGCCCTCGAGCTCGTCCTCGCTGCGGCCGACCATCCGCGCGAAGGCGTGGTTGACATAGGTGTAGCGGTCGCCGCGCATGATGTAGACGCCGACCTGGCTGTGCTCGACCAGGGTGCGGTAGCGGGTTTCCGAACGCTGCAAGGCCTGCTGGATGGCGTGGCGCTCATCCACGTCCAGCAGCGAGCCGGTCAGGTGCAGGGGCTTGCCGTCCTCGTCGCGGATCAGGCGGACGCTGGCGCTGACCCACTTCTCGCGGCCGTCGCGCATGCGCGCCCGGGTCTCGTGGTTGCTGAAGCCGCCGTCACGCAGGGCGCGCTCCAGCAGGATCGGCCGCTCGCCGGGATCGACGTACAGGCCGGCCATGCTGCCGACGCCGGACTTGAGCTGCTCGGGATCGTCGTAGCCCAGCAGCGAGGCCATGACCTGGTTGACCTCCATGATCTGCCCGGCCAGGGTGCTGCGGAACAGGCCGGCCGGCGAGCTTTCGAACAGCTCGCGGTAGCGGCGCTCGGCGTCCTCCACCGCCCGCTGCCGGGCGCGCTCCTCGGTGACGTCGCGCAGGGTGCCGGTGGAGGCGATGTCGCCGCGGTACTCGACCGCGTCGGCGCGCACCTCGCAGAGGATGCGGCGGCCGTCCTTGCGGATCAGCCGCACCTCGTAGACCTGGAGCTGGCGCGAGCCCGCCTCGCGACTGGCCCGCCGCTCGGCCTGGGCGGCCAGGTCGTCCGGGTCGACCAGGCGCATGTAGTCCATGCCGGTCAGTTCCGCCACCGGATAGCCGAGGATGTTCGCCATCGCCTCGTTGGCGAACACCACCCTGCCGCGCTGGATCAGGAAGACGCCGTCGCGGCTGTTCTCCACCAGCACCTGGTACAGGGCCTGCGACTGCTTCAGCGCCTCCTCGGCCTCGACCTGGGCGGTGATGTCGATGATCGAGCCTTCGAAGAACAGCGCCTGGCCGTTCTCGTCGAAGACCGCGCGGGCGTTCTCGCTGATCCAGATGATGCTGCCGTCGCGGCGGCGGACCCGGGCCCGGGCCCGTTCCAGGCGGCCGCCGGCGCGCAGCACCGCGTGGGCCTGGGCGACATGCTCCTGGTCCACGTAAAGCAGGCTGGCCTTGCTGGCGACCTCGGCCAGCATCTGCTGCGGCGAGGCGTAGCCGAAGATCCGCGCCATGGCCGGGTTCACGTCGAGGAAACCGCCGCCGGGCAGGCTGCGGTAAAGGCCTTCCGAGGCCGCCAGGTAGAGCGAACGGTAGAAGCGGTGGTCCGGCTCCTCCTCGGGCGCGTCCTCGCCTTCAGGCAGCAGGTAGAGCAGGCAGAACAGCACCGATTCGCCGCCCTCGCTGGCGAACTCGGCGCTCACCAGGCCGGCGCGGACACTGCCGTCGGCGCAGACGATGCGCGCCGGTATCGCCACCGCCCGATGGTCGGCTCGCAGCACGCTCCAGACCCTGGAACGGAAGTCGGGGTCCTGCCAGAGGCCGATGTCCACCGGCAGCCGGCCGATCACCTGCTCCCTGCGCCAGCCGGTGCTACGCTCGAAGGCGGGATTGACGTCGAGGAAGACACCGTCGCTGGCCCGCAAAACGGCGACGATGCTTTCCGACGACGCAAAAGCCTCGGTCAGGCGCATCCCCGGCCCCCCTTGGATACTCAGGGGGGAGTATAGCCAGCCGAATCGGCCGCGCAGGCCAGGAGCCGACCATGTCCCGCTTCCGATTGCCCCGTATCCACGCCTCGGAAATCACCCCCGAGCCGGTATGGAAGGCGCGCCGCCGCCTGCTGCTGGCGGCCACCGGCGCGCCCCTGGCCACCCTGGCGGGCTGCGCCGGCGCCGACGAGGAGCCGCTGGTCCTGGCCCCGCCCGATGACGGCCCGCAGGGGTTCCGCAGCAGCGAGGAACTGACCCGCTACGAGGACGCCTCCAGCTACAACAACTTCTACGAGTTCGGCACCGGCAAGGCCGACCCGCTCCGGCACGCCCATGCCCTGCGCACCGAGCCCTGGGTGCTGGTGGTCGGCGGTGAGGCCGAGGTCACCGGCACCTTCCCGCTGGAGGACATCCTGCGTCCGCACACGCCCGAGGAACGGGTGTACCGGCTGCGCTGCGTGGAAGGCTGGTCCATGGTCATCCCCTGGCTGGGCATTCCCCTGGCCGAGGTGATCAAGCGCTTCCGGCCGACCTCGCGGGCGCGCTACGTCGCCTTCACCAGCCTGGCCGACCCGGACACCATGCCCGGCCTGCGCCTGGGGGTACTGGACTGGCCCTACCGCGAGGGCCTGCGCATGGACGAGGCCATGCATCCGCTGGCCCTGCTGGCCACCGGCATGTACGGCCGCCCGCTGCCGAACCAGAACGGCGCGCCGCTGCGCCTGGTGGTGCCCTGGAAGTACGGCTTCAAGAGCATCAAGTCCATCGTCCGCATCGACTTCACCGAGGAGATGCCGCCGACGGCCTGGAACCTGGCGCAACCCGACGAATACGGCTTCTACTCCAACGTCAACCCGGACGTGCCGCATCCGCGCTGGAGCCAGCGCAGCGAACGCCGCATCGCCGGCGAGGGCGGCAACCTGTTCGCCCGCCGCATCCCCACCCTGCCCTTCAACGGCTACGGCGAGCAGGTGGCCTCGCTCTACGACGGGATGGACCTGCGCAAGTGGTTCTAGCGCGAATCGACTGGCGCTGGTTCTGGCTGAAGGCCATCGCGCACGGCCTGTTGCTGTTGCCGCTGGCGCTGCTGGTGCGGCGCGCCTTCAGCGGCGGCCTGGGGCCGGACCCGGTGGCCGAACTCACCCACGGCACCGGCGACTGGGCCCTGCGCCTGCTGCTGCTCAGCCTGGCGGTGACGCCCCTGCGCCGCCAGCTCGGCCAGGCCTGGCCGGTCCGCTTCCGCCGCCTGGTCGGGCTTTACGCCTTCTTCTATGCCTGCCTGCACCTGACGGTGTACCTGGTACTGGACCTGGGCGCGTACTGGCAGCAGATCCTCGAGGACATCGTCGAGCGGCCCTACATCACGGTCGGCTTCTCCGCCTGGCTGCTGCTGCTCCTGCTGGCCCTGACGTCGACCCGCGGCTGGATGCGCCGGCTCGGGCGGAACTGGGGCCGGCTGCACAAGGCCGTCTATGCCGCCGGCGTGCTGGCGGTGCTGCACTTCCTCTGGCTGGTCAAGGCCGACCTGCGCGAGCCACTGCTGTACGCGGCCATCCTCGCCCTGCTGCTGGGCCTGCGCGCCTGGTGGCGCTGGCGGCGGGCGCCGGCCGCGGTTCAGCCGACCCGCGGCGCGTAGATCAGCAGCGCGGTCAGGGCTGCGGCCAGCACGGTGGCGGCGGCGATCAGCCACCACAGCGAACCGGGATCGCGGTCGCCGCCCTTGCCCGGCGCCGGGCTGTCCGGGCTGCGCGGCTCGGGGTCGCGCGCCACCGGCACCCTCACCGCCGGCATGGTCTGGGTATGCGGGTTGGCGGCCACCCGGCCGACGCCGGCCTGGCCGCGCAGGGGCAGGCCCGGGGCTTCCAGCACGAAGCGGTACTGGTCGATCTGCAGCTGGTCGCCGGGCGCCAGCACCGCGTCGAGCACGGGCACGCCGTTGAGCAAGGTCGGTTCCTGGCACTGGGCGCGCAGGATGATGCGGTCGCCGTGCAGCTCGACCACGGCATGCCGCTCGGCCACCGCCGGATCGTCCAGGCGGATGTCGGCCGAGGGCGAGCGGCCGATCAGGCGTGGTTCGTTGAGGGTATGGCTGCGGCCGAAATGGCTGCCGCTCTGCCCGCGCAGCACCACCCGCGCCGCTGCCACCCGCTGCGCCTCGGACATCGGCGAAGGCGCCGAGGCGGGGATGCGCCGCTCGATCGGCGGCGTGTCGTCGTCCTTGACCACGACGCGCAGCCGCTCCAGGCAGACCAGGTCGCCGGGACGCAGCTGCGCCAGCCGGCGGACCGGACGGGCGTTCACGTGCACCGGCGGCACGCCGGCCGGCACCCGCAGCCAGAGTCCGCGCCGGTCGATCTGGAAGCTGGCGTGCAACGGCGCCAGCCCGAGCCCCTGCAACTGCACGCGGCTGCCGCGGCTGCCGAGGGTGACCTCGCCCTGCAGGGGCACGTCGGGGTGTTCGCCGTTGGGAAAGCTCAGCTGCATCCATTCTCCTCCGCCGCGCAATCTAGCACGGGGCCAGCGGCCGCATGCTTGGTGGATACGCCGTTTCCGCGCAGAATGGGCCGCCTTCCGAGAGCACAGCCGCCATGCCCGACATCGACATCCGCCGCAAGCATTCCCTGCCCGCCGCCCAGGCCAAGGCCGCCATCCAGAAGGTGGCCGATCACCTCTCCGAGCGCTTCGACGTCGAATGCCAGTGGCAGGGCAATACCCTGAACTTCTCCCGCAGCGGCGTCGACGGCCAGATCGAGGTCGGTGCCGACGAGGTGCGGGTCGCGGCCGACCTGGGTTTCCTGCTGCTGGCGCTCAAGCCGACGGTCGAGAACGAGATCCACCGCTACCTGGACGAGGCTTTCGGCTGAGACCGAAAGGGTCGGGGTCGCCGGCGAACAGGCGCCGGGACGCCGCGTACTCCCGTTCGGCGATCGCCGCCAGGAAGTCCTCCGCCCCGCCCAGGGCCTGGAAGGCCGTAAAGCCCCGCTCCAGGAATCCCTGCAGTTCGGACACGCCGGCCAGCCGCGCCGGCAGGCGCGATGCGCGCAGCAGCCGGCCCACGCCAGGCATGTGCACGGCCGCTTCGAGGGTGCGGCCCAGCTTCAGGATCAGCTCGATCTGGTGCCGGCGCAGGCGCGGGCAGCCCGCCTCGCGGTAGGCCCGGCCGTAGTCTTCCATCGTGATCGGCGCCGCCGGGTCCGGCCGTCTGGCCAGGGCCGCGGCCATGGCCAGGTCGAAGGCGTGGCTGAGCACCGCCAGTTCGATCGCCTGCACCGCCGCCTCCAGCAGGGCCGTCGGCAGCAGCTTGGCCATGGCCGGCAGGATCCGGGCGGCGTCGCGGTCGCGGCCGGAGAAGTCCCGGTCGCCATAGAGGTCCTCCAGGAAGAAGATCGCCGCCGGCCGGGTGCGCGGCTTCTCCAGGAAGTCGCCGAAGCTGGCCCGCAGCCGTTCTGCCTGCCAGGCCCGCAGCATGGGCAGGGTCGGCAGCCGGTTGCGGGGATCGGCCACCGGATCGTTCAGGCGGCGCTGCCAGGCCAGGCGCCTGGCCAGCCGCTGGCGTTGGCGGGCTTCGCTCACGGGATGGGGTGACTTGCGCAGTTCATCACTTGTGGGGACCGGGCCAGGGGCTACAATCCGGGCGCACTCGCCGCAGGAAAGCCCACAGGATGCTGGTAATCCAACCCGCCCGGAAGCGCCCACGCAACAGTGCCGGGCGGATCGGCCTGGCCGTCGCCGGTGGCGGCCCCATCGGCGGCATGTACGAACTGGGCGCCCTGCGGGCTCTGGACGTGGCCATCGAGGGCCTCGACCTGACCCGTCTGGACGTTTACGTCGGCGTCAGCTCCGGCGCCTTCCTCGCCGCCGGCCTGGCCAATCGGCTGGACACGGCCGGCATGTGCCGGATCTTCATCACCGGTGACAGCCCGGACGTGAAGTTCCGGCCGGAGATGTTCCTGCGCCCGGCCTTCGGCGAATACCTGCGCCGCGCCGTCGCCCTGCCCGGCCTGGCCGTGGACTGGTGCAAGGGCGTGCTGCGCGATCCCGCCGGTTCGCATCTGGCGGACCTGCTCGGCCGCGTCGGCAGCGCCATTCCCACCGGCCTGTTCGACAACTCCGGCATCGAGCGCTTCCTGCAGCAGGTGTTCACCCTGCATGGCCGCAGCAACGATTTCCGCGAGCTGGACGCCAGGCTCTACGTGGTGGCGGTCGACCTGGACAGCGGCGAGGCAGTGCGCTTCGGCAGTCCGGGCTGGGACGACGTGCCGATCTCGCTGGCGGTACAGGCCAGTTCGGCCCTGCCCGGCCTGTATCCGCCGGTGGACATCCGCGGCCACCACTTCGTCGACGGCGCCCTGCGCCGGACCATGCACGCCTCGGCGGTGCTGGACCATGGCATCGACCTGATGATCGGCGTGAACCCGTTCGTGCCCTACAACGCACGCCATGCCAGCGATTCGCCGCGCCAGGGCATGGACAAGCTGGCCGAGGGCGGCCTGCCGATGGTGCTGTCGCAGACGGTGCGCACCATGCTGCAGTCGCGCATGCGGGTCGGCCTGGAGAAATACGCCGAGCGCTACCCGCAGGTGGACCAGCTGGTGTTCGAGCCGAACGAGGACGACGGCGAGATGTTCTACACCAACGTCTTCGGCTACTCGGCCAGGCACCGGGTCTGCGAGCATGCCTTCCGCTCCACCCTCAACGACCTGCGCCGCCGCCGCGCCGAGATCGAACCGCTGCTGGCGCAGCACGGCCTGCGCCTGCGCGCCGAGGTGCTGGACGACCCCGACGCCTCGCTGCTGGCCAGCCTCGGCCCGGCGCGCCGGCGCACCGCCACCACCGCCAGGCTGGACCGGGCCCTGGACGACGTCGAAGTCCTGGTCCGCAGGCAGCGTCCCGCCGCCCGCCGCGGCTGAATCCTTCCGCCGCCTTGGTGTGAAAGCTCTAGACGGCGCAAGCATCTTGCGCCACAACGGGCGCTGCCCGACGGATACCGACCAGAGGAGTCACCCGCCCCATGGCCAAGCTCAAGAAGACCGCCCGCGCCAAGACCGCCGCGAAGAAGCCCAGTGCCGCCGACCTCCAGGCCCGCGCCGAGCAGCTGTCGCGCTCGATCATGGGTTCCGCGCAGCAGATCTGGGCCGCCGGCATCGGCGCCTTCCAGCGCGCCCAGGGCGAGGGCTCCAAGCTGTTCGAGGCCCTGGTCAAGGAAGGCATGAGCCTCGAGAAGTCCACCCGCAAGCTGGCCACCGGCCGCGTTGATGCGGTGCGCGATGTCGTCGAGGACCGTGTCGGCGTGGTGCGCGAGCGCGCCGTCGATACCTGGGATCGCCTGGAGAAGGTGTTCGAGGAGCGCGTCCAGCGTGCCCTCAACCGCCTCGGCGTGCCGGGCAAGGAAGACCTCGAGGGCCTGAGCGCCCGCGTGGACGCCCTGACCGCCGAACTGCGCCGCCTCGGCGGCAAGGCGCCGGCCCGCAAGCCGGCCGCCAGGGCCGGCAAGCCGGCGAAGAAGGCCGCGGCGAAGAAGAAGCCCGCTGCCCGCAAGGCCGCCGCCAAGCCCGCCGGCAAGGCGCGCAAGCCGGCCCTGCCCAAGGCCCCCAAGCCGGTCGCGCCACAGGCCTGATCCCTTTCAGGCGTCCGCCAGCCGCCACGGAGTCGTTCGCTCCCTCCCCTTTCGGCTTCGGGCTGGCGGACCCTTTTCCCAGCCGATGACGGGCCCGGTTTAGCCGGGCCCGTCGTCTTTTGGCGTTATGCTCTTGCACCCCGTCACCGCTCCTGGAGTTGCGCTGGATGTCCGGTCTGCCCCCCCTGATCCTGGCCATTGCCACCACGCTGGCCGCCCTCGCCGGCAGTTTCTGGTGGTTCGGCGTGCATCGCCGGCGCAAGGCCGAGACCAAGGCGGGCATCCAGGCCCTGGCCGGCATGAAGTGGCGTGAATGCGCCGGCCTGGTGCTGCAGGCGCTGGGCGAGAAGGGCTACAGGGAAGCGCCCTACAGTGGCCAGCCCGGCGACGGCGGTACCGAGTTCGTGGTGCTCAAGGACGGCCAGCGCTGCCTGGTCGGCTACAAGCACGGCACCGCCTATCGCCTAGGCGAGGCCAATGTCCGCGACTTCGCCAACGCGGTGCAGCTGCAGGGCGCCTCCAGCGGCATGCTGGTGACGCTGGGCAGTGCCGAGGGTTTTGCCCGCGACCTGGCCCGGCGCTACGAGGTCGACCTGATCGACGGTCCCAGCCTGTGGCCGCAGGTGGAGCCCTTCGCGCCGGCCGCCATCATCGAATCGGTGCGCGAGCAGGCCGCCAGCGAAACCCGCCGCGGCAAGCAGCTCGGCGTCGCCGGCAGCCTGGTCCTGGGCCTGCTGGTCTACTTCGGCGCCTGGTTCGCACAGCAGGAACCCGCCTCCGCCAACATCGTCGCCTCGGCGCCGGGCGTACCGGCACAGCCTGCCGCCACAGCGCCCACTGCCGCGGCCGAGGATCCGGCCCCGGCGCCCGAGGCCGACCTCACGCCGGCCGCCACCGAAGCGGAACCGGTGGATGAGGCCAGCCGCCAGGTTGCCGAGGCCCGGCGCATCCTGGAGGAAGTGGAGAACCTCACTGATGAGGAACGCGGCCAGCGCCGCGCCACCGCTGCCGCCCGCGTGGCGATCCTGGACGAGGTGAAGGCGGCGATGTGGTCCACCCAGTCGACCCTGGTGGTCAGCATGGCCCGGCCCGACAGCATGGACCGCGGCCTGGTCAACGATGCCTGCGCCATCCTGGTCGAATACGAGGAACTGCGTTATTCGCGCCTGCAGCTGGAGCCGCCGCCGGGCAGCGAGGTGCCGGTGCGCTGGCGCCAGTGCCAGTAAGCCCTTGCCACCGGCCGGAATGAAAACGGGCGCCGCGTTGCCGCGGCGCCCGTTCCGTTTCAGCCCCGGCGATTACCAGTGCACGCCGCGCATCAGGGCGGCGAAGGCGACCTGTTCGTTGGTCGGGCGCTCGTCCTTGAGCGCCTTGCGGTCGCCCTTGGCCGCCGCGGAGTCCGGGAACATCTCGAAGGCGGTATTCATGATCACCTCGTAGGCCTTCGGTGCCAGCGCGTTCAGGGTGGCGGCGAAGATGCCCATGCGGGTGGCGACGCGGCTGGGCTTCTCGATGATGGCCTTGACCACCAGGTCGGCCGCCTCGTCCGGGGTCAGCGTCGGCACCGACTCGTACATCTTGGTCGGGGCGATCATCGGCGTCTTCACCAGCGGCATGTTGATGGTGGTGAAGAAGATGTTCTTGCTGCTGAACTCGGCCTGGGCGCAGCGGCTGAAGGCGTCCAGCGCCGCCTTGGAGGCGACGTAGGCCGAGAACCGCGGCGAGCTGGCCAGCACGCCGATCGAACTGATGTTGATGATGTGGCCGCGCCGGCGCCGGGTCATGGTCGGCAGCAGGCCCATGGTCAGGCGCAGGCTGCCGAAGTAGTTCAGCTGCATGGTCCGCTCGAAGTCGTGGAAGCGGTCGTAGCTGAGCTCGATCGAGCGGCGGATGGAGCGGCCGGCGTTGTTGACCAGGATGTCCACCGCCTTGTGTTCGGCCAGCACCGTCTTGACCAGCTCGTCGATGGCGGCCAGGTCGGTGAGGTCGCAGGTATAGGCCCAGCACTTGCCGCCGGCGGCGACGATCTCGTCGCGGGTGGCCATCAGCTCTTCCTTGCCGCGGGCGACGATGATGACCTTGCCGCCGGCCGCCGCCACCTTCTCGGCGGTGGCCTTGCCGATGCCGGAGGAACCGCCGGTGATCAGCACCACCCGGCCCTCGACGTTGCCGCGCAGCGAGCGGTCGACGAACAGGTCCGGATCCAGGTGCCGCTCCCAGTAGTCCCACAGCCGCCAGGCGTAGTCCTCGATGTTGGGCAGCTGCACCTTGCTGCCCTTGAGGGCGCGCTCGGCGTTGCGGGTGTCGAAGCGGGTCGGATAGGTGATGAAGTTCAGCGCCGCCTCGGGGATCTTCAGGTCCTTGAGCAGCATGCCGGTGAAGCGCTTGATCGGCGGCAGGTTGACCAGGGCGCTGCGCACCGGCGCCGGCACCACGGCGAACATGCGGGCGTCCAGGCGCATGGTCATCTCCGGGGCGTGCGCCGCCCGGCAGAACACGTTCATCAGCTCGCCGAAACGCATCGGATTGGGATCGACCAGGTGGAAGCACTGGCCGTCCAGGCCGCGCTTGTGGGCGATGTGGTCCATGGCGTCGGCGACGAAATCCACCGGCACCACGTTGATCCGGCCGCCTTCCACGCCCAGGGTCGGCATCCACTGCGGCAGGGCCTGGCGCAGCTTCTTGATCAGGGTGAACAGGTAGTAGATGCCGTCCATCTTGTCGATCTCGCCGGTTCGCGAGTGGCCGACGACGACGCCCGGACGGTAGATGCGGAACGGCAGCCTGCATTCCCGGCGCACCACCGCCTCGGCCTCGTGCTTGGTGCGCAGGTAGGGATCGCGCAGGCCCTCGGCCTCCTCGAACATGTCCTCGCGGAACACGCCCGGGTACAGGCCGGCGGCGGCGATGGAGCTGGCGTGGTGGAAGCAGCCGGCCTTGAGGGCGGTGGCCAGCTCGACCGCATGCCGGGTGCCCTGGACGTTGGCCACGCCCTGGGCCTCGGCATCGGCGGTCAGGTCGTAGATGGCGGCCAGGTGGAAGAAGTGGGTGATCTTGCCGGCCAGGGAGCGGATCCGGGCCGGGGCCACGCCCAGCTTCGGCCTGGCCAGGTCGCCGTTGACGGCGACAACGCGCTTGCGGTCCCAGCCCATGCGCTCGGCGATGGCTTCCAGCTTCTTCTCCGAGCCCTTGCGCACCAGCACGTAGACCGTGCCCTTGCGCTTGAGCAGGTTGCTGATCAGGAAGCGCCCGATGAAACCGGTGCCGCCGGTGACGAAATAACTCATTGACCCCTCCCCTACCCTGATCTCTGGCCTGCCGGAACCTCCGGCCGATGCGCTTACGTTGCCAGAGGGCCGCGACAGCGGCAAACCCCGCGTTGACCGCCCCCCGGGTGCATGCTATTCACCCGCGTCAGGGATGGGGGATTTGTGATGTCCGACCTCAAGAAGCAGTTCCAGCAGGCCGCCAAGGACGTGATGAACCTGGCCGAGCGGCCCGACAACGACACCATGCTCAGGCTGTACGCCCTGTACAAGCAGGGTTCCGAGGGCGACGTCAGCGGTCCCCGCCCCGGCTTCTTCGACTTCGTCGGCACCGCCAAGTACGAAGCCTGGGAGAAGCTGGCCGGAATGTCGTCCGAGGAAGCCATGAAGAAGTACGTGGCCCTGGTCAAGCAGTTGCGCGGCTGAGCCGGCATGGCCCGGCAGACCCGCCAGCGCATCCTCGATGCCGCCCTCGCCATGTTCAACGAACAGGGCGAGCCGAACGTCACCACCAACCACATCGCCGACGAGCTGGAGATCAGCCCGGGCAACCTGTACTACCACTTCCGCAACAAGGACGACATCATCGAGCAGCTGTTCCAGCGCTACGAGGAGCGCATGGACGCCGCCCTGGCCTCGCCCGACGGCAGCGGCCAGCTGCGCGACCTGGAGGACATCTGGCTGCAGCTGCACCTGGTCTTCGAGTGCATCTGGGAGTACCGGTTCCTGTACCGGGACATCGTCGAGATCCTCAGCCGCAACCGCCGCCTGCGCCTGCGCTTCGGCCGGATCCTGCGCCGGGCGGCCGAGAATGCCCAGGCCAGCATGCGCGGCCTGGTCCAGGCGGGGGTGATGCGGGCCTCGGCCGCCGAGGTCGAGGCCACGGCCACCAACATCCTGGTGGTGGCCACCTTCTGGCTGAACTACGCCAGCGTCCGCGGCGACAAGGACGAGCACGAGGCCATCCGCCAGGGCATCGTCCAGGTCATGATGCTGCTCTCGCCCCTGCTCCGGGACGCCGAGCGGGTGCACCTGAACACCCTGACCCGGGCCTACACCCCGTCCTGAGGGCCACGGCCCCCTCGCCCGGCCCGGCCGGCCCCAACCCGCCATCCCTGGCCCCGGCCCCGGCAGGCGCCCCAAGGGGTTGTATTGCAAGCGGTTTCAGGGGCCGCTATAATCCCGCGTCTTTAGTCGCCCATCTTCCACAAGGATCCGCCATGAAAGTGCTCTCGTCCCTGAAGTCGGCGAAGACCCGCCATCGCGACTGCAAGGTCGTGCGCCGCCGCGGCAAGGTCTTCGTGATCTGCAAGTCCAACCCCCGTTTCAAGGCCCGCCAGCGCTGAGCGCAGGCCGCCAGGAACGAGGCAGGGGGACGCCGGCGCAAGCCGGCGTTTCCTTTTTCGGAGCCTGCGAAGGCAGCCATCGTCACGTCCACCCCAGCGGATCCGCTGCGGCCCGGCATCCCGGCGTCGGGCCAGGACCCGCCCGGCCGCGTTCTCCCGATGGCGGCCGGGCGCGGCTTCGTGCCATCATCCCGACCCTGAACGCCAACCCGACCAAACCCGCGGAGGTGGACATGAAGGCCCTGACCGTATCCCTCGCCCTGGTGGCCGGCCTGCTGCTGCAGACCCCCGCCGCCGCCGACACCCTGCTGATCGAACGCGTCCAGGCTGCCCAGGGCAAGACCCTGCCGGCCCGTGGCCAGAGCATGGCCCAGGTGGAGCGGACCTTCGGCGCGCCCCGGCAGAAGTTCGCCCCGGTGGCCGGCCCGAACGACACCCGGCACAACCCGCCGATCACCCGCTGGGTCTATCCCGAGTTCACCGTGTACTTCGAGCACAACCACGTGATCAACGCGGTGCTGAACAAGGCCCACGAGGCCGAGGTCGGGCCCAAGCCCATCCAGTAAGCAAGTCGATGTCGCCATCCCTGCGCTTCCCGGCGGAATGGGAACCCCAGTCCGCCGTCCTCCTCGCTTGGCCGCACGAAGGCACCGACTGGGCCGCCCGCCTGGCCGAGGTCGAACGTACCTACGTGGCCCTGGTCGCCGCCATCACCCGCTTCGAGCCGGCCGTGGTCTGCGTGGCCGACGCCGCGCTGCGGCAGCGGGCCAGTGCTGCCCTGGCCGCAGCCGGCGTGGACCTGGGCCGGGTCCGCTTCTTCGAGGTGGAGTACGACGACACCTGGCTGCGCGATTCCGGCCCGATCACCCTGCGCGAGGGCGATGGCTTTCGCCTGCTCGACTTCCTGTTCACCGCCTGGGGCGGCAAGTTCGAGGCCGGCCGGGACGACCAGCTGGTTTCCCGCCTGCGTGATTCCGGCCTGCTGGTGCCGGCGGAACACCGGCGCATCGAATTCGCCCTGGAAGGCGGCGGCATCGAGACCGATGGCGCCGGCACCCTGCTGAGCACCTGGCGCTGCCTGCACGAGCGCCATCCGGACCTGTCGCGCGAGGAGATCACCCGCACCCTGGCCACCCACCTGGCCCAGGAACGGGTGCTCTGGCTGGAGCATGGCTACCTCGAGGGTGACGATACCGACGCCCACATCGACACCCTGGCCCGCTTCGCCCCGGACGACGGCATCGTCTTCCAGGCCTGCGGCGACCCGGGCGACAGCCACTACCACGAGCTGACCGCCATGGCCGGCGAGATCGCTGCCCTGCGCACTGCCGACGGGCGGCCCTACCGCCTGTTTCCGCTGCCCTGGGCGCAGCCGATCCTCGACGGGGGCCGGCGCCTGGCGGCCTCCTACGCCAATTTCCTGATCATCAACGGCGCCGTGCTGATGCCGGCCTATGGCGACCCCGCCGATGCCGAGGCGGCCGCCGTCCTCGCCCGTGCCTTCCCTGGCCGCGAGATCGTCCAGGTGCCCTGCCGGCCGCTGATCTGGCAGAACGGCAGCCTGCACTGCGTCACCATGCAACTTCCCGAAGGCCTGCTGGCATGAGCAAGCGAACCCTTACCGTCGCCCTGATCCAGGACCGCGACCACGGCAGCGCCGAGGCCAACCTGGCCAACATCGAGGCCCGCGTGGCCGAGGCCGCCGGCCGCGGCGCGAAGCTGGTGCTGCTGCAGGAGCTGCACAACGGCCCCTATTTCTGCCAGCACGAGGCCACTGCCGAGTTCGACCGCGCCGAGCCCATTCCGGGCCCGAGCAGCGAGCGCCTGGGCGCACTGGCGAAGAAGCACGGCGTGGTCATCGTCGGCTCGCTGTTCGAGCGCCGCGCCGCCGGCCTCTACCACAACACCGCCGTCGTGCTGGACAGCGACGGCCGCCTGGCCGGCCGCTACCGCAAGATGCACATCCCGGACGATCCGGGCTTCTACGAGAAGTTCTACTTCACCCCCGGCGACCTCGGCTTCAACCCGATCGACACCAGCGTCGGCCGCCTGGGCGTGCTGGTCTGCTGGGACCAGTGGTATCCGGAAGCGGCCCGGCTGATGGCCCTGGCCGGCGCCGAACTGCTGCTCTATCCGACCGCCATCGGCTGGGACCCGGACGACGCCCAGGACGAGAAGGACCGCCAGCGGAATGCCTGGATCCTGAGCCACCGCGGCCACGCCGTCGCCAACGGCCTGCCGGTGCTCAGCTGCAACCGCACCGGCCACGAATCCTCGCCGCTGGGCGCCTCCGGCATCGCGTTCTGGGGCAGCAGCCACGTGCTGGGTCCGCAGGGCGAAGTGCTGGCCGAGGCCGGCAGCGAGGGCCCGGAAGTGCTGCTGGCCGAGGTCGACCTGGACCGCAGCGAACAGGTGCGGCGGATCTGGCCCTTCCTGCGTGACCGGCGCATCGACGCCTACCAGGACCTGCTCAAGCGGTACCGGGATTGAACGCGCCGCAGGACAGCGCGGCCAGTCTGGAAGGCCAGCCGCACCGGATCGTCGAACGCGATGGCGTTCGCTACACCCTGCTGGGCACCGCCCACGTCTCGCGCGCCAGTGTCGAGGCGGTGGAAGCGGCAGTGGCCAGCGGCCGCTACGACACCATCGCCGTCGAGCTGGACGCGCAGCGCCATCGCGCGCTGACCGATCCGGACGCACTCTCGCGCCTGGACCTGTTCCAGATCATCCGCGAGGGCAAGACCGGCCTGGTCGCCGCCAACCTCGCCCTGGCCGCCTACCAGCGCCGCCTGGCCGAACAGCTCGACGTCGAGCCCGGCGCCGAGCTGCGCGCTGCCGCGGTCGGTGCCAGCGAGCGCGGCCTGCGCCTGGCCCTGGTCGACCGCGACGTCGGCACCACCCTGCGCCGCACCTTCGGCCAGCTGGGCTGGTGGCGCCGCGCCAAGCTGATCGCCGGCCTGGCCGCCGGCCTGTTCGCCGACCACGAGGTCGAGGCCGGCGAGATCGAGAAGCTGAAGCAGGGCGACGTGCTGGAGGCCAGCTTCAGCGAGTTCGCCGAGAACACCCCGGAGATCTACCAGGCGGTGATCGCCGAACGCGACCGCTACATGGCGGCGCGGCTGCGCCAGGTCGGCGCCGAGGGCGCCCGCGAGGTGCTGGCCGTGGTCGGCGCCGGCCACCTGGCCGGACTCGCCACGCACCTGGCCGAGGGCCAGGACGAACCGGCCGCCACCCTCGCGGAACTGGACACCCTGCCCCGGCGCAGCGATTTCCCCTGGCTGACGGTCTTCCTCGCCCTGTTCCTGGTCGGCGGTTTCGCCTGGGGCGTCTGGCAGGGCGGCCTGGAGTTCGGCGGCGAGCTGCTGCTGCAATGGGCCCTGATCACCGCCATCGGCGGGGCGCTCGGCTGCCTGGCGGCCGGCGGCCACCCGCTGAGCATCATCGCTGCCTTCTTCGCCTCGCCGCTGACACCGCTGCACCCTGCCCTGGCCTCGGGCACGGTCAGCGCCCTGGTCGAGGCCTGGGTGCGCAAGCCCACCTATGCCGATTTCCTGCGCCTGCGCGAGGACACCGGCCGGCTCTCGGGCTGGTGGCGCAACCGCGTCGCCCGCGTGCTGGTGAACTTCTTCCTCACCAGCCTGGGCACCGGCATCGCCGTCTGGCTGGCCGGTGCCCACCTGCTCGGCCGGCTGGCCTGAGCCTCAGTTGCCGCTGCGCGCCACCCGGGCGAACAGTGCCCGGGCGCGGGCCCGTGCCAGCAACCGGCTGGTCCAGGTCCGCATGTCGTCCATCAGCGCGTAGATGGTCGGCAGGAACAGCAGGCTCACCATGCTCGAGAACAGCAGGCCGCCGGCGATCGCACGGGCCATCGGGAAATAGGCCGGACCGTCGCCGCCGAGCTGGGTGCCGCCGATGCACAGCGGCAGCATGGCCAGCACGGTGGTGAAGGTGGTCATCAGGATCGGCCGCAGGCGCTCCTTGCAGCCATGCACCAGTGCCTCGGTGCGGTTCATGCCGGCGCGGCGGAAGCTGTTGATGTGTTCGAACAGCACGATGCCGTTGTTCACCACCACGCCCATCAGCACCAGGCAGCCGATGAAGGCCATGATGGTGAAGGTGGTCCCGGTCAGCGCGAACAGCCAGAACACCCCCAGGGCCGAGAAGAAGATCGAGCTGATGATGGCCGAGGGGAATAGCATCGACTCGAACAGGGCCGCCATCACCAGGTAGACCATGACCATGGCCAGCAGCAGGTTGAACAGCATCTGCTGGCCAGCCCGGTCCTCCTCCTGGAAGGAGCCGCCGAAGCTCCAGCGGTAGCCGGCCGGGAACTCCGCGGTGCCCAGCACCGCCTCGATGGCCTTGCGGGCGTCCTGCAGGGTCACGTCCTTGGCGAGGTTGGCCTGCAGCACCAGCGAGGTCTGGCGGTTCTCGCGCTGGATCTGGGTGGCACCGCGCAGGATGTCGACGTTCACCACCGACAGCAGCGGCACGGTAGTGCCGTCCGGACGACGCAGGGTGAAAGCGGCCATGTCCTCGACCCGGAACTCCTCCGAACCGTCGAAGCGGACCCAGACCGGGACCTCGCTCTGGCCGTGGCGGAACTCCCGCAGCGGCGTGCCGCGCAGGGCAATGCCGACGTAGCTGGCCACCTCCTGGGCACTGAAGCCCAGCGCGGCCGCCCGGTCGCGGTCGACGCGGACCTGGACCTCGGCGTTCTCGTCGCCGATGTCCACGCGTACGTCGCGCAGCTCCGGCCGGCTGGACAGCATCGGGATCAGGTTCTCGGCCAGCTCGCGCAGGGTTTCGGTGGAGTCGCCGTTGAGATAGACCCGGATGCCCTCGTTGCCGCCGCCCTGGTTGCCACCACCCTGGAAACCGATGTCGGCGCGGGCGGTACGCGGCAGGTCATTGCGCAGCATTTCCTGCACTTCCTCGGAAGACAGCAGGCCAGGCTCGGCCTTGCGCAGCAGCAGCCTGTCCCAGAGGCTGGGATCGGGATCGCGCAAGGTCACCTGGATACCCGCCCAGCCGCGCTCGCTGAACCATGAATAGATCTGCTTGATCTGGTACTTCTCGCGGTTGTCGTGCAGGAAGTTCTCCACCCGCAGCACCTCGTCCGAGATCTGCTCGAGGCTGTAGGCGCCCTTCCAGATGAAGTACATGTCCAGGCGCCGGCCGACCTCGTTCTGGAAGAAGTTCATGTTGGTCTGGGTCATGGGCACGAAGCTGACCAGCACGATCAGCAACATCGCCAGCAGCGCCTTGCCGCGATTGGCCAGGCTCCAGCGCAGCAGGCCGGCGTAGCGGCGGGTCAGGCTGGGAATGAAGCCGTGTTCCGCCGTCACCGCCGGCGGCGTCTTCAGCCGGGCCGAGATCATCGGGATCAGGCTGACCGCCACCAGCCAGGAGGCCAGCAGGGCGATGGTGATGGTCATGGCCACCTGGCCCAGGTAGATGCTGAGGAAGTTGCGCTCGCCGAACAGGTTCGGGGCGAAGACGATGATGCTGGTCAGGGTGCCGGCGCTGATCGCCAGCTGCACGCCGCGGGTGCCCTCGATGGCGCAGCGCACCGGGTTGTTCGGGTACTTCTCCCGGTACTGGTAGATGCTCTCCACCACCACCACGGCGTTGTCCACCAGCATGCCGATGCCGATCAGCATGCCCATCATGGACAGGATGTTCAGGGTCATGCCGAAGAAGTACATAGCGCCCAGGGTCATCACGATGCAGATCGGGATGGCCAGGGTCACCATCAGCGTCGACGGCCAGTGGCGCAGGAAGTAGAACAGGACCAGCAACGACAGCAGCGAGCCGACCAGGCCCGCCTCCACCAGCTCGGCGATGGAACTCTTGACGCCGTCGGCCTGGTCATCGATGACGTTGAGCTGGACGTCACGGAACTCCGGCTCGGCATTGATCTGCCGCAGCTCGGCCATCACCACCCGGGAAACGTCCACCAGGTTGGCGTTGCGCTCGCGGAAGATGTCGATACCCACCGCTGGGCGGCCGTCCAGGCGCCGGCCGTAGTCGATCTTCTGGCCCTTGAGGCGAACCCTGGCGATGTCCGACAGGCGCAGGCCGTCCCGATTGAGCACCAGGTTGCGCAACTGGTCGAGGTCGGTGATCTCGCCGATCGGCTGCACGCGCAGACGCTGCCGGCCCTCGTCGATCTGACCAGCCGAGACGGAGAAATTGACCGAGCGCAGCCGGTTGGCCAGCTCGTTCAGGCTCAGGCCGTGCGCGGTCAGGCGGTCCGGGTCGACGGCGATCTCGACCTCTGGCGGGGCGGCGCCGGAGATGTCGACGCGGGCCACGCCAGGCAGGCGCTCGAGGCGCCGCTTGAAGGTCTCCTCGATCAGCGGATACTCGTTGCGGAAGTCGCGGTCGCCGGCGAAACGGACGCGCAGCACCGGCTGGTCGGCCGGCGAGAACTTCAGCACCTGGTAGCGCTGCAGGTCGTCGGGCAGCTCGTTGCGGATGGCGTCGAGGCGGTCGCGGGCCTCGGTGGCCGTGACCTCGATGTCACGGTCCCAGTCGGAGAACTCGATGAAGATGTTGGCGCCGTCCGGCCGGCTGGTCGATCCCATGCGGCGGATGCCGGACAGGGTCGACAGCGCCTCCTCCGCCGGGCGGGTAATCGTGCGTTCGACCTCCTCCGGCGTGGAGCCCGGGTATGGAAGGTCCACCAGGATGAAGGGGACGTTCACGTCCGGGAACATCTCCAGCGGCAGCCGGAACGCGGCGATCAGGCCGATGACCACCAGCGAGACGTAGAACATCACGGCCGTCACCGGCCGGCGGAGACTGAGTTCCGCCGGGCTCATGGCGCGTCCTCCGCAGTCAGGTTGCGCAGGTTCAGCAGCGCCCGGGCGCGCTCGCGGCGCTCACGGAAGACGGCGTCGCTGCTGCGGTCCATCAGCTGGTAGACCACCGGGATCACCACCAGTGTCAGCAGCGTGGATACCGCCAGGCCGCCAATCACGGTCACCGCCATCGGCGCCCGCACTTCGGCACCCTCGCCACCGAAGAAGGCCAGCGGAGCGAAGCCGAACAGCGTGGTGGCCGTGGTCATGATGATCGGCCGCAGGCGGGAACGGGCACCCTCGAGGATGGCCTCGCGCTTGGCCACGCCCTCCTCGCGCAGCTGGTTGACCTTGTCGATCAGGATGATGGCGTTCTTGACCACGATGCCGACCAGCAGGATCAGGCCGATGAACACCACCACCGAGATCGGCGAGCCCTTCAGCCACAGCGCCAGGATGGCACCGACGATGGCCAGGGGGATGGTGAACATGATCACGAACGGGTGCAGCAGCGATTCGAACTGCGAGGCCATCACCAGATAGACCAGGAAGACGGCCAGACCGAAAGCGAACAGCAGCGAATTGATCGAGGCGTCGAGTTCCTCGCCCTGGCCGCCGATATGCATGCGGATGTCGGCGCCGAGCGGGTTGGCCGCCACCATGTCGTTGACCTTCTTCACCGCCGTGCCCAGGTCGATGTCGCGCAGGTTGGCCGAGACCACCGCCACGCGGACCTGGTCGACACGGTGGATCTCGCTGGGACCGGTGGTGGCCACCACGTCGGCCACCGCCGCCAGGGTCACCGGCCGGTCGCTGGACGGGTTGACGATGATGCGGCGGATATCGTCGACCGAGGCGCGATCCTGCTCCTGGGCACGCACCAGCACGTCGATCTTGCGGTCACGGAAGCTGTAGCGGGTCGCCACCTCACCGCGGACCTTGCGCACCACCTGGTCGGCGATCTCGCGGGTGGTCAGGCCGAGCTGGGCGGCGCGTTCCTGGTCGAAGCGGATCTGGATCTCGGGGAAGCCCTGCTCCACCGTCGACTTGACGTCGGCGAAGCTGCTGTCGGCCTCGAGCATGGCCTGCAACTGGCGGCCTGCCCGCTCCAGCGACGCCAGGTCGTAGCCGCGCAGCTCGATCTCCAGCGGCGTCGAGAAGCTGAACACCTGCGGGCGGCCGAACTTCACCTGCACGTCCGGATAGTTCGCCATCGTCTGGCGCATCCGCTCGGTCTGGCGGGCCTCGGCGGTCGGGCCGAAGTTCTGGCCCATGACCACGGTCAGCTTGGCGATGTTCTCGCCGGACTCGGTGGGATTGGCATCCAGGCGGGTGCCGGTGCCACTGACACCGTACAGCGCCTGCACCCCCTCATCCTTGCCGTGCGCCTGCTGGATGGCCTTGACCAGGGCATCGGTCTCGCGCAGCTGCGTGCCCGGCGGCAGCTTGGCCGTCATTTCGAAACGGTCCTGGGCGAACTGCGGGATCAGGTCGGTGCCGAGGCTGCGCGCCATCAGCAGGGCAATCACGAAAGCGGCGGTCGCAAGACCGATCACCGGCAGCGGGTTGTCCAGGGCCTTGGGCAGCAGGCGCCGGTAGGCGGCCTCGGCCCAGTCGTAGGGCTTGAGCACGACCCGGCCGACCTGCCGCAGCGTGCCACCGACGATGAAGGCCAGGCCGCGGCCATTGCTGGCCATCAGCCAGGCGAAAGCCATCACCAGCCAGGGCAGCAGGAAGGCGAAGGGCAGCACCAGCAGCACCACCGCCAGGCAGAACAGCCAGACCGGGATCAGCACCAGGGCCAGCGCCGCGGTCAGCAGGCCGCGCACCACGCCCTTGCCGAAGGCGGCACGCACCCGCCGCAGCGGCATGCCTGCCAGCTCCAGCCAGAAGGCCAGCACGTCACGCCACAGCGGTCGCTCGGAGCCTGCCTCGGCCTCGAAGGCCAGTGGCGCCTTCGCCTTCATCGACGAAAGCATCGGGATCAGGGTCAGCGAGACGACCAGGGAGATCATCAGCGCGATCGAGACGGTCAGCGCCTGGTCCTTGAACAGCTGGCCGGCCACACCCTCGACGAAGACCAGGGGCAGGAACACCGCCACCGTGGTCAGGGTCGAGGCGGTCACCGCCATCGACACTTCCTTGGTGCCGACCACGGCCGCTTCCAGCACGCCCAGGCCGCGTTCGCGGGCCTTGGCGATGCTCTCCAGCACCACGATCGAGTCGTCCACCACCATGCCGGTGGCCAGGGCCAGGCCGGCCAGGGACATGACGTTCAGGTCCAGGCCCAGCTGCGCCATGAAGAAGAAGGTGGCGATGATCGACACCGGCAGCGACAGGCCGATCACCAGCGTGCTCCAGCCGTCGCGCAGGAAGAAGAAGATCAGCAGGATGGCGAAGATGCCGCCCATGATCGCCTCGTGCCGGACCTCCTCCAGGGCCGCCTGGATGAAGATGGACTGGTCCTCGATCGTGGTCAGCGAGGAACCGGCCGGCAGCTCGCTGCGCAGGCGTTCCAGGGCGCGCTTCACCGCATCGGCGACGGCGACGGTGTTGGCGTCGCCTTCCTTGTAGATCGCCAGCTCGACCGCCTCGCGGCCGCCCAGGCGGATGATCGCCTCGCGCTCCTTGTAGCCCTGCTGGACGGTGGCGACGTCGCGCAGGTAGACCGGCACGCCATCCACATTGGCCACCAGCAGCGCCCGCATCTGCTCCAGGTCGGTGAACTGGTTGACGGTACGCACCAGGTAGCGCTGCGAGCCTTCCTCGATGCGGCCGCCGGAGACGTTGACGTTCTCCAGGCGCAGGCGGTCGATCACAGTGCCGACCGAGAGGTTGAGCTGGGCCAGCTTGCCCTGGTCGATCAGCACCTGGACCTCGTCCTCGAGGCCGCCGGCCACCTTGACCGCGGCCACGCCCTCGACCGGCTCAAGGCGCTTCTTGAGCTCGTCCTCGGCGTAGCGGCGCAGCCGCATCAGCTCGGCTTCCTCGCTGCCGGAGAGCTCGCCCTCGCCGGCCAGCACGAGGCGCATGATCGGCTCGGTCGAGGGGTTGAAGCGCAGCAGCACCGGCTGCTCGGCTTCCAGCGGCAGGTTCAGCACCTCGAGCTTGTCGCGCACCTCGAGGCTGGCCTGGTCCATGTCGGTGCCCCAGGCGAACTCCAGCACCACGTCACTCTGGCCGGTGCGGGAGATCGAGCGCAGCTTGCGCAGGTTCTTGACCACGCCGACGGCCTGTTCGACCGGTTCACTGATCAGGGTCTCGATCTCGGCCGGCGCCGCACCGGTGTATTCGGTGCGCACCGTCAGCGTCGGGTAGCTCAGGTCAGGCAGCAGGTTGACCCTGAGGCCGTAGGCGGCGATCAGGCCGAACAGCACCAGGGTGACCGTCGCCATCGCCACCGTGACACGGCGGCGGGTCGAGAACTCGACGATGCTCATTTCAGTAGGCCTGGGCGATGGCCGCGTTGCCGGCCGGGGCTTCGGCCGGACCGTCGGCGTTGATCACCTCGACCGCGGAGCCGTCGCGGATGGCCACCTTGCCCGCGGTCACCACCGCGTCGCCCTCGCTCAGGCCGGCGCGGACCTCGGCGTACTCGCCGTTCATGTAACCCAGCTGCACCGGGACCCGCACGGCCTTGGCCTCGCGGACCACGAACACGGCCGGCTCGCCCTCGTTCTCCAGCAGGGCGATGCGCGGCATGGTCAGCGCGTTCTCGCGCTCGTCGTAGACCACGTCGATGCGACCGAACATGCCCGGGCGCAGCTCGCCGCCACCGGCGAAGGTGGCGACGACGCGGAAGGTGCCGCTGCCGGCGTCCACCACCGGGCTGACGCGGTCCACCGTGCCCTCGAAGAACTTGCCGGGAATGGCGTCCACCTTCATGCGCAGCGGCAGGCCGGGCTTGAGGGTGGACATCTCGCGCTCGGGCACGTTCAGCACCGCCTCGAGGCGGCTGTTGTCGACCACGCGGAACACCGGCGCGTTCAGCGGCACCAGGTTGCCGACCTTGACCATGCGCTCGGCGACCACGCCGTCGAAGGGCGCGACGATGTCGGTGTAGGACAGCTCGAGGCGGGCCAGCTCATAGCTGGCGCGGGCCGACTCCAGGTCGTAGCGGATCTGCTCGACCGATTCGGCGCTGACCAGGCGGGCGCCGAGCAGTTCCTGGGCGCGCCGGTAGTTGTTCTCGAGCTTGCGCACCGAGGCGCGCGCCCGCTCCATCTCCAGGCGCGGCTTTTCGGGATCGATGCGGGCCAGGACCTGGCCGGCACGGACGACGTCGCCCTCCTCGGCCAGGATCTGCAGGACCACGCCCGAGGTCTTGGCGACGACCTGGGCCTCGGCCGGCGCCTCCAGGGTGGCGGTGCCGGCGTAGCTGGCGGAAATGGGCCGACGGGCGACCCGGGCCACTTCGACCGGGACCGCAGGGCCCTGGTCCTGCTTGGCCTCGTCCTGGGCGCCGGGTTCGGCGGCCTGGGCGTCGGGTGCGGCGCCGCCGCCGCAACCCGCCAGGGTCAGGGACACCGCAAGGGCCAGGGCGGCCATCGTACGGATCGGGGAGGGAGCGCTGAAAGTCTTCATTGTCGCGGGCTCTGGCGGGGGTGTTTTAGTTGAATAGGACAGTACAGGGGTCTTGGTCCGGACCGCATATGCCGGAAGTAGGGATGACCACCGGGGCCATCCCGTCGCCCCTGCCCGGGCACACGGATGGAACAACCCCCTGTCTGGGCTTGGATGCTGTCGCTATACTTCGGGTTTACGCCCGTCCGACCCATCTCGAGCCGGAAACGACCTGATGAAGCGAATCCTGTTGCCCGCCGCCAGCCTGGCGCTTGCCCTGGCTGCCCTGCCCGTCCACGCCAAGGGTGATCCCGACCAGGGCAAGGCCCTGTTCTATACCTGCACCGGCTGCCACGGCATCGTCGACTACAAGAACGCCTACCCCAGCTACCGCGTGCCCAAGGTGGGCGGCCAGAACGAGCAGTACCTGGTGGCGGCCCTGACCGCCTACCGCAACGGTGACCGTCAGCATCCGACCATGCGCGCCCAGGCCGAGAGCTTCACCGACCAGGAGATCGCCGACATCGCCGCCTACCTGGCCAGCCTGAAGCCGGCCGACAGCAACTGAGGGCCACGACGACATGAACATCCGCACCATCGCCGCCGCCGCCCTGTTCGCCCTGGCCCTGCCCGCCCACGCCGCCGCCCCGGTCGGCAATCCGGTGGCCGGCCAGGAGAAGTCCAAGACCTGCGCCTCCTGCCACGGCCCGACCGGCAACGAGAGCCTGGACCCGACCTATCCCAAGCTGGCCGGCCAGCATCCGGACTATCTGGTCAAGGCGCTGCAGGACTACCGCTCCGGCGCCCGCAAGAACCCGATCATGGCCGGCTTCGCCGGTGGCCTCAGCGATGAGGACATCAACGACCTGGCCGCCTTCTTCGCCAGCCAGGCGGGCGACCTGCACGACCTGAGCAAGGTCGAGCAGCGCTGACCCAGCCACTGGTCGTTCGAATGACGAAGGGGCCCTCGCGGCCCCTTCGCCATTTCTGATCATCTCCGCCTGCGGCGGCCCTTCTACCGCGGTGGCGGCGGCATGGGATCCGGCTTGGCCAGCGGCTTGCGGCAGGTGGCATCGTAGAGCTTGCGCAGGCGGCGCCAGCCTTCCTGGGTGCTGGCCTGGACGATCTGCTCCCACAGCACCTCGCACTGCCGGTCCTGCTCCGGCGTCAGCACGTTCGGGTCCGCGTACTGATAGCCCTTGTCCGCCTTCACCACGCCGCAGGCGCCCATGACTGCCAGCAGCGAGGCCTTGCAGACCACGGATACACCCGGGTTGCCCGGCACCGGTATCCGCACCTCGCCGGTGGTGGCTTCCACCGCCGCCTCCAGCAGGTCGGTCAGCAGGTCCTTGTCGTGCGGCCGCCAGTACTGCTCGAACTCGGTTTCCCGGTATTCCATCGCCGGAGGGCGGTCGAAGAATTCGCCGGCCTCGGCGACGCCGGCCAGCCGCCACTCGAAATCGCGGTCGGCCGATTCCACTTCCGCCAGCTGGTCCTTGACTTCGTCCGGCAGCGTAAGCGCGCCATCGGTGCCGAACAGGCGAAGCCGTTCGGGCGGCGGTGTCGTGGGCGTGTCCCGGCCGCCGGGCTCGACTGCCTGCAGCGGCGTGGACGGCCGGACGCGCGGGCGCGGCGCCGGTGCTGGCGCGGGAGGCGTTTCCACCGGTTCGACCGGCGGCTCGGGCTCGGGCGGCGGTGGCGGTTCCGGCGTGATGAATTCCAGCACCGTCACCACCTGTGCCGGCGGCGTATCCCCACCGAGGCTGGCCAGCACCATGCCCACCACCACCAGCGCGTGGCCCAGGGCCAGCACACCGAACACGAGCAGGCGCTGGCGCCGGCCGAGGACCGGTTCTTCATTCCAATGGTGGCCGCGCGGTCGGCCGCGCCAGCCGGCAAGCGACAGTACGGGGTCTTGCGGCTTGTCGTCCGGCCTCACGTTTACCCGGTCCCTGGGAAAGACCGCGAGAGCCTAACCATCCCCCCCGGTAAAGAAGGGTTAAGCGCGAGGAGGAACCGCGGTGACGTTCAGGCGCGGGAAATGTACGGATGGGTGCCGGTGCTGTGGTCGGTGACGTCACGCACCTCACGCACCTCGGGCAGGCGCGCCCGCAGCGTCTTCTCGATGCCCTGCTTGAGGGTGACGTCGGCCATGCCGCAGCCGTGGCAGCCGCCGCCGAAGCGCAGCCAGACCACGCCGTCGGCATCCACTGCTTCCAGGGCGACGCGGCCGCGGTGCGCGGCCAGCTGCGGGTTGATCTCGCTGTCGATCAGCCAGCGCACCCGCTCGACCAGGGACGCGCCCTCCCCCGGTGCCTCGCCCTTGATGCGCGGCGCCCGGATGGTCAGCTGGCCGCCGGTCGCGTTCTGCACGAAGTCGATGTCGGCCGCATCCAGGTAGGGCACGCTCGGGCCGTCCACGTAGAGCACGAAGCCGGCGCACTCCACCGCCCATTCCTGGCCATCGAGATCGGCGGCCTCGCAGAACTCCAGCCGCGCGTCGGCGGCCGGCGTGCCCGGATTGACGGCGGACAGGCGGATGCCCACGGCATCACCGCCCTGCTGCTCGAGCAGGCGGCGGAAATAAGCCTGGGCACTTTCGGAGATGTTGATCATGGCGCGCATTGTACGGCGGCCGCCTATACTTCGTGGCCTTCCCGGGAGAACGCTGTCATGACCACGATCAATGAACTGGCGCAGCAGCGCTGCCAGCCCCTGAAGGGCCCCGAACACCGCCTCTCCGACGCGGAGCTGCGCGCCGGCCTGGCCGCCCTGCCCGGCTGGGAACTCATCGAGGATGGCGCCGCCATCGGCAAGACCTTCCGCTTCCCCGACTACCACCGGACCATGGCCTTCGTGAACGCCCTGGCCTGGGTGGCGCACCGGGAAGACCACCATCCCGACCTCGGCGTGCACTACGACCGGGTGGTGGTGCGCTATTCCACCCACGACGTCGGTGGCCCGAGCCGCAACGACCTGATCTGCGCCGCCAAGGCCGAGCTGCTGCTGGCCTGAGGCCGGCCGCTCAGCCCAGGCGGTCCAGCACCGCCGTCAGTTCCGGCGGCAGCGGCGCATTGATCAGGTAGGGCCGCTTGCCGCCCTCCAGGGCGAACTCGATCGAGGCCGCGTGCAGGAACAGCCGGCGCAGCCCGGCCTGCTCGGCCAGGCGCCTGTTGGCCTCGCGGTCGCCGTACTTGCTGTCGCCGGCCACCGGATGGCCCAGGTGGGCGGCGTGCACGCGGATCTGGTGGGTGCGGCCGGTCTCGATCACCACCTCGCAGAAGCTGTGCCCACCGCGGCGCTCGAGCACGGTGAAATGGCTGCGCGAGGGCTTGCCGGCCGGATCCACCCGCACCATGCGCTCGCCGCCTTGCAGCACCGACTTGCGCAGCGGCGCGTCCACCGTCATCCGCCCCTGTGGCAGGCGGCCGACCAGCAGGGCCAGGTAACGCTTGCCCGGGCCTTCCTCGTCCTCGCCGCCGCGCATCAGTGCCTGCAGCTCCAGCAGGGCCGAGCGGCGCTTGGCCACCAGCAGTACGCCGGAGGTATCGCGGTCCAGGCGGTGCACCAGTTCCAGGGGTTCGCCCGGGCGCAGGGCCCGCAGCGCCTCGATGGCACCGACCCGGACGCCACTGCCGCCGTGGGTGGCCAGGCCGCTGGGCTTGTTCAGGGCCAGCAGCCAGCGGTCCTCGAAGACGATCTGCGAGGCCAGGCTCTCCAGCAGGGCCCTGGGCGGCGGCGCCTGCTCGCCGGCCTCGGCCAGGCGCACCGGCGGGATCCGGACCTCGTCGCCGCCGGCCAGGCGGCTGTCGGCCTTGGCCCGCTTGCCATTGATCCGGACCTGGCCGCTGCGCACCAGCTTGTAGACCAGGGAGCGCGGCGCCCCCTTGAGCTGCAGGAGCAGGAAATTGTCCAGCCGCTGCCCGTCCCGGTCCTCGGGGACCCGGACAAGTCTCACGCCGGTGGAGACATCATTTGCCGCCATGGGGCTTCCGCCTATACAATCGCTTCGCGAGATAACGTCCTGATTTCGCAGGGGCTCCGGGCCGAAACCCTCCCAAGCGAATCCCGAGGAACCGCTACCACACCCCACGGGGGTGACCATGTTAGCCGGTGCTGAAGGCGGACGGATATTGCCGCGGCCCCCGAGGGCCGCGAAGCACCGGGGCCGCCAGGCGGGCCCGGGCCCACCGGACACAGACAAACGTAGCGCTCCCGCGGGTTCGCCCAAGGTACTGAAGCGCTGGAAGTTCCTCCCAGGTCCGGGTGCGCCAGGCGCCCCGGGCCGGTTGTATCGGGCGCGGACCCCGGCGTTCCTCGCGGTTAGAGCGCGTGAGGAATCCAAGACAATGAAGCGCATGCTGATCAATGCCACGCAGGCCGAAGAACTGCGCGTGGCGATCGTCGATGGCCAGCACCTGTACGACATCGACATCGAGCAGCCCTCGAAGGAACAGAAGAAGTCCAACATCTACAAGGGCCGCATCGTCCGGCTGGAACCGTCCCTGGAGGCCGCCTTCGTCGACTACGGCGGCGAGCGCCACGGCTTCCTGCCCCTGAAGGAAATCTCCCGCGACTACTTCGTCCCCGGCGTCGACCCCAACAAGGCCGGCCTGAAGGAATTCCTGCGCGAGGGCCAGGAGGTCGTGGTCCAGGTCGAGAAGGAGGAGCGCGGCAACAAGGGCGCCGCCCTGACCACCTTCATCTCCCTGGCCGGCCGCTACATGGTGCTGATGCCGAATTCGCCCAGCGCCGGCGGCGTCTCCCGCCGGATCGAGGGCGAGGACCGCCAGGCGCTGAAGGAAGCCCTGGACAAGCTGCGCATCCCCGACGACATGGGGGTGATCATCCGCACCGCCGGCGTCGGCCGCGACGCCGAAGAGCTGCAGTGGGACCTGGACTACCTGCTGCAGGTCTGGAAGGCGATCACCGACGCCGCCCTGTCCAAGCCCGCCCCCTTCCTGATCTACCAGGAGTCCCGGCTGATCGTCCGCGCCCTGCGCGACTACCTGCGCTCCGACATCGGCGAGATCCTCGTCGACACCAGGGAGATGTACGAGGAAGCGCGCGACTTCATGCAGTCGGTGATGCCGCAGAACCTGCGCAAGCTGAAGTTCTACGAAGACCCGACCCCGCTGTTCAACCGCTACCAGATCGAGTCGCAGATCGAGGCCGCCTACGAGCGCCAGGTGCGCCTGCCTTCCGGCGGCTCGATCGTGGTCGACCAGACCGAGGCCCTGACCGCCATCGACGTCAACTCGGCCCGCGCCACCAAGGGCGGCGACATCGAGGAGACGGCGCTGAACACCAACCTGGAGGCCGCCGACGAGGTGGCCCGGCAGATGCGCCTGCGCGACCTGGGCGGCCTGGTGGTGATCGACTTCATCGACATGAGCTCGGGCAAGCACCAGCGCATGGTCGAGGAGCGCCTGCAGCAGGCCCTGCGCCACGACCGTGCCCGCGTGCAGATCGGCCGCATTTCCCGCTTCGGCCTGCTGGAGATGTCGCGCCAGCGCCTGCGTCCCAGCCTGGGCGAGTCCAGCCAGATCGTCTGCCCGCGCTGCGAGGGCCATGGCCGCATGCGCAGCGTCGAGTCCCTGTCGCTGTCCATCCTGCGCCTGGCCGAAGAGCACGCCATGAAGGAGAACACCGGCCAGGTGCTGGTGCAGGCGCCGCCGGAGATCGCCAACTACCTGCTCAACGAGAAGCGCCGCGCCCTGGTCGAGATCGAGACCCGGCACGATGCCCCGGTGGTGGTGGTGGCGGACGACCAGCTCGAGACCCCGCACTTCAACATCACCCGCCTGCGCGAGAACGAGCTGGGCGAGGAAACCGGCAAGCCCAGCTACCAGCGCACCACCCCGCGCAAGCTGGCCGTGCATGCGCTGACCCGCGCCCACATCAACGTGCCCGACCTGCCGGCGGTGACCGCCGTGCGCCCGGCCACGCCTGCGCCGATCCGCGAGGAGCCCGAAGTGATGCCGGCGCCCGCCCCCGTCGTCGCCGCGCCGGCGGCGCCCGTGCAGCCGCGTGGCTTCTTCGCCCGCCTCAAGGCCCTGTTCCTGGGCGACGAGGCGGTGGCCGCTCCGGCCACTCCGGCACGGACCCGCGGCGGCGAGCGCGGCGGCAATGGCGAGGGCAACGGCAACCGCCGTGACCGCAACCGTCGCGACCGCGGTCGTGGCAAGGGCGGCGCCCAGCAGCAGGCCCAGCCGCAGCGCCAGGGCAAGCCCGAGCGCAGCGAGGAGCAGCGTCGCCAGGACGAAGCCCGCCGCCAGGAAGCGCAGCAGCGCCGCGAGGAGCAGCAGAAGAAGGAAGCCGAGCGCCGCGAGCAGCAGCGCCTGGAGAACCAGAAGCGCGAGCAGGAGCGCCGCGAGGCCCGCGCCGCCCGCCAGGCCGCGCAGGCCGCTGCCGCGGCCGCTTCCGCTGCCGCCGGCGACGAGGCCGCGCTGCTGCAGGAAGGCACCCTGACTCAGGACGCCGCCGGCCAGGTGGAGGCCAACGCCCAGCCGGGCCAGGAAGCCGGTGATGCCGCCGCTGCCGGTGAAGGTGGCGGTCGCCGCCGCCGTGGCCGTCGCGGTGGCCGCCGTCGCCGTCGCCAGGCCGCGGCCGGCGCGCTCGAGGCGGGCAACGAGGCCCTGGCCGCGGGCGAGGCCGAAAACGCCGTGGATGACGAGGAACCCGATTTCGGTGACGGGGACAGCACCACCGGTGAGCCGGTGCGCGCGGCCGCACCGGTGTCCTCGGTGGAATCCGATTTCGATGACATCGAGCCGGTGAGCACGGCCACGCCGGTGGCCGCGGCTTCGCCTGCCGCCGAGCCGGTGCAGGCGCCCGTCGCTTCGCCCGCCCCGGTGCCGGCGGACACGCCTGCCAGCGAGCCGGTCGCGGCCGCGCCGGTGGAAACGCCCGTCGTCGTGCCGGCGCCGGAGCAGCCGAAGGTCGCCGCTGTCTCCGCCGAACCGGCAGCGCCGGTGGCCCCGGTCGCCAGCCAGGCAGCCACCGAACCGGCGATGCCGGTCAACGAGCCGCTGCCGGCCGTGTTCTCCGCGCCGCCGGCCGAAGCCTCCGTGCCGGTGCAGCCGAGCCTGATTCCGGTCGAGCCGGTCGCGGCGCCGTTGGAACTGGCGCCGGAAGCCGCCGCCGAAACGGCGGTCAGCGCCGATGCCGGGGCCGACCTGTTCGCGCAGCCGGGTGAGAACGTCGTGGCCGAGCTGCCGCCCGTCCCCATCGCCGAGCCGGCGCCGGCGCAGGAGCCGCAGCAGGAGCTGCCGGTGGCCGCCGCGCCGGAAGCGGCTTCGGAAGAGCCGGCGGAAGCCGCCCAGGAAGAGCCGCTGATCGCTGCCGCCAACGAAGACGCGGAGCCGATGCTGCCGCCGGCGATGCCGGTCGTGGCGCCGTCCTGGACGCTCGAGGACCAGGACAACTCCGGCAAGACCGGGGGCGCCTGAGCGCCCCCACCCTGCCCGCCTACAGCGAGTAGGCGGGATCCGACAGACCGTGCTGCGCGGCCAGCCGCGCCAGCGCGATCGCGTCGCGGATGCCCAGCTTGTCGTAGAGCCGGTACTTGTGCGTGGCCACGGTCTTGCCGCTCAGGCTGAGCCGGCGGCCGATCTCCTCCATGCGCATGCCGGTGCAGAGCATGCGCGCCACTTCCAGCTCGCGCGGCGACAGCTTGTCGAACGGTGACTCCGGCCCCTGCAGGCCGGAGAAGGCCAGGTGCTGCGCCACCTGGCTGGCCAGGTAGCGGCGGCCGCGCGCCACCTCGCGGATGGCGCGCAGCAGTTCCTCCGCATCGCAGGCCTTGCCGACGTAGCCGCAGGCGCCGGCTTCGATCAATCGCCGCGGCATCGGCCCGTCCTCCTGGATGGAGACGATGACCACGCGCGTCTCCAGCGTCGAGCGGGCGATGCGTTCGGTCACGTCCAATCCGCTGATGCCCGGCAGGTGCAGGTCGCAAAGCACCACGTCGGGCTTGAGCTTGCGCAGCTGCGGCAGGGCCTCCTCGCCGGTGGCCGCCTCGCCCACCACCTCCATGTCGCGCTCGCCGGACAGGATCAGGCGGTAGCCCGTCCGCACCAGCGCATGGTCGTCCACTATGAACACTCGGATCATCGCGCTCCCCTCGCGTGCCGTGTTGGGGAAAACCTAGTGAAGGCCGGCAGGCGCGGCAAGACGTGAATTCGCCTGTACAGCGTCAGCGATTTTCCTACAGACCCCGACGACGCAGCGCGGCAAACTCGGCAAAGCTCGCACCGTCGCCGGGATATTCGCGCAGGCCAGGCCGTGATCAGTCAGTACGACTCACGCATCCGCTTCCGTCGACCGCCCTGGCCGCTGCGCACGCGCGCCTGGCGACGCTCACGATTGCTTGCGCTGTCAGTCTTGCTGCCGTTCGCCTTCCTGCTCTGCCTGCTGCTGGCCGAGGCGGCGATCCGATTCGTCGAAGCACACAACCGCGTCGAGGTCTGGTTGCAGGATGCCCCCGCCGCGCTCGAGACCGCGCCCGCGTCTCTGTTCGAGGATCCCGCCTTCGGCAAGGTCGACCGGCTCCATGTCTCCGAAAACCGATCGCCACCACCCGGCTGCCGGAGCGACATCGGCCTGGGCTTCCGCGGCCTGCGCGACAGCGAACTCTCCATCGCCTACGAGGTGCTGGAAGCGGCAGCGGTTTCCGCCGGCCTGCACCCCTGCCCGCAGCCCGTGTTCGTCTTCGACGATCTGCCAGGCCCGCTGGACGCACTCGATCCCGCCGCATTCGCCGTACAGGCCGTGCTATGGGCCGCCCTGCCGATGGCCGTGCTCGGGCTGCTGTTCTGGGCGGTGATGGACCGCTTCGGCCTGGCGGCCTCGCTGGCCTGGTCGCGCTGGGATCTGCCGGCACTGCGCAACGGCCTGGCCATGGGCGTGGTGCTGGCGCTGGTGCTGCAGCTGCCGGCCTGGCTGATGCCGGCGAGGTTTCCATCCACGGCAGTGTCGGGCCCCGGCCTTCTCGCGCTGACGCTGCTGCTCTATCCGCTGCTGCACGAAATCGCCTTCCGCGCCTGGGCTCTGGCCCTGGCCATGCAATCGCACGGCCCGCGATTCGCCCTGTTCTGGAGCACCGGCCTGCAGGTGCTGGCCAGCATCAGCGCCCTGACCGGCGTGGCGCAGGCGCAGGCGCTGGCCTCGGGCCTGCTGCTGGGCTGGCTCTACCTGCGCCGGCAGTCGCTGCCGGAATGCGTCATCGCCCTGATCGCCTGCAGCGCCTTGCGGCAACTGGTGCTGAGCTGAAGCGGACAGAAGGCGGCGGACCTATACTCCCCCGCCAGGGGGACGGGCCGATGTGCTACTCCGCAATGGTCGTCGAGGACTACAAGGCCTACCGCCGGGCTGGCGGCGACCTGGACATCGACGCGTTCGCGGCCCTGTTCCACCCCGATGAGGCCAAGCAGCGCCGGCGCTATCCCCGCGCCCTGGCCCTGGCGATCCTCCGGTCCACCGAGCCGGAGCTGGAGCGATTGCGGGCGGCCATCCGCGAGGCCGACGCGGCCGAGGCCGCCGCCCTGCAGCGGGAACTGTTTCGACAGAAGCGGCGGGTGGCGGATGCGCAACGAGTCCTGGCGAGCAAGATCACCAGGAAGGCCCAGGAGGACGTCCGCATCGGGACGGACAAGATGGCCCAGGCCCAGCGCCGCCTCGCCGAACTGCTGGCGACGTCAGCCGACGATGCCGGGCGGCGGATCTACCCTGGCTACTACGCGCCGGTCATGGTGCTGGAAGAAGGCCGCCGTGTGGTGCGCCCCATGCGCTACCAATGCCGCCTCCCGGGCTGGACGGCGGCCGTGGAGCGCAAGTACCCGGGGACCTACAACGCCCGCCGGGACAAGCTGGAGAAGGCCTGGAAGGGCGTTTTCGGAGTGACGCATGGGGTCATGCTGGCCACCGCCTTCTATGAGCACGTCGAGCAGGACGGCAAGGACGTGGTGCTGGAGTTTCGCCCGAACACGCACGCGGAAATGTGGGTGGCCTGCCTCTGGACACGAACCCGAAACCCGGACGGCTCCGAGCTGCTGAGCTTCGCCGCCATCACCGACGACCCTCCGCCGGAAGTGCTGGCCACCGGCCAGGACCGCTGCATCATCCCGCTGAAACCGGAGCACATCGACGCATGGCTGGATCCGCGTGGTGACCTCGACGCGATGTACGGGCTGCTGGACGATCGGGAGCGGCCATACTACGAGCACCGCGCCGCAAAAGCCGCCTGATGCGGCCGGCATTCCAGCCCGCTGCAGATTCAGGAAGTGGCGGAAGGGGTGGGATTCGAACCCACGGTGACATCGCTGCCACGGCGGTTTTCAAGACCGCTGCCTTAAACCACTCGGCCACCCTTCCTTCGATTGTCCGCGGCCGGCGCCTCGCGCGACCCGGCCGCCCTGCCCCTCAGGCGCTCACTCGCAGGGAATGCCGCCCGGGGTGCCGCACTTGAGCTTGCTCTCCTGCACCGCCGGCGGCAGCCGCTCGGCCAGGAATTCGATGAACACGCGCACCGCCGGCAGCAGGCCGCGGCGGGAGGGATAGATGGCGTGGAAGATGCCCTGCGGCAGGTTCCAGTGCGGCAGCACCACTTCCAGCTCGCGCTTGCGGATGGCCTCGGCGCAGGTCAGCTCCGGCAGCAGCACCACGCCCAGGCCGTCGCGGGCGGCGGCCATCAGGGTGGAAAAGTCGTGCGCCATCAGCATCGGCTGCAGGTCCACCTTCTCGATCTGGCCCTCGGGGCCGTGCAGGGTCCAGCGCTGGCGGGCGTCGTCCTCGCGCATGCTGAGCGTGGTGTGGTTGGCCAGGTCGGCCGGCACCTGCGGTCGCCCCACCCTGTCCAGGTAACGCGGGCTGGCCACCAGCAGTTCGCGCAGGTGGCCGAAGGTGCGCGCCACCATCTCGCCGTCATCGCGCAGCTCGCTGCGCACGCGCAGGGCGACGTCGAAGCCTTCCTGGATCACGTCCACGCGGCGGTTGCTGACGTGCAGCTGGATGCGCACCTGCGGATGCTGGCGCATGAAGTCCGGCAGGATCGGCCCCAGCAGCTCCTGGGAGATCGACACCGGGCAGCTGACCTTGATCAGGCCGCGCGGCGTGGCACTGACCCGGTCCACCGCCTCGCGGGCGGCCTGGGCCTCGGCCAGCATGGTCTGGGCGTGGCGGTAGACGCTCTGCCCGACCTCGGTGACGGCGAACTTGCGGGTCGAACGCTGCAGCAGGCGCACGCCCAGGTCGTTCTCCAGCTGGGCGATGCGCCGGCTCAGGCGCGACTTGGGCACGCCGAGCGCGCGCTCGGCCGCGGCGAAGCCGCCATGCTCGACCACCATGGCGAAGAACTGCAGGTCATTCAGATCAGGATGGTTCATCCGATGCGCTCCTGCTGGCCCATGTAAGGACGAAGCACCTCCGGCACGGTGATGCTGCCGTCGGCGTTCTGGTAGTTCTCCATCACCGCGATCAGCGCGCGGCCGACGGCGACGCCGGAACCGTTGAGGGTGTGCAGCGGCTCGGGCTTGCCGGTCTCCGGGTTGCGCCAGCGCGCCTGCATGCGCCGGGCCTGGAAGTCGCCGCAGTTCGAGCAGCTGCTGATCTCGCGGTAAGCGCCCTGGCTGGGCAGCCAGACCTCGAGGTCGTAGGTCTTGCGGGCCGAGAAGCCCATGTCGCCGCTGCACAGCAGCATGCGCCGGTACGGCAGGCCCAGCTTCTCCAGCACCACCTCGGCGCAGCGGGTCATGCGCTCGTGCTCGGCATCGGAATCGGCCGGGCGGGTGATCGAGACCAGCTCGACCTTCTCGAACTGGTGCTGGCGGATCATGCCGCGGGTATCGCGGCCGTGGCTGCCGGCCTCGGCGCGGAAGCACATCGAATGCGCGGTCAGGCGCATCGGCAGGGCCTCGGCCTCGACGATGCTCTCGCGCACCAGGTTGGTCAGCGGCACTTCCGCGGTCGGGATCAGGTAGCGCCGGCTGTCGCTGACCTCGGTGGCGAACAGGTCTTCCTCGAACTTGGGCAGCTGGCCGGTGCCGCGCATGCTGTCGGCGTTGACGATCAGCGGCACGTTGCATTCCAGGTAGCCGTGCTCGCCCACGTGCAGGTCCAGCATGAACTGGGCCAGGGCGCGGTGCAGGCGCGCCAGCGGGCCGCGCAGCACGGTGAAGCGGGCGCCGCTGAGCCTGGCCGCCGACTCGCCGTCCAGCCAGCCCTCGCGGGCGCCGAGCTCGACATGATCCTTGGGCTCGAAGTCGAAGGCCTTCGGCTCGCCCCAGCGCCTGATCTCGACATTGCCGCTCTCGTCGGCGCCGGCCGGCACGCTCTCGTCCGGCAGGTTGGGGATGCGCAGAGCGATGGCCTCGAGCTCGGCGCGGATCTGCTCCAGCCGCTCCTCGGAGGCCTTCAGCTCGTCGCCGATGCCGGCGACCTCGGCCAGCAGCGGCGCCACGTCCTCGCCCTTGGCCTTGGCCAGGCCGATGGCCTTGGAGCGGGTGTTGCGCAGGTTCTGCAGTTCCTGGGTGCGGGTCTGGATCTGCTTGCGCTCGGCCTCCAGGCGCTCCAGGCCGGCCACGTCGAGCTCGAAGCCGCGGCTGGCCCGGAGACGGGCGGCAGTGTCGGCCAGCTGGCCGCGAAGCAGGTAGGGGTCGAGCATGGGTTCATTCCGCAGATGAAACGTGGCCGGGCATTATCACCGTGCCCGGCCCGCTGCCGCAACGAACCCGGGGGCCGCTCAGCCGCGCCGCTTCCGGGCCTCGGCCCGTTCGGCGCGGAGGCGGTCCAGCTTCTCCTTGAGCCTGATCTCCAGGCCGCGCTCGACCGGCTCGTAATAGACCCGCTCGCCCAGGGCCTCCGGGAAGCCGGTCTGGTCCAGGGCGACGCCGCCCTCGGCCTCGTGGTCGTACTGGTAGCCGGCGCCGTAGCCGAGCTGCTTCATCAGCCTGGTCGGCGCGTTGCGCAGGTGCAGCGGCACCTCCTGGGTGCCGTGCTCGCGGACGTCGGCCAGGGCCGCCTTCCAGGCGACGTAGCCGGCGTTGGACTTGGCCGTCGCCGCCAGGTAGATCACCGCCTGCGCCAGCGCCAGCTCGCCCTCGGGGCTGCCGAGGCGGTCGTAGGCCTCCCAGGCCTCCATGGCCATCTGCAGGCCGCGCGGGTCGGCCAGGCCGATGTCCTCCACCGCCATGCGGGTGATGCGCCGGGCCAGGTAGGCCGGGTCGCAGCCGCCGTCCAGCATGCGCGCCAGCCAGTACAGGGCAGCGTCCGGATTGGAGCTGCGCACGCATTTGTGCAGGGCCGAGATCTGGTCGTAGAACTGCTCGCCGCCCTTGTCGAAGCGGCGGGTGCGGTCGGCCAGCACCTGCGCCAGGGTGGCCTCGGTGATCTCGCCGTCCTCGCCGCCGGCCAGTTCGGCAGCGATCTCCAGCAGGGTCAGGGCACGGCGCACGTCGCCGTCGGCGGCGGCGGCGATCTCGCGCAGGCGTTCCTCGGCCACGCGCAGCCCCTGCCCGCCCAGGCCACGCTCGCCGTCGTCCAGGGCGCGGCGCAGGGCCAGCAGGATGTCGTCCGCCGAGACCGGCTCCAGCACGTGCACGCGGCAGCGCGAGAGCAGCGCCGAGTTCAGTTCGAAGCTGGGGTTCTCGGTGGTGGCGCCGACGAAGAGGATGCTGCCGCGCTCGATGTGCGGCAGGAAGGCGTCCTGCTGCGCCTTGTTGAATCGGTGCACCTCGTCGACGAACAGGACGGTGCGCCGGCCCTCGGCGAAACGCTGCTCGGCGGCTGCCAGCACCTGCCGCACTTCCGGCAGGCCGCTGAGCACGGCGGAGATGGCCACGAACTCGGCCTCGGCGTAGCGGGCGATCAGCAGCGCCAGCGTGGTCTTGCCGCAGCCGGGCGGGCCCCAGAGCACCATCGAGTGCACCCGCCCGGATTCCAGGGCGCGGCGCAGGGCCGAGCCGGGCGCCAGCAGTCGGCGCTGGCCGACCATGTCGTCCAGGGATACCGGCCGCATGCGTTCGGCCAGGGGCTTGAGCGCCTCCGGCGCCTGGAACAGCGTGTCGGTACCGGCGGAGGCGGATTTGGGTTTGCGGGCCACCTGGGCATTCTCGCCCGCCGGCGTGCCGACGGGAACCCGGGCCACCTCAGTCGCCCAGCGGCATCACTTCCGCCGAGGCACCCATCTCGCCGACCACGTCCACCCCCGCGGGCGGCGTGAACACGAAGGTGTCGGCCGGGAAGGCCGGATCGCGGCGCCAGCCGCTGAAGACCATCTCGGTGCGCTGGCCCAGGCTGTCCACCAGCACCATGCGCTCAAGGCCCTGCGTGCCGAAGCCCAGTCGCGCGTCGGCGAAGGGCGCCTCGTCCGGCTTGCGCGGGTCCAGCGCCAGCCATTCCAGACCTTCGGAAACACCGGCCTCGGTCACCACGAACTGGCGGTCGAGCTCGCTCGGGTCCAGCAGCACCGCCAGCGGGCTGTCCTGTTCCTCCAGGCCCTGCTGGCGCACGGTGACCTGCTCCATGTCCGGCTCGTAGATCCAGACGTGGTTGCCGTCGGCGACGATCAGGCTGGGATAGGGCTGGCGGTATTCCCAGCGGAACTGCCGCGGCGCCTTCAGGCTGACCAGGCCGCTGGACTGTTCCTGCACCCGCCCTTCCGGCCCGTACACGGTCTGGCTGAACTCGCCGGCCAGGCCGCGGATATTGCCGGTGAAGGCCTCCAGCTTCTCGCGCGCACCCGCCTGCACGGCGGGCGCGGCCAGGACGAGGACCAGCAGGGCGAGGATTCGGCGCATGGCGTCAGGCGGCTGCGAAGGAGGTTGGCGGGAAGTCTGTCCGTGCCCGGCTGAACGGCCGATGTGCGCCGGCGCCCGCGCCTGTCAACGCGGCGGCGGCGGCGCCAGCACGGTGCGGTCGCCGTTGTGCTCGGGTGGCGAGACGATGCCGGCGGCCTCCATGGCCTCGATCAGGCGGGCGGCGCGGTTGTAGCCGATCTTGAGCCGGCGCTGCACGCCGGAGATGGAGGCGCGCCGGGTTTCGGTCACCACCTTCACCGCCTCGTCGTAGAGCGGGTCGGACTCGTCGCCGGCGGCGCCGCCGGACTCCGGCAGGCCGGTCGGGCCGATCACCACCCCGTCGCCCAGGGACTGCACTTCCTCCAGCACGCCCTCGATGTAGTCCGGGCCGCCGCCGACCTGGCGCAGGTGCGCCACCACGCGATGCACCTCGTCGTCGCTGACGAAGGCGCCATGCACGCGCTCGGGCATGGCGGTGCCGGGCGGCAGGTAGAGCATGTCGCCGTTGCCCAGCAGGGTCTCGGCGCCGCTCTGGTCGAGGATGGTGCGCGAGTCGATCTTGCTCGAGACCTGGAAGGCGATGCGGGTCGGGATGTTGGCCTTGATCAGGCCGGTGATCACGTCCACCGAGGGGCGCTGGGTGGCGAGGATCAGGTGGATGCCGGCGGCGCGGGCCTTCTGCGCCAGGCGGGCGATCAGTTCCTCCACCTTCTTGCCGACGATCATCATCATGTCGGCGAACTCGTCGATGATGACGACGATGTAGGGCAGCGCCTCCAGCGGCCGCGGTGCCTCGCTCAGGTCCGGGTCGGGGCGGAACAGCGGGTCCATCAGCGGCTGCCCGGCGTCCTGGGCCTCCTTCACCTTGCGGTTGAAGCCGGCCAGGTTGCGCACGCCGACCGCGCTCATCAGCTTGTAGCGCCGCTCCATCTCGGCCACGCACCAGCGCAGGCCGTTGGCGGCCTCCTTCATGTCGGTGACCACCGGCGCCAGCAGGTGCGGGATGTTCTGGTAGACCGACAGCTCCAGCATCTTGGGGTCGATCATCAGCATGCGCACGTCCTTGGCGCTGCTCTTGTACAGCAGGCTCAGCACCATGGCGTTGATGCCCACCGACTTGCCCGAGCCGGTGGTACCGGCCACCAGCAGGTGCGGCATGCGCGCCAGGTCCACCACCACCGGCCGGCCGGCGATGTCCTTGCCCAGGGCCATGGCCAGCGGCGAGCTGACCTTGTCGTATTCCTTGGAGCGCAGGATCTCGCTGAGGTAGATCGTCTCGCGGTGGGCGTTGGGGATTTCCAGGCCGACCACCGACTTGCCCGGGATCACGTCGACCACGCGCACCGACTTCACGCTCAGGCCGCGGGCGATGTCCTTGTCCAGGGAGCTGATCTGGCTGCCCTTCACGCCCGGCGCCGGCTCCATCTCGAAGCGGGTGATCACCGGGCCGGGATAGGCGCCGACCACCTGCACCTCGACACGGAAATCCTTGAGCTTGAACTCGATCTGCCGCGACAGCGCCTCCAGGGTTTCCTCGGACCAGCCCTTGACCTGTTCCTTGGGCTCATCCAGCAGCGACAGCGGCGGCAGGTCGCCGTTGCCGCCGGCGTTGAACAGCGGGATCTGCTGCTCGCGCTGGGCGCGCTCGGACTTCTCGATGACCGGGCGCGGCGGCGGCGCGATCTTGACCGGCTCGCGCTTGGCGCGCTTCTCGGTCTCGATCTTGCGGACTTCCTCGCGCTCCTCGCGCATGGCCCGGGCCCGCTGCCACTCGGCCGCCTGGCGGGCGCCCTGGCCGAAGCGGCCGACCAGGGCCAGCACCTTGCCGCCGATCCAGTCCATCAGGGCGAACCAGCTCAGGCCGGTGGCCAGGGTGATCGACAGCATCAGCACGGTGAACAGGAAGAGGTTGCCGCCCAGGCCACCGAACACCGCCCGCATGGCGCGGCCGACCTGCTGGCCGAGGATGCCGCCGGATTCGGCCGGCAGGTTCGGCGCCGAGCCCATCACCACGTGCAGCAGGCCGCAGGCCGAGACCAGGAAACCGACGATGCCGACCAGGCGCAGGGCCGGACCGAAGTCCACCCGGCCGTCGCGGTCGGAATCCAGGCCGAACAGGGCGATCCAGGCGATGCCGCCGAGCACCACCGGCACCGTGTAGGCGACGTAGCCGAAGAACCAGAAGGCCAGGTCGGCCAGGTAGGCGCCGACCAGGCCACCGAAGTTGTGCAGCGGTCCGACCACGCTGCCGGTGCGCGACCAGCCCGGATCGTCCGTGTGATAGCTGACCAGGCTGGCCAGCATGTACAGCAGCAGGGGCGAAAGCGCGACCAGCGCCAGTTCGCGCCAGAGTTTCTGGCGACGGTCCAGGCCGGTCTGGGAGCTTCGATCAGGAGAGCGCGCCACCGCGAGAAATGACCTCAGGAAACTGTCCTATGCGCCTGTATATACAGCATTTCAATGCCCCGCGCCCAGCCGGGCGGGTCACCGCGCCCGCAACACGGCGGATTGGCGGTTCGCCTTGATTTGCCCCCTTGTGCCCTCCAAGCTACGGAGCTTTCGCAGACACAGAAGCATCATACATGACCGCCCCGAAGCACTGCCGCCTGCTCATCCTCGGTTCCGGCCCGGCCGGGTACGCCGCCGCCGTCTACGCCGCCCGCGCCAACCTCAAGCCGGTCCTGATCACCGGCCTGCAGCAGGGTGGCCAGCTCATGACCACCACCGAGGTGGACAACTGGCCGGGCGATGCCCACGGCCTGATGGGCCCGGACCTGATGGCGCGCATGCAGGCGCATGCCGAGCGCTTCGAGACGGAGATCGTCTTCGACCACATCCACACCGCCGACCTGTCGCGGCGGCCCTTCCGCCTGGTCGGCGACAGCGGTGAGTACACCTGCGACGCCCTGATCATCGCCACCGGCGCCAGCGCCAAGTACCTGGGCCTGGAGAGCGAGCAGAAGTTCATGGGCAAGGGCGTCTCCGCCTGCGCCACCTGCGACGGCTTCTTCTTCCGTGACCAGGACGTGGCGGTGATCGGCGGCGGCAACACCGCCGTCGAGGAGGCCCTGTACCTGAGCAACATCGCCCGCAAGGTCTACCTGGTGCACCGGCGCGACAAGCTGCGCGCCGAGAAGATCATGCAGGACAAGCTGTTCGCCAAGGCCCAGGCCGGCAAGATCGAGATCATCTGGGACCACACGGTGGACGAGGTGCTGGGCGACGACAACGGCGTCACCGGCATGCGCATCCGCTCGACCAGGGACGACAGCACCCGCGAGATCGCCGTGCAGGGCTTCTTCGTCGCCATCGGCCACACCCCGAACACCTCGCTGTTCGAGGGGCAGCTGGAGATGCGCAACGGCTACATCCAGGTGAAGTCGGGCCTGGAGGGCAATGCCACCGCCACCTCGGTGCCGGGCGTGTTCGCCGCCGGCGACGTGGCCGACCAGGTCTACCGCCAGGCCATCACCTCGGCCGGTTCGGGCTGCATGGCGGCGCTGGACGCCGAGCGCTTCCTGGACCAGGGCGACTGAGCCGTCCCGGCGGCGGCCGGCGGCGATGGAAGAACTGCGCCTCCACGACGCCCTCGACGAGATCCCGGCGGAGGACTGGGACGCCCTGCACGGGGGCGACCACCCCTTCCTCCGCCATGCCTTCCTGGCCGGGCTGGAACGCTGCGGTTGCCTGCGCCCGGCCTGGGGCTGGCGGCCGCGGCATGCCTCGCTCTGGCGCGACGGCCGGCTGGTGGCGGCGGCGCCGGCCTACCTCAAGGGCAATTCCCACGGCGAGTTCGTCTTCGACCATGCCTGGGCCGAGGCCTGGCGGCGCGCCGGCCTGGCCTACTACCCGAAGTGGCTGGTCGCCGTGCCCTACTCGCCCGTCACCGGCCCGCGCCTGCTGGCCGGCAATGACGACGACCGCCGCCGCCTGCTGGCGCTGATGCGCGAACAGGCGGCGCGCGAGGGGCTGTCCTCGCTGCACGTGAACTTCCACACCGCCGGCGAGGACGCGGCCTTCGGCGAGGACTGGCTGGCCCGCAGCGACCTGCAGTACCACTGGCGCAACCGCGGCTGGCCGGACTTCGAGGCCTTCCTGGCCGAGCTGCGGCCGCACCGGCGCAAGGTGATCCGCCAGGAACGGGCGAAGGTGCGACGGGCCGGCTTCGGCTTCCGCGTCGTCCACGGCGACGAGGCCAGCGATGCCGACCTCGCCGACATGCACGCCTTCTACTGCGCCACCTTCGCCGCCTACGGCAACCACCCGGCGCTGACCCTGGAGTTCTTCCGGCACCTGGCCCGCGCCCTGCCCCGGCACCTGGTGCTGATCCTGGCGCAGCAGCAGGGCGAAACCGTGGCCGGTGCCCTCTGCCTGCGCGGCGGCGACCGCCTCTACGGCCGCTACTGGGGCAGCCGCGACGCCATGCCCGAGCCCGGCCTGCACTTCGAGACCTGCTACTACCAGGGCATCGAGTACTGCCTGCGCGAAGGCCTGGCGGTGTTCGAACCCGGCGCCCAGGGCGAGCACAAGATCGCCCGTGGCTTCCTGCCCGAGCGCGTGCGCAGCCGGCACTGGCTGGCGAATCCGGCCTTCGCGGCGGCGGTGGCGGACTGGTGCGCGGAGGAGCGGCAATGGGTCGAGGCGCATCGCCAGCGGCTGCTGCGGCATAGTCCCTACCGTGAGCATCCTGCCGATTCCCCGCCTGCGGGCTGACCGCCCCGAGGACTTCCCGCCGCCGTCGCGGGCCCTGGACGAACCCAATGGCCTGCTGGCCTGGGGCGGCGACCTGTCCCCGCGCCGGCTGATGGCCGCCTACCGGCAGGGCATCTTCCCCTGGTACTCCGAGGGCGAGCCCCTGCTGTGGTGGAGCCCGGATCCGCGCCTGGTCTTCGATACCGGCGGCATCCGCCTGTCCTCGCGCTTCCGCCGCGGCCTGCGCCGCTGCTCCTGGGAAGTACGGGCCGACACCTGCTTCGCGCAGGTGATCCGGGCCTGCGCCCAGGCGCCGCGTCCGGGCCAGGACGGCACCTGGATCACTCCGGAGATGCAGGCCGCCTACACGGAGCTGCACCGGCTGGGCCATGCCCACAGCATCGAGGTCTTCGACGGGCCGCGGCTGGTGGGCGGGCTGTACGGGGTGGCCGTGGGCCGGCTGTTCTGCGCCGAAAGCATGTACAGCGGCGAATCCGGCGCCTCCAAGGTGGCCCTGGCAGCCCTGGGCCGGGTGCTGGCCGGCTGGGCCTGGCCCTGGATCGACGCCCAGGTGGAGAACCCGCACCTGCGCTTCCTCGGCGGCCGGACCCTGCCCCGCCAGGACTTCCTGGCCCGCCTTCCCGCCCTGGTGGAGGCCGGGGGCCGGCCGGGGCCCTGGACGGGTGCCGTGGGGGCGATTCCGGCCGCCTCGCTCGCGCAAGCCCCGGTCGCTTAACCAATTTTTTGCATCACCGGGCCGGGCATGGCAGAATGCGCGGCTTCCGACTCCCTGTCCAACCGCCCCCCAACAAGGCGCGAATGTCCAAAGACGATTCCATCGAATTCGAAGGCACTGTGCTGGAGACCCTTCCGAACACCATGTTCCGGGTCAAGCTTGAAAACGGCCATGTCATCACCGCCCATATCTCCGGGCGCATGCGCAAGAACTACATCCGCATCCTGACCGGCGACCGGGTCAAGGTGGAGATGACGCCCTACGACCTGACCAAGGGCCGCATCACCTACCGCATGAAGTAAGGGAAAAGGGGGTCAGGTTCACTTCCTGTCTTGCAGGAAGTGAACCTGACCCCCTTTTTTCACACCGTGGCCGGCAGCAGCTTCTCCGGCTCGGGCTGGGCGTCGACGACCAGCTGGCCGTCGCGCACGTCCACCGTCACCTTGCCGCCCTCGGCCAGCTTGCCAAACAGCAGCTCGTCGGCCAGCGGCCGCTTGATCCGGTCCTGGATCAGCCGCGCCATCGGCCGGGCGCCCATCTGCGCGTCGAAGCCGTGCTGGGCCAGCCACTGCCTGGCTTCCGGCGTGGCGCTGAGCACCACCTGCTTCTCGTGCAGCTGGGCCTCCAGCTCGATCAGGAACTTGTCCACCACCCGCAGGATGTGCTCCGGCTCCAGCGGCCGGAACTGCACCACCGCATCCAGGCGGTTGCGGAACTCCGGGCTGAAGGCGCGCCGGATCACTTCCATGGCGTCGGTGGCGTGGTTCTGCTCGAGGAAGCCCATGCTCCGCCGCGAGGCCTGCGTGGCGCCGGCATTGGTGGTCATCACCAGCACCACGTTGCGGAAGTTCGCCTCCCGGCCGTTGGTGTCGGTGAGCACGCCACGATCCATCACCTGCAGCAGGATGTTGAACACGTCCGGGTGGGCCTTCTCGATCTCGTCCAGCAGCAGCACGCAGTGCGGCGTCTTGACGATCTTCTCGGTCAGCAGGCCGCCCTGGTCGAAGCCGACGTAGCCCGGGGGCGCGCCGATCAGGCGGCTGACCGAATGCGGCTCCATGTACTCGGACATGTCGAAGCGCACCAGCTCGATGCCCAGCTGCAGGGCCAGCTGCCGGGTCACCTCGGTCTTGCCGACGCCGGTCGGGCCTGCGAACAGGAAGTTGCCGATCGGCTTCTCGGCATTGCCCAGGCCGGAGCGCGCCAGCTTGATGGCGGCGACCAGGGTCTCGATGGCCGGATCCTGGCCGAAGATCACCATCTTCAGGTTGCGCTCGAGGTTCTTGAGCACGTCCTTGTCCGAGGCGCTGACCTGCTTGGTCGGGATGCGGGCCATCTTGGCCACGATCAGCTCGATCTCTTCGACGTCCACCACCTTCTTGCGCTGGTCCTCGTCGAGCAGGCGCTGACGGGCGCCGGCCTCGTCGATGACGTCGATGGCCTTGTCCGGCAGCAGCCGGTCGGTGATGTGCTTGACCGACAGGTCGACGGCGGCCTGCAGGGCCTCCTGGGTGTACTGGACCTCGTGGTGGGCCTCGAAGCGGGCCTTCAGGCCGTTGAGGATGGCCACGGCCTCGGCCACGGTCGGCTCGACGACGTCGATCTTCTGGAAGCGGCGGGCCAGGGCGCGGTCCTTCTCGAACACGCCGCGGTATTCCTGGAAGGTGGTCGAGCCGATGCAGCGCAGCTCGCCGCTCTGCAGGACCGGCTTGATCAGGTTGGAGGCGTCCATGGTGCCGCCGGACGCCGAGCCGGCACCGATGATGGTGTGGATCTCGTCCACGAACAGGATGGCGCCGGGCTCCTTGCGGATCTGCTGGATCACCGCCTTCAGGCGCTTCTCGAAGTCGCCGCGGTACTTGGTGCCGGCCACCAGCGCGCCCAGGTCGAGCGAATAGATGGTGGCGTCCTTGAGCACCGCCGGCACCTTGCCCTCGACGATGCGCCAGGCCAGGCCCTCGGCCAGGGCGGTCTTGCCGACGCCGGCCTCGCCGACGAACAGCGGGTTGTTCTTGCGCCGGCGGCACAGCACCTGGATGGTGCGCTCGATCTCGGCCTCGCGGCCGATCAGCGGGTCGATCTTGCCCTCGCGGGCCAGCTCGTTGAGGTTGCTGGCGAATTCCTGCAGCGGGTTGGACTTGCTCTCGCCGCCCTCCTCGCCCTCGGTGCGCGGCTCGGGCGCGGACTTCTCCTCGCTGCCGTCGCCGACCTTGGCGATGCCGTGCGACAGGTAGTTCACCACGTCCAGGCGGGTGATCTCCTGCTGGTTGAGGAAATAGACGGCGTGCGAATCCTTCTCGCCGAAGATGGCCACCAGCACGTTGGCGCCGGTGACCTCCTTCTTGCCGGAGGACTGCACGTGGTAGACGGCCCGCTGCAGCACCCGCTGGAAGCCCAGGGTGGGCTGGGTGTCGCGCGGGTCGTCGGGCGGCAGCACCGGCACCGTGTCGGCGATGATCTGGCGCAGGCCGGTGGCCAGCTTCGGCTGGTCCGCCCCACAGGCCTTGAGCACCCCGGCGGCGGAAGGATTGTCGAGCAGGGCCAGCAGCAGGTGCTCGACCGTCATGAATTCATGGCGGGCTTCGCGTGCCTGCTTGTAACACTGGCCGATGGTGTACTCGAGGTCCTTGCTGAACATGGGGAACTCCCTTGGGGTTTGCCCCGATATGGGGCCAGCCTAGGCCTTTTCCATCGTGCACAACAGGGGGTGCTGGTGCTGGCGGGAAAAGTCGTTGACCTGGCTTACTTTCGATTCAGCCACCTCCCGCGTATAGACCCCGCACACCCCCTTGCCGCGGGTGTGCACGTGGAGCATGACCTGGGTGGCCTTCTCCCGGTTCATCGCGAAGAAAACCTGCAGGACCTCGACCACGAAGTCCATGGGGGTGAAGTCGTCGTTGAGCAGGACCACCTGGTACAGCGGCGGCCGGGTGACTTCCGGCCGGGCGGTCTCCACCGCCAGGCCGTGGTCGTGCTCGCGTTCTGGGCGTGACTCGTTGGGCATGGCCCGATTATAGGTCGGGGCGGCGCAGGCGGAGACCATGGACGGGCGGCGAGGCTTGGCGGGACAATGCCCGGGCCGGGCCGTCCGGTGTCACCCGCAGAGGATTCCATGCGTCCCACTTTCCGCCGCTTCTCCCGCCTCCCGATCCTGGCGGCCGTCCTGGGCCTGGCCTTCCTGGCCGGCAATGCCCTGGCCATCGAGCCGGACATGGTCGTGAAGGCCAAGCTGGAGGCCAAGGGCACTCCCTACACCATCGACGAGGACGGCGACTTCCAGATCGTCGTACGCATGGACGACGAGCGCACGCAGCTGGTCTGGGTGCGCTCGGTGGTCGAGGAAACCAACTACCAGCGGGTCCGGGAGATCTGGTCGCCCGCCTTCCAGTCGCGGGTCGACAGCTTCCCGCCCTCGGTGGCCAACCGCCTGCTCGAGGACAGCCACCGGCGCAAGCTGGGCGGCTGGGTCAAGCAGGGCAACGTGGCGGTCTACGTGGTCAAGATTGACGCCGATGCCAGCGCCGATGTGCTCGACGAGGCCATCGACAGCGCCGCCAGCGTCGCCGACGAGCTTGAGCAGGACCTCACCGGCGAGGACAACTTTTGACCTATCGGCAGGGCCGCTTCTGGCAACCGGACGTGACCGTCGCCACCGTGGTGGTGCGCGACGGCCGCCTGCTCGTGGTGGAGGAACTGGTGTCCGGCGAGCGGGTGCTGAACCAGCCGGCCGGCCACCTGGAACCGGACGAAACGCTGCCGGCGGCGGCCCTGCGCGAGACCCTGGAGGAGACCGGCTGGGAGGTCGCCCTGACCGCCTTCATCGGCGCCTACCAGTGGACCTCGCCGCGTGATGGCCGGCATTTCCTGCGCATGGCCTTCGCCGGCGAGCCGGTCCGGCACCACCCTGAGCGTCCCCTGGACGAGGGCATCGTCCAGGCGCTGTGGCTGAGCCCGGCCGAGCTGGCGGCGCGACGGGAGCAGCACCGCAGCCCGCTGGTCTGGCAGGTGGTCGAGGACTACCTGGCCGGGCGCCGGCTGCCCCTGGATGCCCTGATCCACTGCCCATGAGCCGCCCCGAGGTCATCGTCGGCCTGTCCGGCGGCGTGGATTCCTCGGTGGCCGCCCTGCTGCTCAAGCGCCAGGGCGTCGCCCTCGCCGGCCTGTTCATGCAGAACTGGGACGACGATGACGACAGCGGCTGCCGGGCCGAGGACGACCGTCGCGACGCCCTGCGGGTGGCCGGCCTGCTGGGCATCCCCTTCTTCGCCCGCAACTTCGCCAAGGAGTATTGGGCCGGCGTGTTCGAGCACTTCCTGGCCGAGTACCGGGCCGGGCGGACGCCCAATCCCGACGTGCTGTGCAACCGGGAGATCAAGTTCCGCACCTTCCTGGACGAGGCCCGGGCCCTGGGCGCCGGGCGCATCGCCACCGGCCACTATGCCCGGGTGGACTGCCTGGACGGCCGCTGGCGCCTGCTGCGCGGCGTCGATGCGGGCAAGGACCAGAGCTACTTCCTGCACCAGCTGGGCCAGGAGCAGCTGGCCGCCACCCTGTTTCCGATCGGCCACCTGCCCAAGGCCGAGGTCCGCCGCCTGGCCGCCGAGGCCGGCCTGCCGACGGCGGCCAAGAAGGACTCCACCGGCATCTGCTTCATCGGCGAGCGGGACTTCCGCGAATTCCTCTCGCGCTGGATCCCGGCGCAGCCGGGCGAGATCCGCGACGTGCGCGGCCAGGTCCTGGGCGAACACGCCGGCTGCTGGTACTACACCCTCGGCCAGCGCGGCGGCCTGGGCCTGGGCGGCCTGCGCGGCCGGCCGCAGGCGCCCTGGTACGTGGTCGGCAAGGACGTGGCCCGCAACATCGTCTATGTCGACCAGGGCGAGGACAGCCCCTGGCTGATGTCGCGGCGGGCCTGGACCGAGCCGGCGCACTGGGTGGCCGGGGTGCCGCCGGGCGAAACCTTCACCTGCACGGCCAAGACCCGCTACCGCCAGCCCGACCAGGACTGCCAGGTGCGGCTGGACGCCGATGGCCGGCTTTCCGTAGCCTTCGCCTCCCCGCAGCGGGCGGTGACGCCGGGCCAGTCCCTGGTGCTCTACCGCGGCGAGGAATGCCTGGGCGGCGCCGTCATCGCCGGCACCGACGCCCCCGAACCCGGAACCGCAGGAAGTCCATGAAGGATCGTGCCCTCGCCCTCGCCGGCCTGATGCAGGCCGTGCAACTGGTGCAGCAGATGGCCCAGACCGGGCAGGCCCAGACGGCGCCGCTGGCCACGGTCATCGACGCCCTGTTCCGCTTCGACGCCGAATCGACCGAGGCGGTGTTCGGCGGGGCGGCGGCGCTGGCGCCGGGCCTGCGCCGGCTGGTCAACCAGCTCGAGGGCGGCGCCGGCCGCGACCCGGCCCTGACCCGCATGGCCATGACCGTGCTGCACCTGGAGCGCCGCTTCGTCGCCCACCGCAGCGCGCCCCAGGCCGTGCACGAGGCCCTGCAGGACATCGGCCGCCAGCGCGAGCACTTCGGCCCCACCCATCCGACCGTGCTGTCGCGCCTGGGAGAACTCTACGTTCAGCAGGTGACGCCGATCGGCCCGCGGGTGCTGGTACAGGGCAACCCGGTCTACCTCGGCCAGCCGGAACTGGTTGGCGAAGTGCGCGCCACCCTGCTGGCCGGCCTTCGCTCCGCCGTCCTCTGGCGGCAGCTGGGCGGCAGTTACTGGGACTTCCTTCTGCGCCGTCGCGCCATCGTCGACGCCGCCCGGGAGTGGCTCGAACGGGTCGGCTGAGCGGCAGGAAGGCGGCATTTCGGGCATAATACGGAGCTCACGCGGCACCACCGCGCGACACCTCCCAGCCCTCCCCCGATCCATGCCCGGAGCCTGTCCATGAGCGACTCCTTCGCCACCCGCGACCAGTTGACCGTCAACGGCAAGACCTACGCCTACTTCAGCCTTCCGAAGCTGGGCCAGCGCTTCAACCTGGCGCGCCTGCCCTACTCGATGAAGATCCTGCTGGAGAACCTGCTGCGCTGCGAGGACGGCGTGACGGTGGGCAAGGAGCACATCGAGGCGGTCGCCAACTGGGACGCGAAGAAGGAGCCGGACACCGAGATCGCCTTCATGCCCGCCCGCGTCGTCCTGCAGGACTTCACCGGCGTGCCCTGCGTGGTGGACCTGGCGGCGATGCGCGACGCGGTGGTGAAGCTGGGAGGCGACGCCGAGCAGATCAACCCGCTGATCCCCTCTGAGCTGGTGATCGACCACTCGGTGCAGGTGGACGTGTTCGGCAAGCCCGACGCCCTGGACCTCAACGGCAAGATCGAGTTCGAGCGCAACCGCGAGCGCTACAGCTTCCTGCGCTGGGGCCAGAAGGCCTTCGACAACTTCAAGGTGGTGCCGCCGAACACCGGCATCGTCCACCAGGTCAACCTCGAGCACCTGGCCCGGGTGGTGATGACCGCCGAGAAGGACGGCCAGGTCGTCGCCTACCCGGACACCGTCTTCGGCACCGACTCGCACACCACGATGATCAACGGCATCGGCGTGCTGGGCTGGGGCGTCGGCGGCATCGAGGCCGAGGCGGCCATGCTGGGCCAGCCCAGCTCGATGCTGATTCCGCAGGTGGTCGGCTTCAAGCTGACCGGCAAGCTGCCGGAGGGCGCCACCGCCACCGACCTGGTGCTGACCGTCACCCAGATGCTGCGCAAGCACGGCGTGGTGGGCAAGTTCGTCGAGTTCTTCGGCGACGGCCTCGACCACCTGCCGCTGGCCGACCGCGCCACCATCGCCAACATGGCCCCCGAGTATGGCGCCACCTGCGGCATCTTCCCGATCGACAACGAGTCGCTGAACTACCTGCGCCTGTCCGGCCGCAGCGAAGAGCAGATCGCCCTGGTCGAGGCCTATGCCAAGGCCCAGGGCCTGTGGCGCGACCCGGGCCAGGCGGACGCCGAGTACAGCTCCGTGCTGCAGCTGGACATGGGCGAGGTCAAGCCCTCGCTGGCCGGCCCGAAGCGCCCGCAGGACCGCGTGCTGCTGACCGACGTCAAGCAGAACTACCGTGACAACCTCGGCCCGCTGGTCGCCCACCGCAACGGCAAGACCTCCGAGGAGCGCCGCCTGGAGAACGAGGGCGGCGGCACCGCCATCGGCAACAACGAAGTGCTGCCCAAGGGCATGGCCGAGATCGAGATCAACGGCCAGAAGGTCACCCTCAAGGACGGCGCCGTGGTGATCGCCGCGATCACCTCCTGCACCAACACCTCCAACCCGGCGGTGATGCTGGGCGCCGGCCTGCTGGCCCGCAACGCCGTGGCCAAGGGCCTCAAGCCCGCGCCCTGGGTCAAGACCTCGCTCGGCCCCGGCTCGCTGGTGGTCACCGACTACCTGAAGAAGGCCGGCGTGCTGGCCGACCTGGAGAAGCTCGGCTTCTACGTGGTCGGCTACGGCTGCACCACCTGCATCGGCAACTCCGGCCCGCTGCCCACCGAGGTCAGCGCCGGCATCGCCCAGGGCGACCTGGTCGTCGCCTCGGTGCTGTCGGGCAACCGCAACTTCGAGGGCCGCGTCCACGCCGAGGTCAAGATGAACTACCTGGCCTCGCCGCCGCTGGTGGTCGCCTACGCCATCGCCGGCACGGTCGACATCGACCTCAGCAGCGAGCCGCTGGGCATCGGCAGCGACGGCCAGCCGGTCTACCTGCGCGACATCTGGCCGAGCAACAAGGAAATCGGCGACTTCATCGCCAGCACCATCGGCCCGGAGATGTTCAAGCAGAACTACCAGAACGTCTTCGCCGGCGACAGCCGCTGGAACCAGATCGCCTCGCCGGACGGCGCCATCTACGCCTGGGACGGCAGCTCCACCTACATCAAGCATCCGCCCTACTTCGAGGGCATGACGATGGAAGTGGGCTCGATTGCCGACATCAATGGCGCCCGCATCATGGGCATCTTCGGCGACTCCATCACCACCGACCACATCAGCCCGGCCGGCAGCATCAAGGCCAGCTCCCCCGCCGGCAAGTTCCTGCAGTCGCGCGGCGTGCAGCCGGCCGACTTCAACAGCTACGGCTCGCGCCGCGGCAACGACGACGTGATGGTGCGCGGCACCTTCGCCAACATCCGCATCAAGAACCTGATGCTGGGCGGCGAGGAAGGCGGCAACACCATCCACTACCCCTCGGGCGAGAAGCTGGCGATCTACGACGCCTGCATGCGCTACAAGGCCGAGGGCGTGCCGCTGGTGGTGCTGGCCGGCAAGGAATACGGCACCGGCTCCTCGCGTGACTGGGCGGCCAAGGGCACCAACCTGCTGGGCGTGAAGGCGGTGATCGCCGAGAGCTTCGAGCGCATCCACCGCTCCAACCTGGTCGGCATGGGTGTGCTGCCGCTGCAGTTCCTGCCCGGCCAGAACGCCCAGACCCTGGGTCTGAAGGGCGACGAGGTGCTGTCGGTCACCGGCCTGCAGGACGGCGCCGCCAAGGAAGCCAGCGTGGTCGCCACCCGTCCGGACGGCAGCGAGGTCCGCTTCCAGGTCCGCGTGCTGCTGCTTACGCCGAAGGAAGTGGAGTACTTCCGCCACGGCGGCATCCTGCACTACGTGCTGCGCCAGCTGGCCGCGAAGAAGGCGGCCTGAGCCCGGCAGCGGCCGCCGCGGCGGCCGCTACCCGACGGCGACATCCGACGGGGGCGGCTTCGGCCGCCCCTTCTTGTTGCCGGCCTGCCTTACTCGGTCCTACAGCACCGGTTCCCATTCGGCCGACAGCAGGCGCCACGCGCCGCCCTCCAGGCGCCAGCCGGTCTTCACCCGGTACACGCGGTCGGGAATCAGCCCGCCGCCGCCGCGGGTGGCGGCGGTGAACTCGGCCCGCGCCCCCTCTCCCAGCAGTTCCACCTCGACCGGTCCGAGGCTGACCCCGACCTCGCGGTTGCGCAGCCAGATCAAGGCCAGGTAACGGCGCAGGCCGTCGCGGTCCATGCCATCCGGGCCGATGAAATCCGCGGACAGGTGCCCGATCAGCGCATCGGTATCGCGGGCCTCGGCGGCCGTCTCCATGGCGGCGATGGTGGCCCGGAGCGCCCGCTCCGGGGGCTCCCGCCCGCAGGCCGACAGCAGCAGAGACAAAGCCATCACCAGGACCGCCGAAAGGGTCGCGAAACGGTCCGGTCGCGCCTTGCCTGCCTTGGGGGCCTGTGGTCCAATCGAGCCATTACTCGAATTCGATGCCCGGCCGTATGGTGGGCACGGAAGCGGGCGGAAAACGTCATTCACAGAGGGAATGGGCATGGGTTCGGAACGTCCTTGGCTGGCCAGCTATCCGCAGGGTATCCCGGCGGAAGTGGATGTGGACAAGTACCCCTCCATCGTTTCCGTCCTCGAGGAAACCTGCAGCCAGTACGCCGACCGCCCGGCCTTCTCCAATTTCGGCAAGCAGCTGACCTACGCCGAGGTCGACCGGCTCAGCGCCCGGTTCGCCAGCTACCTGCTGCACGAGCTCAAGCTCAAGAAGGGTGACCGCGTCGCCCTGATGATGCCGAACATCCTGCAGTACCCCATCGCCATCTTCGGCGTGCTGCGGGCCGGCCTGACGGTGGTCAACACCAACCCGATGTACACCGCCCGCGAGCTCAAGCACCAGCTGGTGGATTCCGGCGCGGCCGCCATCGTGGTGCTGGAGAACTTCGCCCACGTCGTCCAGGAAGTGGTGGCGGAGACGCCACTGCGGCAGGTGCTGGTGACCGGCGTCGGTGACATGCTCGGCTTCCCCAAGGGCCCGCTGGTGAACTTCGTGCTGCGGCACGTGCGCCGGCAGGTGCCGGAGTATTCCCTGCCCGGCTCGATCCGCTTCAACGAGGCCCTGCGCCTGGGCGCCCGGCACGAGCTGCCGCGCCTGGACATCCGCGGCCATGACATCGCCTTCCTGCAGTACACCGGCGGCACCACCGGCGTGGCCAAGGGCGCCATGCTCACCCACCGCAACCTGGTGGCGAACATGCAGCAGGCCTCGATGTGGCTGGGCTCCAACGCCACCCCCGGCGAGGAAGTCATCATCACGGCGCTGCCGCTGTACCACATCTTCGCGCTGACGGCGAACGGCCTGGTGTTCATGAAATTCGGCGGCCTGAACTACCTGATCACCAACCCGCGCGACATGAAGGGCTTCGTCAAGGAGCTGCGCAAGATCCGCTTCACCGCCATCACCGGCGTGAACACCCTGTTCAACGGCCTGCTCAACACTCCCGGCTTCGAGCAGGTGGACTTCTCCCGCCTGCACCTGGCCCTGGGCGGCGGCATGGCCGTGCAGCGCGCCGTCGCCGAACGCTGGAAGAAGGTCACCGGCGTCACCCTGGTCGAGGCCTACGGCCTGACCGAAACCTCGCCGGCGGCCTGCATCAACCCGATGGACCTGCCGGATTACAACGGTTCGATCGGCCTGCCCATTCCCTCCACCGAGGCCTGCGTCAAGGACGAGGAAGGCCGGCAGCTGCCGGTCGGCGAGGTCGGCGAGCTGTGCATCCGCGGCCCGCAGGTGATGGCCGGCTACTGGAACCGGCCGGAGGAAACCGCCCGGGTCATCGACGCCGAAGGCTGGCTGCACACCGGCGACATGGCGAAGATGGACGAGAAGGGCTTCTTCTACATCGTCGACCGCAAGAAGGACATGATCCTGGTCTCGGGCTTCAATGTGTACCCGAACGAGGTCGAGGACGTGATCGCCGCCATGCCCGGCGTGCTCGAGGTCGCCGCCGTCGGCATCCCGGACGAGCGCTCCGGCGAGGCGGTCAAGGTGGTGATCGTGCGCAAGGATCCGAACCTCACCGCCGAGGCGGTGAAGGAGTACTGCCGGCACAACCTCACCGGCTACAAGCAGCCCAAGGTGGTCGAGTTCCGCACCGAGCTGCCCAAGTCCAACGTCGGCAAGATCCTGCGCCGCGAGCTCAGGGACTCGGCCAAGGCCGCCACCGCCTGAGCCGCCCCTGGCGGCACCCCCTGCTCCGGCCCCTGGGCCGGGGTACTCGCTTTTGCTTCCCGGCCCGGGTGTAGACTGCCCCGGACCCCTTGCTTTCCCGCATCGGAACGTGTAGGGGCCCCAACCCTTGCCTGGAGAAGCCGCCATGTCCGTGATCGAGAGCATCAACCGTGACCCTGCTTTCAGCGTGATCGAGCACCGTCAGGAGACCGACGCCGGCATCGAATGGTGCTTCATGCACCGCGATCCCCGCCCGGGCTACCGCCCCTGCTTCAGCGAACAGCTGCTGGTCGAGCTGCGCGAGTGCCAGCGCCAGATCGCCAACCGCATCACCAACGACCCCGACGCCGCCCAGGACAGCATCCGCCACCTGGTGCTGGCCTCGCACGCGGACGTGTTCAACCTCGGTGGCGACCTGGAGCTTTTCTCGCGCCTGATCCGCACCGGCGACCGCGCCCGCCTGCTGGCCTACGCCCAGCTCTGCGTCTCGGTGGCCTTCCACTTCGCCCGCCTCGCCGACGACCGCGTGCACAGCATCGCCGTGGTCCAGGGCGACGCCCTCGGCGGTGGCTTCGAGGCGGCGCTGTGCTGCCACACCATCATTGCCGAGGAAGGCACCGGCATGGGCTTCCCGGAGGTGCTGTTCGACCTGTTCCCGGGCATGGGCGCCTACACCTTCCTGTCGCGCCGGGTCAGCCCGGCCCAGGCCGAGCGCATGATGCTCGACGGCAATGTCTACTCGGCCGAGGAGCTGCACCGGATGGGCGTGGTGGACTTCCTGGTCCCGCGCGGCGAAGGCCTGCAGGCCGCCCGCGAGCTGGTCCGCCGCCGCCGCCGCATGGGCAATGCCCTGCGTTCGATGAACACGGTGCGCATGACCTGCAACCCGGTCAGCCTGGACGAGCTCATGCAGGTGACCACCACCTGGGTGGACGCCGCCATGCGCCTGGGCGAGCGCGGCCTGCAGACCATGGAACGGCTGGTGCGGGCGCAGAAGCGCCGGGCCGGCGCCACGCCGGAACTGCGCCAGGTCGTCTGAACGACCGGGCGGCCGCCGGGCAAGGGCGGCGGCCGCCCCGGCTCAGCCGGACTCGTGGTCCGGCGGCCGGTTCTCCCCTTGCAGGTTCGGGGTGGCGATGCGCGCCACTTCCCGCCGCACCTGCGCGGCCGTGCCTTCCAGCTGGGTCCCCAGCACCCCCAGATAGCGACGCCACTCCCTGGCCAGCACCGCATCGCTGGCCCGCATGATCTCGGTGCTGCGCTCGACCAGCGCCTGCGCGCCGAGGTTCTCGGACACGCCCTTGAGCGCATGCGCGGCCTCGCGCACGCCTTCCCACTGGCCGGACGACGCCGCCCGCTCCGCCTCCGCCAGGCATCGGCTGGCGTCGCGCAGGCACTGCTCGGAGAAATCACGCAG
>Ga0207873_1000109_pt1 | contig 86664 bp, 62 predicted proteins | sample BGWIniCompost_FD_187373 | JGI IMG/M metagenome (GOLD analysis project Ga0207873, IMG submission 187373) | Cellulose adapted compost microbial communities from Newby Island Compost Facility, Milpitas, CA, USA - BGW Initial Compost (SPAdes)... ... | reverse complement strand
AGCCCGCCTCGTCGAGATCGTAGTCGTGACTCAGGTCGATCTCGTGGAAGAGGATGCGCTCCTCGAGCCAAGCCAGCTCCTTCTTGAGCTCCTCGACGCGAGCGTACAGGTCACGGGTTTGCGCCGCAGTCCGGGCCGCCTCCGCTTCCACGCTATCGAGAGGCGCGAGACGCGCGGTGAGACGGTTCACCTCGGCGATCAGGAAATGCGCTCTCTGCTGCTCATTCGCGAGTTGGGCTTCCACCGATTGGAGCTGCGCCACCCGTTCGCCGAGCTTCCTTGCCGCCAGTGATACAAGGCGAAGGGGCACACCAGCCCCATCAGAAACACGAGAACGATGAGGACCTCTCCCATGGCGGAGGCAGGGTAACATGACGGATTGCGATAGTAACTTGACAATCGTCAATGATCCACGCGCGGGGCAAGCTGCAAGATCGGCGGAGGCCCCCCTCGACGCCGCCGATTGCCGCCGTATTATTTCAGCGAGCTCCGCTGGCAGTAGATCCTCCCCCCCATGACCTCACCCATCGAGACCGTTCGCGTGACCTGCCCGGAGTGCCACACCGTCTACGACGATTGGTATCGGGGGTCGATCAACCTGACCCTCGACGACTTCGACGAGGAGTACGTCGAAAAAGCCACGACCGCGACCTGCCCGGCCTGCGGAACCGTCGTGCATTTCGGTGCCCTCCTGATCGATCGCGAGGGTGTATGGCACCTGCCCCCCTCGTCGGACGAAAGCGCGGACGGAGAGGGCCAGCCGGGCTAGCAGCCTACGCCGAGCTCGGAGTCTCCCCGCCGAACAGCTCCTCCCCCGACGCCACCGCCAGCGCTCGGTCGAGCCAGCGTTCGAGCTGCGCGAGATCGCGGCAGCCTTCGATCTCGCCGCGCTGGCTCGTCGACAGCTCGATGCCACGGCGCTCCAGCACTCGCAGCAAGGCGCGCGCCTCGCCCTCGGCCCGGCCTTCGGCTCTCAACATGTCTGCTCCGGTCATGAACGCTGTCTCCGTCCTAGGGCCCAGGGCCCGAAAGTAGGTCCCGAGATCCTCTGGGCTCGTGCGCGGCACCTGCAAAAGATAGCTCACCACCGCCGAGAGCGCAGCTACCCCGCTCGGCGCGTCCGCCACCTGCCGCACCAGCTCCGCCGCGCGCCGCAGCTCCTTCAGGACGTCCGAGCTCTCGCTCGACCACTTCAGGCACAGGAGCGACAGACGCCCCAGGGCCGGCACGAGCACCCGCGCGTGCAGGTCCTCGTCGCGGGTCGTCGACAGGTCGTCTAACAAGAGCTCGAAGCTGGGCAGGTGGCGCCTAAGGTCGGTCGAGGCCAGCTCGTCGAGATCTACGATGTCCGTGAAAGCCGTCGGTGCGCGCCAGCCGTTCGCGGAGTGATGCACGACCATGGGCACGATCGCCGGCAGCAGCTTGGCCTCGGGGTGCTCCGCCAGGTAGCCGTCCCAGATCCGCACCATGTATCGCAAGAGCCGGAAAGGCATCAGCGGGTCGGATGAGCTCTGGTGCTCGAGCAGCAGGTAGAGCAGTGCTTCTCGTCCACCGAGCTCGACCCGGAACAGGACGTCGCTGCGCCGCTCCTCCAGCACCTCGTCCACGAACGCCCCCTGCAGGCGTCGCGCCTGCTGATGCCAGCAGCCACCTAGAGCCCTTTACCTTCACCCATCGCGAGGTGAAGATGTGAGGCCATGAGTGCCGAGGCGAGCGCAGAGACCTCCGACGATGCGACGACCAGCGCAGGGACCGCCAGCTCCGCAGGGCCCGATCCAGGGAGATCCACGGCGAGGCCACTCAGCGACGTGACTGCACCGCGCTCGCACCTCGTCCGGGCGCTCGAGGCGGATCTGGTGGGTCCTTTTCGGAAAGACGCGCCGGAGGACCTCGAGCTCCCGCCTTCCCGCTGGTATCTGACCGGATTCCTCGCGCCCCACGCCGGGCGAGAGCCGGAGTCCGACGAGACGAACGAGGAGTTCGCGGCGGGCAACGACGAGAGCGACGAGGAGGCGGGCAACGCCGACCCGGAGCCCAAGCGCAAGAACATCTTCCCTGCCTCCCTGGGACTCTCCGTGATCGTGCCGGGGGAGACCCGCGAGCTCCGGGCCACGGTGCGCTACGCGAACTACGAACGCGTCGACGTCGATGAGGGCGGCCGCAAGGGGGCGAGCCAGGACAAGGGCCGCAGGGTCTGGCGACGCCACCCCATGGGTCCCGTGACGGAGACGCTGGACCTCGCCGCGTCGGATCTCGCGGATCCGGGCGTCGCCGTGGCGGAGAGCCGGGGCCTGCGCCTCGTCGCGCAGGTGCAGGAGCTGCCCCCCGAGGCGGGAGCGCCGCCGGGCTCCCGCGCCGTGGCTGTGTTCCTGGTCAATGACCGCGCTCCAGACGACGCGCCCGGACAGCGTGACGGCGCGTACGTCTTCCAGGTGGAGCTCACCCTCGAGTGCGCCGAGGGGTTCGTGCCGCGGCCGGATCGCTCGGCAGCGGAGACGAGCGATCGGGACGAGCAAATCGCCGATCTGCAGTTCCGTGATGCCGTGGACTACGCCGTGGGGCACGGCGTGTCCGTCGAGGTGCCGGAGGATCAGCCTGACTCGACGGGGGGCGCGGTCACCCGGGTGCGCACCTGCTGGATCCCCCGGTACGAGGTGCGCCCCGTGGTCGCGCACTCCGAGCCCGGTGTGACCGTCGACATGGATCGGCTCGCGGAGCTGCACACCGCGGACGAGGTGGAGCAGCACCTCGCGCGTCTGCCCGAGGCCTACGGCGAGTGGATCGCCGCGCAGCGCCAGCTCCCCCTCGAGCCGGGGCAGCGCAGCGAGACCCGCGACGCCCTGTGTGAGCGGGCCGAGCTGGCCCGTGCGCGCATCCGAGACGGCATCGAGCTGTTGCGCGAGCGCCGCGATGTGCTCGAGGCCTTCGTCACCGCCAACCGGGCCATGGCCGAGGCCGCCCGACGTCGGAGCCCCGAGCGCTATCAGGACGCGGCGCCCGCTTGGCGTCTCTTCCAGCTCGCCTTCGTGCTCCTGAACCTGCGCGGCCTCGCCGATCCCACTCACGAGGATCGGGAGCGCGCGGAGCTCATCTTCTTTCCCACGGGCGGAGGCAAGACCGAGGCCTACCTCGGTGTGATCGCGGTCGCGCTGGTTCTGCGGCGCCTGCGTGGGCAGCGTGAAGCTCACGCCGGGCTCGGGGTAGCCGTGATCCTCAGATACACCCTGAGGCTCCTCACCCTCGATCAGCTGGGTCGCGCCGCCACTCTCATTTGCGCCTTGGAGTCGGAGCGCCGGCGGACCCCGGCGCGCCTCGGCGCGGAGCGCTTCGCCGTCGGCCTTTGGGTGGGCAGGAGCGCGACCTCGAACACCATGGCCGAGGTCGCCAAGCAGGTGAGGCGCTTCCAGGTGGGCAGCGGCCCCAACCCCTGCCCGCTCACCGCGTGCCCCTGGTGCCAGGCCGAGCTCGGCCCGACGAGTTTGTCGCTGCTCACCGCCGGCAGGGTGAGCTCCAAGAGCCCCGAGGAGGTGCGCGTCGCCTGCCCCAACGATCGGTGCGAGTTCGCCGCCCGCAACCACCCCGAGGGGATCCCGATCGTGTTCGTCGACGAGCAGGTCTACCGGGAGCTGCCGAGCTTTCTGATCGGCACCGTAGACAAGTTCGCGATGCTGCCCTGGCGGGGGGAAGCGGGAAAGCTCTTCGGCAAGGTGACCGGGCGCGCGGGGCGGATCTTCTTCAACCCCGCGGACGGCAAGTTGCCCTCCGGAAGCGTGCGACTCGTCGAGGGAGCGCCGCCCCCAGAGCTTATCGTGCAGGACGAGCTGCACCTGATCTCCGGGCCCCTGGGCACGCTCGTCGGGCTCTACGAGACGGCCATCGATTTCTCGAGCACGCGGCTCGTCGAGGGCAAGGCGGTGCGCCCGAAGGTCCTCGCGGCGACCGCCACTGTCCGCCGCGCTACCGAGCAGATGCAGGCGCTCTACGGGCGCATGCCCCACCAGGTGTGCGTGTTCCCGCCTCCTGGTCCGGACCCCGCCGCCACGTTCTTCTCGAAGCTGGACGAACGCCCTGAAGTGCCCGGGCGCCTCTACGTCGGCGTGGCCGCTCAGGGGCGAGCGATGAAGGCCATCCTGCTCCGGGTCTATCGCGTGCTCATGTCCGCGGCCGCCCGCGTCTACGATCCGACGGGCCCCGAGGATCAGCCCGCAGACGCCTACCGCACCCTCGTCGGCTACTTCAACAGCCTGCGCGAGCTCGGCGGCATGCGCCGTATCGCCGAAGACGAGCTGCGCGTGCGTCTGAAGGACGTCGAGAAGCTACACCCGCTGCAACACCGGGGACCGCACCCCTGGTTTCGCGACGTGCACTGGGAGTCGGAGCCCCTCGAGCTCACGAGCCGTGAGAGCACCTTCGCCGTGGGGCGCACCAAGGCGCGTTTGGCCAAGTCCGCCCGCGACAAGGAGCACGTCCCCGTGCTGCTCGCGAGCAACATGATCTCCGTGGGCGTGGACATCGATCGCTTGGGCCTCATGGTCGTCGCGGGGCAACCGAAGACCACCGCCGAGTACATCCAGGCATCGAGCCGCGTCGGGCGTCAGGCGAGGTTCCCCGGACTCGTCGTCACTTGCATGAACATCCACAAGAGCCGGGATCGCTCCCACTACGAGCGCTTCGTCGCCTACCACCAGAGCTTCTATCGCTTCGTCGAAGCCACCAGCGTGACCCCCTTCTCGGGTCCCGCCCTCGACCGGGGGCTCGCGGGCACGCTAGTGGCGATGACCCGCTTCGCTCATCCCGACCTCATGCCCGCGGCAGGGGTGTTGGAGGTCGCGAAGCACTCTGCCCTGGCGGACGCGGCCGCGGACGCCCTCGCTCAGCGCGCCGCGCGACAGCCGGGACAGGACCGCGCCGGGGCGGAGGAGCTGGTGGCCCAGGTGCGTGAGCGCAGCATCAACCTGCTCGAGACCTGGAAGAGTATCGTCGCCAGCACCCCCGAGGAGACCGCCAAGGTCCGCTATTCTCCCTTTGACCGGGAGAAGACCGGCGGCCCTCCCCTACTGCACACCGCCCTCGATCCGAACGCACCGGATCCGATGACCCCCGAGGGGCGCTTTCGGGCCCCCACCTCCATGCGCGACGTGGAGGAGACCACGCACCTCTGGCTCCGGCCGAGGCTGGGGCCCTTCGAAGGGAAGAGACGATGAGCAAACCCAAGCGCGCCGGCCAAGAGCCGCCCCAGGGCAAGATCCGCCTGAGCCAGCTGGTCACCACCTTCGGCCCCGGCGCGATGGTCGATCTCCTCGACGACGCCGTGCTCGTCGGTGGTTTGGATTTCTGGAGCCACGATCCGTCCCGGCCACTACCCGCCCTCGACGAGCCACGCCTGCGGGAGATCGTGGCGCCCCGCGTCCGCGCCCAGGGGCTCGAGCTCTCGAAGGACGCCGCGTTCTTGCTCGCGCCGCCCTGCGACGACTCGGCGCCCTCGAAGCGCAGCGGCATCCAGGTCGCGGAGTTTCCGACCTGGTTCGTGTGTCAGAGCTGCCGCGCCCTGGAACCCCGACGCAACCTGACCAAGAAGGCGGGGCAGCGCTACAAGCACGAGTGCTCCCGGACCAAGCTGGGCGACTGCGTGCCGGTGCGCTTCGTCGTCACCTGCAAGCACGGGCACCTCGACGACTTCCCTTGGAAGTGGTTCGTGCACGTGGAGAACAAGGAATGCACAGGCCGTGATTTGGTGCTCGAGGAGGGGCCCTCCGGCGACTTCACGCAGATCATCGTGCGCTGCAAGGACTGCGGCGAGCGCCGGGCCCTCGCGGATGCTCGGGAAGACAAGGTCCTGCCAAGCTGCCGCGGCGAGCGCCCCTGGCTGGGAGAGCAAGGCCGACAGGAGTGCAACGAAAAGCAACATCTGCTCTCCCGCACGGCCAGCAACGCCTACTTCTCACAGGTGGTGAGCGCGCTCTCGATCCCCGAGAAGGGCCGCGTCCTCGTGAAGGCAGTGAGTTCGCCGAAACTGTGGCCGTTTCTCGAAGACGCGCGTGATGCCCAGACTGTCGGGCTCCTGCGCAAGATGCAGAAGACCATCGATCTCGCCCTCTCCGCCAATACGCAGCAGCCGGCGACGGACTTCACGGACCAGGACATCGCCGACGCGGTCCAGGCTGTGCACCAGGGTGGCGAGCCGAGCGGCGAAGGGCTGCGCACTGCGGAGTTCAAGCAGTTCTTGGCGGCGAAGCCCGAGGTCCCCGGAGAGCTTCCTCCGCGAGAAGCGGAGTTCTTCGCCTGCCGTCTCCGCCCCACGCGGCCCCTGCCCGAAGCCCTCGAGAGCGTGGTGCTGGTCAAGAAGCTGCGGAAGGTGTCCGCACAGATCGGCTTTACCCGGCTCACGGCGGCTACGCCGACTCTGCAAGGGGAATACGAGGAAGGGGTGCAGCTGGCGGCGTTGGGGCTCGCGGAGAACTGGCTGCCTGCGACGGAGGTGCGCGGCGAGGGCGTGCTCTTGCTGTTCCGCGAGGACGCCGTGCGTGCCTGGGAAGAGCGCCCCGCGGTCCTCGAACGCGCAGCGGCCCTGCGAGACGGCTACGCGCGCGAGTACGGCAAAGACGCGGCGGTGAACTTTCCCGGAGCTCGTTTCTTCATGCTCCATTCCCTTTCGCACCTGCTCATGAACGCCATGTCCCTCGTGTGCGGGTACTCGGCGGCGGCGCTCGGCGAGCGCATCTACTGCGCACCCGCCACGGACGCGACGCCCATGGCGGCGGTCCTGATCATGACAGGCACGAGCGGCGCCGAGGGGACCCTCGGCGGCCTCGTCGAGCAGGGACGCCACATCCAAACTCACCTCCGTCGCGCCTTTGACATGGGGCGACTCTGCTCGAACGACCCGGTTTGCGCCGCCCACCTGCCCGGCAAGGACGATCATGCGGAGCGCTCTCTGGAGGGGGCGGCGTGTCACGGCTGCCTCTACGTGGCCGAGCCCTCTTGCGAGCGCTTCAACCGCTACCTCGATCGGGCGCTGGTCGTGCCAACCCTCGGCCGAGATCCCGCGCTCGCTTTCTTCGGGCAGCGGCCGTGACCCCCGCCGGGGCTCGACCGGACGGCACTTTCGTCGGCCTACGCAACGTGGCCACCGGCGATCTGGAGCAGCTCCTGGCGGCCCTCCGCGGCGGTGTGCTCCGAGGACCGCTGACGCGCGTCGCCGTGTGCCAAGCGGGCTACGAGGCGCTCTGGGAGGCCCTACGCCCCTACACCGCTCTCGACACCCCAGCGCTCACGCTGCTCCTGGAGACACTCCTGGCGGAGCGCTCTTCCCACGCACAGCCCCGGCTCGAGCTCGTCTGGAGCGGTACCGACGCCGGTCCCAGCCTCACCCGCTACACCCGCGTCGTCGTCCCCGAGCTCTTCGCGCTGGCGAGCCAGCATGTCACCCTGGCAGGGTACAGCTTCGACCACGGCGAGCACCTGTTCGAGCCCCTGCACCGCGCCATGATCGACCGCAAGGTCCTGGTGCGGTTGTTCGTGGACATCCAGCAGCTGCACCAGCGACTCGAGCAACGGCTCCGCCGCGCAGGGCGGCAATCCCGCTTGACGACCCTGACGAGCGCTCGCCACGAGGGACCGATGCCCTACGCCGACGCCGTCTGCTCGCTCTTCCGGGAGCTGGACTGGCCCTTCGGTGCTCCCTTCCCGGAGATCTACTTCGATCCACGCTCGGCGGACACCCGGACCTTCGCGAGCTTGCACGCCAAGTGCGTCGTCGTCGATCACGAGCTGTCCCTCGTCACCTCCGCGAACTTCACCGATCGGGGACAGGCGCGGAACATCGAGGTAGGCGTCCTCATCCGCGACCGCACCTTCGCCCTGGCCCTCGAGCAACAGTGGTTCAATCTGATCCACTCCGGGGGCGTCGTGCGCTGGGGCATCGGCTGAGCTCGCCGCGCCTTCGGCCAAAAAATGGGACCCTGCCCCGGCGCGGACGACTCCCGGCTCCATGGGGAGAGTCCCAGGCCCCGAGCAGAGGAGTCGCCGTGGGGATCCATGGTCCGGAGCCGGGGCGGGCGCGCGGCCTGAGCCCGGCCTGGCATCGGACAGGGGGCTTGAGGCCGAAGCACCCCCGGATAGGGGGGCTCGAAGCCGGCAAGCGGCACGCCAGCGGCACGCCTCACCTCACTCCAGGGGCTCGCAACGGCCATCTACACATTGCCTCTCCCCGCCGCACTCCAAACGGTCGACCTCGAATCCCTCCCTGCACAGGAGAGCGTCGTTCACGTCGCACAGAGTCTGTCTCCCGCTCTCCGCCGGACACGCAGGACTGGGGGCGTCGGATCGCGCGCAGAAGGCCTCGTCGTTCGCCTCGATGCAGAAGGGGCAGGGCCGCCCAACGGCGTACCCTTCCCTGCAGTACACAAGCATCTCGTCCTCCTCACACCACGAAAGCGAGGTCTCGCAGCGGGGCTCAGCGGTCGACGAGAGGGCACAAAACGCATTCTCCCGCCCGACCGCGCAGGTCATCCCTTCGGCCGCGCAGTCGACACTCACGTAGCTGCGCGTTTCCGCCGCGCAGTTCCTCGCCACCCTGCCATCGCAGTGGAACTGGGCTGGCTCGCAGCTGTCGTCACCAAGACACCCCAAGAGGAGCGCGGGCAAGGTCACTCCGACCAACCACCGCCCTGGCAGGAGAATGAGACTGTAGCTACCATTGAGCGTCATCGCAGGACCCTGCGTTCGGTTCAGTGACGATGTCGACGTGTTTGAGTATGAGGGAGTCAGAGCTGGGAAAGTCATTCTCCAGTAGGACAGCGTAGACGCTCCCATCGTACACCGTGAGGCCCTCCAACTCCTCATCCAACCCGTCGCACTTACCCCCGATCTCGTCATCCAGCGCATAACAGGCAGCCAGACCTGCCAAGGGACCACCAAAGAGTCCTCCTACCGCAAAACAGGCGGGATACACCGCCCGCTTGCATCGGTCCCCTGCGTTCTTGTCGATCGGCAAGGGTTATAGGGGAGGGATCGACGAGCTTCCAGGCGAATTGAGCCAAATGCTCGCGGCACTCGGTCCCCGCCCGCGGAAAGAGCGACTGCGGGCGGCCATCCTCCGGCTCACTGAGCACGCTCCGTACACGCCAGCGGAGCTCTCCGCGCTCCTTGGAATGAGGGATGTTGCCAAGCTGGTGGAGCGCCACCTCGGCCCTATGGTGAAGTCTGGACAACTCGAGAGGACGCATCCCGACAACTTGACTCACCCGCGACAAAGGTACCGCGCACGTCAAGCATCTCTCGGTGTGGAGACGAGCGCGAAGAGACCGAGCTCGTAGCGGTGCTTCCGCCTTCAGCCGAGCGCTACCCGGTTACCCCGAGCTCGGACTCACCCGGCGAACAGCTCCTCCCCCCCGCGCGTCCGCGCGGCGACGGCGCTCCGTCGCCGCGCTCCGTCGCCGCGCGTCGCTCTCTGCGGCTCACTCCGCCGCGGGGGAGGCTTCCTTGCCCGTGCGGAGCTGCACGAGCTTCTCCTCTTGGAGGTGCCGCGCGGCGTCCGGATCGACGTAGTCCGAGTGGCAGTCGGCGCGCCCCTTGTCCGCTCCGACGGCCTTGCGCGTCTTCGAGGCGAGCTTGTGGATCTCCTCGGGGCTCAGCACGCCGCGCTTCTCGAGGATGGCGCGCTGCTCGTCCGTCAGCGCCGCGGACTTCTCCACCCGCGCGCGCTGGAAGCCGTCCGCCTTGCCGCTCGCGAACTCCGCGATCTCCTTGGAGATGCGCACGGAGCACCAGTCGTGTCCGCACATGGCGCAGAAGTCCGTGTCCACGTCGAGGTCCTCGTCGTGGAAGGCGCGGGCGGTGTCCGGGTCGAAGGACAGCTCGAAGTGCTTCTCCCAGTTCAGGGCCGCGCGCGCCTTCGTCAGCTCGTCGTCCCAGTCGCGCGTACCGGGGATGCCGAGGGCGACGTCCGCGGCGTGGGCGGCGATCTTGTAGGCGATGCAGCCTTGCTTGACGTCGTCCTTCTTCGGGAGCCCGAGGTGCTCCTTCGGCGTCACGTAGCAGAGCATGCTCGCCCCGTGGAAGCCGGCGGCGGTGGCGCCGATGCAGCTCGTGATGTGATCGTATCCGGGGAACACGTCCGTCACGAGCGGTCCGAGCACGTAGAAGGGGGCGCCATGGCACAACCGGCGCTGCAGCTTCATGTTGTACTCGATCTGATCGAAGGGGACGTGGCCGGGGCCCTCCACCATCACCTGACAGCCCTTGCGCCAGGCCTTCTCCGTCAGCTCGCCGAGCACCTGGAGCTCACCGAGCTGGGCCCGATCGCTCGCGTCCGCCAGCCCACCCGGGCGCAGGCCATCCCCCAAGGAGAAGGAGACGTCGTACTCCCGCATGATGTCGCAGATCTCGTCGAAGTGCGTGTACATCGGGTTCTCCTTGCCGTGCACCAGCATCCACTTGGCGAGCAGGGAGCCGCCGCGGCTGACGATCCCGATGAGACGATCCTTCACGTAGGGGAGGTGCTCCCGCAGCACGCCCGCGTGGATGGTGAAGTAATCCACCCCCTGCTTGGCCTGGTGGAGCAGGGTCTCCATGATGATCTTGTCCGTCAGATCCTCGATCCTGCGGCCCAGGATCATCGAGTAGATCGGCACCGTCCCGATGGGGACGCGGGAGTTCTTGATGATGGCCTCGCGGCAGGCGTCCAGGTCGCCGCCCGTGGACAGATCCATCACCGTGTCGGCGCCCCAGCGCTCGGCCCAGCGGAGCTTCTCGACCTCCTCCGCCGTCCCCGAGGACACGGGGGAGGCGCCCATGTTGGCGTTGACCTTCGTCTTGCCGGCGCGGCCGATGCACATCGGGTCGAGCTGGTAGCCGAGGTGCACCTTGTTGGCGGGCACGATCATGCGCCCGGCGGCGATCTCGTCGCGCACTTGCTCGGCGCTGAGGTGCGGCTCCCGCTCGGCGACCCGGCGCATCTCGGGCGTGACGACGCCGAGGCGCGCGTGGTCGAGCTGCGTCACCGGGGAGAACCCCTCCGGGGCGACCCAGCGCCCGTCGACCCGACGCCACCCCGCCGGCATGAAGTCCCAGGCGGTCTTGTCACTCGGCTCCGGCATCCCGGGCGTGTCAGGCGACGAAAAGGTGCGGGGGCCTCCCAGATCCGCCCGATTGGCGAAGGATCCAGGGTTCGTCCCCTCCCCTCGACTGGATGGATTGAAGGCTCCCTTGAGTGGCAGGTCGTAGCTCATCGTTCGACTCCCCTGGCGGCGTGGGGAGGAGCGACCGCTGCCACTCGCTTCCCTCCGCCGGCATGATCCGGATCAGGTTCAACGGGTACTTCTCAGTGGGCCGCGCCGTCGGGCGGCTCGGTCCACGCCCCGAGCGTGCCCTTACTGTAGGCGAGCCGTGGTGTCGTGACCAGGAGTGGGCCAGGAGTGGTCAGGAGGGGTGCCGGCGCCTTCGGCTGCCGACAGCCCGGCCGTTGCCTGACGTGGGGCTTGCGGGTAGCGAGTGACCCATGTCCCTCGTCACCATCAGCAGAAACCTCGGACGCAAGGTCGACGAGCTGCAGTTCACGGCGCCGGTCGCCCACGTCTACAACCCCCTCCGCTACGCGCGTCGCCCCCACGAGCGTTACCTGGAGCGCTGGGGCGGCGGTCCCAAGGAGGTGCTGCTGCTCGGCATGAACCCGGGGCCCTTCGGGATGGCGCAGACCGGCGTCCCCTTCGGGGACGTGACCCTGGTGCGGGACTGGCTCGGGATCGAGGGTCCGGTCGACGGCTCGGGCCCCTGCCACCCCAAGCGGCCCGTGCTCGGGTTCGACTGCCAGCGCAGCGAGGTGAGCGGATCGCGGCTGTGGGGCTGGGCCCGGGACCGCTTCGGCACGCCCGAGCGCTTCTTCTCCCGGTTCTTCGTCGTGAACTATTGCCCGCTCTGCTTCGTGGACGAGGGGGGCCGCAACGTCACCCCCGACAAGCTCCCGGCGCTGGAGCGCGAGCCCCTGCTCTCCCTGTGCGACGCGGCCCTGCGTCGGGTGGTCACCGAGCTCGAGCCCCGCTGGGTGATCGGCGTCGGCGGCTTCGCCCACAAGCAAGCCGCGCGAGCCCTGGCGGGCATGGACGTCTCCCTCGGCTCGGTCCTCCACCCGAGCCCGGCGTCCCCTCTGGCGAACCGCGGCTGGGCCGAGGAGGCGGAAAAACAGCTCCGCGAGCTCGGCATCGCCGTGCCGTGAGGCCGCCAGGACCCCGCCGATTCCACGCGCGCTTCAGGCCGTGTTAAGAGCGCCCCCGTGCTGCCTTCGTTCACCTGGGACGCCAGTCCCATCGCCTTCGAGATTCCCCGCGGCCCCCTGCTCCTCGTCGTGGGCGGGATCGCCCTCGTCATGCTCATCAGCGGCCTGGCCAAGCGTCAGGGTGACGTCGCGCTGTTCGGCCTGATGATGGGCGCCATCCTGGCGGTCGCGTCTCGGTTCCTGCCCGACCCCATCGGCATCCGCTGGTACAGCCTGCTGTTCGTCGGGGTGTTCCTGGGTGGCTACGCCCTGCTCAACTGGCAGATCCGCCGCGGCGGAGGCCCGGAAGAAGCCGCCGGTGACTTCATCGTCTACGGCGTCCTCGGCGTGCTGGTCGGCGCCCGCCTCGGCCACGTCATCTTCTACGACCTCGACAAGGCCATCGCGGATCCCTTCTGGGTCTTTCAGATCTGGACGGGCGGCCTCGCCAGCCACGGCGCCGTCGTGGGCCTCATCGTGGCGATGTGGCTGTTCACCAAACGCAGAGGCATCCCCTTCCTCGAAGGAGCAGACCGCTTCGCGTTCTCCGCGGCGTTGGGCGCGACCCTCGTGCGCATGGGGAACTTCCTCAACTCCGAGATCGTCGGGCGTGAGGTCCCCGATCAGAGCTGGGGCGTGCGCTTCCCCCGCTACGACGTGAACGCCCTCGAGGCGCCCCTGCGCTATCCGACGCAGCTCTTCGAGGTGGCCCTCGGCTTGATCGTGATGGCGGGGCTCTTCCTCACCGATCGGTGGCTCGGCAAGGAGAAGCGCCCCCGCGGGGCCCTCATCTCCGTCTTCTTCGTCCTGTACTTCCTCGGGCGCTTCACCGTCGAGTTCTTCAAGGAGTTCCAGACCGGGCTCGACGAGACCTCCCCCCTCACCATGGGGCAGTACCTGTCCATCCCGGCCTTCCTGCTCGGCGTGATCGGGTTGGTGTGGACGTTGAAGCGGAAGGAGCCCGCGGGCTGGCCCCACGACGACGAGGACGACCTCGAGGACGAGGACGACGAGGACGACCTCGAGGACGAGGACGAGGACGACGAGGACGAGGAGGCTCCCCGCGGCAAGCTCTACGACCCGGACGTCGAGGAGGAGCTGAAGGCCGCGAAGCGGGGCGCCCGCGCCGACGACGACTGACGCGCGGCGCCCGCCGACTCGTCGGGGACTGAGCCTAACGGAGCGAAGCCCCCAAAGGCCCCCAAGAGAGCCCCCGCAAAAAGAGAGCCGAGTTCGGACGCGTGCGGCGGAGGAAGATGCCGCCATCGCCCGAACCCGGCTCCATGCCGGTTGCCCTCCTGGTCGCCGAACGCGACCTGGCTCCCGGCGCCAGCGCCGCTTCAGGTCACTCGGACTTCACGACCACGCCGAGGATGCTGTTGAACCAGACGTCGGTCGCTTCGCTGGCCCGGTCGTAGAAGATGTTCTGTTCGGACTTCTCGATCCGGTTGTCCCAGCGCAGCACCAGGTTCTCGACGGGCTTGAGCTCGAGGGTCACGGTCCCCGTCACCAGGCTGTTCCCCTCCGCGACCTCGTCGAGGGCGTCGGGATCCGTCAGAGCCCAGACCCCCGCGTCGACGTCCTTGAGGTACTCACCGCGCAGGGCCACCCCGAACATCTCCGTGACGGCGTAGCCGACCGCGAGGCTCGCGCCCCAGAACGACGTGGAGTCCGCGTCCGAGCCCTCGTCCGGCTCGGCGATGTTGTAGTCGAAGTTGCCGACCATCGTGAAATCACCGGCCTGGAGCACCGCCACGAAGTCGAAGAACCGATCGAGGCCCGCGCGCCCGCCGCCCGGATACAGCTCCGAGTTCATCGGATCGATCTGGTGCATGTAGCCGAGGGCCATGTCGAGCCCATCGAAGGGCGTGAAGGTCACCTGGGCCGCCACCGCCGGGCGGTTGTTGTCCGGGACGAAGGGCTGGTTCGTCCCGTTGACCACCATGGCGTTGAAGCCGACGCGCTCGCTCGCCTGGTAGCTGGCGCGCAGACCCGTGTGCCAGAAGGGCTGCATGGCGTAGTACAGGGCGCCGCGGGTGTAGTTGAGGTTCTGCCAGCTCTCGGCCACCTCGGCGCCGAAGATCGTCCCGAACTGCCCGAAGTCGAGGGTGAGCTCCTCCGTGGGCGACCAGGTCAGGTAGGCTTGGGTGAGGGGATAGAATCGGTTCGATTCTCCCGAGCCGCTCTCGTCCCCGAAGAAGATCGGGTAGCCGGAGCCCAGCCGGAAGCTCGCCGTCGCCCCGATCTGCCCCCCGTCGTAGGTGATGTCCGCGCCGAAGAAGGACATGTTGAAGCCGTTGTAGGCGTCGTAGGCGCGGTGGGTCGGGAAGTGCGCGTGGTCACCGGGGCCGGGGACGGGGCTCGAGGTGTTGAAGGAATAGTAGGCGTCCGCGAAGGCGAAGATGCTGACCCCGCCGCTGTCCGACGGCGGCTCCGCCTCGGTCGCTGGAGGAGGCTCCGCGACCGCCGGCTCCGGGTCGTCCTCCGGGTCCTGGGCACCGTCGTAGACCGGCTCCGAGGACGACGCGGGAGGCGACGACGCCGGGGGGACGGCGTCACTCTCCACCGCCGGGGCCTCCGCAGGATCGGCCGACTGGTCGGCACCTTCCGGCTGCGGCGGGATCAGCGGCTCCCCTTCGTCGTCCTGGGCGAGGGCACCGGAAGCGAAGAGCAGGGTCGCGCCGGAAATCACTGCGGCGAGGCGCACCGCACCGGGTCGTTTGGCAGGCGTCATGTTCACTCCTTGGGCTTCAGATTCGCGACGCCCGTCCGTCGGGAGGTGACGTACGTCGCGGGGTCCGTGGGGCCTCTCGGCCCGTGGCTTTGTTTCCAGCCGTAGGTACCCGGCCCCAGGTTGCTGCTCGTTTTCGGAGCAGTTTCCGCGCCGACGGTGTGCGACAAACGGCTCACTTCCTGCTAATCAATGGAGATCGTTCGGGTTTGCGGCGCGGTCCTCGCGCCGGCCCCCGACGGCGCCGAAACAGGAAAATCGGCCGGCGGTGGTCCATCTCGTGTGGTCCTCCGGTATTTCTCGGCTAAAACGGGCAACCACTCTCCGCAGCGACGGTCGCGAGTCGGAAACATTGGCCGCTGACCGCGCTGGAACGCCCCCCTGCGCCCCACGAGACCATGGCAGCAACACCACCGCATCACAGTCACAGTGGATCTCGCTTCCAGCTCCAGTACGACGGGCCCGCCTCCATCGTCGTCTTCCTGGTGGCCCTCCCCCTCTGCCTCGGGATCGCCCTCGCGTCCGGCGCGCCGCTCGTCGCAGGCCTCGTGGCCGGGATCGTCGGCGGCATCGTCATCGGCGCCCTCAGCGGCTCGCCCCTGTCCGTGAGCGGCCCCGCCGCTGGCCTGACCGTCGTCGTCCTCGACGCGATCCAGACGCTGGGGAGCTATGAGGCCTTCCTGGTGGCCGGGTTGCTCGCGGGCGCCCTCCAGGTCGGCCTGGGTTACCTGCGCGCCGGCACCCTGGGTGATTTCTTCCCGACGGCGGTCATCCGCGGGATGTTGGCGGGCATCGGCATCATCCTGATCCTCAAGCAGCTGCCCCACGCGGTCGGCTGGGACGCGGACTTCGTCGGCGACGAGAGCTTCGCCCAGCACAACGGGGAGACCACGTTCTCCGCCCTCGCCCACCTGGCGGACCACATCAGCTGGGGTGCGACGATCATCGCGGTGGTGAGCCTCGGGTGCCTGATCGCCTGGGAGCTGCCGACGATTCGACAGAGCCGCCGGCTGCGCCTCGTCCCTGGGCCGCTCGTGGCGGTGCTCGCAGGCGTCGGGCTCAACGAGATGTTCCAGCGGGTCGCGCCGGGCCTCGCCGTCGGCGAGGGGCACCGCGTCACCGTGCCGCGCTTCGACTCCTTCGAGGGGCTCAAGGCGGAGCTCTACTCACCCGACTTCGGGCAGCTCCTGTCGGGGCACGTGTGGGTGGTGGCCGTGACCATCGCCATCATCGCGAGCCTGGAGACCCTGCTCTCCGTCGACGCCTCCGACCGCCTGGATCCCCAGCGTCGGCTCACCCCGAAGAACCGGGAGCTGAAGGCCCAAGGTGTCGGGAACATGGTGTCGGCCGCCCTCGGCGGGCTGCCCATCACGGCCGTGATCGTGCGCAGCTCCGCGAACGTCGTCGCAGGAGCGCGCACCAAGCTGAGCTGCATCCTCCACGGCGCCTGGCTGCTGCTCTCGGTGCTGTTCCTCGCGAACACCCTGGCGCTGATCCCGCTGGCGAGCCTCGCCGCGATCCTGCTGTTCGTCGGCTTCAAGCTGACCCCGCCTGCGCTCTACAAGCGCATGTACAAGGACGGCTGGTCACAGTTCGTCCCCTTCGCGGTGACCATCACGGCCATGGTCCTGACGAACCTCCTGGTGGGCGTGCTCGTCGGGCTCGTGGTGGGGACGTTCTTCGTCTTCCACGCGAACTTCAAGACGGCCGTCTACACGGAGCAGGAGCGCGACCGGGTGCTCATCCGCTTCCAGAAGGACGTGAGCTTCCTCAACAAGGCGCGCGTGCGGCAGGTGCTCGAGAATATCCAGCCCGGCGCCGTCGTCGTCATCGACACCTCCCAGAGCGTGTTCGTCGACCGCGACATCCAGCAGACCCTCGACGACTTCTGTGCCCTCGCGCCCGATCGGGACATCACGGTCGAGGTCCGGGGGAGCGAGACGGGCGGAGGCGACGACATCCGGGCCGCTTGACGGGGCACACGGCCACGGCTCCCCTGCCTCGCCAATTCCCCCCTGACTGGAATTCTGCGAGACCCGGGGGAGAAATCCCGCACCTGTCGGTGGAGGGGGAACCTGAGCCACAGTCCTGGGGGAGATGCCCGCTCGTCCCTGCTTCCCGACGTCGCCCCCCACGGCATCGATCCACACCACGCGGATCCCAGCCGGGTCGACGCCGCTCCCCCTGACGCCATCCGCCGCGGCGTCCCGAGCGAGCAGCTACGGCGCGGGGTAGCAGGTGCACGTGCCCTCCCTGCTCTCCTCGGTCCCGGCGAGCTCCGCGGGACGGCGGCTCCGAAGACGCACCGCTCCCCCTGCGCTGGGCAGGACGCCCTCCTCGGGTCAGGTTGAGGGAGATGGGCTCACCCCGAGCCCGCTTGCCAGGGGCGCCCCCCTGCCCGACAATTTTGGATCTCCACTCGCCCACTCCATGAAGCCCCAGGTCCTGATCGACGCCATCGTCCGCCAGACGACGGTGCTCATCGCGCGCCTCTCCACCGCCGGAGGCGTGCGCTCGCCCTTGGGGCACGTCGCCAACGAGGTCTTCGTCGGCCTCGTGACCGAGCTCGAGAACGAGGGCGTGAGCAAGAAGGTCATCGCCGACATGTTCGGGATGGCGCTCCGCTCCTACCGCCAGAAGGTGCAGCGCCTCGGTGAGTCGGCGACCACCCGCGGCGTCACCCTCTGGACGGCCGTGCAGACCTTCCTCGCGGAGCGGGGCACCGCGACCCGGGGCGAGCTCCTGACGCGCTTCCAGTACGACGAGGAGGCGTCCATCCGCGGCATCCTCAACGACCTCGTCGAGAGCGGGCTCATCCTCCGCAGCGGGCGGGGTGACGAGACGCGGTATCGCGTCCCCACCGCGGAGGAGCTCCGCGACCTCGGCGCCTTCGTCGAGGACCGCTCGCAGGAGTCCTACGCCGCCCTGGTCTGGGTGCAGGTGTACCGGGAGGGTCCCCTCAGCATGGAGCGCCTCGCGCAGCTCGTGCCCCTGCCCCAGGCCACCCTCGACGCGACCATCGACGCGCTCGTGGCGGACGCGCGGATCCGACGCGATCTGCGCGACGGCGTCGAGGTGTTCACGGCGGAGCACGTGCTCATCCCCGTGGGGGAGACCGCGGGCTGGGAGGCGGCCATCGTCGATCACCACCGCGCGGTGCTCAACGCGATCGCCGCGAAGGTGACGACGGGCACGCGCACCTCCACCCCCGCCGACGAAGTGGGCGGCACGACGCTCACCTTCGACCTCTGGCCCGGGCACCCCCGCGAGCAAGAGGTCCGGAGCCTGCTGCGCGCGACCCGCGCCTTGGTGCTGCCCCTCTGGGAGGAAGTGACGGAGTACAACCGCATGCACCCGGGCAAGGAGACCTATCAGGTGAACTACTACTGCGGGCAGCACGTGCTCGAGGAGGACGAGGGCGTATGAAGCCATCGGTTGCGTGGAACGTGATCCTCCTCGGCGTCGCGCTGGTGCTCGGCGCCTGCTCCCCCTCCGGGCCGCAGGTGGGCAGCCAGACGAACTGGTTGCGGGCCTGCGACTCGACGGACGAGTGCGGCGGACTCGAGTGCATCTGCGGCGTGTGCACGCTGCCCTGCGCGGAGCTGGCCTGCGGGGAGCTCCCGGACAGCGCCTGCGTCGCCTCGACCGAGACCGGCGCCATCGCGGTCTGTGGTGGCTCGGCCCCGCCGAGCGGGCTGTGTCTGCCCCGCTGCGACGAGGAGAGCTGCCCCGCGGGGACGAGCTGCCTGGCGGGGGTGTGCGCGCCCACGGGCACGCCCTCCGCCCGGGTGACGCTCGACCTCTCGGCGCGCCACCAGACCCTCGTCGGCCTCGGCGCCTCCCTGGCCTACTCGGACGACGTGATCGCCGACCACGCGCAGCGAGAGGCCCTCTACGATCTGGTGTTCCGCGACGGCGGCTTCGACGCGCTGCGGTTCCGCAACCGCTACGAGACCGACGACGACGACCTGAGCGCCACCGCGGAGATCATCGAGGCGGCGACGGAGCGCCTCGGGCGCCGACCGTTCCTGTTCATGTCGTCGGCGACGCCCCCGGCTGCCCTCAAGGCCAACGCCTCCCGCGTCTGCGAGGGCGGCGACGCGGCCTGCACCCTGAGCACCGTCGACGACGGCGGCTTCGACTACACAGGCTTCGCGAACTACTGGCGCTCGGCCTTCGAAGCTTACGCGGCCCTCGGGATCGTCCCGGACTACTTCAGCATCCAGAACCACCCGAACCTCGTCTACGCAGAGGAGCACCGGGGTGAGGCGTGCCGCTTCTTGCCCGAGGAGGGCACCGCCAGCGTCACGATCGACGGGGAGCCGACCGACGTCGACTACCCGGGCTACCGAGAGGCCCTCGAGGCCGTGACCTCGTCGATCGCGGATCTCGAGGAGGTCCCCCGGGCCGCCGTCGCCGAGACCACCGGGCTCGTCACCGTCGGTGAGTACGTGCCGCCCCTGGATCCGACCACCTTCCAGGCCATCGCCTTCCACATGTACGGGGTGGACACGACCACCCCCAACGTGGAGGCCCTCGAGAACGTCCGGGCCCTGTCCGAGGAGCTCGGGATCCCGGCGTTCCAGACGGAGATCCAGGCGGAGGGCTTCGAGACCGCCGTCCTCGCCCACCACGCCTTCGCCAGCGCGGGTGGCTCGCTCTACCTGCAGAACGATCTGGTCACCACGAGCCTCGACGCCCCGCCGCTCTCGCTCGTCCTGCTGAGGGACGAGGGCGTTCAGCCCCAGGACCCCTTCCACGCCCTGGCGCACTACGCCAAGGGGACGGATCCCGGCTGGGTGCGGATCGACGCGGAGGGCGACTCGTCGCAGCTGCTCTCCTCCGCGTGGCTCGCGCCCGAGGAAGACGCCCTGACGGTGATCCTGATCAATGTGGGTTCGGACGAGCTCCGTGTCGAGGTCGCGCTCCCCGAAGACGTCCGCGCGGCGTACCCCCAGACCCAGGTCACGCGCACCGGCTTCGACGGTCTCGAGCGCCAGGTGTCTCTCGGCGAGCTCCCCGCGAACGGGGTCGTCCACCTGCCGACCCGAGCGATCGTGACGCTGCAGCTCACCGCCCCCTGAGGGATCCCGTCCCGACGAGAAGCAGCGAGCGCGTCGATCCGAGGACGACGCTTCGGCGCACCCGTCGGCCACAGCGAGCAGGCCCCGCAACGAGGGCGGGGCCCTGCGCGGCGAGATGTCGTCGGTGGGGCTCCTTGGTGAGTGTGCGGGCCACGGGTGCGCCCGAGCGGAACGCACCGGGGATGTCGTCCTACGTGGTGAGCACATCGGCGCTCCGGGCGCCGGGCGAAGACGTCTCGGGAGGCGACCCACCGGGCGCCATCGGCCTGGGCGAAAGTGGCGCGGGCGGAATCGTCCACCGGGCCCGGGAGCGAAGCCTCCTCTGTCGAGGCCTCCCCCAGGATGGCACACAAGATACAGAGATGACACTGATGCAGGTCATGCCCTCTGCCCCCGACGCGGACCTCTTCGAGGCCGTCCAGGCGGATCGGGAGGGGTGGCAGGCCCTGGCCTTCGAGCGCTACAGGGCGGCGGTCACCAGCCTGGTCCGGCGACAGTTCCGGGGGCAGCCCGACGACGTCGACGACATCGTCGCGGAGGCGTTCCTGCGTTTCCTCGAGCGGGCCTCTCGCGTACGTCGCGCCGAGAGCCTCCGCGCGTATCTCCTCTCCATCACGCAGAACACCGTGCGCGCCGAGATCCGCCGGCGCACCCGGCTGCGACGTGCCTTCGGGGCGCGGGACGGCAGCGTCGACGAGGCCCGATCCGTCGACGATCCCGCCGCGCGCGCCGCGCTGATCGAGCTCGGGGGCATCCTCGCGCGCATGGGCGAGAGCGAGCGCCGCGCTTACCTGCTCCGCGTGGTCGGCGATCTGGGGCTCGACGCCGTGGCGGACGCCCTGGGGCTCTCCCGCTCCACCGCGCAGCGCCGCATCTCCGCGGCGTCGACGTTCCTCCGCAAGAGCGCGGCTCGCAACGCGCTCCTCTCCGAGTACGTGTGAGCCTTGGGGAGGCCGTGCTTCCGCTCCCCGCCCTCGTCCGGCCGGGGGTGGAGCGTCCCGATCCGTTCGAGGCCTGGCGTCGCGGGGCCGTCAACCGCCGAGCACGTCCGCGATCGTGTAGCGCCCTGGCGCCCGCCCGAGCACGTAGCGCGCCGCGCTGATCGCCCCGCGAGCGAACAGATCGCGATCCGTCGCCCGGTGGGTGAGCTCGAGGCGCTCGGAGGGGCCGAGCAGGTGCACCGTGTGATCACCGATCACGTCGCCGCCCCGCACCCCGAACACGGCCATCTCCTCGTCCGTGCGAGCGCCCACCTGGCCGTCCCGCCCGCGCAGCTCCGCGAGCTCCGTGCGCACCTCCCGCGCCGCGTCCGCGAGGCGGATCGCCGTCCCGCTGGGCGCGTCCAGCTTCTTGCGGTGGTGCACCTCGACGATCTCCACGTCGAACTCCGCGCCCAGGCGACGCATCGCGTGCTGCACGACCTCGGCGAGGACCTGCACGCCGCGGCTCATGTTCGGCGCCCACACCACCGGCACCTTCGCCGCCGCCTGCTCCAGAGCGCGCTGGCCTCGCTCGTCGAGGTTCGTCGTGCCCGAGACGATGGCCACGCCGGCCTTCTCGCTGGCGGCGAAGAGAGGCGCCACCGCGTTCGCCACGGAGAAGTCGATCACGACGTCGGCGCCCAGCAGACCCGCGGCGATGTCCGCGCTCAGCTCCACACCGATGGCGCCGACTCCGGCCACCTCGCCCGCGTCCCGGCCGAGGGCGGGATCGTCCGCCGCGCAGATCGCGCCCACGAGCTGAATGTCCGGGGCGGCGTGCGCCAGCCGAGTGACCGCTTGCCCCATGCGTCCCGAGGCGCCGAAGACTGCCAACTTCATGGCGGCGGGTTTGCCAGCGGGAGCAGGCGGTTGCAAGTCAGCGTCGACGCAAGCTGGCCACGAAGTAGCCGTCGGTGCCGTGGGTTCCGGGGAGCAACCGGAGGCTGCTCCGATCCGGCGGAAAGACCTCGGCCACCCGCGGCGCGTCGAAGGGGACGGGCTCCAGCAGCTCGCCCACGCCCTCGAGCACCTCCTCGCAGGCCTCCCGCAACACGCTGCACGTCGCGTAGATCACCCGCCCGCCCGGGCGCGCCTGGGTCGCCGCCGCCCGGAGGATCGCTCGCTGCACGTCCGTGAGGCGCGCTGGATCTTCCGGGCGCAGACGGCGCGCGATCTCGGGGCGACGCCGCAGCGTGCCGTCCCCGACGCAGGGGACGTCGACCACCACCCGATCGAAGCCCCCCGGGAGCGCGTCTCCCGAAGCCTGGATCCCGTCCGCGGACTCGCCGGGGGCTCCCTCCGAAGCCTCGAGGGCACAGGGCACCGCGGGGGCAGCTCCTCGGGTCCAGTCGACGGCGACGGTCCGCGGACGGGGCAACCCCAAGCGCTCGAACTCGAGCCGGAGCTGCTCGAGCTTTCCGGGGTGCAGGTCCGTCGCCCAGAGCTCACCAGTCGGTCCGACGAGCTCCGCCAGGAGCGACGCCTTTTGTCCGCGCCCCGCGCAGGCGTCCAGCACCCGCTCGCCGGGCCGCGCTCCGACCGCCCACGTCACCAGCTGCGCCCCCTCCTCCTGCACGACGAACGCGCCCTCGGCGTACCCGGGCAAGCGGCGCGGATCCCCGCCGCCGCGGAAGCGATAGGCCCCGGGCGCGAGCGCGCTCGGCCGCGCGAGATCCGGATCACTCAGCCACGCGGGCGCCGCCGCTCCCCCCGCGAGGCGCAGGCCGACTCCGACTCCCGCGCCGTCGCCGCCGAGGAGGGCCGCGGTCTCGTCGTCGCCGACCGCGCGCGCCATGCGCTCCACCAGCCACCGGGGCGCGCTGCGCCGCAGCGCCACGGGCAAGGGTTCGAGCTCCGTCGCCGTGACCTTGCGCAACACGGCGTTGGCGAAGCCCGCCACGCGAGCGCCCCGGGCGCGCTTGATCTCCGCCACCGCCTCGTGGACCGCGGCGCGCTGCGGCACGCGATCGAGGAAGGCGATCTGGTAAGCGCCGACGAGCAGGTGGCTCGTGAGCTCCGTGTCCGCGCGTCGGATCTTGCCGAACCGCCCGAGCACCTCGAGGAGGTAGCCCTCCGTGCGCAGCACCCCGTAGACGAGCTCCGTCGCCAGCGCCCGATCCCGGGGATCGAGGCCCCCTGCGCGATCCAGCTCCGCAGACAGGGCCGCCGCCGCGAAGGCGTCGTCCTCCCAGACCCGACGCAGCACCGTCGCCGCGATCCGTCGCGCCGCGCTCATCCCGTCAGCTCGCCGATCTGCCCCGCGATGACCTCCCAGCGCTTCTCCACGTCGTTCTTGAAGGCGATGCCCATCAGGACGAGCAGCACGGCCATGCCCGCGATGTGCGCCACCTCCCGCACACGCATCGGCACGGGGCGCCGGAGCACCCCCTCGATCGCGAAGAACATGAGATGCCCTCCGTCGAGCACCGGGATCGGCAGCAAGTTCAGGAGGCCCAGGTTGATGCTCACGAGGGCCATCACCCAGATGAAGTACTCGGTGCCCTTGCGGCGCTCCTCCCCCGCGATCTCGTAGATCGTGATGGGGCCAGAGATCTCACTGAGGCTGAGCCGCCCCTGGGCCAGGCGCACGAACGCCATGGAGATGAAGCGCGTGACGGCGACCGTCTCGTCCACCGCCTTCTCGAAGGCGTACCGGATCGGCGTGGGGTGCTCGACCCGCTCCTCCAGCGCCAGCGGCAGCCACTGCTGCACCGTGTTCGACGCGCAGCCGAGGGCGCCCCACTCCACGAGGTTCGCCCAGCTTCCGCAGGGGAGCACGTAGCGGGCGAAGCGCTGACCCTGGGCGTCGACGAAGTCCTCCCGGCGGATCCGGAACGTGCCGGAGCGCTCCCGACCGTCTCGCCCCGAGATGAAGCCGAGCTGATGTTCTCGGTCCCGATCCGCGTCGAGCCAGTCCACCAGGGTGGACCACGCAGGGATCGGGTCTCCGTTGAGCTTCAGCAAGCGATCGCCGCGCCGCAGACCGGCCTCGTACAGGTACGTGCCCGCGGGCACCTCCACCGCGTACAGATCCGCGGACTCCATGCCCGTCCGCTCGAACAGGCCGACGCCCCGCGAGTGCGGCGTCAACGCGACCACGCCCGCCTCGAACACGGCCATGCGAGCGAGGCCGCCGAGCGCGTCCTCCACGGGCACGGGGCGCAGGTACGCCACGGGGACGGTCTCTCCGAGGTTCGCCTTGAACTCCCGCTCCAGATCCATGAAGCGCCGGATCGGCTGGCCCGCGACCTGGGTGATCACGTCGAAGGTGCGGAGGCCGGCGCGGTAGGCCGGGGACTCCGGAGACGAGATCCCCACGACGGCCGCCGGCGAGTTCGGCTGGATACCGACGGTCCCGTAGCTCTCCACGATGTCGAGCTGCAGGTGCCGCCGCCGCTCCTGGACGGGCACCTCCACGTCCACGTGGCGATTGTCGCGGAACACCTTGAAGGTGAGGTTGCCTCCCGGATTTGCCTCGACGATGCGCTTGAGCTCGTCGAAGGTGCCGATGTCCTCGCCGTCGATGGCCATGACGCGATCGCCGGGCTGCAGCTTGCCGTCCGCGGGGTGCCCGGGAAGCACCACGCCGACGGTGGGGGGCGCGAAGGGTCCGTCCGTGACGAACACGGAGAAGTAGAGCAGGACCGGGAAGACGAGGTTCATCGCCGGGCCCGCCAGCACGACGATGACGCGCTTGTAGGCGGGCAGGCTCTCGAAGGTCCGCTTGCGGTCCTCCGGCATCACCAGGTCGCTCTTGGAGGCCTCCAGCATCTTCACGTAGCCCCCCAGGGGCAGGAGCGAGATGCAGTACTCCGTCTCCCGACCGCGCAGCTTCAGGATCTTGGGGCCGAAGCCCAGGCTGAAGGTGAGCACCTTCACCCCGAAGGCCTTCGCGAAGAGGAAATGCCCGAGCTCGTGGACGAAGATCAGCGAGCTGATCAGGATGACGAAGTAGAGCAGGTCCATCGGGTCGAACCGCTGGAGGGCCCTGCACGAGGCCCCCACGAGGCGGCGCACGCTAGCATGCAGGCCCAGCGCCAGGTAGCGGCCCCAGGGAGCCGGCTCCGCCGTCGTCGGCGCGTCGCACCCTGCCGGCGTCGCGTGCCCGTGGCCGCCCGCGCCCGAGCGAGCTAGTCTGCGTCGTGGCTGAAGTCGTGGCTGAAAACGTCCCTCCGCTCCCCCGCGCCAAGGCGCCGGCGGACACCGAGGTCACCCTGAACCAGCTGATGATGCCCGAGCACTCCAACGGGCACGGCAACGTGCACGGGGGCATCATCATGAAGCTGGTCGACGAGACCGCGGCCATCGCCGCCATGCGCCACGCCCAGCGCCCGGTCGTCACCGTCGCGATCGACTCCATGACCTTCCGTGAGCCCGTACGCGTGAACGACCTCGTCACGTGCCGCGCGCGCCTCACCTACGTCGGCAAGACCTCGATGGAGGTCGGCGTGCTCGTCACCGCCGAGGATCCCATCACCGGCGTGACCACCCACACCAACTCCGCGTTCCTCGTCTTCGTCGCCCTCGGCGAAGACCGCCGCCCCACGGAGGTCCCGGCTCTGGCGCCGGTCACCGACGACGACTTCCGGCGCTTCGAAGAGGGCCTCGCGCGACAAAAGCAGCGGCTCGCCCGCCGCGCGCAGACTCCCTGATGGCCAGCTGAACGCCCCCGAGGTCCGCGAGCGCGGTCGCTCCCACCCGGCCCACGAGGTCCCCCGCTCCACCTCGTGGGCCATTTCAGTCTTGACGAAATTGGTCGCGGCCTCATCTTGTGGCGATTCCACCGCTCCCGCGCTGGCCTCGGCGTGGGTGAAACACTAGGTTCCCTCCGGGGGCCGGACCCCGGGCTGGACGAGCCCGGGTAGCTCACCGGCTCGATTTTCCGCCAATGCTCACCTGGGTTGCCAAAAAGTTCTTCGGCACGTCGAACGAACGCGCCATCGCCCGCATGAAGCCGCGGGTCCAACAGATCAACGCCCTCGAACCTGCGCTCCAGAAGCTCAGCGACGCCGAGCTGCAGGCCAAGACGGCCGAGTTCAAGGAGCGGCTCGACAACGGGGCCACCGTCGACGACCTCATGGTGGAGGCGTTCGCCGTCTGCCGCGAGGCGGGTCGACGCGTGCTCGGCATGCGCCACTACGACGTCCAGCTCATGGGCGGCATGGTCTTGCACGAAGGCAAGATCGCCGAGATGCGCACCGGTGAGGGCAAGACCCTCGTGGCCACGTTGCCGGTCTACCTGAACGCCCTCGAAGGCCGCGGCGTGCACGTCGTGACGGTCAACGACTACCTGGCGCGACGTGACGCCGAGTGGATGGGCAAGCTCTACAACTGGCTCGGCCTGTCCACGGGCATCGTCGTCAGCCAGCAGCCGGACTACGAGAAGATCGCCGCCTACAAAGCGGACATCTGCTACGGCCAGAACAACGAGTTCGGCTTCGACTATCTCCGCGACAACATGAAGGACAGCGCGCTGGATCACGTCCAGCGCAACCTGCACTTCGCCATCGTCGACGAGGTCGACTCGATCCTCATCGACGAGGCGCGCACGCCCCTCATCATCAGCGGCCCCGCGGAGCAGGCCAGCGAGAAGTATCGCACCCTGAACGAGGTCATCGTCCAGCTCGTCAAGGACGAGCACTACAACGTCGACGAGAAGGCGTTCGGGGCGACCTTCACCGACGAGGGCATCGAGCTCGTCCAGAAGCTGACGGGGATTCGGAACCTCTACGATCCCGTCCACGTGCAGTCGCTGCACATCCTCAATCAGCTGCTGCGCGCCCACGCCCTGTACAAGCGCGACCAGCACTACATGGTCTCGCCCGAAGGGCGCGTCCTCATCATCGACGAGTTCACCGGCCGCGTGCTGCCGGGGCGTCGCTGGAGCGATGGCCTGCACCAGGCCGTCGAGGCGAAGGAGAACGTGCGGATCCAGGAGGAGAGCCGCACGATGGCCACCATCACCTTCCAGAACCTCTTCCGGCTCTACAAGAAGCTCGGGGGCATGACGGGCACCGCGCAGACGGAGGCCCAGGAGTTCATGTCCACCTACAAGCTGGACGTGGTGCAGATCCCGACGAACAAGCCCGTCGTGCGCGTGGACCACCAAGACGTGGTCTACAAGACGGAGCGGGAGAAGTTCACCGCCGTCGTCCAGGAGATCCTGGAGATGCACGAGCAGGGACGCCCCGTGCTCGTGGGCACCACCAGCGTCGAGAAGAGCGGCGCCCTCAGCCGCATCCTGAAGCGGAAGGGGATCGCCCACCACGTGCTGAACGCCAAGCACCACGAGAACGAGGCCTACGTGGTCGCGCAGGCGGGGCGCAGAGGCGCGATCACCGTGTCCACCAACATGGCCGGACGCGGAACGGACATCATCCTCGGTGGCAACCCGGAGATGCTCGCGCGCCTCGACTTCAAGGAGCGCGGGCTCGATCCGGATCTCGAGCCCGAGGAGTTCGCCGCCACGGTCAAGCGCTTCGAGGAGAGCTGCAAGAAGGAGCACGATGAGGTGCAGGCGCTCGGCGGGCTGCACATCCTCGGCACCGAGCGACACGAGTCGCGCCGCATCGACAACCAGCTCCGCGGCCGCGCGGGTCGCCAGGGCGATCCCGGGTCCAGCCGCTTCTACCTGTCCCTCGAGGACGACCTGATGCGCATCTTCGCCGGTGACCGGGTGAAGAACCTGATGGACCGGATGGGCATGCCCGACGACGAGCCCATCGAGCACCCCTGGGTCACCAAGAGCGTCGAGAACGCTCAGCGGAAGGTCGAGGAGCGCAACTTCGACATCCGCAAACACACGCTCGAATACGACGACGTGATGAACGCCCAGCGGCGCACGCTCTACACGCTGCGTCAGCAGATCTGCCTCGGCCGCTACGAGCCCGAGGAGATCGACGAGGCCGGAAAGCCCACGGGACGGACCCGCAAGGTGCCGATCGATCCTGAGATCGCGGACCGCTCACGACCGCTGGTCGCGCAGCTCGTCGCCATGTTCTGCGAGACGCCGCCGACGCCCGTCGACTCCGATGGTCGCCCTCGCGCGCCCAACCGGGACGAGCTCGCCGCCGCCGGCAAGCTGGTGGACCTCGAGGGCCTGCAGAGAGAGGCCTACACCCTCTGGGGCGTGAAGCTCGACCTCGAGACGCGCAAGGCCCGCACGCCCGACTCCGTCTTCGACGAGCTGAGCGAGCTGGTCGCCCACGGGCTCACCGAACAGCGGGAGCGCCTGCTCGATCTGATGGATCGCGTCATCAGCGCCGTGGTCGAGGAGAGCTGCCCCGCCAACAAACCGCCGGAGGACTGGGACTGGAAGAGCATGCACAATGCCTTCCGGGAGCACTTCGGTGAGGAGTTGGGGCCCGAGATCGAGAATCTCGGCGATCCCGAGAGCATCGCCCGGACCATCTACACCAAGGCGGAGGAGCTGTTCCTCCAGCGCGAGAAGCAGCTCGGCTTCGATCTCATCCTGCGCGTGTTCCGCCTGCTCTATGTGCGGGCGCTCGACAAGGCCTGGGTCGACCACCTCCAGAACATGGAGCACCTGCGCGACGGCATCGGCCTCCGCGGTTACGGGCAACGTGACCCCAAGAACGAGTACAAGAAGGAGGGGTACAACCTCTTCCTGAACATGATGGCCAACGTCTCGAGCACGGTGCTCCAGAACCTGTTCGAGGTGGAGGTCCGACGTCAGGAAGAGATCGAGGCGATGGAGCGCGAGGCCGAGCGCCGCAATCAGGCAGAGCTCGAGCAAGCGGTCGCGCGTCACGTGGGAGACCCCACGTCTCAGCCGCCTTCGCCCGCCCCGGCGGAGCAGCTGGACACCCTGCGTCGCAACGCGTCCGTGTCGCCGCCCGTGCGCCGCGCGGAGCCCAAGATCGGGCGCAACGACCTGTGCCCCTGCGGCTCCGGCAAGAAGTTCAAGACCTGCCACGGCGCCGCCGTCGACGAGGACGAGCCGCCGCGCGCCGGCGTCTGACCGAGCCTGCGTGGGGCCGATCGGGCCCGCTCCCCTCGGAGCCTCTGAGCCGCCTGGATTTCCGGGCGGCTCAGTCGTTTTCGGGGCTGTCGAACGGCACTCCCACCGAGCGACGCGGCACGAGCGGCGCCGTCGGCTCAGAGCTCAGCCGGCGCCCGGATCCGAGTCTTCGACGACGCGCTGGGAGGCCGCGACGGGCTCCGGCTGCGCGTCCGGCACGCTCCGCTTCGCCGCGAGGGCGCGCCCCGCCCTCCCCGCCAGCTCACGGGATCCCGCGCTCAACCGGTCGAGCCAGCGGCGGGCCCACATGAACTGGGTTCCCAGCAGGGCGAGGCCCGCGGCGATGGTCAAGATCCCCGGGCCGGGAAGCACGAGCAGCGCCACACCGACGAGCACCAACGTCGACCCCGCGACGAAGACGAAGACGCGCTGCACCTGCCGGTACGCGGTGGTGAGCAGCGAGCTGAGCTCGGGGGACAGGGGTGGGCCTTGGGGTGAGTCAGCGGGCTTCGCCGAAGCAGGCGCCAGCAATGACGCCAACACTCCGATCAGCAGGATCCCCCCGATCATCACCAAGGAGGTGCCGGCGGGGACGTGATAGTGGCGCGAAACGAGCATCTTGAGACCGATGAACACGAGCAAGAAGACGAGGCTCGTCTTCAGGTAAACGAACTTGTGCATGATCGCCGCGAGGGCGAAGTACAAGGAGCGCAAGCCGAGGATCGCGAACACGTTCGACGTGAACACGATGAAGGGATCCTGAGTCACCGCGAAGACCGCGGGGATGGAGTCCACCGCGAACATGATGTCGGTGCTCTCGACCAGCACCACCGCCAGGCCCAGGGGCGTCACGGCGCGCTTGCCAGCCTCCTTCACGATGAAGTGATGGTCGCGGAAGTCCTCCGTCACCGGGAAGAGGCGCCGCATGACCCGCACGAAGAGGTTCCTGTCGAGCTCCACCTCCTCCTCGCGGGTCACCAGCATCTTGAAGGCGGTGATCAGCAGGAGCGCCCCAAAGACATAGATCATCCAGCTGAGGCTGTTCATCAGCGCGAGGCCCGCGCCGATCATGGCGCCGCGCATGACCAGCGCACCCAGGATGCCCCAGAACAACACGCGGTGCTGGAACTGATCCGGCACCCGCATGTACCCGAAGATCATCGCGATGACGAAGATGTTGTCGAGGCTCAGGGACTTCTCGACGAGGTACGCGGTGAAGAACTGCAGGGCCGCTTGGCGGCCTCCGAGGTTGTGCCCGGTGGTCTGGCCGATGCCGAACCAATGCTGCTCGTACATCACGTACAACAGCACGTTGAAGGCCAACGCGAGCGCGATCCAAAAGCCGGTCCAGGCGAGCGCCTCCTTCGCCGAAATCACGTGCGGTCGGCGCTGCAGCACACCGAGATCGAGGGCGAGCAGCAGGAGCACCAACGCAAGAAAACCAACCCAGAGGGGGAGCGTCATTCGAGTTCGAATCCTTGGGCAGGCGGGGCGAGAGCTGCCGCCGAACCACAGCAGGCGGAGGGTAGCACAGTGTGCTCTGCCGGCACTCGCGTGGTAAGAGGCGGCACCGGATGATCGACGCGTTCGAGCTCACCAAGGACTATGGAACCGTCGTGGCGGTCCGCGACGTCACGTTCCACGTGGGGCGCGGAGAGGTCGTCGGTTTCCTGGGCCTCAATGGCGCTGGCAAGACGACCACCTTGCGGATGCTGGCGGGCTCCCTCGGGCCGACCTCCGGGCGCGTGGTCATCGCCGGCCACGATCTCGAGCGCGAGCCCCTGCGGGCGCGCGGCTGCCTGGGCTACTTGCCCGAGGCCGCCCCCCTCTACCCGGAGATGCGGGTGCGCGAGTACCTGGAGTTCCGCGCCCGAGTGAAGTCCATCCGCGGCTCCAAGGTGCGCGCCGCCGCGCGCGAGGCCGCGGAGCGGGCGCGCGTCGTCGACGTGATGGAGACCCTGATCGGTCACCTCTCGAAGGGGTATCGCCAGCGCGTCGGATTGGCCGAAGCGTTGCTCGGGCGCCCCCCGCTGCTCATCCTGGACGAACCCACCGCGGGCCTCGATCCGAACCAAATCCATGAGGTCCGCGAGCTGATCCGAGACCTGGGCGCCGATCACACCTTGCTCCTCTCGACGCACATCCTGCCGGAGGTGGAGGCCACCTGCGACCGGGCCCTCGTCATCCACCGGGGCCGCCTCGTCGCCCAGGGCACCCTGGAAGAGCTGCGCAGCCAGCGCACCGGCAGCGGCGCTGAGCTGCACGTGCGCGGAGACGCGCAGCGCGCCCGAGCGCTGCTCGGCGAGCTCCCCTTCGTGCGCTCCGTGAACCTTGGCGCTCCACGAGAGGCCGCGGCGCCCTCCGCACCGACGACGGAGCTCGTCGAGCTCGAGGTCCGTTTCGATGCCCCGCCGACGGAGCCCGAAACCACGGCGGCGGCGACCTCCGGAGCCGACGTCGACGGCCAGATCGAGGACTGTGTGCGCGCCCTGGTGAACGCAGGCTTCGGGGTCCGGCGCGCTGGGCCGCGCCGGGCCGCGCTGGACGAGGTGTTCCGCAGCTTGACGTTGCCTGCCGCCCCCGACGGCGAACGGGACGCGACCGGAGGGAGCGCTTCGTGAGGGGCCTGCTCGCCGTCTATCGCCGCGAGATGCTGAGCCTGTGGGTCACCCCGCTGGCGTGGCTCCTGCTCGCGACCTTCCTGCTCCTCCAAGGCGGCGTGTTCTACAGCATCGTCGTGCACTTCGTGCAGATGCCGGACCTGTCGCTCGACGCAGGTCCCCTGCCCGCCTACTTCGGCCAGAACTCGGTGCTCCTCTCGATCACGCTGCTCTTGCTGTGCCCCGCGCTCAGCATGCGCACCTTCGCGGAGGAGCGCCGCAGCGGCACCATCGAGTCGCTGCTCACCGCGCCGATCGGCGCGTCCGCCCTGGTGCTCGGCAAGTACTTCGCGGTGCTCTCCACGTACACGCTGATCTGGGCGCCGACGGTGCTCTACGCGGTCATCCTGCGCACCACCGGGACGGTCGACTGGGCGGTGCTCGGGACCAGCTATCTCGGCCTGTTCCTGGTGGGAGCGAGCTACCTGGCACTCGGGATCCTGATGAGCGCCGTCACCCGCAGCCAGCTGATCGCCCTGATGCTGGCGATCTTCGTGCAGTTCGGGATCTTCGTGCTCGGCATCGGCGAGTACGTCTTCGATCCGGGCCCGCTCCAGCAGCTCTGCGCCCACGTCTCCCTGTCGACGCAGCTGGACGAGATGTCGAAGGGGATCGTGGACCTGCGGCGCGTGGTCTTCGATCTCTCTTTGGTGGGTTGGGGCTTGTTCGTGACCACCCGCGTCGTCGAGTCCTGGAGGTGGGGATGAGCCGGGGGGCGCTCGAGTGGGTGACGTCCACCTGGCGGGGCTTGCTCGCGTCCCCGCGCTGGTTGGCCGCGCTGGCGGTGCTCGCCGCGGGGGTGCTCGCCGTCCAGGCGAACGTCCTGGTGGCGCGCTACTACGCGCGCTGGGATCTCACCAGCGAAGGCACCTACACGCTGTCCCAGCCGACCCGGGATCTGCTCGGATCGCTGGAGGAGCCCCTCGAGATCACCGTGTTGCTCAGCCGGAGCGATCGGCTCCTGGTCGACGTGCGCCACATGCTCGACGCCTACCGCGCCATCGCGCCCGATCTGCGGATCGAGTACGTCGACCCCGACGCGGAGCCCGCGCGCTTCCTGTCGCTCCAGCAGCGCCACGGCATCGCGGCTGGCGCCACCCAGGACGGGCGCCTGATCACCGACGCGAGCCTGATCATCGGTCGCGACGACAGGTTCTGGTTCGTCTCCGCCGACGAGCTCGTGAGCTTCGACGACGAGGGGTTCGCGCAGCCGCGGATCGAGGCCGCGCTCACCGAGGGCATCGCGCGGGTCGTCGCGCACGAGCGGGATCGCATCTGCTTCACCTCGGGGCACGGCGAGCTCTCCCTCGAGGACGGCAGCTCCCAGGGGCTCGGCGAGCTGCGCCACCGGCTGGAGCGCAGCAACTTCGACGTGGACACGGTGGACCTCGCGGGGCCCGCCGGACGCGCTCGGCACGGTGGTCGTCCCTTCACGGGCTGCCACCTGGTGGTCGTCGCCGGTCCCGAGCGAACCGTGCCGCCGGGCGCCGCGCGCCTGCTCGAAGAGCACGTGGCCAGCGGAGGCAACCTGCTGCTGCTGCTGAACCCGGTGGTGGACGACGACGGCCGCCTGCGCCCCTCGGGGCTCGAAGGCGCGGCGCGGCTGGCGGGCATCGACATCGAAGCCGCCTTCGTCATCGATCCCGATCCGGCGAGCCGCCTCCCCCAGGGCATCGGGGAGGCCTTCTTCGCGCGCCCCAAGGTCCACGGGATCACGCGCGGTCTGGCCCTGAGCGAGGAGCGGGTGGAGGCGCGACCGCTCCTGATCGCGGCGCAACCCCTGGGCACCACGCCCGAGTCCGTCGCGCTCCCGCTGCTGCAGAGCAGCTCCGAGGCCTTCGCCGTCGACGATCTTCGGCCCCTCCAGGCCTCCGGGGGACGCGCGGCGCCCCGGGGCGAGCGTCCCGGGCCCCTCGCCCTCGCCTATGCCGCGGAGCTCCCTGCGCCGTCTGGCCCAGCCCCGCGGGGCGCGCGCCTGGTCGTGGTGGGCGCAGCCAACGTCGCCTGGTCCCGGAACTGGCGAGATCCGGCGCTGTTCGGCACACGCCTCTTCATGGAGAACACGATCGCCTGGCTCGCCGATCGTCCTGCCCTCGTCAGCGTGCCCGAGCGGCCCCGCCACCCCGCTGGGCTCAGCGTCACCGAAGAGTCTCTGTTGGAGATCCAGCGCTACGTCCTGATCTACATGCCGCTCACGGCCGCCCTGAGCGGCCTGTTCATCCTGCTACGGCGCCGCCGGACCGAACGTCTGTCGCGCCGAGAGGAGGCCGCGTGAGCCTGCGTCGCGCCCGCTGGGTGACCGGAGGCCTCGTCGCGCTGGCGCTCGCTTCGAGCGTCGCGGTCGTGCTCACCTCACGCAGCGTCACCACCTCCGAGCGCCTGGCGCGCCAGAACAACGTGTTTCGATCCTGGCGCCCCGCGGAGCTACGGCGCGTGCGCGTCGCTTCCCTGGAGAGCCCGACGGAGTCACCGATCCTGTTGACGCGCATCGCCGAGAGCACGGATCCCCACGACTTTGCCCTCGGCGCGGAGGAGCCCAGGAAGGCGGACCCGGGCGCCGTGGCCGAGCTCCTCGGCGCCCTCGAGTTCGCCACCTGGCTCCGTCGCATCGAGCCCGCAGAGGTCGACCGCCAATCCTTTGGCCTCCAGGATCCCGAGCTCGAGGTGGAGGTCACCTTCCGGGGCGTGGACTACCGCCTCGTCATCGGCGGCGAGGCACCGAGCCCTCAGGGCGGTCGCTACGCGGAGCTGACGGGCACGGGCGTGCCCGAACCGGGGGTGGGCGTCGTCGCGGCGGAGTTCGTGGCGCAGCTCCGAGTGGACGTGCGCGCGTTCCTCGGACGCCAGCTCCTCCCCTACGCCAAGAGCGAGATCGCACGGATCGAGCTGGAAGGAGAAGGGGGTGAGCGCACGCTGGTGCGGGATCCGCGGGGATGGCGCGTGGGCAACGCCGACGGACCGCGCGCTGCCGCGGAGGTCGTCGACGGGATGTTCTTCCAGATGGCTCGGGTCACCGCCAGCCGCTACGTCGACCTCGAGGGAGCGCGGGAGGCTCTGGGCGAGCGCTCCGTCCAGCTGACGCAGGTCCCCAGCGAGGGTGCTCCTGTGCGCGTACGCCTCGGCGGCAGCTGTCCCGAGGCATCGGACGAGATCATCGCGCTCCGGGAGACGGATCCGGTCGTCGCCGGGTGCGTCCCTGCGACGGTGCTCCCCGCGCTGCTGACGTCCGCCGAGGAGCTCATCGATCGCTCACCGTTCCCGTTCCGCCCCGACGAGATCGATCATTTCACCCTCGTGGAGGGCGACGCCGTCGTCGAGGCCGTACGTTCCGGCGCTCGCTTCGATCTGGTGCGCCCCCGACGGAGCGAGCTCGAGCTGGACGCGGGCAACGACTTCCTGCAAGCGCTCGTCTCGCCGCAGGGGGAGCTGCACCGCGAGGCCGTGGGCTCCGGGAAAGCCGTGGATCGGAAGGCCTTGGGGCTCGCGCCTCCCCGAGGGAGCGCGACGGTGCGCGGCCTCGTGGAGGGCACCGACGAGGCGGTCGATCTGACCGTCGACTACGGCCACCCGGACGCGTCCGGGCGCGTCTGGCTCGAGCGGAAGGACGACGGCGTCTTGCTCGCCCTCCCGCGGCAGCGAGCCGCCGCCTTCTCCACGGACGACACCTGGACCCGGTCGCGGAGCGTGCTCCACGTGGAGGAAAACCAGATCGAGCGGGTGTTGGTGCGCTCCGGCGGGGCGACCTACGTCGTCGAGCGCGCCCCCGACGGAGGCCTGCGCCTCGCGCGACCCGAGGGCTTCGAGCTCGACGGTGGCCTGGCCTCGGACTGGCTCTCCGCGCTCCACGATCTCCGGGCCGTGCGTTGGCTGCCGCGCGGTCCCGCTGCGGATCGCGCGGCTCCAGAACGCGCTGGCCCCGATCGCGAGGGCCTCGAGGTCGACGTCACCTATACGGAAGGGGACGAGCGACGGCGCCTCCGCTTCAGCGCGGGCGCGCGCACGGTCGGGGGACACCTGGCGACCCTCGACGAAGAGGGGAGGCGGAGCAGCTTCGTCCTCCCCAGCGCCACCTTCCGGACGCTCACCACCCTGCCGATCAGCCGCCTCACCATGTCCCCCGACGTCGATCACCTCGAGCGGATCGTCGTCGAAGCCCAGGGTCTGACCGCGACCCTCGAGCGGCGCGCAGGGGAGCTCGTCTCCGCAGACGGTCTCCTCACGCCGGACGGCGCGTCAGCCCTGGAGCAAGCCCTGCGAGCCTTGCACCCCCTGGCCGCCGTCCACGTGGGCCCACCGCAGGCGAGCGATGGGCTCGCTCGCCCCGCCCTCGTCCTGTCGGGGCGCACACGTCGCTTGGGGCGGGAGCCGGAGACCTTCCGCTTCGTCTTCGGGCGGGTCGGCACCTGGCAGGGGCGCACGGTCCAGTTTGCCCGGGCCGACGGCGTCGAGGCCACGTTCGCCTTCGACCACGACCAGATCCAGGCCTTGCTCGACCTGCTCTGAGCAGCGGCGAGGAGCCCACGACGTCCAGCGCGGGGCCGCACGGGTCGGCCTGCGCAGCGCGGAGGGACGTCAGTTCAGAAGCTGCTCTTCGTCCTTGCCGCCCCGACGCCAGATGGCTTCCCAGTTGTCCCGATAGGCGCTGGAGGCGACCTGCGCCGGCCCCTTGCGCGCGCGGGTGCGGCCCGCTCCCTTGCTGGGGGGGACGAGCTCGGCGCTGGAGACCTCCGTCTCGACGTCGCACAGGAACGGCGCGCCCCGACGGGGCCGCAGCTTCACGACGTCGCCCTGCAGCGGCTTTCCGTGCTCGAGGGGGCGGACCTGGCCGGCTTCGATGCTCTGATTCCGTGCTCGCAGCACGTGCAGCCCCTTGCCGTCCTCGGTGACGCCATGGATGAGCACCACGTCGGAGGATGCCTGGGGCGGCTTCTTCTGGGAGGTGTCGTCGGCCACGGGTCGATTGTACCACGACTTTTCGGGAGGGCCCGAGCGGTCGCTTCACTCCTCCGCGTCGGGTCCGTCGGGCGCGGAGACGTCCATCCCGATCGCGGCGCCATGCACCCAGCCCTCACCCCCCTTGGTGTCGTACTTCACCCGGTACCACTCCTCCTGGCGGGCCGTCACGATGACGCGGGTGCCGCTGGTCAACCGCGCGCGGATCTTTGCCGTGCTGTTGGGTTCCCGTCGAATGAGGGCCACGTTCCAACGAACGGTGGCGCTGCCGCTCGCGGGCACGATGCTGCTGCTCTTCACCAGCTCGGGACGCTCGAACTCCACCAAGGCGTACACGGTGTAGCTCGGATGGCGAGCCTCGACGCCCTTCCAGGAGAGGTCGTCGACGCTCCGCCGCACGCAGTCGAGCAGCCCCTTGACCACCGCCGAGGGGAGGTCGGTGCTGCGACCGCTCTTTACGTCGTTGGCGCGGCGCGCCTTGAAGTCGACATCGACCCCCACGGAGAGCTTGCCGATCGCGTTCTCCGCCGCCGGGCACGTCGCCAAGGACCGCAGCGCGGGGCCCAGGAGGGCTTCCGCGTCGAGCTCGCCACAGTCCTTGATCGCCTTGCCGTCGGCGTCGCGACAGCTGGTGATCTTGTACTCCTCGATGACGAGCCGCTCGCCAGGGGTCGGCGGCTCCGGCTCCTCGGCGGCCGCCCCCTCCCCGTCGCTCTGCGCTTCGGTGGCCTCCTGCTCGGCGAGCACCTCTTGCCGTGCGCCTTCGACGGGCGCGGACGGCACCAAGCTCACTCCGGCGAGTCGCGGCCACACGACGCCGATGGCGAAGCCGATCACGGCGATCAACCCGACGCGCCCGAGCTGCACGCCCTCCGCGCGTCCGCCATCGCCTCGCTCCGGCACGATGATCCTCGGTCCCCGGCTCATCCTTCCTCTTTCAAAACCAGTTCACGGGACGCCGCGCCCCCCGCCGCCGACGCCTTCCTGCCCTTCCGCCGCGACGTGTTCGCGGCCACGAGCAGCTCCGCGACGGGGCCACGGGCGCGGGCGTTCGAGTTGATGGGTCGACTGGCGTGCACGACCCGCGGCTTGAAGGAGCCGTACAGGGCCCGCGTCTCCTTCGTGTCCGAATTGGAGAGCACGACGGCGACCCGTCGCGCGGCCAGATCTCCGAACAGGCGCGCCAGGCGGTGATGCTCGTCGTTGCCGAAAGGCTCGCTGTGATACGAGGTGAACTTCGCCGTCGTGGAGACCGGCATGTACGGCGGATCGAAGTAGACCGCGTCCCCGGGACGCGCCCCGGCCACCACGCTCTCGAAATCGGAGACGAGGACCTCCACGCCTTGGAGCACCTGCGCCACGGCGCGCAGGTTGTCCGCGTCACAGATGTTCGGTCGCTCCTGGCGCCCGAAGGGCACGTTGAACTCCCCGGAGCGGTTCACCCGGTACAGGCCGTTGTAGCCCGTCTTGTTCAAATAGATGATCCGCGCGGCTTTCCTGGCCAGGGTGCGCGGCCGCAAGGCGCGGATCCGGTAGTACTCCTCCTCGGAGTGGCGCATGTCGCTCAGCGCGGCGATGACCGACTCGACGTCGTCGCGGATCGCCGCGTACATCTGGATCAACTCGGAGTTGCGGTCCGAGAGCACCGCCCGCTGGAAGCGCCCCTCCGCCGCGAGGGCGAAGAAGACGGCGCCGCCGCCCACGAAGGGTTCGTAGTAGGTGTCGATCTCCCGCGGCAAGGCCGCCAGGATGTCGGGCACGAGTCGCCGCTTGCCCCCAGCCCACTTCAGCACGGGTTGCGGCCGCCTCGTCATCGCGACTCGTGTAACCCGCTCGGCGATCCTCGTCCAGAGCGCCCGCGACGACGCGCGACCGTCGACGGTTCCACCTCGAGGCGTTTCATCATTTTCTGGAGGCCGAACCGAGACAGCCCGAGCAGCTCCGCCGCGCGAGTCTGGTTTCCCTCGGTCCTGCGGAGGGCCGTCTCCACCAGCTCCCGCTCCAGGGCGTCGACCCGGGTGCGCAGGTGCAAGGTGTCGGGGGCGCGGGGCAGCTCCGCGGCCGCCTGAATCTCCGGGCTCAGGTGCTCGAGCCGGACGAGCCCTTCCGTCAGCACCAGCAAACGGCGCACCTCGTTCTCCAGCTGGCGGACGTTTCCGGGCCACTCGTAGCGCAGCATCGCACCGAGCGCCTCGGGGGTGAGCTCGAGCCCGCGCCCGGCCCCGTGCAGATCCGCGAAGCGACGCACGAGCAGGGGCAGGTCCGCCGCGCGCTCGCGCAGCGGGGGCACGCGCAGGGCGATCACGTTCAGACGATAGAAGAGGTCTTCGCGGAAGAAGCCGGCCTCGACGCGCTCACGCAGGTTCCGGTGGGTGGCGGCCACCACGCGCACGTCCACGGCGCGCGCTCGCTCGGAGCCGACCGGGCGGATCTCGCCGTTCTGCAGCACGCGCAGCAGCTTCGTCTGCATGGCCGGCGGCATCTCCGCGATCTCGTCCAGGAACAAAGTGCCCCCGTGGGCGACCTCGAACAGACCCGCCCGCTGACGCGCGGCGCCCGTGAAGGCGCCGCGCGTGTGCCCGAAGAGCGTCGACTCCAGGAGCGGCTCGGGGATGGCGGCGCAGTTCTCCGCGACGAAGGCCTTGCCCCTGCGGGGACCGTTGTCGTGGATGGCGCGGGCGACGAGCTCCTTGCCGCTGCCCGACTCTCCCTGCACGAGGACGGGCACCTCGGAGGCCGCCACCCGATCGACCACCCGCAGCAGCGCCAGGATCGGCTCGCTCTGCCCCACGATGGCGGAGTAGTCCCCGCGGGTCTCGCGGGATCTATCCAGCTCCCGCTCGGCGAGCTCGAGCTCCACCTCCCGGCGCGCGAGCTGCTCGGCCATGCGCGCCTCCGCACGCTGGGCCCGTCGCGCCGCGCGTCGGAGCCGGAGCTGATCCCGTGCATCGGCGATGGCGACGGCGGCGAGGGTGGCCACGAGCTTCACCCAGGCGAGCTCCGACGCGCCGAAGGCGCCCCGCCGCACCCGATCGTCGAGGTACACGACGCCCTGGGTCTCGCCGCGGGCGATCAGCGGCACCGCCAACACGCTGCGCAGCTTCAGGGCGTGCACACTGCGGTGCACGTCGGAGAGCTCCCCCGCGGCGTCCACGGCGACCACGGGGGCGCCGCGCTCGAGCGCTCGTCGCGCCAAGGTGTGGCTCAGCTCCAGCTGCGCTCCCTGGAGATCACCCCGGGCCAGGTTGCGGGCTGCCCGCACCACGAGGCGCTCTTCCTCACCGGGCGCTCCCTGGGGCGCGGAGGGGGACGGCGGCGCCCGCAGGAGCAACAACCCCCGCTCGACGCCGGTCCAGAGCAGCAGGGCGTCGAGCACCTGCTCGAGGAGCGGCTTGAGGCGCTCTCGCGTGCCGAGGCTCCGCACGAGGCGCTCGATCTCTTCGACCTGCTCCGCGGCGAAGCGGCTCCCCTCGGGGGCGGAGGCCAGGGCGACCCAGTCGAGGGCCTGTGCGTGACGCTGGAGCTCGTCGGGGGTGCCCGCCAAGAGCTCCCGCGCCGCGGCGCGCGCGCTGGAGAGGAGGCGGCGGGCGTCCTCGCTCCGTCCCAAGCCGACGGCCAGGCGAGCGCCGCGAGCAAAGGCCGGACCGCGGACGACGCCCAAGTCCGGCGTCGCTGCGAGCGCGAGCAGCGCTTCGAGGATTCCGTCCGCGCGCTCCGTCGCGCCGCCGACTCGACGCCCTTCGATGGCGGCGTGGGCCCGGGCTCCCCACCATTCGACGCGGACCTCCGTGGAGGCGCTGCGGGCCAAGGTGTCGAGCTCCGCGACCTCGACGTCGATCCCGTGGGCGAGGAGCCGCGCGCCGACGCGCAGGCGGTCGTCCGCGGTCCCCCTTGCGAGGCCGCGCGCGGCCTCTTCGGCGTGGAACGCGGCGAGCGCGGAGTTGGAGGTGAGGCCATCGCTGAGGGACAGGTGCACGTAGCTGACGCAGATCGCGTCGCTGGCTGCCCGGGCGCGCCACAGGGCCTCCTCGGCGGCCTCGACGAGCTCGCTCTCGGCACCCAGCAGGGCGTAGCTGGCGGCTCGCGCCAAGGCCGCGCGGGCCGCCTCCCCTTGCCGCTGCAGCGCCTCGAACAACAGGGTCGCTCGCTCCGCCGCCGGGAGCGCGACGCGCAGCTCGCCCCGATCGGTCGCCGCGGCGGCCACTCCGGTCAAGTAGGTCGCCTCCTCGAGCAGGGCTCCGGCGCGCTCGGCGCGGAGCGCTGCGCGCTGAAAGGCCGCGAGGGCGGCGCTCGGCCGCGCCTCCGCGTGGCAGAGGAGACCCTCCACCCCTTCGAGCCGGGCGAGCTGCTCCTCGTTGATCGCGAGGCTCCGGGCCTCCTCCAAGCGCGCCCGCGCCGTCGCGACCTCCCCACGGGCGAGGGCCACGAGCGACTGGGTCTCCAGCAGGGGCGCCGTGGGCGCGTGCCCTCGCATGTGCGCCTCGGCCTCCAGCACCTTGCCCGCGTCCAGGAGCTCCCGTCCCTCCTGGGCAGCGCGGAGCGAACCGAGCTCTCCGTCGGCGTCCTGCAGCGCAGCGAGCTCGGCGGCGGCCGCGGTGCGATCGCCCAGGCGGCGCGCGGCCAGGGCCGCTTCGATCCTCGCCATGGGCACCGGGCAGCGCGACGCCAGGAGGCGAGCGCGCGCGTACTCACCTCGCAAACGCCAGGCGCGAGCGGCCGCGACGCCCAGCTCGCCGTGCAGGTCGGGCAGGTTCTCGATGCGCTCGAGCACCTCGAGGGCGACGGGGAGCTCCGCCAGACGGAGCGCGAGCACGGTGGGATCGTCCAGGCGCGCGTTGGACTCCGCCGAAGCCGACTGCGACGCGCCCTGGGGCGCCTGCGCTCCGTCGGTGGGGGACGGCGAGCCCAGCAGCTGCGCGCGGCACAGCCCCTCGAGGGGTCCCTGGTCTGCGAAAGCGAGCAGCCGCGTCGCCAGAGCGGGATCGCTCTCCGAGGTCACGGTCCAGGCGGCAGCGCTCGGGCCCACCACGCCCACGAGCCACCGCCGCTGCTCCTGGACGCGCGCCTGCCGCAACGGGACGCGCTCCGCTCGTCCCGATGGCCCGTGCTTCGACGACTCCGTCGTCGACGACTCCGTCGTCGCCGATTCCGTTGGCCCGATGACGTCGCGACCGGCGCGCCAGGCGTCGAGCCACTCCCGCAACCACTCGCCGGGCGGGCCCTCCACCAGCACGTCCACGACGGCCGCGCCCGCCACGCGCCGCAGCTCCTCCTGGCGCACCCGCAGGTACTCCCGACGCACCGTGCGGCGACGGCGCTCGGACTCCCACCCACCGGCCCAATCGAACAGGGCGCGTCCACGGGAGAGCAGCCACTTCACCGAAGGGCGCAGCGCGGGGTTGTCCGCCAGGAGCGGCCGCAGGAGCTGTTCGTAGGGCTCAGGCAGCGCCGTCGATCGCACCGCGTCCACCAACCGCTCGGCGTCGCGCAGCGAGGGCACCAAGAGCTCCGCGAACGTCGCCGCGAGGGCATAGAGATCCCGAGCCCGTCCATCGCCCCGCGGGCCCCCTTCTTCCCGGAGCCACACCTCGGGGGCCCAGTACCGCGGCGTGCCGCCCCGAGGTTCCAGGGCGCTCGCCTCCGCCTGCAGCCCGAGATCGATGAGGGTGCCTCGCGGCGCCTCCTCGGATCCGTCGACGAGGACGTTCGAGGGTTTGAGGTCCCCGTGCGCGATCCCCGCGGCGTGCAGCTCCTCGAGGGCGTCCGCCAGGTCCCGAAGCAGCAGATCGAGCCGCGACGACGTCCCCTCGAGCCCCGCTCGATCGAGGGGTGTCCCCCGCACCATCCCGAGCACGAGGAACGGCGCGGCGACCTCGTCTTCCAGCGCCCAGGGCACCCGAGTCAGGCGCCCGCCCCCGAGGACGGTGACCAGGGACGGCGCCCGGGCCACCGCGAGACATTCCGCTTCCCGCGCCAGGAGCACCCCGTCCGGCTCCAGGCCGATTTTCACGGCGTAGGCCCGACCCGTCGGGTCCTCCGCTCCCCACACCCGCGCGCTCGCGCCCCCGCCGAGCTCGCGCGTCCAGCGCATGGGCCGGTCGCCCCAGAGCCAGCACTCGTCAGGCGCAGCGGCTGGATTTGCCAACTTGGTTGTCATCGAGCGGGGAACCCCAACCAAACCAGGGTATCCCGCTCCTGGGCAAGTGGTCAACCGAGGTGGCGGAGCGCCCTACGGCGCGGCGCGGCGCCGCTCCCCTTCCGGGCTGGGGAGCAACTCCGTCCGAGCGCAGCAGGGCGCAGCTCCGCCCGCACGCACGCACGTCTGGCTTCAGGTCCCCCGCAGGACGCAGCACCACCAGAACCCTCCAGCCGCTGGCTCAGGCTGGAGCCGGCTGGAGCCACCCTCACGCCGGCTCCCCGACACCCCGAGGGGGCCTCTCCGAGCGGGAGAAGCTGGCGCTCAGCTGTCCATGTACAGCTGGAGGTGCTCGCGCAGCACCTCCTCCGTCACGCCGGTGCGAATGTGCTCACGAAGGGTGTCCGCCAGGGCCAGCAGGAGCTCGTCCACGCCCTTCTCCTCGATGATCTTCCCGAGCAGGCGACGCGCAGGCGGCGTGTCGTCCTCCCGGAGGAAGGCGCGTACCTCCTCGACGGTGATGTCCCCCTGAAAGTCCAAGTACAGGTTGTCCATCAAGTAGCGGACGAGCTCGTTCATCATCACCCTCCTGTGCGCTCGACCTCCCGGCGAGGTTCGTGGATCGGAAGACTCAGAGCTATACCCGCCCTCGTCGCGCCCATGCAAGCGAGGCGCCGCCCGAAGCGCGACGCCTCTCGGTCACGTCAACGCGCGGCGCCCCCTCGTGCGTCCCCCAGCGCACGCACGGGAGCTCACCTGGTTCACCTGCCGAGGGCTTCCGCGCGGTTCACGATGCGCGGCGTGATGAAGATCACGAGCTCACCCCGCGTGTCGCTCGCCCGGCGGCGCTGGAAGAGCAGGCCCAGCAGCGGGATGTCCCCGAAGAAGGGCACCTGATCGAGGTTCCGGCCCGTGTTGCGGGTGAAGATCCCACCGATGACCGCGGTGTGGCCGTCGAGGACGAGGAGCTCCGTCTCCGCCTCGCGCTTGAGGATCGTTGGGTCACCCCGCGCCGACGTCTGGTTGAAGTCGGGCTCGTCGCGGTTGATCTTGACCCGCATCTGCACGCTGCCTTCGGCCGTCACGTGAGGACGGACGAGCAGCTGCAGCTTGGCTTCCTGGAAGATCGTCTGCACGCCCTGCGCGCTCACCTGGGAGAACGGGATGAGCGTGCCCTGGGAGATGCGCGCCTCGAGGTTGTCCAGCGTGAGGACACGCGGGCTCGACAGGATGCGCAACATGCCGCTCGACTCCGCAGCGGAGAGACGCACGGCGAGGTTCACCGTGTTGTCGATGGAGCCGAAGGTGAGGCCGAGGGCACCACCGGAACCCGTACCGACGGCGGCGGGCAGGTTCACGGCGAAGTTCGGGACCGGCACCCGCTGCGCGAAGGGGCTGAGGCCCTGAGTGGGAGTGTTGGCGTCGTAGCCACCACCCGTGGCTCCGATGGAGCTCGGGAAGACGAGGCCGGTCGGGTTCCCCGTGGCGGCGGACATGTTGGCGTTGCCGCCCCACTGGATACCCACGTCCTTGAGGTAGCGGCTCGTCGCCTCGACGATGCGCGCCTCGACGAGCACCTGCGGCGTCTGGGTGTCGAGGGCGCGCACCAGCTCCTCGACCTGATCGAGGGCTCCGGATACGTCCCGGGCGACCAGAGTGTTCGTGCGGTCGTCGATGGCGATCGAGCCGCGGTTGGACAACAGCACCGACGCACGCTCGGCCATCGTCCGCGCCCCCGCGTAGCTCACGGGGATGAGGCGCGTCTCGATCGGCGCGAGCTGCACCTCCTGGCGGCGCCGCGCGATCTCCATCTCGCGCTCTCGCTCGAGATCCGAGAGGGGCGCCACACGCACGAGGTTGCCCCGGCGCACCATCCCGAGCCGCTTCGACTGCAGCACGACGTCGAGAGCCTGATCCCAGGGGACGTTCCGCATGCGGATCGTCACGGTGCCGCTCACGTTGTCGGCGACCACCAGGTTCACCTGGCCGACGTCGCCGAGGAGGCGCAGCACGTTGTGGATGTCGGCGTCCTTGAGATCCAGGTCGATGCGACGCCCGGTGTATTGCCCGGCGGCTTGCCCCAGGATACCCGGGGCGAAGGCCCCCGCCTCGTCCGGCTCCTGCGCGGCCTCTCCGAGGCCCTCCACGCCCGTGTGCAGCGCAGGGAGATCCTCGAGTCCCTTCTCGACGTAGACGGTCTTGGAGCGACGCGCCGCGAGCCCGTCACGGCCCTTGCCCGTGAGGCTCGAGGGGAGCGCCCCGGGCTCGAAGAACGACCACACGAGCCGGTTGCCCTGCTGCTCCGCGGAGCTGGTGACCTTCGTACTGCGCTCCACCTCCACCACGACGTCCCGTCCTCGGGTGTAGGACGACACGGCGTGCACCCCGCCGCCGAAGGCGCTCACGTCGAGGGTGCGGGTCAGCTGCTCCGGCAAGGCGGCGTTGCGGATGATGAGCGTCGAGCGCCCGTTCGCCCCGTTGTCCCGGCGGAACTGGACTCGCCCGGTGAGCTCGATGGTCACCACGTCCCGGTGACTCTCGTGCTGGAAGTTCACGTCCATCACGCGGGCCAAGGAAGCGGCGCGCTCGGGGGCCTGGGGGGCGGTCTTCGTCTGGGGAGCTCCGACCAGCTCGCGGATGGCGCCGAGTTCACCCTTCTCGAAGCGCACGACGAGGCGATTGCCCTCCACGGAGACGCCGTACTGCGCGTCCTGCAAGAGGGTGATGACGACGCGAGAGGTCTTGCGCTTGCCGTCCTCGAAGGTCTGCGCCAGCACGCCGCCGACGACCCCCTTGCCCTCGGTGATGGCCTCGGGGGCTCCCGCCAGCTCCGCGTCGACCACGTCGACGATGATGCGCCGAGTGGGGATGTCCAGCCGGGCGGAGTAGGTAGGGCGGGCGCTCAGCTCGATCTCCACCCTCCCGAGGTCGTTGTCGCCGCTCGTCACGCGCACGTCGCGCAGAGCGGCCAGCGGCTCGGCGAAGGCGGGCGGGGCCCCGAGGAGCGCGGCTGCGACCAGCGCCGGGGAGAAGAAACGGAGCAAACGTAGCGGCTTGGAGCACATCATGAGCGACCCTCGGGGGGCGACCGATCGGGACTGAGCCCCCCCGCGCCTGCGGCGCCAGGGAACCGGACGAAACCGTACCTGGCCGCCTCTTCAGGGAACAAATTCCCGGCAGTTCTTCCGAGCACGCCCAGAGCCACCACCCAGGCTCCCCGCGCTCCCGGCCCCCCACCTCAGACTCAGGCGCGAACGCAGGACTCCCTCGAGCCGAGCCCCGCACCACCGGCGAGCTCGACCTCACGACCCGGAATGGGGCGCGGCAACACCCAGGGGCTCGCGCCCCGACGACTCACGCCCGACGAAAGCACGCCCGACGAAAGCACGAGCGCGATCAGAGCGGCGCGCGCGATCGGGACCGGATGCGATCAGAACCAGCCGCGACCAGAACCAGCCGCGACCAGAACCAGCCGCGACCAGAACCAGCCGCGACGGTCCGTCAGTTGGTCCGCGGCGCCTTCACCACGGCGGCGGGTTCGCGGGGCGCTTCCGGGGCGCCCGAGGCCCGGGGTAGCTCACGCACCTCGACCGTGGGCTTCTGCTCCATGGACTCGAGTCGCCTCTTCAGCTCCTCGACCTGGCGATCCAGCGTGTCCGACGAGTTGGCCGCTCGCTCCTCTCCTGCCGCCACGAGCTGCTCGTCGTCCGTGCGGAGGGCGATCACCCTCGTGGCGCTCGGCACGTCCGGGTTCGCGGGGTCTTCGCGGATGAGCACGATGTCCCCGTCCCGCACCCGATCGACGCGCCAGTTCACCTCGTAGGCGGCGCCGGTGCCGCTCGGCGGCTGGACCACGGTAGGCCGCCCGATGAACTGGCCGCGGGTCACGAAATGGCCCAGGCCCGTCGGATCCACCAGCATCGCGCGCGGCGGTTCGATGCGCGTCACGATCCCCGCCAGGCGCAGCTCGTCGACCGTGTACTGGCCGAGCACGACCTGGCGCTGGGACTTGATCCGATCGCTGCCCTCCTGCACGAAGGCCTTGGCGAAGGACCGGAACGGATCGCGGCTGCGATCGCTCTCCATGAACTCCGTCTCTTGGAAGTCCACGGGCGGCGGGAGGAGGGCGGTCTCCGGCTCCTCCTCGGCCGACGGGCGACGATCGACCTGCCCGTGCTTGCTCCCCGTCGTGATGCGCTCTTCTTCGCAGCCGGCCAGCGCGACCAAGGCGAGCAGGGCGACGACGCTGCGTGACCCGATGCTCCTCATTGGTTGCCTCCTCTCTGGCGGCTCCGGCGGTCCTTGGCGTTGCCCTGGCTCTCGTCTTCCAGGGTGCGGAACGCCGTGGCCAACGCCTGCACCTCGACGAGCACGTCCTCGTCCTGCCGCTTGGCGAGCGACATCGAGATGTTCTCGATGTTCATGATCCGATCGCTCTGCCCGATGCCGTAGAAGAACTTCGCGATCTGGTGGAAGCGCCCGCTGATCTCCAGCTTCATCGGGACCCGCGCGTAGTACTCCTTCTTGACCTCCGGCTGGGGCGAGTAGGCGGTCAAGGTGATCCCCGACGCGTTCGCCACCGACTGCACGGAGCTCAGGAAGGCCGGGTATTCCGTGGTGGGCGGCAACACCTTGTTCAGCTCTCGCTCTCGCTCGCGGCGTCGAGCCAGCTCCTCCAGGTCACGCTGGTAGGCAACCTCCGCCGCCTGCGCCCGCTGGAGCTCGCCGTTCAGCGTTGACTCACGCTGCTGCGCCGCCGCGATCTTGCTGGAGATGTCGCTGAAGAAGACGATGTAGTAGGCGACGCCGGCCAGGACGAGCACGCCGACGGTGACGCCGATCCGAGCGCCGATGGGCAGACGAGCGAGCGCGCTTTCCTTGGCCATCAGTACTTCACCTGCGCTTCGAGGGCGAACACGACCACGTCGAGGCCGCTGCCTTGATCCTTCGCGGTCCGGGCGGGCAGGAGCCGCACGGCGTCGAAGTAGTCGGACAACGTGAGGCGCCGGGCGAGCTCGCTCACGTCCTCCGCGTCCCGGGCCGCGCCCTCGAGCTTCACCATGCGACTGTTCTCGACGAAGCTGGTGATCCAGAGGCGCCGCGCGTCCCAGGAGGGGTTGTAGACGGACAGCGGGTTGTCGCGCCGGAGCTGGGCGAGCTTCTCCGGGTTGACGCTCGGACCACGGCCGGGGGTCAGGATACGCGCCAGCTCCAGGAGCACCGCCGTCGGCCCCGTCCGGGCACTCTGTAGCTGCGCGATCGCGTCCTCGCGCGCCCGCATCCGCTCCAGCTCGCTCTTGACCTCTTCGTGGTTGGCGACCGCCTTCTTCGACTGATCGATCTGCGACTGGATGCGGCTGTTCTTTTGGTTCTGCTCCTGCAGCTCCTCCTCCTTGAAGCCGTGGAAGACGAACAGCAGGGCGACCTGCACGAGGAGCAGGCCCAGCGCGCCGAGCACCCAGAGCTCACCGCTGGAGGAAGGCTCCGCCAGCCTGCTCTTCTTCTGGGGCAGGAGGTTGATGCGAATCACGCCCGCACCTCGCGATCCTTCCGCAACGCCAACCCGAGGGCGACGGAGAGCTGCAGAGCCCTGCGCTCGAGCAGGCTCCGGTCGACGTCCTTCGGCTCCACGTTGATCTTCTCCGTGGGGTGCCACGTCTCCACGGGGACGCGGCTCCGGTTCTCGATGGAGCGGGCGAGGGCGCTTAGATAAGCGGTGCCGCCGGTCACGAAGATCCGAGCGATGTCCGTGTCTCCGCTGGTGGCCATGAAGAAGTCGAGGCTCCGCTGGATCTCCGCGGCGATGGCGTCGCAGGAGCCCTCGATCACGTCCACGACCTCACGGGGGACCAAGCCGTCCTGCCCGTCGCCACACTTGTAGGCCTCCGCCTGCTCGAACGAGACCCCGAGGCTCCGCTGGATCTCCTCCGTGACGCTGTTGCCCCCGTTGGCGATCTCGCGCGTGAAGGCGCTCACCCCGCCGGTCACGATGTTCAAGCTCGCCAGGCTCGCGCCCACGTTGATCAGGGCAACCGTCTGGTCGGGGTTGAGCCCCCGGGAGAACTCGAAGAGGTTCTGTACGGTGAACGCGTCGATGTCGCACACGATCGGGCGCAGCTTCGCGCTCCGGGCCAGCTGGGCGTAGTCGTCGATCTGGTCACGCTTCGCGGCCACCAAGAGCACGTCCATCTGACCGTCGTCCGGCCGGCGCCGCAGGACCTGATGATCGATCTGCACGTCTTTGATGTCGAAGGGGATGTGCTGCTCCGCCTCCCACTGGATCTGCTCGTCCAGCTCCTCGTCCGTCATGGTCGGAACGGCGATCTTGCGGATGATCACGCTCTGCCCGGAGACGCTCACGGCCACGTCGCGCTGGCGGATCTTGTTGTCGCGGAACAGGCGCTGCAGCGTCTCGACCACGGCTCCGGTGTCCATCACCTGGCCGTCGACGATGACCTGCGGCTGCAGGGGCGCGTACCCGAAGCGCACCAAGGACAGGCCCCGCCGGCTCTCCTTCAGCTGACAGACCTTGATCGAGGTGGTCCCGATATCGACACCGACGAGGTTTTTTCCTTGGCGCATGCTTCCTCGCGCGCTTTGCTGCCGATCCGGTCCGGGGGCGCGGACGCGGCGAGAGCAGGCAGCTCGGCTCGCAGGGCGGATCCTTGCATTGCGTCCACGGCAACGCCAAGAAATCGCCCGAGCTGCAGGGCCGCTCCGCGCAGCAACGGCCATGCGCTAGCTCGAAACGCGCGGTGCGGAGCGCAGGACGATGACGCGCTCCCCCTTGGACGCCAGCGCGTTCACGCCGCCCGCGGCTCGACGTCGACCCGACTCGGTCGACCAAAATGCCTCACCGCGGCAGCGTGCCGCGCCTGAACGGCAGAGCAGGGAACGTCGCTCCCGCCCCCGCCCGCCCCCGTGAGCGCCGCGGCCCATTTCAGCTCCCAGAGGCTCCCTCCGCGTCCACGAGGGCGCACGACCGGATCCTGGCGCCGCGGGCGCTCCGACCTCCCCGAACGGGTGGGGTGAGCCACCACCCACCGTGCGACAGCGGAATTTTCGCGGTGGAAGCGCGCTCTGCGGGACCGCCTCGGAACCTGGGTCCTCGCAGACCCTTGAACACCCCTTCGCTGCCCGCTTGCCTCGCTCGGGGACGGGAGAGCGTATTTACGCGGGCTTCGTGAGACACGCGGAGCGCCGCCCATGGGTCGTCGCCGCCCCCGTGGTGAGGGGCTGGTCCGCTGATCGAGCTGAAATTGGCTACCTCGAACCGATGGCACGAGAGCTGCTTCGGGGTGGGCTCAAAGGGGGAAATGATTCCAATGGCTCATCACAAGGCTGGCCTAGCTTCCGATCTCGCCCGCGCTCCGGAGTCGGAGCCGTCACCGACGGGGACGCGACTGGCTCGACCGCTCGCCCGCGCGCTCCCGCGCTCCACCCGCGTGCCCACCACCGGGCCCCGCGCGAACCCCGGGCCGACGCCGACGGAGGGGCGCCAGAACCGCAGGGTGCCGAACGACGGGCGCCCCGCGCGCCCGCCGATCGATGACGTCGACGCGATGATGACGGCCTACACGCCCCTCGTGCGGCAGATCGCCGGTGGGTTCCAACGTAAGCTGCCGCGGAACGTCCTGCGCGAGGATCTGATCGCCGCGGGCATGAGCGGCTTGTGGGATGCGGTGCGACGTCATGCGGATCGACCCACCGACAGCTTCGAGTGGTACGTCCGCGTCCGCATCCGTGGCGCCATCCTCGACGAGCTCCGGGCTCAAGACTGGCTCCCGCGACGAGCGCGCGCCGCGGCGGCCGAGGCGCAAGAGCAGGGGAAAACGTCCCACTCCGTGGCGCCGGCCGTGGTGCGCTTCGACGACGTCAGCGAGTGGGAGCAGAGCCGCTGCCTCGCCACGGGCGATTCGTCGAACAGCGAGGTGTCCGTGGACGCCAAGTTCACCCGGGAGACCCTCGCGCGAGCGGTCGACCAGCTGCCCACGCGGGAGCGACACATCGTCTCCTCCCACTACTTCCGGGGCGTGAAGTTCAAGGACCTCGGCGCCGAGCTCGGCGTGAGCGAGCCGCGCATCTCCCAGCTGCACTCCCGCGCCATGCAGCGGCTCCGGGCGATCATGGGCGAAGCTGCGTGAGCGGGCCAGGGTCGTCTCGGCGCGAGAAAAAGCGCGCGGAGGGCTCAAGAGCCGCGACAACCCTGCCGTTCGATACCTGCACAGACGACGATGAGCGTGTTGGGGAACGCGCTTTCGTATAGGGGGAGCGCCCAGCGCGCCGGGGACGCAAGGAACCGGCGCGCTGGGCGCGTACGTTTCTCGGAGCACCGTTCTCGGAGCACCGCGAAGACGTCAGCTCCGGTTCCGGAACGACGCCAGCGTCTCCACGTGATCGGTGAACGGGAACAACCCGTAGGCGATGACTCGCTCGAGCTGCATGGCCTCCCCGAGGGCGCGCGCCTCCCGCTCGAAGGAGTCGATGCCGCAGCTCAGATAGACGAGCCTCTCGGGAGGCGCGGCGCACAGCGCGCCACACACCTCGGGACCCAGGCCCTTACGCGGAGGATCCACGATCACCACGTCCGGCCCTCGCAGGCGTTCCACCGCCTCCTCCGCCGGGCCCGGCACGACCCGCGCCGGGGTGGTCCAACGCCCTCGCTCGACGCGCTCGTCCGGCGCCCACACGAAGCTGCCGTCTGGCTCCTCCGACACCTGCCGGAGCCGGAGCTCCGTCAAGCCCCGGGCCAGGCCGCGGAGGGATCCCGGGCCCACCTCGTTGAGCTCCAGGGAGCAGCCCTGACGGAGCAAGCCCAGGCCGATCGCGCCGACGCCCGCATAGAGCTCGAGCACGCGGCTCGCCGGGGGGACCCAGCGGTGGATCTGCTCGACGATGCGCGCCGCGAGCTCGGGGTTCGCCTGACCGAAGGCATCCGGCGGGAAGAACACGCGCGCGCCACCGAACTCGTCTTCGATGGCGTCCGGTCCTCGGTACGCGTGCCACGACGGTCCGAGCACCCGGTTGGTGCGCTCCGGGTTACCGTTCCACCAGAGGCTGTGCAGGGAGGTGCCCAGCAGCTCCGTCAGCGCGGCGGCGAGAGCTTCGAGGTCCGCTGGCGACGGCCCGTTCGCCACCAGCACGACCTGAGCGGTGCGGCTCTGCCGTTCGACGACCACCTGGAGGCTGCGCAGCACGCCCGCGTGAGCCGCGTCCGAGTAGGGCGGCGTGCGCGTCTGGCGGATCGCCTCCTTGGCGGCGGCGCAGACCTCGTTGATGAGCGGGTGGTGCACGAGACAGCGCGGGATGTCGACGAGGTCGTGGGAGCCCTCGCGGAAGATCCCGATCTTCGGTGACCGCACCCGCCCCCGCACGGCGAGGCGTACCCGGTTCCGATAGCCGAGCCCCTCGCCCCACACGACCTCCGGCGCGGGCGCGCCGAGCTCGGCGCAGAGACGCTCGAGGCGCTTCACCGCCTCGGGTGCGGGCCGTGGATCGCCGAGGCGGGGACAGCCGGGACAGGGCGGTCGGTGGGAGCACACCAGGCGTGAAGGTCCGTCGCTCAACTCGTCGCCTCGGCACCGAGCTTCGCTTCCTTCGGCGCTCAGGGGAAGATCTGGCGTTGCTCGTACACGGTGCGGAGACGCTCCAGCGCCACGCCGTAGCACGCCACCCGGTAGGAGCAGTGGTGTTGCATCTGGAACTCGACCATGCGCCGGTAGGCGTCGCGCATCGCCCCCTCCAGACGAGTGTCCACCTCCGCCAAGGTCCACTGCTCACTGCGGCGATTCTGGACCCACTCGTAGTAGCTGACCGTCACCCCGCCGGCGTTCACGAGCACGTCGGGCAAAATTTCGATGCCCCGATCCATGAGCACCCGCTCCCCCTCCGGGTTACAGGGCCCGTTCGCGCCCTCCGCCACGAGGCGCACCTGCAGGGCCTGAGCCTCCTCCGGGCCGACCTGGTTCTCGAGGGCGGCCGGGACGAAGATGTCCGCGTTCACGCCGAAGAACTCCTCCCGAGAGATGGGCTCGCCGTTCGGGTAGCCGGCGATGGATCCGTTCTGCCGCACGTAGGCTTGGAGCCGGTGCGCGTTGAAGCCCTCGGCGTTGTGCAGGTAGCCCGTGTGATCCCCGACGGCGACCAGGGAGACGCCGAGGTGACTGAGGAGCACGGCGGTGTTCGAGCCAACGTTCCCGAAGCCCTGCACGATGAGCTTCTTGCCCTTCAGGTCGAAGCCGAAGCGCTCCGCCCAGTCGACGATGCAGTGCACGACCCCCTGCCCCGTCGCCTTGTTGCGGCCGTGGGTTCCGCCGCTCGCCACCGGCTTGCCGGTGACGACGCCGAGCATGGCCTGCTTGTTCACGGTGCCCACCGTGTTCATGTAGGTGTCCATGGCCCAGGCCATCACCCGCTCGTCCGTGCCGACGTCGGGGGCGGGGATGTCGTAATCCGGCCCGATGTTGGAGCCGAGGCTGTGGATGAACCTCCGAGTGATGCGGGCGATCTCGTCCTGGGAGTAGGCGTGGGGATCGAAGCGGATCCCCCCCTTCGCGCCCCCGAAGGGCAGGTTCATCAGCGAGGATTTCCAGGTCATCAGGGCGGCCAGCGCCTTGAAGTCGTCGAGGCGCGCCGTTTGATGGAACCGCAAGCCTCCCTTGAAGGGGCCGAGGATGTTGTTGTGCTGGATCCGATATCCCGTGAAGAGCTCGAAGCGCCCGTCGTCCCGGCGCACCGGGAAGTGCACGACGAGCTCGTTCTTCGGCTGATCGAGGATCGTGCGGACGTGGGCGGGTAGGTCGATGAGCGCCGCGGCCTCGTCGAGGTACCCCTGCACCACGCGGAAGAAGCGGTACTCCGAAGGGGAGCTCGCCGTCGAGCTGGGAGGTCTCGCGCTCTCCGGGCGCACGCTGGGGGGTACCCCCGGGATCGTCTTCCGTTCGTTCGTCTCCACGTCGAGGTTCTTCATGGTCCCGTCCCGCCGTCTCTCGCGCGCCCCGCGGCCCTGCCCCCGAGGGCCCGCTCCCGTGGATCCACCCCCCGAAGCCAGCGCCCCCGACCCACGGGTGACCCGCCGGTCTCCGCTCGATGAGCGCGCCCCCGGCACACTCCCATCATGACGGACGGCCCGCGCCAGCGCCCTATCAGAGGGCGCCAGCCGATTTCCGCCCGACCAGGGTGGTTGCGGCCGGATCCCAGCCGCCTTCAGGCGCGCTCGTCCCCCCACCCGCCGCATGCCCCCGCGCCCGGCGGCGGCCGAACCTCCCGCTCAGCTCCCCGACAAACGGGCGTAGAGATACACGAGCGGGGCGACGACCATGAGCGCGTCGATCCGATCGAGGATACCACCGTGCCCGGGGAGCAGCGCCCCCGAATCCTTCACCCCGGTGGCCCGCTTGAGGAGAGACTCCGCGAGATCCCCGCACTGCCCGAGCGCGCCGCCTGCGCACCCGAGGATCAAGGCGTGCACCCAGGGGAGCTGCGGCAAGTAGGTCAAGCTCGCCGCCAGCGTGGCGCCCGCGGCGAACAGCACCGAGCCCCAGAAGCCCTCCCGAGTCTTCTTCGGGCTCACCGCCTCGTAGAGCTTCGTCTTGCCGAAGAGTCGACCGAAGGTGTAGCCGCCGGTGTCTCCCATCCAGGCGATGGTCAGGGCGAGGAACACGAAGGCGGGACCAGCGTCCCCGAGATCGCGACGCAGGAGCGCGACCGTCGCGACGAGCCCTCCGATGTAGAAGGGCGCCGCCATGCCGGCGAGCATGCGGAGGGCGACCGTGCGCATGTCCCCCAGCCGCCAGAGGGGCACCAGGGCGGCCACGATGGGGATGACGAGGACGGCACCGAGCAGGACCAAGGGGTCCTCGCCTCCGAGATAGACGGCGGTCCCCATGGCCACGACCAGCGCCACGCCGATCGCCCGGGCGACCGCGTCCTCCGGGTGAGTCATCCCGAGCAGCTCATGACCAGCCAGACCCGCGGCGACGAGGACCAACGTTGCCCACCCCCACACGGGCCCAAAGAACAGGAGCCCCAGCAGGAGGGGGCCTGCGATGGCTACCGTGATGAGGCGTACGGCGAGATTGCTGGAGGACGGCTTGCCCACTGGGCGGAGCGTTAACAGTCTGGACCGGACCTCACAAGTCGGGGCCGAAAGCGCGACGCTCTCCGCGCCGCGGGCCCCCCGCGCCGACTGACTCGTTCGGGGGCCCCGCTCGACGATTCCCCCGTGAGGCTGGGGTTGCAGGGGGGGGAAGCAGCCGGTAGAGCCGCCAAGACCTCGTCCGATGCCTCCCGTGCTCGCGTCCTCTCTCCTCCACCTGCGCGCCCGCTGGCGCCTGTTGGCCGCCGTCGCCGCCGTGGCCGTGAGCGCTCGCTGCGCCGCCGACGTGCCGGAGGCGAGGACCTTCGAGGCCGTCCTGGAGACCGTGGAGCGAACCGCCGGGATGACTCCGACGACCGCCGCGTGGGAGCCCAGCCGGGGGCGCCTGGTGGATCTGGTCGCCGGGCGCCCGCTGCTCATGACGGCGCGTCCCCCGGGGGTCGAGGCGCAAGACGTCTTCCGTGTCTTCGTCCGCGTCGCCCCGGACGGCGCCCCCCTCGACGTGCGACGGGTCTTCAACCTGACGGACACTGCGCTCGCCGACGAGCGCGCCCTCGTGGTCCGCGGCCCGCTGGCGACCTTCGCCACCGTCGCCTTCGAGCACGTGCAGAGCCTCACGGTGCTCGACGGCAGCGGGGTCTACGTCGGCGACGGCGCGCGCGGCTGGGCGCCCACGCTGCTCCATCGCCTGGAGCTGAGCGTCGGCGCGATGTTGGAGACGGGCACGCTGCAGGGTCTGGGCCGCACGGACGTGGAGTTCCTCGAGCCCCCCGCCGAGCTCGAGTTCGAACTCGCTCCCCAGCGACTCACGCTCACCGCCGGAGAGCGACGCTGGCAGCTCGAGAACAGCCGCACCGGCCTCGCCCTCGCGGAGGCGGGGGAGACCCGAGTCCGTCCGGCAGATCCCGATCTGCAGGTGCTTCCGCGGATCTCCCCTCCCAAACCGCTCCTGCACTGGATGGCGGACGCGGGGCGCAGCGTGGTCGGGGCCGGACCCATCGCGTGGCTGGAGGGCCGCGTGTTCCACCTGCTCGACCGGGCGCGCCGCTTCTCCTACGGCCTGACCGGCAGCGACGACGAGGTCCACGACGAACCCCCACGCCCGACGCAGCTCCGCCTCGCGCAGAACCCCGAGGACGGCGCGCCCTCCGGGAAGGATCCCGTCTGGCCTCCCTCCGACATCGCCTCGCTCTGGAAGACGCCGCGACCGGGCGAAGGGATCTGGCAACCGGTCACCCTCCCCCTCCTGCGCAAGACGCCCGGCGCCGAGGACGCGCCTCCCTACTTTTTCCGCACCTTCGTCCGCCCCGACCGCGAGCGTCCCTACGCGGAGGTGACCCTCGTCGCCATGGACATGCGGCGCCTGGAGCTCGGCATGGAGGCCGGATACGAAGATCCGCGGCCCTCGGCGGGCCCGCCCGGGACGGGGCACGTGCCCGAGGATCCAGAGACGTACCGGCGGATCGTCGCGACCTTCAACGGCGCCTTCAAGACGACCCACGGCGAGTACGGGATGGTCGTCAATCGCCGGGTGCTCGTGCCTCCGCGCGCGGGAGCGGCCACGGTGCGCGTGGATCGCTCGGGGACGGTGGGGTTGGGGACCTGGCCCAAGACGGCTCCCGCCGTCGGCTCCGGCAAGCCCCCCGCGGCGCCCGGGGAGACGCTGCCGCTCGATCTCGTGTCCCTGCGGCAGAACCTCGATCCGCTCATCGAGGACGGTGTCATCAACCCCCACCGTCGGGCGGTGTGGGGCTCACAACTGTACGGGCAGGGGGTGGCCGCCGAGCGCAGCGCGCTGTGTGTCACCGGCGCGGGGCACCTCGTCTACGCGTGGAGTGAGGAGGTCAGCGGTGAGACCCTCGCGGAGGCGCTGCGCATGAGCGGCTGCGACTACGGCGTCCACCTCGACATGAACCCGGGGCACTGCGCGTTCATGTTCACGGACATCCTCGACGTCCAACGCGTGGAGGCACGGGCAGAGGTCCTCGATCCGCGCATGCGCATCAACCCCACGCGCTACGTGCGCTGGTCCCCCAAGGACTTCTTCTACGTGACCCTGCGGGAGCCGATCCCTCAGGGCGATCCTGGCTGGAGCATCGCCCCCGGCGCCCAACCCGAGCCGAGCTGGCTGCCGGGCATCTTCCAGGCGAACGTCCCGGTCGGGCCTCTCCAGATCGAGGTCCTACGCTTCGAGGCCGAGCGCGTGCGCTGGCAGGCGGTCGCCGGGAGCTCCGAGCCGCTCCGGCCCGGGGTCACGCCAGAGCGCAGCTTCAGCGAGGAGGACGCGCGCAACGTCCAGGTCGCGATCGGCCTCGGTCACGGCACGGCGGCGGCCCGCCACGGCCTGGCCATCGCCGGGCAGCAGCTCGTGCCGCTCGATCCACGCCTGGCCACGCTCGTGCTCCCTCAGAGTGGCCCGGCGCGCCTCGATCCCCCCGGCACCCCGCTCCGGGTCGAGAAAGGGACGAGCCTCGTGCAGCTGCCTCTCCTCGCCCAGGACGGAGAGCTCGTCGGCCGAGCACGGCAGGTCGGCGCCTTGCGGGACCGCGGAGCCCTCTGCCTCGACGCGGACGGCAACCTGCTCTTCGCGCAGATCACCCACGACAGCTCGGGTCCCGCGGCTCGGGCCCTGCTCCAGCTCGGCTGCGGGCTCGTGGTGGAGGCGGATCGCGGCTCCCATCATCCACCCTTCGTCGAGCGGGCGGGGACGGCGCAGCCACCTCGCGTGGGGCACGAAACCACCGCGCTGTACGGCGTCGGACAACCGATGCGCCCCCGCGCCTATTGGTGGCGCCCGGGAGCAGATTCCCCCTGAGGCTTCCTCTTTCGCCCTGCGGTGACGGTCCAGGGGCGTCAGCGCGGCGCGGGACGCAGGCGGCGACGAACGATGAGCTCCTCCGGATCGACGCGGACGATCTCCCGCGTCTCCGGATGACGATAGCGCACCTGCTTGATGAGGCGCCGGCCGCCTTCCTGCAAGAGGAGGCGCTCTTCTCTCACCAACCCCTCATCACCTGACGCCTGGCCCGGCTCACCACCGACCACGACCGTCCAACGTCCCAGGTTCTCCGGGAGCGGCTCGTACTCGCCGAGGCGCTCCTCCCTCGCCCCAGGCACGTGAGACAGGAACAACAACAGGTAGGCGGCGATCCCTGCCACCGCGAACAACAACATGAGGACGTAGAACACGACTGGGCTCTTCGATGCGCACCGGGCGCGCTTTCAACCAGACCCGTGCGCGGGCTCGCGAGCGAAATCCTCCACGCGCGACTCCGCGTCTTGGATGAGCGCAGGGAGGACCCGCGGCTCGACACCCCGCCAATAGACGTGCCAGCGCTGACCTCGTTGCATGCCGTCACACACGGTCTGGTACCAAGGGTTGATGGGGTTGTCCGGGCGGGAGCGCCAATACACCGAAGGGTGCTCCCGAACCAATGACCACCAGAGATCCTGGCCGATGCCCTCGCCCCGGGCCACGGGCTGCACCGCGAACTTGCTCAAGAAGACCGCGCGACTGTCGCCCTCCTCCTCCAGGCCCTGCTCGATCAGCGCCACCCCACGGTAGTCCGCCTCGAGATAGACGCGCAGGGGGCGGCGCTCCGCGAAGCCAGCGCGCAGCGGGCGACCGAAGGCGGACTCGAGCAAGTCCACGAGCCGCGGCAGATCGAGGGCGTCGTACCCGCTCAGGCTCCGCACGACGCTGCCGCGCTTGATCAACGTGCCCGCGCCCCGGACCGTGAAGAGCTCCTTGAGCAGGGCCAGGGGCGAAGACACGTTGAGCATCGTGTTCGCGCCCCCGCCCTCCCCCAAGATGCGGTCCAGGAGCACGCGAGCGCGCGCGAGGAGGCTCGCGTCCTCCTCGTCCAGCTGCCCCGAAGCGATCAAGGCATCGAAGTCGCTGCGCAGATTGATGACGCTGATCCCGCTCGCGTGGGCTTGCAGCACGTGCACCGGGCTGAGCTCGACCCGCGCGGCGCCGTGAGGTCCGAGCCCGCCCCGATCCCGGAGGATCACGAGCTTTCGAGTCGCCAGGCGTCGGGCCAGCCGCACCAGGACCTCGTCGGGTTCGCTCGTGAGCACGAGCACGGGGGCACGGCCGTCGCGCAGCGCCGCCCGGACCTCCTCCGGGTCCGAGCCCGCGTAGGGCTCCGCGGCGATCTCCACGTCGCGCAACGCCTCCACGACCCAGTCCTGCTCCTGCTGGCCCGCCTCCCGATCGAAGGCCCCCAGCACGACGGGCGCGTGCAGCCCCAGCCGGTGCAGGAAGCCGAGCTGATCGGCGAGGGCGCCCAGGCTCTCCCGCACGACGGAGGTCCGGGGCGCGACGATGGCGAAGCTCTCCTTCGGGAAGCGCCGGAAGAGTTGCAGGTACAGCTCGGTCTCGGACCGCTTGCCGACGCTCTCCAGGAACGTCAGGACCGTCTCGAGGGGCTCGGAGAGCCGGCGCTCGCTACTCGCTTCCATCGACGAGCGCCTGGACGAAGCCCATCAGATCCGCGGAGCCGATGGCCACCTTCATGTCACGGGGGAGCGCCCGGACCAGCCAGGTCACCCGGTACACGCTCGTCGCCCCCGGCTCGATCCGATCGAAGGGACCCTGGTTCTCCACCTCGACGTAGGCACCCGTCTCGTCCGCGTAGAGCTCGACCACGCCCTCCCCGGGGGCTTGCCGCTCCAGGGGAACGACGTCGAACGACTTCAAGAACAGCACGTCCGCGCCGGCTCCCTCCGGGCCACGCACGACGTGCGCCAGCCAGCCGCCAGAGCTATCGGCGTTCAGCTTGGCGCCCTGGCCCGGTTCGAAGCGGCGGTGATCGAACCAGGTCACGCCGCGCTCCTTGGTCGTCGGCAGGATCGTGTGGGGGCCGACGAGGGTGTACTCGCGCGCGCCCGCCGCGAAGAAGCTCAGGCCCCCCGCCGGAACCCGCGAAATCTCCCAGGAGGCGATCGAGAACGGCGCGTCACCGAGGTTTCGCACCACGTACTCCACCTCCAGCGCCTGGCGCCCGGCGCGGGGCGTGAAGCGTTTGGTCACGCTCAGCCGCTTCGTCCCCGCGAGGGCAGGGCCGCTGCGGAGCGACACGGTGTCCCCTTCGACGACGGCCGTGTAGGGCTCGTGATCGATCGCCGCCACCGGAGGCCAGCCCCAATCGTCCTGGGGGCTCGTCCAGTAGGTGGATCCCCAGTTCGTGGGATGCACGTCCTCGCCGATCAGCAGGTCGGTGCTCCCCAAAGCCAGGCGGCGCACGCGAGCGCCACAGGCGGCGTCGAGCTCGAGCCGGACCTCACCGAACTCGAGCAGCAGCTGTTCATCTCGTCGTCGCAGGGCCGCAGTTTCCATCGGATTCGCGCTCACGGCAGGGGGGCCCAGCCTAGTGGGGGCCCGCGGGCAGCGCCAGGGCGCTGGCCGGCTTCCATGAAACGGCGCCAGGGATTGGGCCGTTCGGCGCCGGTGTGGCAGAAGGCGGGCATGAGGTCGACATATCGAGCTGATGTGCCCGCCGAGCGCGTCGCGTCGGCCCCTCCGACGCCGCGCGCTGGAGGACGGGGTCGTCGCTGGCCGCTCCTGTTGGTGACCGCCCTCGCGCCCCTCGCCGCCCTCACGGTCCCCGGAGAGGGCACCGCCGAGCCCGCCCTCGAGACGCGGTACCCCTACGACCCCGCCTGCCCCTGGGGACGTCTCGCCAACGGACGAGGCATGATCACCCGCTGCATCGGGGAAGAAGAGGCCCGCGCGCTCCTGGCGGGCGGCACCCTCACCCTCCAGAGCGGCGCTGCGATCCAGATCCCGCCGACCACGAGCGCCCGTGACGCGATCGCCGGGACGAGCCCGACGACCGCCACCAGCCCCGCTCCCGCCGCGCCCGAGAGCGGCCCGGCGGCGCCCGCGGGTACGGAACCGACCGCCGGCGCCACGGACGAGAAGGCGGCGACGGACGACTCCGGGGGGAAGCCCGAGACGGCACCCGCCACCCCACCGCCGGAGGCCCCACCCGCCAAGCCCGTGCGGGTCGAGGTCGGTCCCATCCTCCCCGAGGACGGGGACGTGAGCATCGGCAAGCTCGACAAACCCATCGACCGCTACCGGGCCTGCGTGGAACAGAACGGCGGCCTCCAGGGCGCGACGGGGGAGGTCCGTGTCCACTTCCTGGTGCGCGGGGAGCGTAGCCGCGCCGAAGGCGTCGAAGTGACCCAGTTCCGCGGAGTCACCAAGCAGGCCGCCCAGTGCATCGCCGACGTGGTCGATCGTCGACCGACCGGCACCCCGTCGCAGCCCATCGTCGGCGCGACCCTCGTCTTCAAGCTCTCATCGTGACGCCTCCATCCCCCCGCAGCGTCGACGAGCTCGCCCGGGAGTACGACCGGCGGCGAGCCCGTTTCGGCGCGGAGGCGGACGCCCTGAACGCGCGCTCGCTGCGCATCGGCAACCTCCGGGGGGTGAGCTTCGTCGTCGGCGGAGGCGGCCTCGCCTACGCGGCCTTCGGCGCGGGCGGCGTGCCGGCGGTGGCCTTGGGGATCGCCGGGTTGGTGGCGTTCTTCGCGCTCGTCGTGCGTCACGGTCGCGTCATCGAGGCCGAGGAGCACAAGCGCCGCTGGGCGCGGGTGAACGAGCACGGGCACGCGCGCTGCACGGACGGGTGGCGGGGGCTCCCCATCACCGGAGAGGACCTCCGCCCCGACAGGCACCCCTACGCCGACGACCTCGATCTCTTCGGGAGGGGCTCCCTGTTCCAGCGCATTTCCGTGGCGCACACCCGCTACGGCCAGCGCACCCTCGCGGACTGGCTGCTTCAACGCGCGCCGCGCGACGAGCTCGCGGAGCGCCAGGACGCCGTCCGGAACCTCGCGCCGCAGCTCGAGTTTCGTCAGGCGCTCGAGGCCGAGGGGCTCGCCATCGTCGAGCGCCGCGGGAAGCAGCCGGGGGTCATCGACATCGGGCCCGGGCCGGATCCGGAGCCGCTGCTGCGTTGGGCGGAGAGCCCGACGCGCCTCCGGGATCGGAAGCTGCTCATCGCCGCCGCTTGGTTGCTCCCGCCCTGTACGGTGGCGGGCCTCGTCGCTGCCTTCGGCTTCGGGCAACCGATGTGGTGGTGGGGGTTCCCCCTCGTGGTGCAGATCGCCCTCCTGGCCAGCGTCGGGAAGATCACCCAGGAAGCGTTCGTCGCCGTGTCCTACACGGAGGGCGCCTTCCTGCGGTACGGGGCGATGCTCGCGCTGGTCGAGAAGCTCGAGACCACGTCTGCTTGGGTGACCTCGCGCCAGCAACGCCTGCTCTCGGAGGGCGACGCTCCCTCGGGCGGGAGCCGGTCCACGAAGCTCCTCCCGAGCGAGAGCATGCGTCTGTTTCGCAGCCGAGTGGGGTGGTTCGATCTGCGCCACAACGGGATGGTGCACCCCTTCGTCAACGCCCTCTTGCTCTGGGATCTCCACTGCACGTTGGCCCTCGAGCGTTGGAAGGCGCACTCGGGCCGCAACGCCCGCAGCTGGTTCGCCGTGCTCGGGGAGATGGAGGCGATCTCGTCCCTCGCGGGGCTCGCCCACGACGAACCGAGCTTCTGCTTGCCGGAGCTCCTCGACGAGTCGGAGACGGGCGCGCGCATCGAGGCGGTCGGTCTGGGGCACCCGCTCTTGCACGCCTCTCGGCGCGTGACGAACGATCTCGAGGCGCTCCCGACGGGGCACGCGTTGCTCGTGACCGGGTCGAACATGTCCGGCAAGAGCACCTTCCTCCGCTCCGTGGGCACCGCCTGCGTGCTCGCCTTCGCGGGAGGTCCCGTGTGCGCGCGCCGCATGGCCCTCAGCCCCTGCCACGTAGGGACGAGCATCCGCGTCTCCGATTCCCTCGCAGGAGGTGTGAGCCACTTCTACGCGGAGGTGGAGAAGCTGAAAGCCGTCGTCGACGCCACCGACCAGGGCGTCCCCGTCCTGTTCCTGCTCGACGAGATCCTGCACGGCACCAACTCCCGCGAACGGCAGATCGGCGCCCGCTGGGTCCTCGGCGAGCTCTTGCGCCGGGGCGCCTTCGGCATCGTGACGACCCACGACATGGAGCTGTGTCGTCTCACCCCCGAGCTCATGGATCGGGTGCGCCAGGCGCACTTCCGTGAGAGCGTCCAGAACGAGCAGATGACGTTCGACTACAAGCTGCGCGAAGGTCCCGTGCACGCGGGCAACGCCTTGCGCCTGATGCAGCTCGTGGGCCTCGACGTGCCCCTCGACTGATGACCTCCCCCTCGACCGGGTGACCCACGACCTCTGCGGCCCCGAAGCGGCTCCGGAGGGCCTCCCCCCAGGGCCTCTGTCAGGGGGTCCCGGTGCACACACGGAGGGGCGGCGACCGGCACGGCAGCCCCCAGGACGGGCCCCACGGGGCCCGCTACATCCGCCCACACCGCCGTCCACTCCCCGGTCCACACCCCGGTCCACACCCCCCGAGGGCGACACGTGGCGCGAGGACGAGCCATCCCCACCGGTTCTATAAACCCCCGATCTTCAAGGGGTTCTGGGGGGAGAACGCCTTGACGGGGAAACGGACGGGCAGTTACATTTTTCCGTTACGGAATCGTCTGGCAAAGTCTCGCCCGGCGGCCCCCCCCCGAGCGAGAGAACGGTGGTCGGAGCCAGAAGTACCAAGAAGGCACACGTTGACCGAATACGACGAAAAGACACGGGTCACGGAGGTGGTTCAACAGCCACCTGGCGCTCCCGGTACGGGCTCTGATTGCCTCGTCGTGATCTACACGCCGGAGCCCGCGCTGCTGGGCAAACGTTTCGTCCTGGAGCAGAGCCCGATCCGCGTGGGGCGGGGAGCGGACAACCACATCGTCCTCGAGGGCGACAGCGTATCGCGCCGCCACGCGTACTTCGATCGCAAGGGGCTCCAGTGGTTCGTCATCGACGACAACAGCACCAACGGGACGTACGTCAACGAGGAGCAGATCGCGGTCACCCACGCCTTGACGAACGGGGATCGCGTCAAGGTGGGCCCGACGATCCTGAAGTTCCTCTCGGGAGCCGACGCGGAAGCCAAGTACCACGAAGAAATCTATCGGATGACGATCGTGGACGGGCTCACACAGATCCACAACAAGCGCTTCCTCCAGGAAGAGCTCGAGCGGGAGCTCATGCGCGCCCGCCGGCACAATCGTCACCTCTCCGCCTTGATGTTCGACATCGATCACTTCAAGCGCATCAATGACCAGTACGGTCACCTGGCCGGGGATCACGTGCTGCGGGAGCTCGCGCGGGTGGTGCAGGAGCGCATCCGTCGCGACGAGATCTTCGCGCGCTGGGGCGGGGAGGAGTTTGCCCTGATCCTGCCCGAGACCCCGCTGGAGGGCGCCTACCAGCTCGGCGAGGACCTGCGCGCCCGCATCGAAGCGCACCGCTTCGTCTTCCAGGGGGAGCACATCCCCGTGACCATCAGCGGCGGCGCCGCGCTGCTCGGTGAGGACGACAGCAGCGCCGACCTGATCAAGGCGGCGGACGCCAAGCTCTACGAGGCCAAGCGCTCCGGCCGCAACCGGATCTGCATCTGAGCCCGCGGACATGAGCTGGAGCGAAGTCCCGCCCCCGCCGGTGACGAACCCGGGCAACGATCTTCCTTGCGTGCAAGTTCGCCCCCCCGGGCCCGAGTCGCGCACCTGGCTCACCCGACTCGCCCATTGCCAGGCCCCGATGGGGCCCCGCCGCGACCCGACCGCCCCGCCCTCGACGATCGTCCTCGCCTCGGGTCAGGGCAGCAACGTGCTCGACGTGGACTCCAACCGCTACGTCGACCTGGCGGCAGGCTTCGGCGCGCTCCTCGTCGGTCACGGCAACGAACAGGTCCTGCGCGCGGTGGAGCTGCAGAGCGGGCGCCTGCTCCAGGCCCTCGGAGACGTCTACCCGAGCGACGCGAAGATCGGCCTGCTCACCCGCCTCGGCGAGCTCCTCCCCGGGCGACACACCCAGTGCATCCTCGGGCAGAGTGGCTCGGACGCCATCAGCGCCGCCTTGAAGACGGCGGCGCTGGCGACGGGTCGCCCCGGGGTCCTCGCCTTCGAGGGCGCCTACCACGGCCTCGGGTATGGCCCGCTCAGCGCGCTCGGTCTGCGGGCGAGCTACCGCGCCCCGTTCTCCCCCCAGCTCAACCCCCACGCTCGCTTCGCCCCCTACCCTGCCACGGACGCCCACCTCGACGAAGTGCTCACCGCCGTCGAGGCGGCGCTGCGGGAGGGCACCATCGGCGCCGTGCTCGTCGAGCCCCTCCTCGGACGGGGTGGGGTGATCGTGCCGCCGTCCCGGTTCCTCCCCGAGCTCGCGCGCCTCGCTCGCGCTCACGGCGCGCTCCTGATCGCCGACGAGGTGTGGACGGGGCTCGGCCGATCCGGGAGCTGGCTCGCTTCGATCGAGGCGGGCATCACCCCGGATCTGATCTGTCTCGGGAAGGGCTTGGGGGGTGGGCTCCCCCTGAGTGCCTGTCTGGGCGCCGCCGAGCTCATGGGCGAGTGGAGCCGCGCCGAGGAGGTGGTGCACACCTCGACGTTCGCGGGGGCTCCCCTCGCCTGCGCGGCCGCCCTCGCCCTGTTGGACGTGCTGCACCGTCAGCGACTGGTGGAGCGGGCGGCCGAAGTCGGGGCGCGGTGGCGCGCGGCCCTCCAGGAGGAGGCGCAGCGTGCCGCTGGAGTCGAAGTGCGGGGCGCCGGGTTCATGATCGGGATCGACGCCGCGCCCCTGGAGGGGGGCGCGGTGGCCCTGCAGCGGCGGCTCCTCGAGCGAGGCTACCTCACCTCCACGGGCGGAGGAGCACGGGAGGTGCTCGTGCTCACCCCTCCCTTGACGATCGCCGAGCCCCTCCTCGACGCGTTCACGGACGCGCTCGGGGCCGCGCTCACGGAGCTCGCGCCCCGCCAAGGACCAGCGGGACGATGACCGGCGGGCAGCAGTACCTCGCGGAGCTCCGGGAACAACCCGAGGTCCTCGCGCGGCTGCTGCGGAGAGGGCGCCCCGAGGTGGAGGCGATCGCCGAGCGGCTCCGGGGCCACCCTCCGACCCACGTCGTGATCGCCGCCCGCGGCAGCTCCGACAACGCCGCACGTTACGCCCAGTACCTCTTCGGCGCCGGGAACCAGCTCACGGTCGCCCTCGCCGCGCCGAGCCTGTTCACCCTCTACGGAGCCGCGCCCCGCATGGACTCGGCGCTGGTGCTCGGCATCAGTCAGTCGGGCCAGACGCCCGACGTGGTCGCCGTGATCGACGCGGCCCGCGCCCAGGGCTGCACCACGCTCGCCATCACGAACGACGTGAGCTCCCCGTTGGCGCAGGCGGCGGGTCACTGTCTCCCCCTGCGCGCCGGCGAGGAGGCCGCCGTCGCCGCCACCAAGACCTTCACCGCGGAGCTCCTGGTCCTCGCGATGTTGAGCGCCGCCCTCGCCGACGACGCGGCGCGCTGGCAGGAGCTCGCCGCCGTCCCGGAGCTGGCGCAGCGCACGATCGACTCGAACACCGAGCTCGACGCCGTCACGGCGCTCGGTCATCCGTCGCGCCTCGTCGTCCTCGCCCGAGGCTTCAACTACGCCAGCGCCTTCGAGATCGCCCTCAAGATCAAGGAGACGAGCTACGTGCTCGCGGAGCCCTACTCCTTCGCCGACCTGCTGCACGGCCCCGTGGCGATGCTCGAGGAGGGGTTCCCGGTGCTCGTCGTGGCTCCCCGCGGGCGGAGCAGCGGCGACGTGCCCCGGGTCGTCGAGACCGTCGCGCGCCGCGGAGCGCGCCTGCTGGCGATCAGCGACGACGACGCGCTCCTCGCCCAAGCGGAGCTGGGCCTCCGCCTCCCCGCCGGGGTGCCCGAGTGGCTCTCCCCGTTCCCCGCCGTCATCGCCGGTCAGCTGCTCGCAGGCGCTCTCGCCGCTGCGCTGGGCCACGATCCCGATCACCCGCGCGGCCTCACCAAGGTGACCTTGACCCGCTGACGCACCACGGCATGCCCATCGGGGTGCCGCGGCGGGCCTTTCGCGATAAAGGGGCTCGCATGAAGCGCTTCCACGCAGACCAGGCTCGAGGTCTCCAGAGCAGGGGTCGCCGCCAAGCCGTGTTGGCGCTCGCCGCGCTGGGCCTGACCGGCGTCACCGGCTGCGTGAGGAAGGCTGGCTCGGAGCCGCGCGCGCTCCCCCGAGTGACCGAAGCGCGTCCCCCCCAGGTGCCCTTCGGGAGCCGTCCCCACGGCTACGCGGTGGGGAGCATCTTGCCCACGGCGACGCCCGCGGAGCTCGATCGCGCCACGCGCAGCTTCTACGACTACTGGAAGGCGAAGTACGTACGCCCCGGGTGCGGTGAAGGGGAGCTCGTCGTCGAGGCGAGGACGAAGCCGACCAACCTGACGGTGAGCGAGGCGCACGGGTACGGCATGATCATCACCGCCTACATGGCGGGCCATGATCCCGACGCCAAGCACCAGTTCGACGCGATGCTGCGTTACCACCGCCGGCACCAGAGCGCGCTCACTCCCGGGATCATGGCCTGGTATCAAGACCAGAACTGCCGGGACACGGGCGGCGACAACGGCGCCACGGACGGCGATCTCGACATCGCCTACGGCCTTTTGCTCGCGGATCGACAATGGGGCAGCTGTGGCAGCGTCGACTACGGGCAACACGCCGACTGGGTGATCCGCGCCATCAGCCGGCGCGGGCTCGAGGGTCGAGGGCGCTACGTGCTGCTCGGCGACTGGGTGCAGCCGGACAATCAGAAGCACTACAACGGCACGCGCCCCTCGGACTTCATGGGGTCGCACTTCCGGAGCTATGCGGCGCGGACCAAGGACGCCCTCTGGCTGGGGCTCCTCGACAACGTGTACTGGCTCGCCGAGAACGTACAGCTCGCGCACGCCCCCGAGACGGGCCTGATCCCGGACTTCATCCAGGGTGCCCTGAGCGCGCAGCCGCGCCCCGCCTCCCACGGCTTCTTGGAGGGCGCCCGGGACGGCAGCTACGCCTACAACGCCTGCCGCATCCCGCTGCGCTTCGGCACCGACTTCCTGATGAGCGGAGACGAGCGCGCGCGGCGCATGACCCAGCGGATCACCCGGTTCGCGCGGAAGGCGGCCAACGGTGATCCGCGCCAGCTGCGCGGCGGTTATCACCTCGATGGCCGCCCCATGGTCGACTACGAGACCATGGCCTTCACGGGCCCCTTCGGCGTCGGCGCGATGGTGGACGCGGAGAACCAGGCGTGGCTCGATCGCCTCTGGGAGCACACCGTGCGCCGAGCCCCCGAGGACTACTACGAAGACACCCTGCGCATGCTCTCCATGATCGTGATGTCGGGCAACTGGTGGGCCCCCGAGCGCGTGCCCGATCCGTGCCCGCCCCTCGCTCCTTGATCGGGGTGCGGCTCCGGTGACCTCGTTCGGGAGGGACGGCGCGATCAGAGGGACACGAGGGCGACGAGCCCCGAGGCCCCTGCGCTCTCGTCGACCCGGGTCGAGCGCCGGAGCTCCTCCAGACAGGCTCCCCGCTCCGCGGCCCGCGTGACGCACCGGAAGGTCTCCGCGAGGACACGGTCCACGACCTGCTCGCTCCAGGCCTCTCCCTCCACCTCCCTGCTCTCCGGCCCCTCTCCGTCGAGCTCCCAGGCCGCGGAAATGCCCGGGTGGGAGAACAACAGGAAGCGCGCGGAGGCGATGCGCAGCGCCAGGTCTCGCGCGTAGGCACGGAGGTTCGGCCAGTCGATGTAGTGCTCGACCAGGAGGTGATGGAGACAGTAGTTCGTGAAGGCGCGCTCCACGCGGCGGCCGTGGCTGAGCAACAGCAGGGCCCGGCGGCGGCGGTAGGCGCGGATCAGGGTCTCGTCATCCCAGCACGGGGCAGACGGGGTAAACGGGGCAGACGCCGCCGAGCGGCGACTCGGCCGCCCCGGCGTTCCTCCCGCATAGATCGCGAGGGCCTCCGCCTCGGTCAGGGCGCTCCGCTCCGCCAACGCAGGGCGCCCATAGGTGACCCGCACCTGGTCCACGAGGCGATCGAGCCCACGCTCCCCCCGCGCGCGGTACTCTCGAAAATAGAACCGAGCGACGCGGGCGATCATCACGTCGACGATCCGCGGATCGTCGCTGCGCTCGAGAGGCTCCTCCGGCTCGAGATCGGTGGCGAGCTGCCGCACGTCGACGGAGGCGCTGTTCTCGTCGAAGTACTCGGAGAGACGATCCGCGATCTCCATGAACGCGACGAGCCGCGCCTCCAGGGAGCGATCCCGCGCCGCGAGGACGCGCAGGAGCCCGTCCCGCACGCCGGTGAAACAAGAGACGTAGGGCACGTCCGCGGTGGTCGCCGCGTCCGCCAGCGGGCGGTCGACGAAGGTGGGCTCGAAGTCGTCGAGGAACCCTCGGGGCCGCAAGAGCTCGTCGTCCGAGCCCTCGTCCCGGAGCCGCGCCGAGACGACGCCGGGGCCCGTCCTCGAGCTCCCGTATTCCCCGCCGTCACCTCGACGGCCCTCTCGCTCCTGCTCGCGCGGCTCCACCATCATCCGCATGCGTCCCCCTTCGAGCGCGGCCCGGCTCTGGCGCGCCGCTGCCGGACCCCATCCGGCAACGTCCGCGTCACAGGACCGATTAACGGGTCGGCCTTCCGTCACCACCCCAGCCGGGTCCCCCCGATCGCGTCGACGCCCGGCGCGCCTGTACAAACCCGCGGGGATCGACCAAATCTCCCGGGCCCATGACGACGTCTCCTCCCGCTCCCGCGGCTCCCGGTGACCTCCTCGCGGCGCCTGGTCGCCCCGCGGGTTCGTCCGCGACCCGCAGCGACGAGCTCCACCGCAAGGTCCGGGAGTTCGCGCGCAGGAGCCTCACCTCACCGACGCCCGAGGACGCCGACGGCTTCGAGGCGCTCGCCCTCGAGATCGCCCGCTTCCAGGCGGAGCACGTGCCCGGCTTCGGTCGGCTGGTCGAGCGCCGTGGGAGCCGGCTCGATCGGCTCGCCACGCTCCCGGCGGTGCCCGTGGAGACCTTCCGCATGACGCGCGTGGCCGTCCACCCCACCGAGTACGACGCCGCCTGCTTCCGCACCAGCGGCACCACGGGCAGCGCCGCGGGGGCGCATCCCTTTCGTACCCTGGACACGTACCGCGAGCTCACGCTGCTGTGGGGGGAGCGCGCGCTCTTCAGCGCCTGGGAAGGTCCCAAGACGGTCGTCGCCCTCGCGCCGATCCCGAGCACGCCGCCCACCTCGTCCCTCGGTTTCATGATGCAGACCTTCATGGAGACGTTCGACGGGCGCGCCCTCAAGCAAGACGCGCGCGGGGTCCCCTTCGACGTCCACTCCGGGGAGCGCTGGATCGCGAGCACGTCGGACATCGACGTGAGCGCCTTGCGCCGCGCCGCCACCATCGCCCGGGCACGCAACGAGCCCCTGTTCGTCCTCGCGACCTCCTTCGCCCTCGTCGCCCTGCTCGACGCCCTCGAAGGGGACAGCCTGGTGACGCCCTCCCGCACGCTCGTCATGCAGACGGGAGGCTTCAAGGGGCGCTCCCGAGAGATCCCCGCCGACAAGCTCCGCGCGGCGGTGGCCCGGGCCTTCCGCATCGGCGAGGACTTCGTCGTCGGCGAGTACGGGATGACGGAGCTCACGTCGCAGCTCTACGAAGGCACGGTCCCGAGCGCGGCCCTGTCCGGCCCGCCCGGTGTGTACCTGGAGCCCCCCTGGCTCCGGGTCGAGCCGGTCGATCCGACGACCCTGCGCCCCGTGCCCGACGGCGAGGTGGGGATCGCCCGCATCGTCGACCTCGGCAACGTCGACTCCGCCGTCGCCGTGCTCACCCAGGACCTGGTTCGCCGAAAAGGTCCGGGCATCGAGCTGTTGGGCAGGCGCCCCGGATCCGTCCCCCGGGGCTGCTCCCTCCCCTTCGAAGGCTTGATTCGGACGGACCCCACTCGACCGATCGGGAGCGCTGCACGATGACGCACCTCGCGACGTCCTCGACGGACTCACGCTTGCCCCGTCTGGAGGCCCTCCAGCGCGGCGCGCGGCACCTGGCCGACCCGAGCCACGAGCTCGGACGCCAGGCGCGCGAGCTCCTCTGCGCCTCCACGGGCCTGTCCCCGCAAGGGGTCGACTACGCCCTGCGCAACTGCCTGGAGCACCGCGTCGGCAGGTCCACCTGGTCGCAGCTCGTCCGCCGGCGAGCCCCGAGCCCGCGCGCGCACGTGCTGCTCTCCGCCAACGTATTCACCGCGGCGTTCCGGGCCATCGGGCTCGCCCTGACCCAGTCCCCCCACGTCTTCGTGCGCCCCTCGAGACGGGAGCCGGAGATGGCGCAGCTCCTCTGCCGCGCCTCGGGCGGTGCCTTCGAGCTGGTGGACAGCCTCTCGCCCGAGCCCCCCGAACCCTTCTGGGCCTACGGCACGGACGAGACGCTGGCACAAATCAAGGACACCCTCCCCGGCGGCGTCCGCTTCCACGCGCACGGCTCGGGCATGGGCGTGGCCGTGTTCGGCCCCTCCGTCCCGCGCACCTCCCAGGGGCTCGACGAGGCCACCGATCGACTCGCGATGGACGTGGTCGCCTTCGACCAGCGCGGCTGCCTGAGCCCCCGCGTCGTCCTCGTCGAGGGGGACGCGGACTACGCCGGCGCCGTCGCCCACTCCCTGGCGCGCGCCTTCGCTCGCTGGGAACAGCGGGTGCCCCGCGGCAAGCTCACCCAGTCGGAGACCGCCGATTTCCTCTGGTACCGAGACACGATGACCTACGCGGCCGAGGCGCTCCCCGCTGGCAAGGGGCTGATCGTCCGCGACCCGGTGGACGACCGCGTCGTCGTGCCGCCGATCGGGCGCGTGCTCCACGTCACGCGGACGGACTCCGCGGAGGCCGCTCTCGTCCGCCTCGCGTCGCGGGTGGTGTGCGTCGGCATGGCCGGAGACGAGACCCTGGAGGGCCGTCTTCGCAAGGCGATCGGCGAGCGACGCTACGTGCCCCTCGGGGCGATGCAGACGCCGCCCCTCGACGGCCCCGTCGACCTCCGCGCGGGGTGGGAAGCCGAGATCGTCTGACGCGCGGCGCTCCGGACGCGCGGCGCTCCGGACGCGCGGCGCTCCGGACGCGCGGCGCTCCAGGCCCGTCGGAGAACGTCCGCCCTCCTCGGAGCGCCCCCCTCGGAGCGCCCCCTCGAAGCGCCCCCTCGAAGCGCCTGGCGCGCCGGGCTCAGCCGACCAGCGGGAGGTGCCGCCGGGCACGGGACACGACCGTGAGCGGCCCCTCCGGTAGCGCGAGCTCCTGGTTCTTGGCGTACACCGGGTGACGACCGTGTTCCTTGAACCAGTCGGCGACCGAGGCCGTGCGGTGCATCTTCTCCACGATCTGCCGCCAGCCCACCCCCGTGTTGTAGGCGCAGAAGGAGATCTCTCCCATCTGCGTGCCGTAGGGGATGATGCACATCTCGGTGCGGCGGAAGTCGTAGTTGAAGAGGTCCTGGAACCACATGCCCGCCACGAACAGAAAACGCCACTCGAACTCCTTGGCGTCTCCCTCCGTGGCCCCGACCCGATCGCCCGTGGCCCCCATCTGGCTGAGCGTCTGGCGCACGAACTCGACGAGTCCGTAACCCTCCGGCGCCTTCTCGGCTCGGAAGTTCTTGAGCACGGCCAGGGCCATCTTCGCGAGGGTCACCTTGCGGCTGTGGCCCGCGTCCGCGATGCCCTGGAAGTCGCGCAGCACCTGCTCGAGGTCGAGGATCTCCGCCAGCGGCACCATCTGCTTCGTGCGCTTGTTCACCAGCAGGGCCGTCCCGATCCCGCAGTTGGGATGGCACCCACAGTTGAGCGCCCCGAAGTCCGCGCTCGCCCCGAGGAGCAGGTCGACGACGTCGCTGAAGGGGTTCATCGCGCTCAGGGGAAACCAGTCGCGCAGAGGTTCCGTGACGCCGAGCTGATCGTGCACGTCGTGGGCGAGGTGGCTCAGCGTGTACCGCTGGCGTCGCCGATCCTCGTCGCTGATCTCCTCGTCGCGCCCGGTGAAGCTCACCGGCTGGAACGACACGACCGTTACCTTGTCGGCGTTGTCGATCGCGAACTGCACGACGGGGCCCACCTGATCGTTGTTAACACCGTTAACAATCGTCACGACGAGGACCACGTCGATCCCGGCGGCCGCCAGGTTCTCGATGGCCCGCAGCTTGACGTCGAAGAGGTTGCCCACCTTGCGGTGCGAGTTCGCCTCGTTCGTCACCCCGTCGAACTGCAGGTAACAGAGGCGCAGCCCCGCGGCCCGCGCCTCGTGACAGAAGTCGGGCTCCTGGGCGAAGCGGATGCCGTTGCTCGCGCACTGGACGCAGAAGTAACCGAGCTCACGGGCGTACTTCACGCCTCGCAGGAAGTGGGGGCTCAAGGTCGGCTCGCCCCCGGAGAACTGCACGCTCATCTGGCGGCGCGGCTGGACCTGCAAGCTCGCGTCGAGGATCTCCTTGACGTCCTGCCACTCGAGCTCGTGGACGTAGCCCACCTGGTTGGCGTCCATGAAACACGGATCGCACATCATGTTGCAGCGGTTGGTCAGGTCGACCGTGAGCACGGAGCCTCGCCCGTACTTGACGCTGCTCGAGCCGTGCTTCCGGAGCGCGGACGCGGGGGCCTCGAAGTCTCGTCCCGGGAAGAGCTTCTCGATCCGCTCGAGGAAGGCCGCGTCGATGCTCATCACGTCTTCGAAGCGCCCATGCTTCGGGCACTCCTTCTCCATGAGGATGCGCCCGTCGCGCTCGACGATGCGCGCCTTGATCTCGCCGGGGTGCTCCTGGACGAATTTCTCCAGGTCCATCCGCCCCGCGAGCACCTCGGCCCGCACCTCCCGGACACAGGTCGGACACAGGGAGTCCGTCTCCCTGGGCCAGCCCAGCTGGGGAGAGCTCCTCTCCGCGCCGCGCTGCAGGGAGGCCGGCGCCCACTTGGGTTGCAAGCGCGGACCGGGTGAGCGCGCTTCGTATGCCCGAACGAGCGGCCAGAGGGCTCGCGCGGCGGCGGTCACGGCCTGCCCCGCGATCTTGGAAGCTGTCCTGAGGGGTTTGATCTCCACGTGCACCGGACCATCCATAGTCGGCCACGCGCCGTAGCGCGAGCCCACGCCATCGGAGCGGGCAGGGTCCCGCCGGACAGGGGGGGTAGCGCGCCCGGGCGCGCGCGCCGTTGTCATGGCGGCGACTCCCGGAGAGGCTATGCTGCTGCCCCCATTTCGGAGATCCGACCTGTGACCCAAGCTTGCTTGATCCTCAGCGACACGCATCTGTCACGGGAGCATGGCCGAGCCACCAGCTCCGCCCTGGCCAGCTTGCTCGACCGTCACCGGGACGCAGAGCTCATCCTGGCAGGGGACATCTTCGATCTCTCCCTCGACGCGCCGCGCGTCCCCGCCAGCGACAGCCTCGCCCAGGTGTTCGCGGCGCATCACCCGCTCCGCGCGGCGCTCACGCGCCATCTGCGCCGCGGCGGCCGCGTGACCTTCGTCCCCGGCAACCACGACGCCGCGCTCACGAACCCCGCCGCGGTCGACGCCCTCCGCGTCTGTTTGGAGGCCCCGGACGACCGGCAGCTGAGCGTGTCGCCGTGGTTCTTGAGGCGCGGCGGCGTCCACGTGGAGCACGGGCACCTCTACGACCCGGACAACGCCCCCAACCACCCCCTCGGCGGCCACGATCCGCGCACGGAGCCCCTGGGCACCGCGCTCATGCGGCAGTTCGTCGCTCCCAACGACGCCCTCGTCTTCGCCCACGCCCACGAGACGACCCCGGTCAACGGCCTGTCGACGGCCTTCCGTCTCTGGGGAGCCCGGGCGCCCTGGGTGATCGCTCGCTACTTCGCCACGACGTTCCGCCTCTGCGCGGCTGCAGGGCGCGGCGCGCGAGCCTTCGAGGCGGAGCGGCGCCGCGGCGAGGCAGAGCTCGCGGCCCACGCGGCGGCGACGGGCCTCTCCGTGGAGACCATCACTCGCCTCATCGCCGCCGCGCCGAAGCCGACCCATCAGGGCCTCGGCGACACCTTCTTTCGGCTCTACTTCGACCGCATCTTCGCCGCCGCGAGCACCGCGACGGGCCTCGGCATGCTCAGCGCGGCGGGGCTGGGGCTGGGGCGGAGCTTGTTGCTCCCGGGCAGCGGGGCGCTGCTCGCGGCGATCGGCGCGGCGTACCTCGCCTACGACGTGTCGACCCACAAGAGCCGCTACTCGAACCTGGTCGTGCCTCGGCTCGGCGAGGCCGCCAAGATCGTGCGCGACGTCACGGACGCGTCCCTGGTGGTGTTCGGGCACACCCACGTGGAGGTGTCCGAGCCCGGCTACGTGAACCTCGGCTCCTTCGGGTTCGCTCGATCGGACCGCCCCTACCTCGCCCTCGATCTCGGCCAGGCCCCGCGCCTGCTCCGGGCTGGCTGAACCTCCCCCGCCCGGCCCCCTTGCGTCGGGCGGCCCCCTTGCGTCGGGCGAAAATGAGCGGGAATGGAATCCTCCAGTTCGGCGTAGGTTTCCCGCATATGGTAAGAGCTACGCTCAGCCGCGCCGTGGGGAGCTCCCGCGGCAGCAGACCCTGGCTTCGAGATTTCCAGATGCAGCGTTCCGCCCTTTGCCTTCTCTCCGCTCTCAGCGTCCTCGTGCCCGCCTCCGGGGTAGCCCTGGCCCAGACGGCGCCGCCGTCCCCGACGGAGGGAGCCAAAGCTCCCGCCGCCCCCTCTGGAGACCTGAGCGCCGGCGAGCTCGCGGACCGGGTGCAGGCCTTCTACGACAAGACGAAGACCTTCAAGGCGACCTTCAAGCAACGGTACTGGATCGACGCCTACCGCAAGTCCGTCGACAGCAACGGGCAGGTCGTCTTCGCCAAGCCGGGGAAGATGAGCTGGCGCTACGAGAGCAACGGCAACCGCGTCGTCTCGGACGGAAAGATCATCAAGGTCTACGAAAAAGAAGACAAGCAGATGTACGAGCAGTCGATGGAGAAGAGCCAGTACCCCGCTGCGCTCGCGTTCCTCCTCGGCGGCGGCAAGCTCCGCAAGGAGTTCCATCTCCAGAAGCTCGACCCCAAGTCCGTGGGCTACGAGGGCGGCTACGTGCTGCTCGGGCTGCCGAAGGAGCCCACGCCCGCGTACCAGAAGATGATCCTGTACGTGGACTCGCGCACGTTCCAGGTGCGGCGCGTGCTCCTCATCGACGCGCAGCGAAACCGCAACCGCTTCGACTTCCTCCAGCCGGTCGTGAACGAGAAGGTCCCGCCGAGCGAGTTCGAGTTTCGGCCCCCGCCCGGAACCCAGATCATCCGTCCCTGACGCCCGGGTGACCTCCGGGTCGTCTGGGCGTGTCGCGCCGACGTGGATCGCCGAGAGGCCCGGGTCGGCGCCAGTACCTCGACGCGTCAGGGAGTGCCTCGACGCGTCAGGGGTTGGGGCTCAGCGAGCGGTGGCGCCGCGGGCCCGCGCCCGGTCGATCGCGTCCTGCACGTGGGGGGGCAAGCTCCTGCGCCGCGACGACTGGGCCGCGCCGAGGGCTGTGGTGCGCGGGCCGAGGCGGAGCTCGGTGATGGCCAGGGCCAGGGCGTCGGAGGCGTCCGCTGGGGGCAGCTCCTCCAGACCGAGCACCGCCCGGACCATCATGCCCACCTGACGCTTCTCCGCTTGGCCGTGGCCCGTGAGCGTCAGCTTCACCCGCGCGGGTGCGTGTTCGTGGAGAGGGATGCTCGCCCGCTCCAGGCACAAGAGCACCACCCCGCGCGCGTGGCCGAGCTTCGCCGCGGCCTGGGGATCCTTGTGAAAGAACAGGGTCTCCACGGAGGCGAGGCTGGGGCGGTGACGCTCGAGCACCCCCTCGAGGGCCTCGGCGATGTGGGCGAGGCGCGCCGACAGGCTGTCCTTCCCGCCGGGTCGGATGACGCCGTGGGCGACGTGACGGAGCCGGTTGCCGCTCTGGGCGACGACGCCCCAACCGAGGGCGCGCGTGCCCGGATCGATGCCCAGCGCGATCATCCCTCCTTCCCTAGCAGCTCACTTCCATGGGCGGAAGCGAGCAGAGAGCGGCGTCCGCGGCGAAACGCCCGCGCTCCGACGCGCCGGGCTCCGCATGCCGCGCCGTCCCCCGTGGCTCATTCCCGCGCACGCACGCCAGGAGCGCTCCTCCGTCGGGGTGACGGAGCGCGCGCTTCGGGTGGCGAACCGGCGGGCGTGCTCTAGCATCCCGTACGTGCGGGGAGACCCGGACATCGTCGTGATCGGCTCGGGCCTGAACGGCCTCGTCGCGGCGTGTCTGCTCGCGCGGTGGGGATTTCGAGTCGTGGTCCTGGAGGCGCACCCGCGACGTCCCGGCGGCGCGCTCGCCACGGAGGAGCTCACCTTGCCCGGGTTCGCCCACGACGTGGGCCCGAGCTGGTTTCCCCTGGCGCAGGGTCCCGCGCTCCGAGCCCTCGACCTGAGCGCCTCCGGTCTGCGCTGGCTGTCTCCGCCCCTGGCGAGCTGCCATCTGGCCCGGGACGGGAGCCGCGTGGCGTTGGGACGTGACGTCGACGTGCCGTCGTCGCGCTTCGACTCCGAGGAGGACGCCGCGACCTGGCGCGCCCTCACCGCCCGCCTGGCCTCCCGTCGACGCTCGCTGGAGGAACTCCTCCTCGGCCCCTCCCCGCCGCTCCGCGCGCTGCTGCGCCTCGACGTGCGGGACTGGGTGCACCTCGAACGCGTGTCCCTGAGCAGCGCGTCCTCCTTGGGGCGGAGCTGGTTCGTCACGGAGGCCGCCCGCAGCCTCCTGCCCGGGCTCGCGCTCCACGCAGCGTGGCACCCCGACGAGCGCCGCAGCGGGCTGCTCGCCTACTTTCTGGCCCTGACGACCGCAGCGATGGGCGCTCCGCTGCCCGTGGGCGGCGCGCGCTCCGTGACGAACGCGTTGGTCACCCAGCTCGAACGTCACGGGGGGCAGCTGCGGCTCGGCAGCGGGGTGAAGGAGATCGTGGTGCGGGGTGGCCGGGTCGCCGCGGTGCGCACGGAGGACGGAACGGAGCTCGCGGTGGCCCGCGGGGTGCTCGCCGACGTGCCCTGGGCCACCTTGTTGCTCGAGCTCGTCGACGCCCGCCACTGGCCGTCCCGCGCTCTCCGTCAGGGGCGTGAGCTACGCCGCGGCACAATCCCGGAGCCGCCGGCCCTCGTGCAGGTGAACTGGGCCCTCGCTGCGCCCATCCCCTGGGCCTGCGATCTCGCCCGACGCAGCGGGGTGGTCCACATCGGAGAGCTGGCGATCGCGCAGCCCAGCCTCTTCGATCCCAGCCGCGCCCCGCCGGGCCGGCACACCGCCTCCTGCGCCGCGCCGCTGCCCGCGGGGGCCCTCCACGGCACCCCCGCCGCGGACCTGGTGCTCTCCCGTGCCCTCGAGGACCTCGCGACGGATCTGGAGCGACGGATCGAGGCCTTCGCGCCGGGCTTCCGCGCCAAGATCCTCGCCCGACGGATCACCCTCCCCGGCGACGGCAGCGGCCTCCCCCGGGGTTATCCCCTCCCCTACTTCCGCTATGTCACGCCGATCCGGGGCCTCTATCTCTGCTCCGGGGACACGCACCCGGGGCCCGGGATCCACGGCGTGTGCGGCTCCTCCGCCGCGAGGCGGGCCGCGCGGGATCTCGCCTGAGATCGCCGCGCGGGATTGGTCCTGGCCATTCCCCTCTGCTACAGGCGCCGGACCATGGCGCCCCCACCTCGTCCCGCCCCGCCCCTCTCCGGCAACCAGAGCCGTCACCTGCGGGCCTTGGCCCACTCGACGAAGCCCGTCGTCCAGGTCGGTAAGAACGGATGGTCCGCGGGGCTGCGCGCCGAGATCGACGCCGCCCTGCTCGCGCACGAGCTCATCAAGGTGCGCATCACCGGTGAGGCGCCCCTCGACAGCGGCGCTCTGGCCGTCCACATCGCCGCCGAGAACGGCGCCGCGGTGGTGCAGACCGTCGGGCACACCCTCACCGTGTATCGTCGTCACCCCAACAAGCCGAAGATCGAGCTGCCCAAGCGGCGCCAGGGCGCCCGACCCTGAGGCCGTTTGGCTCTTCGTGTCCTTCGGCTAGCGTGAGGGACATGAGCCATGGCCCTTCGCGCCGGCAGGATCCCGGCAACCTCGTCTGGATCGATCTCGAAATGACCGGCCTCGACCCCGAGGTCGACGTGATCCTCCAGGCCGCGCTGATCGTCACCGATCGCGAGCTGCAGCCCCTCGAAGAGTACGTCGTCGACGTGTGGCAGCCGCCCGCTGCCCTCGAGTCGATGGTCCCCTTCGTGCGCTCCATGCACGAGACCACGGGACTGCTCGCGCGCCTGCCGAAGTCCACCGTCGACGTGCGCGCCGCAGAACGACACCTGCTCGAGCGCGTCGCGGGCTGGTGCCCTTACCGGCCGATCCTCTGCGGCAACTCCATCGGCTCCGACCGCAAGTTCATCGATCGCTACATGCCGGCGCTGGCGGGCTACCTGCACTACCGCATGCTCGACGTGAGCAGCCTCAAGATCCTCGCCCAGCTCTGGTACGGCCCGAGCGCGCACTACGAAAAGCCGAAGACGGCGGAGCACGACGCGCTCTTCGACATCCGTCAGTCCATCGCCGAGCTGCGCCACTATCGACAACACCTGCTCGCCGCGACGACCCCCTGAACCACCGCTCCGATGTGGACCCTCCCCGACCTCGCCCGACCCGATCCCCAGGCCGTCGACAAGGCCCGGGTGTTGCTCGCGCGCCGTCTCGGGGACTCGAAGGTCCTGGTCGGTGAGGAGCGCTGCGCCGCCTATGCCACCGACGAGTCTCTGATCGACGCTCCGGCGCCGGACGCGGTGGTGCTCGCGGAGTCCGCCGAGGACGTCCAGACCACCCTCGCCGTCGCCGAGGAGGCGGGCGTCCCCGTCACGCCGCGCGCTGGCGGCAGCGGGCGCACGGGCGGCGCGGTCCCGGCGGCGGGGGGCATCGTCCTGTGCACCCTCGGGATGTCCACCCTCCGCGACATCGATCGACGAGAGGGCGTCGCAGTGGTCGGACCGGGCACCAACCTGGCCACGCTCCAGGAGGCCGTGGAGGCGGAGGGCTGGTTCTATCCTCCAGATCCGAACTCCGCCGCGATGTGCGCCATCGGCGGCAACGTCGCCGAGAACGCGGGAGGACCGCGGGCCTTCAAGTACGGCGTGACGCGCGACTACGTCCTGGGCCTCGACGCGCTCCTGATGGGGGGGCGTCGCATCTTCGCGGGGCGTCGCACGAAGAAGGGGGTCACCGGCTACGACGTGGCGGGGCTGCTGGTGGGGAGCGAGGGCACCCTGGCCGTGTTCGGGGACATCACCTTGAGGCTCGTCCCGCGCCCGGAGCAGATCATGACCCTGCTCGCCCTCTTCCAGCGCGTCGACGACGCCGCCGTCGCCGTCGAGCACATGACGGCCGCGCGGGTCGTCCCTCGCTGCATCGAGTTCCTCGACGCGACCACCCTCGAAGTGATGCGAGAGGCCGGCAACTCGATCGACCCCAACGCCCGGGCTCTGCTCCTCATCGAGGTGGACGGCGCGGAGAGCGAGTGCGAGCTGCAGGCGGAGCGCGTCGCCGCGAGCTGTGAAGCCGCGAGCGCGCTCGACCTGTTGGTCGCTCAGAGCGAGGGGCAGCGGGCGCGCCTGTGGGCGGCGCGGCGAGAGATGAGCTTCGCCGTGCGTCGCAAGGCGCGCCACAAGGTGAGCGAGGACGTGGTCGTGCCGCGGCGCCGCCTGGGCGAGCTGCTGCGTCACGTGCGCGAGAGCGCGGAGCGCAACCAGGTCATCGCCTTGGCCTACGGGCACGCGGGCGACGGCAACCTCCACGTCAACTTCCTCTGGGACGATCCCGCGGAGGAGCCCAAGATCGAGCGTGCGGTCGAGGAGCTGTTCCGCGCCACGGTGGCCCTCGGCGGGACGCTCAGCGGCGAGCACGGCATCGGCCTCGTCAAGGCGCCTTATCTGCACCTCGAGCAATCCCCGGATCTGATCGCGGTGCAACGGGAGCTGAAGACGGTCTTCGATCCGCGCGGGCTGTTGAACCCCGGCAAGATCTTCTCGGGCGCGCGGCACCATGGCCCCTGCTGAAGGCTCAGCGCCCTTCGTCCGCGCCGCGCCCCGCCCCTGACCCATCCCCGGTGCCCCGATCGGCGCAGCGGTGCCCCGTTTGACCTGACCCGGCGGTGCCCGAACACTGGGAGAATATGGGGGCTCGACGGCTGCTGTTCGCGTCCGACTTCTCGGAGTCCAGCCAGGAGGCGGTCGGTGAGGTCGCTGCTCTGGCGCAGCATCTCGGCTCGGAGGTGATCGTCACCAACGTGCAGTCCACCCAGTGGCGCGTGTGGTTCTCGTCACGCCTCGACAACCGACATCGCGCAGAGCGCCTGGAGCTCCTCGCCGAACGGTTCCGCGCCCGCGGAGTGCCCGCCCGCCCCGAGTTCGCGGCGGAGGGGGACGTCGCCCGCACCCTCGTCGGCGTGGCCGAGTTCGAGGACGTGGATCTCATCGCGATCGGCGCCACGCAGCGACCGTCCTGGCCCCTGCGCCGCTCCACCGCGGAGCTCTTGGTGCGCTACGCGCGGCGCCCCGTGTGGGTGAGCAAGCCCCGCGCGCGCTCGGCGGGACCGACGCACCTGCTCTGCGGCGTCGACGGCTCCGCCGCCTCCCGTGAGGCGCTGCTCTTGGCAAACGATCTCGTGCGGCGCCTGCGGGGCCGCCTCAGCGTCGTGCACGCGGTCGGGAACCCGACGTTCAACCCGCTCGGGATGGCTGAGGCGGAGGTGAACGAGCACGCGGGAGCGCACCGCGCCGAGGTCGAGCGCGCGATCACCCAGTTCGTCCGGGACGCCAGGGTCGACGTCGAGCCGCGGTTCCTGTGGGGAGAGCCTGCCCAGGTCCTCTGCGCCTTCGCCGAGGAGGAGGGGGCGGACGCGATCGTCATCGGCCGCACCGGCAAGGGAGCCCTCCAGCACGTGCTCTTGGGTTCGACGGCGAACCAGCTGCTCCGGGATCCGTGCTGCTCCCTGCTTCTCCTCGGGGAGGGACAGGATCCGTTGTTCCAGGCGCGCGATCTTCGCGAGCCCGCGACGCACCGCGCCCAGCCGGGCGCCTCGAGAGCCTGAGTCCGGGCTCTCGGCTCGGCTCTCGGGATTCGAGTTCGGGGGCTCGAGTTCGGGGGGCTCAAGTTCGGGCTTTGGCGGAGAGGGCGGGATTCGAACCCGCGGTAGGCTTTTGACCTACGCCCGCTTAGCAAGCGGGTACCTTCGGCCACTCGGTCACCTCTCCACTGAGGGTCACTGCCGGGGGTCACCCACCGGCCGCGGCGCGGGCGAGAAGCTAGCGAGCCTCGGCTCGAATGCAAGGGCTTTCCGGCCTCCCCCGGCTCCCTCCGGGGACGCTCCGGGAGCCCGAGGAGCGGGGGCCGCGCCCGCCCGCGGCTGTTCAAGGTGCCGAGCTGTGCTACCAGGGGCCTGCGATGAGCCAGTCCGAAAGCAAAGAACCCGAGCTGATGCAAAAGATCGTGTCCCTGTGCAAGCGCAGGGGCTTCGTTTTCCAGAGCTCGGAGATCTATGGGGGTCTGCGCAGCGCGTACGACTACGGCCCGATGGGCGTCGAGCTCAAGCGCAACCTGATGAACGAGTGGTGGAGCGCGATGGTCCACACCCGCGAGGACATCGTCGGCCTCGAGTCGTCGATCATCATGCACCCGCAGGTGTGGCAGTCCAGCGGGCACCTCGCGAACTTCAAGGACCCCCTCGTCGACTGCCTCGTCTGCCAGGAGCGGTTCCGCGCGGACAAGGCGCCCCGTCGGGAGCCGGGGGCCCCTGCCCCCATCGAGCTGAGCGACAAGGGGCGCGCCAAGCTGGCCCAGGAGAAGCTGGCCCAGGCGGGGCACGAGGGGCTCACCCGGGACGGGAAGACGCTCCAGGGAGCCGTCGCCGGCGACCGGGGGTACGTGTGCCCGAACTGCGGCTCGCCGTTCCTCAGCCCGGAGCGGGACTTCAGCGGCATGTTCCGCTCGAACCTCGGCCCCGTCGACCCCATCAAGGGCGTCATCGACGCGGTGAAGCGAGGCGTCAGCGAGGGCGCCGACGACAAGGCCCTGCGCGCCCTCGCCGAGGACGTCCTCGCGAAGTCGGCAGTGTACCTGCGCCCGGAGACGGCCCAGGGCATGTTCGTGCAGTTCCTGAACGTGCAGCAGAGCCAGTCCATGAAGGTGCCCTTCGGCATCGCGCAGATGGGCAAGAGCTTCCGCAACGAGATCACCGTCGAGCACTTCATCTTCCGCTCCTGTGAGTTCGAGCAGATGGAGATGGAGTACTTCTGCGCTCCGGGTGAAGGGCCCAAGTACCTCGAGTACTGGAAGGATCAGCGGCTGAGCTGGTGGCAGAGCATCGGGCTCACCCCCGAGCGCTTGCGCTTCCGCCCGCACGGCCCGGACGAGCTCGCCCACTACTCCGACGGCTGCTTCGACATCGAGTACGAGTTCCCTTGGGGTTGGGACGAGCTGGAGGGCATCGCGTCGCGCACGGACTACGATCTGAACGCCCACGCGAAGGGCTCCGGCAAGAAGCTCCACTACTTCGACGCCGAGGCGATCGATCCGGAGACGGGCAAGCCGGGGCGCCACTACGTGCCGCACGTCGTCGAACCCGCCGCGGGAGCGACGCGAGGCGTGCTCGCGGTGCTCTGTGACGCGTACGCGGAGGAGTTCGACGAGCAAGGACAGCTGAGCCGCGTGGTGTTGCGGCTCCACCCGCGCCTGGCGCCGTACAAGGTCGCCGTGCTGCCGCTCGTCAAGAAGGACGAGCAGCTGGTCCAGCGCGGGCGCGAGATCGTGACGCGCTTCGCCGAGGCCGGCATCGCTGCCCGCTACGACGAGCAGCACACCATCGGGAAGCGCTACGCGCGGCACGACGAGATCGGGACTCCCTATTGCCTCACGGTGGACGCGCAGACCCTCGAGGATGGCACGGTCACGATCCGCTACCGGGACGACAGGCGCCAGGAGCGCATCCGCGTCGAGGACGCGGTGGACGTCGTCAACGAGGCCCTGAGGCAGGGCCGACGCTGAGCGAGCTCCACGCGGGCCACGCCGAGCGAGCTCCCTGCGCGCCCGCAGACGCGCTCAGCGCACGTCTCCGCGCACGTCGCTCCGCGCGCGGCCCGCAGACGCCCGGCGCTCAGCGCACGTCGATCGCGTAGGGCAGCGCCGCCACCACCGGCTCCCCCGTGAGCAGCGGCGCGATGGCCGCCGCGAACGGGCGCAGCTGCTCCCACTGGGGGATCCCCGCGAGACGCGCCGCCTGCCGCTCCCGGAAGCGCGCGAGGGCCTCCTCCACCTCGCTCGCCTCGGCGCCTTCACCGAGCAAGAGCACCTCGAGCAGGTTGTCCGCGGGCCCCTCCACGACCACGGGCGCGTCCGCGTCCACCTTGCCGAGCTCCCGTGCCCGCTCGAGGGCGCGGGCGAGGCCGCCCAGCTCGTCCACGAGGCCCCGCTCCTTGCCCGTGGTCGCGGTGAAGATGGCGCCCTCCGCCGAGGCGCGCACCTTCTCCACGTCCATGCCTCGCCCCTCGGCCACCCGCGCCAGGAACAACTCGTAGATGCTCTCCATCTGCGCGCGGACCTTGTCGCGCGTGGCGTCGTCCCAGGGCACGAGGGGCGACAGGTAAGCGGCGCGGGCCGCGGCGCCGGGCGCAGGGCTCGCGGGGAACACGACGCTCTGGATGCCGACGTTGGAGAGCGCTTGCTCCAGCACCAGCTTGCCCCCGAACACCCCGATCGAGCCCACGATGCTGGACCGCTCCGCGACGATCTCGTTGGCGGCCGCCACGATGTAGTAACCGCCGCTCGCCGCCATGCCGCCCACCGAGGCGATCACCGGCTTCTCCTTGCGGAGCCGCATGATCTCCCGCCAGATGAGATCGCTCGCCAGCGGCGAGCCCCCGGGCGAGTCCATGCGCACCACGACCGCCTTCACCGCGGGATCCTCCCTGAGCCGCGCCAGGGTGCGGACGGTGGCGCGAGCGGTGATCCCCTCCGAGAGGAGCCCCTCGGAGGTCATGGTGATGCTCCCCACCGCGGGCACCACGGCGATGCGAGGGCGCCCGCCGCTGCGCCGATCGGCGCCGCTCAGCACGCGGATGATCTCCGCCAGCCCGACCGCCTTGCCGTTCTCCGCGCCCCGCCCGAAGACGACCTTCTCCGTATCGACGCGCCCTGCCGCCTTGGCGGCTCCCAACGCTTCGTCGGGGAAGCCCACCCGATCGGCGATCTTCCGCTCCCGCGCTGCCGTGGGCGTCCAGGGGCCGTCCTCGAGGGCATCGAGCAGCTCCTGACGCTCCGCATCCGTGGCCCCGCGCCCTTGGCGCGCCTTGCCGACCGCGTCGAGCCAGGCGTCGCGGATGGATCGCAGCGTCGCGGTCAGGTTCTCCGCGCTCGGCTCGCTGGGGCCCTCACGGGTGAGCGGCTCGGCGCCGCTCTTGTAACGACCCATCGCCAACATGTCGGCCTCGATGCCGAGGCGATCGAAGGTCCCCTTGAGATACGAGAGCTGCGCCGCGATCCCCACGGTGCTCGCGTCTCCCGCAGGGCTCAGCCAGATCTCCGAGCACCCGTGCTGCAGCAGCCAGCTGCTGGAGTTGTCGATCTGGTGCGTGTGACAGACGACCGACTTGCCCGCGTCGCGAACGGCCGCGAGCAGTCGTCCGATCTCGGCCGACTGCGCGAAACCCAGGCGCGCCTCCCCCAGGGTCACGAACACCGCCGTCGCGTCGCGATCGGAGGACAGGCTCTGCAGGGTGCGCACCAGACCGACGAAGGTCTGCGGCGCGGGCAGCGGAAAGAGCCCCCCCTCGGCGGTCGACTCGGGCGCGCCTCGGGTCAGGTCCACGACGGCGACGTGGCCGCTCGCCGTCAACTTGGGCGCGCTCTCGTCGGTCTCGGCCCGAGGCCGCCCCTGGCAGCCGGCAGCGAGGAGCAGTGGCGCCAGCGCGAGGAGGCGCGCGGCGCGGCGGAGCCTGGGGAGTCGATTCGGGATCACTCGTCTGCCTTCGTGTCGTCCACGGGGGGGCTGGTTGGGTTGGTGGAGGGCGTCTCGGGCCCCGACGCGGAGGACGTGTCCCCCTCGGACGGCGACGGCGACGACGCGTTCGTCGCGCCCGCCTCGTCGATGCGGCTCTGCGCCCGCTTGCCGTAGGTCCCGGTGGGCCCCAGCTGCTCGACCACCCGACGGTACAGCTCCACGGCCGCCGCGCGCTGTCCCGCCGCCCAGAGCTGGTCCCCTCGCCCGACGAGCGCCGGGGCGTAGGACGGGCTGCTGGCGAGAGCTCGCTCGTACAGCTCCGCCGATGTCTGGGTCTGCCCGCGACGCTGCGCGACCTCCGCGAGCCCCGCCAAAGCCTCGACGTTGCCCGGCTGATCCTGGAGCACGCCTTCGTAGAGCCGCGCGGCCCGGTCGACGTCTCCAGCCTGGACCGCCCGGTTCGCGGCGCTCAAGCGCGTCCGATAGTCGACGGGCTCCTTGGACGTTCGCCGAAGGGGTGGGGCCGCCTCCGCTGGCGGATCCGCCGCGGGAGCCTCGGAGGTCGCCTCGCTCGTCGGCGCGTCGAGGGGCGCCCCTTCGTCGCTCACGACGACCTCGGGCGCGCTGGCGGCGGGAGGGGCGATCTCCGCCGCTGCGAGGTGGGCCTCGGCCGCGGCCGGCTCCCCGCGCACGTCGTCTCCGCGGCTCCAGCCCCACAGGGCCGCGGCGGCCCCCGCCGCCAACACCAACGCCCCGATCGCCCACCCCGCCCCACCCCGACGCGCCGGGAGGA